>Ga0209474_10000173_pt1 | contig 78446 bp, 59 predicted proteins | sample GraSoiAngelo_145_FD_185902 | JGI IMG/M metagenome (GOLD analysis project Ga0209474, IMG submission 185902) | Grasslands soil microbial communities from the Angelo Coastal Reserve, California, USA - 14_1009_05_20cm (SPAdes) (version 2) | ecosystem: Environmental > Terrestrial > Soil > Grasslands...
TTCGAGAAGAGCCAAACAGCCTCGGAGCTTCTTCGCATCTGGCGAGAGCAGCTTCAGCCGGTATGCGATGGGATCGGCTTTGGCGCGCCTCGCCAGTTCATCAATCAGAGTTTCCATCACGAACGCAGTGTGCGTGTGCCCTACCGACCGCCACCACAGCACCGGAACATTGACCGCGGGATGGTGCGCAGAAACCTGGAAGTTTGCGATGGCGTAGTGCGTATCCGCGGTGCCTTCGACGGCGGTGGAATCCACGCCGTTCTTCACCATCATTGGCGCGAAGGGAGTTCCCGCGACGATTGACTGTCCGACAATCACATGCCGCCACGCCGCTGGCATTCCATCAGCGCCCATGCCGATCTCGATTCGATGGACATACATCGGGCGATAGTAGCCGCCCTGCACATCGTCTTCGCGCGTCCAGATCAATTTGACCGGAGTGCCGCGCAAACGCTTCGCAATCGTCGCAGCTTCACGCTGAACGTGCGAGTCGGGAGTAGCACGCCGGCCGAACCCGCCGCCTGCCATCTCGGTGTGAAACGTCACTTGTTGTGGCTTCAGGCCAAGCACTTCGGCAATCGCCATTTGATCGACTGTCTGAAATTGCGAGCCGGCCCAAACCTCGGCGCGATCACCATCGAATCGAACGGTGGTGTTCAAGGGCTCCATCGGCGTGTGCGCCAGATATGGAAATTCGTAGTCAGCAAGGATCCGATTCGCGGGTGAAATGCTATCCATCGCCTTGGCATCGCCACGCGCAATCGCGACATTGCCGGGCGTTCGCGCCAACTCGCGATATTTGGCGAACAGTTGCGTTGTGTCGGGACGCTCGACGCTGGTAGTGTCCCATTCAGCTCGCAGGCGGTCGCGGGCTTGCTTTGCTGTCCAGAATCGGTCTGCCACGACCGCGACTCCAGTTCCACGAACGAGTGGAATCTCAAAAACTTCTTGCACGCCGGAAATTGCTCGCGCTGCATTGGCATCGAAGTTTTTGACCTTCGCTCCGAACACCGGAGGATGCGCCACCAGCGCGACCTTCATTTCGGGAAGATCCAGGTCGAGCCCAAACTTCTGTGAGCCATTGCACTTTGCGCGGCTATCAAGACGACGCACATTCTTGTTCGCGAGCCGAAGATCGCTCTCCTTCTTGAGCTGAACATTTTCAGGTACAGGCAGATGGGCTGCGGCGTCCGCCAGCTCGGCGTATTTTGCCGACTGGCCATTTGGTCCATACACGATGCTGGATTCGGCGCGGCACTGCGCGGGCGTTACGTTCCACTGCGCAGCCGCGGCAGCGATCAGCATGGCGCGCGTTTTGGCGCCGAGCTCACGATACTGCTGGAAGGAGTGCGCAATCGAACCGGAACCGCCCACCATCTGGATGCCAAACAGCGGGTCGCGATAGACATCGGCCGCAGGAGCAAGCTCGGCAATCACCTGCGACCAGTCAGCATCCATCTCATCAGCCAGCAGCATGGGCAGTGCGGTCTGCACACCCTGCCCGAATTCCAGCCGATTGACTTGGATCACAATCTTGCCGTCAGGACGGATGTGCACGAACGCTTCCGGCGGATACACTTTGGGTTCCGGTTTCGGTCCTTGGCCTTCCTGTCCGGCTTTGGGCTTTTCTGGTTGCTGCGCGCCGAGAGGAAGATCGAAATACAGCGAGACCAGCAGGCCGCCTGCCGCTGTGGTCGAGACGCGCAGAAAGGTCCGCCGAGTGAGACTTGGATCAGTCTTGAAAAGGGTTGCGGATGACATTGTGGACCTCCTAGGTCAGTTGTCGCGCAGCCGTTTTGATCGCCTGCCGTATGCGCAGATACGTTCCGCAGCGGCACAGGTTTCCGCCCAGTGATTCCTCAATGTCTTTGTCAGTCGGCTTGGGTGTGTTCTTCAGCAAAGCCACTGCGCTCATGATCTGACCACTCTGGCAGTAGCCACACTGGACGACATCCTCTGATATCCAGGCGTCCTGCACCACGCGGCCAATGGGATCGTCGGCCATTGCCTCGATGGTGACGATGGGACGGTTTCCGACGAGAGAAACGGGCACAACACAGGACCGCGTCGGCACACCGCCAAGATGCACGGTACAGGCGCCGCAGGCCGCGATGCCGCAGCCGTACTTCGTGCCTGTCATTTTCAAATCCTCGCGCAATGCCCAAAGCAGTGGGGTTCCGGGATCGGCAGTCACTTCCTTTTCCTGACCATTGACGGTGAGCTTGAATGTTTCCATTTGCTACCTCGTGCTTACTGCGGGCAAGGCATTCCTGCCTGTACCCAATTCCGGGTGGCCGTCATGAATTGTTCGTAGTTGATCGGCGGAACCGAACGCGCACTGCCGTCATTGCGCAAGCCCGGCTGCCACGCCCATTTCACCAATTCAGTCTGATGATGCTTTATCAAAGCTGCGCCATCCAGTCCGCCGTTCTTCGCGCGGTCCGTGACCGTGTTGCACACTGCGGAACTCGGCAGGATCTTGTCAGTCGCGTCTTGCCATCGCATGGAAAGTGGCGCCAGATGCCAGCCTTCCGCGCCTGGCATGCCCGTGCTGTCTGCATTGGACGATTGATGACAAGTCGCACATTGCAGTGCGGGAACACCTTTGCCCTCTGGGCCGCGCACTACATTAAAGAGGTGGCGATGGCGGTCATCGCCTTGCTGCGGATAATTGCCGGCGGTGTGACAGTTGATGCAGCGTGGATGCGACATCACAGAATAAATCTGCTGCCATGCCGTCAGACCTTCAGCTCTGGTGGAGTGCGCTCTTGCGGTGTTCTCTTGCTTGCGAGCTGCTATTCCCGCAAAAGATGTAACCAAGAAGAGAATTGCGAACGGGATGATTCTTATCGGACGCAACATACTCACCTCGTGCGGCAGCTAATCTTATCAATCAAACCAGCTACACGTCAGTGTCACCACGGCAGTGGTTTGCCATCCCGGAAGAACCCGCCAGTGGGCCCATGATCGGGCAGGGTCGCTGCCCATACAATGCCCGCCGCGCCTTCGCTAACAGAGCGAGGGGCGCCAGCGCCACCCATATCAGTTGCAACCCAACCTGGACAAACCGAGTTTACGAGAATGCCGGCCTCACCCAGTTCACCAGCTAGCGTGCGCGTCAGCGCATTCATGGCGGCTTTGGTGACCTGATATGCAGGCGGTCCAGCACTCATGTGCGCCAGCGATCCAGACTCTGACGACACGTTGACGATCCGCGCCGCCCGGCTCTTCCGCAGCAATGGTATGAATGCCTGACACATCCGCCAGGGTCCTAACAGGTTCGTTGTGATTGTCTCCATTACCGTGCCGTTGATGTCTGCGTTCTCAGCCGTCTGCCACGTGTCGTAGTTGATTCCGGCGTTGTTCACGAGCACGTCGAGGTAGCCATACCGGCTAGTTACTTCGGCTGCCGATTTCTGGATGCTCGGCGCATCTGCTACATCCAGGGAAAGAGGCTCGACTGTACCGATGTCACCGAGCTTCGCTGCAGCAGTTCTCGCCTTTGCGGCGTCTCGTGCTGTGAGCAGGACGATAAAACCTTTGCTGAGCAGTTGCCGGCAGACCTCGAATCCGATGCCGCGATTAGCGCCGGTCACCAATGCTATTCGTTGCGGGTTCTCAATCATTGTGCGAGTCCGAGTCACTTACGGTACTGCTGATCGGTCACGTGTTCCATCCAGTCCACCACTTTTCCATTGAGGCTCCTGAATGGCTATGTGAGTCATGGCTGTCGTTGGTGAGGCACCTTGCATGCTTTTCATCCGGCGAGAACCAAACCACGTCTCCGGGCCGGATTTCTTCCGTCGGTCCCCTTCGGGTTGCGCCCCGCCGCAATCGAGCACGTGAGGCCGCAGCAGCAGAAGCTTCGCGCACTAATTCCGGAAAAACGAATACCCGCGCCAGGTCCGAGGCGAGCGTCCAAGAGCTCAGGCTCGTTCTTGTCGCTGATGTGCACCGGCTCGCGTAAGCGCGCGACTCCTGACCCAACTAGCAGGTTGTAACAAACACGATTATCGGGTCGGCTCCGGAAGCTTTTTAACCGAGCCTAAATACCGGTCGAGCCACGGGAGCACCTCCTTGGCAAGCGGGACACTCGGCGGCGCGTGGCCGCAATCCAGGACGACGTGGCGCTTATTCTGTGTAGGTGTCCCAAGGAGTCGAAGCAGCGGCTGTTGTGAAGTTTCCAGCGGAAAGAAGTAATCGTATCTCCCATTGACCATCAATACCGGAACTCTCACGTGCGAAACAAAGTTGAACGGGTCCGCCTCCGGCAAGGCTCGCGCAAATTTCAGACCGCCGCTGACCAGTACAGCCGCCTTGAGGCGGGGTTCGACGGCCAGGAAGAGTGGGCCCAGTCGAGCTCCCCAACTGAATCCGTAATACGCAGTTCGCGAAGAGTCCAGGTCAGAGCGCGTCTCAAGATAATCGAGAGTCCTCGCCAAGTCCTTGTACCAGTCCAACACGTGCTCCCGATAAAAGATCGTTTCCGCGGGGTAATCCGTATTGAGAGCGTCTTTTCGTTCGTAGGTACTTTTGTAAACGGGAATGACGAACGCTCTCCCGCCTTTTACCACCGCACCGCCGAGTCCCGGCTCTATATCGGCGCTTGACGCGTTCTCGATTACGCTAGAGCCGGGAAAATAGACGACCGTCTGGTAAGGAACTTCGACGTGCCGAGGAAGGAATAGAAATGCGGTGATGCGCTCACTCCCGTATGCGGCATCAAAGCTGACTTTCTCCTTGCGCCAGTGCTCATCAGAATCATCGACTCTCTCGACTACAGAATGAAGGGGTGTTTTGTCGTACGCGTAAAAACCCCGGATTAGGTTGAATTCCGCGTGTGAGACCGGTTTTTCGGTGTTGAAGTCGCGTCGTGGATAATCGACGGGGCGCTTAAGCGAGGTGCTCGCGTCTGCGTCATACTTCACAAGACGGAAACCAAAGTCGTCTCTCCTTGTGAATGGAGGCTGTCCGTCGGGCTCAGAAAACATGTAAGCAGGCTCATTCCAGGCTCCACCCAGAATGAAACGATCTTTGCCGGTTGCGTTAATGCACCACTCTTTGGCATTGCCTGCCATGTCGTATGCTCCAACCGCGCTGAATGCGCGGTACTGCCCCCTTGCAGCAAGACTCTTGCCCGAAAAGTTACTCAAGGGCGAAATTGCCGCGGTGGCAAAAATTCCAGCCGCACGAACCCAGTGAAAAATCGTCGGCAGACTTTTTCCTGTGAATTCGGCATAAGCCGCAGCCTCGTACCAACTCACGCCCGTCACGGGATAGTCGCCTTTATCCTCCGGGAAATCACCCGCTTCCCACGTCGCCGGAGCTTGCCGTCCAGTGCGATCTACGAACAATTTCATGGCCGCCGAGAACGAGAGCTGATGGCCATCTTTTATAAACGGGTATTTCCAGTACTTGCGATCTAAATAGCCGCCTGCATCCACAAACTTCTTGAATTCACGATTCGAAACTTCATACTTATCGATCCAATAATCGTCGAGCTCGAAAGATGGCTGCGACCCCATGTGCGTTAGTTCCAATTCAAATTTTCCACCAGCGACCCGCACCATATTTGCTGGAGAACTTTCCGCCCGATCCAGCACGAGATGAATCGCATTGCTCTCCTGCCCCAGTATTGCTTCGGCAGTTTCATAACCCTGCTTTTGCGCGCGCCACTGCACAAATCCACGAGGAACACGCGCTTGAAGCAGAGGCGATCGGCCCCCATAGATATTTTCCCGGCCGGAGTAGCTGCTCATATAGAGATCAGCGCCAGGCGGATCGGTCGTGATATCGACGCGATGGGAGATCGCGGCGCGCAATTTTTCAAGCCGCGAGTTGCGGGGTATGTATTGTTCAGCGACTTCCGCGAGCTGATACGCACGGAATAGCGAGTCGTCTCCGCTCGCAAAATACGGCGAATCAGAATTGCCTAGTTGCTCGATTTGCGGCAGGGTCTGTTGTGCCCAGCGCACTTTGGCGGCTCGGCTCATCCACAAAGCGAGCGCTGCCAGAAGCAGGCTGAGAACCGCGGCCGAAGTGGCAAATGTGCGCCAATGAATTGCTAAAACTGACAGTGCCTTTTGGAATGTCTTCAAGATATTTCGCGGCAGCGACACGACCAATTGTGCCGATGGTGCGCCGCTCTCGTGATACCAGCGATCCAGCTCCGACTTATAGGCGTACACCGAGCCCTGTTTCTCATGCGCGTGCCTGTGGATGGGCAGGTGCGCGTTCTTCTCCCAGCGCTGCACGGTGGGAACACTTCGACTGACGTAGGCAGCGATTTCCTTCCACGAATCGAGGCGATCGGGACTGTTTACTGGCGTCTGATCGGCCTGTGTTGGAGATGCCATTAGGTTTTAGTTGAACGGGGCGCATTTTAGCCTCGTCGGCAGCCAGGAACAAGACAATCCTGCGGGTATCAAAGCGCGTCATTGCGTCCGTGAAGCTCGTTGAGGCTTGTAAGTACCGCGAGCAGCAGGCACGCTGACCACCGAACTCCAAATCTAAGCGGTCCGCCAGTGGAGGTGCGACATGCAGATTAAGAAAATGCTTACGCTTTGTGCGCTGATAAGTTCGCTTTTGGCATCAGCTTATGGCCAGCGGTTCTCCAGTTGGTCGGCACCAGTCAATCTCGGACCAGTGAATTCGCCCACGGGCGATTTCTTCGCCTACATCTCCAAAGATGGGCTGAGCCTTTACTTTTCTTCCCAGACTTGTCTTCCAAGGGCTTTTCCGGGCTGCCGTCCCGGTTACGGCGGCAAGGACATTTTTGTCTCGCAGCGCGCTAACGTGAGCGATCCGTGGGAACCAGCTCAGAATTTAGGACCGGAAATCAACACCCTCTATGACGACACGGCACCGGCGCTTTCGGTTGATGGCCATACTATGTACTTCGCCAGTGCCAGGCCGGGAGGATTCGGCGGCAGCGACATCTATGTCTCTAGACGCCACAACAAACGTGACGACTTCGGCTGGAAGGCACCGGAAAACCTCGGCAGCGGCGTCAATACCGGCTCAAACGAATCAAGCCCGCAGATTTTTGAGGATGATGCCACAGGAGTCACGACGCTTTATTTTGACTCCAACCGCCCGGCCGGGCCCCTTTACGGCCCGTATACCGACGATGGGAACGACAACGGAAACGATATTTACGCCAGCCTGTTGCAGTCTGATGGCACGTTCGGTGCGGCCGCCATAGTTGCAGAGCTCAGCACTACCTTCATGGATCGACAACCTGCCATAAGTCGCGACGGGCTCGAGATGTACATCGCCTCGAACCGCCCGGGAACTCTTGGCGGGCCTGACCTGTGGGTTTCAACGCGCGCCAGCACCAGCGATCAATGGTCTACACCTGTGAATTTGGGTGCTCCGATCAACTCGACAGCCGCCGATGCCGGCCCGGCACTCTCTTTTGACGGTACGGCTCTTTATTTTCAAACCGTGAGATCGGACGGTTCGGGAGCATACGATCTGTACGTCTGCACACGAACGAAACTCAAGGGCGACGAATGACAACGGGTCGGAAATTGCGTCGTAGGTGTGGGCTGGCTCCCAGCTCCACACCTGTGAACCTTCAACCTAAAATAGAAGAGCCAAGCCTCTGCGGCGGTCGCATGTCATTGACCAAAAGAGAAGGGCCTTTGAAATGGCAGCTAATTAGGAACAACTAGGTAACAAGTGTTTGACCACAAAAACGCCCTCAAACGTGATCATCCGCTAAGAACAAAGGATTTGGTGAGCGCGGAAGGAATCGAACCTTAAACCTACTGATTTACGATCAGCAACCCATAAATCAATGGTTTCACCGGTTTCCCAAGCAATTTCGTGGGCATAAGTAGGCAGATTTAGGCGAGGTTATTCCCTAGTGTGTTCCCCAGAAAACGCATTCGAAAAAGCAGCGACTGTCGCCATTAAACAGCCTTCCGCATCAGCAGTCCTTGCCCGAAGCGGGTTTCCGCTGTTCCGATCATCTTGAATCCACATTCGGCATAAAAACTCTCCGCATGCGGATTGCCGATAACGTGTAGCGCAACAGAGCCCTGTCTGCGAGCGAACTCGGCGCAGTGCTCAACCAACGCTCGTCCAATTCCAAGACGTTGCATATGGGGATCAACAAACAGAGCGTCTAGTTCACTGTCGCCGTCTGTCCTAGGTTCGACTGCCGCAAATCCGACTATCGTGCCTTGCCATTCCGAAACGAACACTCTACCTTTAACGATTTGTTCAGTCGGTAATTCAATCGCATCAGGATGAGCGAGTAAAGCATCGCGGTCGCCCGCATTCCCAAGCGATGCACGCAGTTGCAGGTGTTCAAGTTCCATTCGTTCGGAGTGCACCGCGAGGCGAATAAGAAGAGTCTTCATCGGACGAGGCTACAGCCGAAAATGCGGAGAAGAACTGAAGCTCGCTGGGCGCTCATCCCTCTTTGCAAGTCAGGGGCACACTCGGAGAACTCCGAGAACGGTGTGCCCGCCGAGAAGCTGTGCAGATCACTCGCATACGCTAAAGATACCAAGTGCCCTTCGCTCTCCGTCAGCTTCTCACAGACTGCGTCTAGGTCCGCGTATTCCTTACCGAACTGCTGCTTGAAGCGCTCCATGGCATCCATTGATTCCCAGCAATCTACCGTTGCGTATGTCGGGGCGCCGCTTCGGTCCCTGAGCAGCGTCGTCCCGCCGTGGCCCTTCGCGCGGGAAAAAGCCTCGCCCAATCGCCATCGGCACAATAACGATTTTCAAACTCATCCTGCCGTTCCTCTCTCACACGATATGTCCAAATGGTTTGAATCATACCATCACGCTTGTGGCTTCCTTTCTTTTCTCCGGCGTAACGGTGAAGCTGCTCGCCCATGCGGAATTGATGACGATTTGATTCCCAATTCGGCTCTAGGCGTTCAAAGTTTTATTGAGACGGTCCGTATTTCGCGGAAGGCTGGGCGCGCGTCACTACTCGGCGGCCTGCATCAACAATTCACTCCTGATCCGATCTAGCTGAGCCAACGAGTACCTCTCGCCTGTCTGCTCAGTTATTGTTATCGCTTTTGAGATGGTTGCGAGGCCCTCCTCAACGCGTCCTGCTTTAGCTAATTGATCGGCCAGCAACCCGAGAAAATACGGCGACCGAAGTTTCGATCCCATTGCCTCGTGCAATGCCAGGCCGCGTTGCATCTGCTCGATTCCAGCTTGCAGGTTGCCCAGCTCAGCCTCAGCCCAGCCCATCTCGATGATGCCGTATGCCCGCCACAGTTCCAGCCCATATTCCTCTGCCAGGTCGGTTGCCTGTTTCGCCAGTTCGTAAGCCAGCGCAGCCTCGCCTCGGATTTGATGGATCTGCGCGGCGACGTGCTGGGCTACAACTAAAGTCTGGGGATGACCAAGCTCTCGCGCCAGTTCCAAACCTGCACTCAGTCTTCCAGCGGACTGATCAAGACGGCCAAGCGCCAAAAGCGCCAGCGCAGCAAAGCACTCAAACATCACTTTGCTGTCGAGGACGACGAAAACGCTGTAGCCGTGGTTCTGATGTGCAGCGCAAAGTGCAGTGCCCTTTTCGATGTGCTCGAGTGCTTCTCCGCATCGCCCTAACAAGACAAGCACAGCTCCTAAGGCGCGGTGGGCCTGCATAATCAGCGCGTCGTCCTTAAGGTCCTCAGCCAATTGCATGATCTGATATGCAATCTCCAATGACGAATGCATCTCGCCGCTGAACTGCCGGTACAAATTTAATGTCCAGAGCATGTAGAACAACTCTGGAGAGGGACCGTATCGCCAGAAGAGCTCGCGCCCCCGCGCATTGATTTCTTCCGCTTCCGCCGAAGCGAATCCCTTGATTGCCATCAGAGAAACGGTCAGCATCATGCGAAGTCTCATTTCCTGCTTGTCGCGTTCGGCGCTCTCGGGAACGAATTTGAGTATCTCGACACCACGGCCAGCGAGGTTCGCAGCTTCGTGATGTGCGGAACGTGCGATTGCATTTTCGGCCGCCTGTAAAAGGTGTCGAAGGGCGCGCGGCCAGTCACGGCTTTGCTCGAAATGCATGGCGAGTTCGGCTGCGATTTCGCTGCTGCGATTGCCGTAAATCGCCACTCCACGTTCCGCGATGCGTTGGTGAATCTGCGAACGGCGCATCGCCGGGATAAGCCTGTAAGCGACTTCCAGATAAAGAATATGATTGAAACGATGGCGAGCAGTGACGGTTCCGTCCGGCAGTTGGGCCAGCCATGCCGGAGATAGGAATTGATGTCGCGCCAGTCCGCCACATTGTTTGTCAACCCATTCGAGCGGCATCTCAACTCCTGCCGCGATGGCCACGGACGAACACTCCATGCCGGCAATGCTCGCTGCCTCTAACGCGGTGCGCTCTTCGCTTGTAAGTCGCTCGATTTGCTTTTCGATCAACTCCCGGATATTCGACGGAACCCCCTCGTCCACTTCGGTCAATTCAACGCGCAGCTCCCAGGTCCCTTGCTCCTCAACAATCACTTTCTGATCAATCAAGTAGTCGACAAGGTTCACCATGAATAGCGGATTGCCCTCAGTACGCCGGTAAAGCATTCGTCGGAATCGCGCCGGAAACTGATTCGAAGGAAACTTCGTTGCCAGGTACTCCGCTATCACATCCTCGTCGAGATATTCGAGCGCAAGCTCATGGCATAGGCGGTGCGCCTGCAGTTCGCGTTTCACACCCTTGAGCGGGTGGTCGCCGAGGATCACATCGACCGGGCGGTACGTCCCGATGACCATGAGGCGGGCGTGATCTCTCCGTCGCGCCAGATAGGACACGAGATCAAGAGTGGAATAGTCGCTCCAATGCAAATCTTCCAGAACTAGCAGCAGTGGCCACTGAGAGCTCAGCAGATCGATAGCATCAGCCATTTCCCGGAGCATTCGCTCGCGGGTTGATCCCACTGCGCGAGACGGCAGGCTGTCGCTTTCCGTTTGTGAAACTGAAGAGCGCATTTGCGCCAACCAAGCCGGAGCGTGCTGACGCAACAAATCCAACACCTCAGCTCCGCCAGCCGATCGGCACAGCCGCGAGAAGCCTTCTAATATGGGAAGGTACGCTTCGCCCGCTCCATAGTGCTCCAGACATTGCCCGCGCACTACTCGAATCCCAGGGACGCGAGTAGCTTCTTCCAAAAATGCTTCGACGACACTGGTCTTGCCAATTCCGGGCTCCCCGGTGACGAAAACTGTTTGGCGTTCCCCCGCCGACGCACGATTCAGCCAGCCGTGCATTTTCGCCAAATCGGACTCACGACCTACTACGCGGAAAGAGGTTGCTGAAGAGGCAGGTGCGACGAGTTTGGGTGCGAAATGCACAGGTGATTGCGGCTCTGCACTTGGAGAATTGCTCGGCAGTGACTCGGACAGTTTCGCGATGAAGCGATAGCCGCGCCGATGCGCCGTCTCGATGTAACGGGGAGATTTCGCGTCGTCGTCTAATGCGTCGCGCAACTGCCGAATGTTGTCCTTGAGAACCGCATCCCCTACGAAAGTTCCCGGCCAAACTGTATCCAACACCCGCTGCGTGGTGACAAGTCGCCCAGGGTGCTCGACTAGCAGTTTTAGAACCGAAAACGCTTTTGGTCGCAATGAGATGGCATGCGTACCTCGCCACAGACACTCATCTGCCAGGTCGAACCGAAACGGTCCGAACGAGATGTCTCTAGCAACTTGCATGGGGAAAGTCCCTGTTGGATGACGGCCATTATCCAGGGCTGCAACTTATTCCTTTGATTTGCGAAGAACGTGGGACCGGTAGCCGATCTTGCCTATCGCCTCATTATCTTGCGCGACGATTAGGGACGATGGGCAGAGTCCATCACCGAAACACCACTTCAACACAACTACTGCGTCATGACTCGCCGCACAGCCGCAGGTATTCTCGGCTCGTAATGAAGGGATTGCAACAGGCAAACGCGTTCGTCATTCAGTTTCGCGATACCGGTGCGTCGGATGCGGGCCGGCATTGCGGGCGAATCGAGCACGTGGCCTCAGGGTGCACAGCACGTTTTCAGTCGCTCGAAGAATTGCCGGAACTCTTGCTACAGATGCTAAAGCGAGCGGCTTCCGATGAAGAACATGGACGCGGATGAGTCCGTGCGACAGGCCAGTCACAGTGCGCCACAAGAAAAGGAGATTTCATGAACAAAATCTACGCAAAGAAAAGTTTGCTCCTCAGCTTTCTGCTCGCAATGTTTGGCAGCCAAGCCATTGCTCAGAATTCCGAAAAAGCCAGTTTCACCTTTGTGAATGTAGCCGACAGCACTAACGGCTTATCGGCGTTTTCAAAGTTTCCGGCGATCAACAACGCGGGTGCAGTCGCATTCGTTGCCAGTGGCAGCGATAAGAAGCAAGGCGTTTTGAGGTGGCAAGAAAGCGAGATCGCGACCATCGCGTCAGAGTCTGATGGTCTGCTCTCGAGCTTCGGAGACGATGTGGTGATCAATGCCACAGGCGTGGTTGGCTATGACGCTAATCTGATCGGTGGCGTCAACGACCGGGCAATCTTTACCAGTGATGGAGTTTCAACAAAAACGATTGTCGACACGAACCAGCGGGGACTTATCGGTCGCTTCCTCGGCTCGCCTTCCATCAACGCCTCCGGGCAAGTTGCGTTCTTCGCCGAGCGAAAGAATCGCTCTCTAGGCGTCTTTGTCGGGGATGGCGAGACGCTCACGGTCCTTGCCGATACGACCGACTCGAACTTCCGCACCTTCGGTGATGCTGCGATTAACAACTCCGGCGAAGTTGTATTCCTCGGATTTCTCAAGGACTTCAGCCCGGGAGTTTTTGTTGCAAGGGCCGCTAAAGATCACACAAACAGTGTTGATGACACTGCTGCGCCAATCATCACTGTTGTTGCTGACCCGAGCAGCCCGGCATTTTCCGACCCTGGCGTTTCGTTTGAAGATCCGGTCATCAATGCTCGCGGCATTGTGACTGATGTCGCATTTCTTAGCAACGGCAACCTGGCTGTCTTCACCGGAAATAGCCGCGCCTTAAGCCTGAGAACGGATCCGAACAGTTCATTGTTCACGAACTCTGAACATCCTTCGATCAACAACCGCGGAGCAGTGGCGTTCTCTGCTGATGAAGCAAGTGGCACGCGTGGCATGTTCGTGGAACTGACCGGCGGCGCCTCTCCGGTCGCCATACTCCAGACCGGAGATCCGCTGTTTGGCTCGACCGTAACTAGCGTCAGCGTCGGACGATTTGCCCTCAGCGACAGCCTCCTGCTCGCTTTTGAATACGACCTGCAAGACGGGCGCTCCGGCATAGCAGTCGCTTCTTTGCGCGGCAGATCAGGTGCGGAACCAGATTGGGAAAATCATGACGGACAATAACAAGGTTGCAAACTCACGACGTGCCGACAGTGGAACCGGAAGGTTGTTTGCAACCTGCGCGGCGGGACGGAACCGGAGCACTCGCCGCGATAACCAGGAGTTGAAGGTCAGTCGCCCTGAAAGGCAGTCCACGAACCAGGAACCCAAGTTGCCGAAAGGATATCGGCACATTCGCAGCGCAATTGAAGCTGTGCTGGAGTGTTCGGGCGAACACGTTTCAGCCTGATCTTCATTCTGGGACGCGACAGTCTTTCTTAACCCACAACAACGAAACAAGAAACAGGAGAAAAAATAAATGAAATTTGATGTCGTTCAACCAAAGAAACAACTCGCGCGAGTTCGGAGCCTATTGCTGGCCGCTCTCGTGTTCGCATGTGCCTTCGGCGCAGTTAATCAAGCGACGGCACAGAACATTGCGTCACCACCTACCCCCACCCTCATCACGCCACCAGTTGGAGCCACTGCATTTCTGGTGGGACACGCACTGGGAACTCAGGGATACGTTTGCCTGCCGACGAGCGAAGGCAGTTCTGATGCCTCATGGACGGTAAACCAAGCTCGGCCTGAAGCCACGCTTTTCACCACCTTCTTTGGGCAACAGGTCCAAATCATCACGCACTTCCTCAGTCCCAATACGAAACCAAACAAGTTTGCGCCGAGCCCTGTGGCCTTCGGCAATGCAACATGGCAGAGTTCGTTCGACACCAGCAAAGTGTGGGCACAGACACAGCACGCGATCCAACCTTCAGCCGACATACCGAGCTGCCCTAATACCGGCTCTATCGCTTGCCTGTTACTGCAAGTCATTGGCGCAGATGAAGGGCCGACTGGCGGTAAATTTCTGACTCAAACCAGCTTCATTCAGCGGTTAAACACGAAGGGCGGCTCGGCTCCCGCTACGGGATGCTCGGTCGCCAGCGATGTGCGTAAACAAGCGCTGGTGCCATACAGCGCCGACTACTGGTTCTTCCGCGGCGGCGTCGAATAATTTTTCATCCCATCCTGCCGCCGTTAGGACGCGCACGCGGAGTTACGGAACATCGTGCTTCTCGCGTGCGCGTCTGTTTTTTTTATACGAATCCAGGTAGTGCCGAGCTCCCCTGGAGTAGCGCCGCCACCGAAACACCACGCGAACATGACCGCTGCCTCATGACTCGACAACTGACGCTGGATACTGTGGGTCATGTGAAGAGCTGCGAAACACAATCATTCCTGATGTATCGATGAATGCGCGTTGTGCGGTGAAGAGTGTTATTGATTGTCGGAGGAGCGGTTGCGTCAGCAGCTTTCAACAATAACGCAAGGAGAAAGTATGAAAGAGATCAGAAGTGGAAACTTTTCCGAGAGCAGACCGGCTCGAAATGTGATCAGCGCACTGTTGCTTGCAATCACTATCCTGACGACCACCTGCATCGCAATGGCGCAAGATGAAACCGCGCTCAAGTTCAAGGGTGGTATCGGCGTGGTTCCCGTTACAGGTGTCGCCGCCAATGGCGCGATCAACCTCAACATCGTAAGGGGAGTATCTCCGGGCGGTCCCTGGCGAATTGCTGCGCTTGAAGCTGACGTAAACGCTGACGGCCATATCAAGATCGAAGGACGCGGCTTGCTCCTGGCAGCTGGGAACGGCATCGGAACCAATGCCGGGCAGAGCGTTCATGCGACATTGTTCTGTGGACCCGCTGCCACGGCCACTGCTCACAACTCAACACTTGCCGGAGTTGCCCTCGAAGCTGATGGAGACTTCAGAATCGACGACTTCTTGTCGCCGGCTCCCCCGAGTGTTTGCGAAACTCCGGTACTTCTCATCCGCAACGCTGGAGGCGTTTGGTTTGCCGCCGGCATTCAGAAGCTCGAAGAGGAACGCCGCGGCAATTAATCGTGCCACAGGTGATCAACTGATTCGAGTCCAATCGCGGCAAGCCGCTCCTTTAATAAGGATGCGGATACACTCACTGGAACAAATGGAACGAACAAAAATTTCCATTGTTCCAATCCCCAGTTTTGTGCTGCTACCCGGCGGCTACGCCATTGATTTCATTTCGCGTGCCCGATTAGCAAATGAAGCTTCATGTTCGCGTCTTCATGCTCAAAAGGTTGTTCCCTAGCTGCGTAGAGCGGCGAAGCTGAGCGTTTGTTATCAACGACCCACAACGGGACCACTCGCCCGAACGTTCAACCAAAAGTTTAAGAATCGAGGCTGGTGCAAGCACCTGAAAAGGAAGGATTTGGTGAGCGCGGAAGGAATCGAACCTTCAACCTACTGATTAAGAGTCAGTTGCTCTGCCAGTTGAGCTACGCGCCCATCTTACGATGAGGACCCAAGGGACTGGAATGTGCGCCGATTCAGTGACTCAGAGAGGACACGCGGTTCCGGCGAGATTCGCACACCAGATGGACAGCGCATGAAGCGCTGTTTCCAACATCCTAAATGAGGTCGTCACTCTCAGCAAGTCAGGCTAACTGGCACTGGGCTAATTACAATTAGCCCAGTGCCGGCTAGCTCTCTTACTTTGTTTCCGCTGATTGCTTTCTTCTGCACTGAAAGAGGTTCGTGGGTAGGAGCTCGCGACGCTGCGAATTTCCATTGCTGCTTGCGTGCGGTAAACTTCTAATGAACGAGATCCCCTGGAAAAGCCAAGCTACTCCCCTTCCGGGCTGAAGATGCCGCCTCTTTCGACTGACAGACCTGAGTATTTCCTGAACCGTGAGCTCTCGTGGCTCAGGTTCAATCAGCGTGTTCTTGAAGAAGCGGAAGACGAAACGAATCCGCTTCTGGAGCGAGTCAAGTTTCTCAGCATTACAGCTTCGAACCTGGACGAGTTCTTCGAGGTTCGTCTGTCTGGTCTGCTACAACGCATTGAGGATGGCTACACGACGCCAGGTCCGGATGGCCTCCCTCCGGAGCAGGAGCTGGAACTCGTAATCAAGCGGACCAACGAGTTTGTGGCCGCGCAATACGCGGCATGGAATGACCGCCTGCGTCCCGCGCTGGCCGAAAACGGCATTCGCATTCTCGAGTTGAATGAGCTGGATACTAATGCTGCGGATTTTCTGAATGACTACTGCGAGCGTGAAGTAGATCCGCTGCTGACTCCGATCACGATCGATCCTGCGCATCCGTTTCCTCGCGTGGTCAATAAAGCGTTGTGCCTTGCATTTCTGCTGCGGCGGCGACGGCGATCGTCGGCGGTCTATATGGGCGTGATCACGGTACCGCGTTCCCTTCCCCGCATTCTGCGCGTCCCCTCCAGCGAAGGCACACATGACCATGTCTTTCTCGCTGATCTCGTCGCCTCTCATGCGGCCAAGATGTATCGCGGATACGAGATTGTTTCGGCCGCGGCCTTCCGAGTGACGCGTAATAGCAACCTTTATTTGCAGGAAGAAGAGTCGCGCAATCTGCTGGAATCGGTGCGCACGGAACTCCACAACCGGCGCAAGGGCGATGCGGTAAGGCTGGAGATTGAAGCCGCGGCAGCGCCGGAGATTATTGAGCGTTTGCGTGGGAACTTTGGACTGGATGAATGGCAGGTGTTCCGGACAAATGGTCCGGTGAACTTATCGCGAGTTTCCAGCATTTATGAGCAGACACAGCGCTCCGATCTCAAGTTCAAGCCTTTCGTGGCGCGCGAACTGCACCTGACGGGAAAGTCGCGGGACATCTTCGAGGAGATCCGCAAGCACGATATTCTGCTGCACCATCCGTTCGATTCATTCAATGCTGTTGTCGGATTCATCGAGACCGGGGCGAAAGATCCCAATGTGATCTCGATGCGGCAAACTTTGTACCGCACGGGCGAAGAGTCTCCGATTGTGCAGGCGATGAGCGAGGCCGCGGCCAGCAAAGAAGTCACTGTGGTAGTGGAATTGAAGGCCCGCTTCGATGAGGCTTCCAACATCCGCTGGGCGCGAAGTCTTGAGGATGCCGGCGTGCAGGTGTTCCACGGTCTGGTAGGACTAAAGACACACTGCAAACTCACTTTGCTGGTACGGCGCGATCCTGACGACGTTACCCGTCGATATGCGCACTTGGGGACGGGAAATTACAACGCGGTGACTTCACGCTTTTACACCGACCTCAGTCTTTTCACCGCTAATGAAGAAATCACGGAAGCGGTGCAGGAGGTTTTTAATTTCCTGACAGCATATGCCGACCATCCACACTATGATCCGCTGCTGGTATCCCCTGTAGACTGCGCCGAGCGCACGATTGCCCTGATTCGGCGAGAAGCCGATCACGCGAAGGCTAAACGTCCGGCACGCATCGTTGCGAAGATGAATGCGCTGCTCGACAAATCCATTATTCAGGAACTCTATCGCGCATCGCAAGCCGGAGTAGAAATCGATTTGATTGTTCGCGGGATGTGCGCTCTGCGTCCGGGAGTGCGCGGAGTCAGCGATCGAATTCGTGTGCGAAGTATTGTAGGGCGACTGCTGGAGCACAGCCGGATCTACTCTTTTGCGAATGCCGGCGATGAGGAGCTTTATGTTGGCAGCGCAGATTGGATGCCTCGGAATCTGTATGAGCGCGTTGAGGTCGTATTTCCAGTGCTCGATCCCTTATTGCGGCAGAGAGTTCGCCAGGAGATTTTGGAATCCTATCTTGCTGACACGGCGAAGGCGCGCCTCCTCGATGCAAACGGTGATTACGCCCGCATCGGAGCCCGTGTGAATGGCCGCGGCCGAGCGCCTGTGGTCTTCAATGCGCAGGAATTCCTGATAGGATTAGCACAGGGCAAAGAGTCGTTGGCAGCAATCCCCCCGCCGGCAGCCCGCCCACACCGTTCTCGTTATCGTCCCAGAGTTGAGCAGTTATGATCGTCTACTTCGTCCGTCACGCCAGTGCAGGCCAAAAAAAAATCAGTCCCAAGAAGGATGAAAAGCGTCCCTTGGATGCCGAAGGCATCCACCAATGCACGCAGACGGGACGCATCTTATCGGCAATGGAAGTTACCGTGGACGCCGTCATTTCCAGCCCGCTAAAACGCGCTACCCAGACGGCATCGTTGATCGCTAATGAGATCGGACACGAAGGAAAGTTGACCATCGAGAATGCGCTCCGGCCGGAGGCCAAGTATGACCACTTCCGCGACATGCTGCGCAAATACTCCAAGCTCGAAGCTCTGATGGTAGTCGGGCATAATCCGAATTTCAGCGAGTTTCTTGGCAGAATGGTCGTCGCGAACGGAGATCGCGCGTATGTCGATCTGAAGAAAGGCGCGGTCGCGAAAATCGAGTCCGAGCAGAAGAAGTTCGTTCTGCAGTGGTTACTCACCCCGCGGCTCGCCAAGGCAAGCGCGGATGCGAGCGTGAGCGAAGGTTCGACAGGACATATCGCCATCTCCCCGAATGGGAGCGGCAATGTGGAAGAAATTCCCGCGAAGGGCAAGAAAGACAAGAAGAAGAAAAAGAAACAGCTTCAGGCGGCTCTTACGAGCAAGTCGCGTCCAAACACGTCGCGAAAGTAACTGCGTTCCTTTTCCGCGGTCCACACCTCAAGATCCATCCCCGGTTTTCCGCGCAATTCGAGCATTACCTCCGCTCCTGCCTCTTTGGCACGAAGCTTCTGCACTATGCCGCGGCGTCCTTGATTTAGTGCACGCGCGATTCTCAGCAGCACGACGGCACGATCGAGGAACTCACGGGCGGATGGACGCAAATTGCGCACTTCGCGATCGCGTTCGCTGGGTCTAGATTTCCCCATATAACGTGCGATCGAAGCCACAATGTGGCGCTGCTCCGGGGAAAAGCCGAAGAGTTCCGAATTGGCAATCAGGTAATAAGTATGGCGATGCCTTCCATTGCGATTCACGTAGGAGCCCAACTCGTGAAGCATCGCCGCTGCCGCGATCCATTCCGCATAATCGCTTGGCAATCCATGAATTCCCTTCAGCGATTTAAATAATTGTTGGGATAAATCGCGAACCTGCGTTGCATGGCGAATATCTACGCTGTACCTTTTGCACAGCGAGCTCAATGCGTCCTCTCGCTCTGCTTCTAATTGCCGGTGTTGGCGGGTTCCAATGTCAGCGTCTGCTGCCATCTGTGCAAGCAGTCCGTCGCGCAAACCCAATGATGAGTACTGGAAAGAGGGCAGCCCATAGTGGGCCATCATTTCTGCGAAGACGAAAGCACCGGCGACGATGATCTCCGATCGGCGAGGAGCGATCCCGGGAAACTGAGCGCGCTCCTGTACCGACTTCTCCGCGAGATCGTGCGCCAATTCAGTGGCAATCTTGCGAGAGACTGTATGCGAATATTTCGACCGCCCCTGTAGCGCGCGCGCTGCGCCGGCTAGGGCAGCGGCTGTGCCAGAAGTGGCAATCGCCAAGTCCACGCGATAGCGGCGAATAACGGGAGCAATACGGTTGACCTGCTCAGCGATGTATTCGCGCATTCGAGCTATTTCTTTTGTTTTTGCGGGATCGTGAAGCAAGAACTCTTGCGTGAGTCGCACCGCACCTAATGGCAGGCTGAACATTTCCCGGATGTGTCCTTTTTCGGAAATAGTGACCTCGCAGCTGCCGCCTCCGAGATCGAACATGAGTACGTCTCGATTTTCGATTCGCGCGTTGGAGAGCACTCCGAGGTGAATCAGTCGCCCTTCCTCCAGACCGGAGATGATTTCGATCTTCCATCCGACTGCAGACTTCACCCATTCGATAAAGGCGCGCGAGTTCTTGGAGTCGCGCAGCGGACTTGTGCTCACGACACGTACCTTCTCCACGCGAAATTTCTGCGTGGCTCGATAAAAACGCGTGAGTACCTTGACGGTGTGCGCCATCGCGTCGGGAGCGAGTACGTTGTTGCGAAATACGGATTCTCCGAGCCGTGTAACCTCGCGATCCTCGTGAACCACTGTGAACTTGCGCCGGGTAAGTTCAGCGATCTTGAGTCGGACAGAGTTGGCGCCAATATCTACTGCCGCAAAAACTGGCATAGGGATTAAGAGGTGTCACAGTCCCTCAGGCCGCGCGTGAGGAACTACGGCCGGAACGTGCGCGCTGGGGTTCCTTTTTTGGAACGAGAGCTGCTGAGGCAAGCAATTTCCGCTCGCATTTGGAGACAGCCCGCAACGATTCCCGATACTGCTTCTGCGCGTGCTGCAAAAGTTTCGTGTGTAAAGCTGAGTTGCCAAAGATGCTCTGAACCACCTCCGACAACATCAGGTAATCGTGCCATTCCCCAATCACGTCCTGAACTGTTTTCCAGGCTTCGATCAGTCTCTCTGCCTGGGGAGTGTCTCCGGCGAGTTCCGCGGTGTAGCGAAATCGCTTGCATTCAAGCCGATATTCATGCAGATTCTCGACCGAGAGCCGGCTTCGACGCTGCACAAACGCCCGGTACTCTTCCAGTGCAAGCTCGGCACTGCCTTCTATGCGATGCGCTGGTTCGCTCGGTTGACCCGGCGATTCGTCGAGAACGCGCAGAACTCGCCAGATCCCACTCAGAATCGGATCGCGGAGGTTTGATCTTAGTTTCTTGCTGCAAGACTTCTTGCGTGCTTTCAGAATCTTCTCCAGCTGTTTTTTTTCCTTGGCTTTCACCCCAGCAATGCCGTCCAACAGATCCTGATGGACTTCGCTGTCACGCAGCTTGCCGGTAGCTTTGCGCAGCTTGTCGAGGAACTTAAGAGCCTGGCGCTGTTCTGCGTCAATGTGGGGATGGAAGATCTCACTCCAGGCCTGGAATCGGCGGAGGCTCGTCCGATAAAAATGTGCGCCTTTCGCCGTGGGCTGCTGCCGCAAATTCGCTATGGAGGCGAGCAACCGCTCGAGCGGAGAGTCAAAGTCGTCTGTGGAGGCCTTACTCAGGATCGGCATCTTGGAAGTTCAGCCTCCTAAGAATTCGCTGCATTTTAAATAACAGGGAAATTAACAGCGAATTTTTTGCAATAACTTCGAAGTTGCAGAATTCTGCCGAAAATCTGCAAATCGTGTTTTCGGAGCAGTGAATTACAGTGAAAGATCAGTGAATTCTGCTTTGCAGCAATTTAGAACGTGAATGCCAGGCCGCCCCGCACCGCACGCGCAGATTGCACGAGATAAAGTGTTCTTCCGTCCGGACTGAGGAAAGGGCGATATCCCTGCGCGAGCAGGTTGCGAACGTTTAGTACCGCTTCCACATGTCCCGGGATGAAAGAACCGCCAGGAATAGGCTGCCGAATCACGAAACTGAAGTATGGATCGGCATGACCAGGAGAGGCGTTAAAGAGATCGACCGGAGTAACAGCGTTGGAACTGGTCAGTTTGTAGGAAGCTGCCCAGCGCGTTCCAGATTCTGGGATTAGCCCATTCAACTTTGCAGTCACGGAATGCGCATCTTCGACTCGGAGCGCCTCGCGCAGATCTGCCCAGGATCCAGCTGAGTTCCAGTCGGGAGCTGTCACCGCACCGCCAAACGCATAGTCGAGCAGCGCGGTCAATTCGCGTGAGAATGTGTGCTCCGCGACCAGACGGAATCCGCGGGTTTCAAGATTGCCGCCGTTGAATGTGAAGGTATCGGAGGAGACGTCGGGGATTACATCGGAAGCGATCGAGGAGACGTCACCAGAGCCGGTCAAAGCCAGATTGGAGACCCGGTCAAAGAAGAGCGCTGCCTGGACCTTTGTATCTCCATGTTTGCGTGAAACGGAAATCTCCTGATGCCGATCACGCTCTAAAGCAGGAGCATAGCCGACCACCGACATGCGTGGCGTCGAAACCACTTGATCGTCGTTGCCGTTATCCAGCGCACGGTCAAAGCCACTCGCCGGTTCTGCAGTCGCATAGCGGTACTCCAGAACCATGTTCTTGCCAAGGTGCAGCCCAGCCGTGGCAAAAGGACGAACTCCGCTGATGCGCCGAATAAACTGAACTCCCTGTACTTCACTGCCGTATGTCAGATCGATTAGTCCGCCGACATTCGTGGTATTAGAGAAAGTAAACGCCACGGAGCTGAGTGCATTCGCGGCGATGCTTCCGGGGGGTGCTGTGTGGCGAAGCGTGACTGCTATGGTAGGTGTGTCGCCAGTTGCAAACTGATGCCTATAGGCGGTGCGGATCACTCCTGCAGGTTGCCCATTTCCGTTGCCTACCTTGCCGTCGAATGACAACATGTCCGCGGAAAACAAGGCTTGGCGAACGTCGAAACTGGTTCCGTAGTCTGGCGCGCTGCCGAAGCCATCTGCCTGCGCCCCAGCCACAAATGCAACTTTGCCGCTGACAGAATGGCTCTCCTGATGCTCGCACTTTGCTGAGGTAGCAAGAATGAGCCCGTTGTCTTCATCGAAGCGCAGGATAGGACGGTTCGAGGCTGAGCGAAGCAGCCACTTCCAATCATCCTGGTCCTGATCAGAAAGCTGGCGCGGAGGCAGGAAACGTATGGCCTCGGCAAGAGTGTTCAGCGTCACATTGATAACAGCGCGTCCGCCAGAACGTATGACTACATTTTCCACGAGCGAGGGGAGGAAGGAGGCAGCCGTCACCTTGAGCCGGTAGTTTCCAGGCGTGACGCTGGGAACCTGGAAAGATCCCGCCTGACCGGTAAAGGCGACGATCGGCTGAAGAGTTCCCATAGCGAAGACTTCAACCAGCGCGCCCATCTGCGGAGTTCCATCCGCGCTCTTCACTATGCCTGAAATGGAGCCCGAGGTCGCAGCGCACACCGGGAGCGCTGCGCCTAACAGCACAACCAACCACTTACGCCGGTTTGCCATTTATCCACCCCTGGATATCGAACCTATGTCCGCCAGATTCGAGCAGCGGCAAGGTTCCTATCGATCACCCGGTCCCCAGTACGAAATGGACTCCAGTTCCTGCTGACCTTCTACTGAACCAGGAACTTCGCCGTTGGGGCGATCGACTGCTTGGAAATATTGTCGTTCACTTTGATCGTCAGCTCGTACGCGCCGGGTTCAAGACTGGCCAGCGACATGCTCTTCTCGAGCGTGATCTGGTCGCCGGCATTGCCGAGCTGATCGGTCGTTTCCACTGCATGAACAACAGCCTTCTTCGTGGCTGAGTTCACAATGTCGTATTCAATTTGTGCTGAAGACTTCTTGCTCTGATCATTGATCCCAAGGTTATATACCTGCATCCAGAAATTCAGCTTCTGGTTGCGGTTGAACTTGGCCGGAGTCCCATCAGCACTATCGAGCCGAGGCCGAACCTTCGTTGTGCCGATTACAAAGTTCCCTGCGCCTACAGACTTTGACGGAACCTTCTCCATCACGTCAGCAAGAATGAGCGTCGAGTTCGTCAACCCCTTGTCGTCGCTCATATCAGGAACGATGATTCCACGGGACCACGTGCCCATGCGGTCGCCATTCACATCCTTCACAACGATATCGAAACGATAGCGCCCAGGGCGGAGCGGCAGCGCCTTCCAGTAAATCGAGGCATTGTCAAGAAGCTTGGGCAGCAGTTCTGCGGGCTGATCGTCCTGAACTGTGTCTTCGAAAGTCTGAGCAATGCGGCCCGTGAGAGTGGTGACGCGACCATAGATGTTCAGCGTTCCGCGTTCCACCCCATCTTTATTGACGTAAGTTACATTTCTCTTCCGGATTTGCAGCGTTACCGGTACTAGAACGGTATCGCTGGTCACACGTACAAAATCGGCTCGAACGTCGAAGGGAAGGAGGTTGTAACGAACTTTGCTAGTGACAACTTCGTCCAGATCCTTGAACTTGATTGCGGGCGGACGATTCAGTTTCGCAAACTCTTCTAACCGGTCGAACTGCTTGCTTTGGAGGTTCTGGTTGAACGGTCCAGCTCCCAGTTGCTCAAGGCCGCTATTAGTGAAGCGGTCTGCCTTGGAGGCGAGTCCCATTTGTTCATACAGCGTCAGGCCGGCGCCAGGGACATTCTTTAGCGCGTCCTTTTCGGAGCGGTCGATCGTCATGTGATAGTCGCCGCACATGCACGTGTCGACGAACTCAATGATGATTTCCTGCCCGATTCCTTCCAGATAACGATAACGCCAGGTTTCGAATGGGTAGGTAGAGGTTTCGCCGCCACCCTCTTCCATCGGACGCTCGTAGGTGCCACCGCTCGGGTGCGAGTCGATCTCGTCCGGTTTGCCATACATGATGTACATGCGACCACGATCAGTTTTCCATCCAGGAATGCCGGCTGCGAAGTGCTCGTTGGAATAAGCGATACGCGAGTAATGCTCTTCTTTGAATTCGTTTTCTACCGTATCGGGCGTGGGATCACGCCGCGCCCAGAAGGCTTCAATGAAGTTGTCGCGTTCTTCGGCGTTCGAGAGTTGCTTGAATGCAGACTTCTCTTCATCGGTGATGATGTAGCGAACATCCTCGTCGAGCCATTTTTTGTAGACGGTCTCGACTTCTTTCTTGAATCGCCGTTCCTGCTCTTTCTTTTCCTTGTCTGTGAGCTGTCGCTTGCGCTTGTCAACATCCGGCGAACTTTGATCGGCGTTCGTGGTTTTAATTGTCGCGGCCGGCTGATCAGATTTCGACGAATTCGAAACATCAGCGGACGCAGTCTGCGCCACCAAGAATCCCGGCAAAACTGAGAGTAGGGAAAAGATAAAAAGGAGCGAAAACTTGCGGACTAATGAAGAATGCATGCTGCGACCCACCCCTCAGAGACACACGTTGGGCTTCATTATTTTAGGCACTTCCACGTATCGGAGCAAGCAAACCGTCACAATTATGTATGGCAAATGAAGGCGGAGTGTCTGCCGCAAGTTTACACCTGTCGACAGCCGTAACTCACGCTATAATTAACATTCCCGGCTAGTTGAGTTTCTTCCTCGTCTGCTCCCAGCCGAAGGACTGTCTATCCTCGACTGCCCTAGAAACTTTTTGTCTGAAGTTGGCGTATCACCGCCTGGAGGGTGCATGCCAGACACGCAAACACTTGATCTGCCGGTTGGTGGCAGCCCCAGACCTTCTGTCGTCACCAGCACTTACGGCGCTCCGGAACGCAAGAAGGGCAGCAACGCGAAGAAGATCATCATTGCCGTTGCTGTCGTTGTGGTGCTGGCTGCCCTCATCGCCGTCAGCGTCCGGAGCAGCCAGAGCAATGTCATCACGATTACGACTTCTAAAGTGACGCGAGAGGATATCTCAAGCGTAGTTACCGGCTCAGGAGAGATCAAGGCAAAGACGTACGTGAACATTGGAGCCCAGGGCTTTGGGAAGATCGTCAAGCTGTATGTGAAGGAAGGCGATAAAGTCACGCGTGGTCAAAAACTGGCACAGCTGGAAAACGTTCAGAGTTCGGCAGATGTGAACGCGCAGCGTGCCGGCATCGAAACCGCGCAGAAGGATCTTGATTCTGCCAACGCCGCCATCCAGACCTCAATGGCTGAGGTGGCACGGGATAAGGCCGATCTCGAGCAGAAGACTCTCGATTACAACCGTGCGAAGGATCTTTATCAAAGCCAGCTCATCTCCAAGTCCGACTTCGACGCCAAGAAAGCCGGCTATGACGTCGCAGTAGCAACCCTGAGCGCCGACCAGGCCAAAGTCTCTCAGATGAGCGCGCAGAGGGCATCTAGCGTCGGCCGTGTAAGCCAGGCGAATGCCATGTTGAGTAAGTTGACGGACGTTTTGGGTAAGACTGAATACGTTGCGCCGTTTGACGGCATCGTTACCAACCTCCCTGTACGCGAAGGAGAGACAGTTGTCGTTGGCATTCAGAATTCGCCTGGCAGCACGCTCATGACCTTGGCGGACATGTCCGTGGTTACAGCCGAAGTTCGCGTCGATGAGACGGATATCGTGAACGTGAAGCTCGGGGAATCTGCCGACGTAACCATCGATGCCCTTCCCGATCATGTCTTCAAGGGCCGCGTGACAGAGATCGGCGATCAAGCCCTGGTGCGCTCCTCCGGAGTTGCTACCTCGCAGACGACTGCAGGAACCCAGGAAGCCAAGGACTTCAAGGTCGTCGTCACGGTGGACAATCCGCCGGAAAATCTGCGTCCGGGATTCTCGACGACTGCGAAGATCACCACGGCCAGCAAGAGCAACGTGGTCGCAGTTCCTATTCAGGCATTGACGATCAGGACTCAGGGCGATCTGGATACGCAACGCGCTGCGGCTGCTGGAAAGAAGGGATCTGCTGCGGCCAAAGCGTCTCAAAGTGGCATTAAGGATCCGAAGGGCAAGAAGGAAATTCAGGGAATCTTCGTAGTTGATAGGAATACAAAAAAGGTCGATTTCAAGCCTGTTGAAACCGGCATTCAAGGCTCCACGGATATGGAAGTCCTCAGCGGCCTCACTGAAGGCCAGGAAATTGTCACTGGCAGCTACAAAGTCCTGCGCACGTTGAAAATCGGCGCCAAGGTCAAAGTAGACAACAGCATTGGGAAAAAGGACGACAACTCCTAGTAACCGTAGCTCTTTGGGAACGTCTATAGCGTGAATAGGGTGTTTTCGTCCAATATTGGGGAACCGGATTTTGTGTCTCCCCGTAATTGGTGTTAGGAGACCGGAATGGCGACGCAAATGGCAGAACTGACCACGATGGACGCGATTAGCACCCGGCCAGCGACCTCCGCAATGATCAGAGTCGAGGATCTCTGGAAGACCTATGACATGGGTTCAGAGCAGCAGGTCCATGCGTTGCGTGGCGTCAATATCGAAATCAAACGGAATGAATATGTCGCCATCATGGGCCCCTCCGGTTCGGGTAAGTCGACGTTAATGAACCTGATCGGATGTCTGGACACTCCAAGCCGTGGCCAGTACTGGCTCAACGGACATCTGGTAAGTGAACTTGACGATGATGAACTCGCAAGAATCCGTAACAAGGAGATCGGCTTCGTCTTCCAGACGTTCAACCTGCTGGCTCGTGCGACAGCTCTGCACAATGTCGAGCTTCCGCTGATTTATAACGGCACGCCTTCGGAAGAGCGCATTCGCCGCGCCAAAGAAGCGCTGCGCAAAGTTGATCTCGAACCCCGAATGATGCACAAGCCCAACGAACTCTCCGGCGGCCAGCGCCAGAGAGTCGCGATCGCGCGCGCCCTGGTAAATAGTCCTTCCATCATCCTGGCCGATGAGCCTACCGGCAATCTCGATTCCCAAACCGGTAATGAAATTATGGCTTTGATGGATCACCTGCATTCCCAGGGGAACACTATTGTCCTTGTGACCCACGAGCATGACATCTCCGAGTACGCGCATCGCGTGATCTACATCCGCGACGGCATCATCGCCGACGATCGTAAAACAGGACGGCAGGTTTAGGAGCTCCAGCAAAGACGCTGCATTGGGGCGTCTTAAGCAAAACGCAGCAAACGTTCCGTACAATCGCAAGCATGGAAAAAAGGGTCCGGGTCTTTTCAAATTTCAAAGACGCCGACGAAGCGGATGCCCGTGAGCACATGGCCATGTCTCCGGACGAAACGCATCGCATTGGTAATTGAGCTCCGCGACCGCCGTCACCCCGATGCCGCTAAGCAAGGACTTGCGCGAGTTTGTCGGATTATCAAACGCGAACAGAGTTGAATATCCTGTGGCAGGAGCCTGCGCGGTTGCGTATTACGGCGTTCGATTCTCAGTCGTATCGCTCGTAGATAATCTGCTTGCGGTCCCAGCCAAGCTCCTCTTTCAGCAACTTTCTCGTTGCCGAGATCATGTCGTTCAGCCCGCAGACATAAGCATCCATATTCGTGCGTTCTGATTCGGGACGAGCCATGACAATCTTTCGAACCTGGTGCTGCACATAGCCGCGCTCACCCTTCCAGTCGTCGGGAGCGCGACTCAACGTAATTACGTAATGAAAGTTTGGGAAGTCGTGCGCGATGAGATCGAAGTAGTCTTTGTAGTAGATATCAACCGGGTAACGCGTGCCATATACCAGATGAATCTCGTGTTCCTGATGGCGCGACTCGTCAGCGAATAACCACTGCACAAATCCTCGGATCGGAGCTATTCCGGTTCCTGTCGCGATAAGAATCGAGTCGCGCAGCGGATTTCGCAGCACGAATGTGCCGTGCGGACCGTGAAACTTTACCGTCTCTCCTTCTTTCATGTCGCATAGAAAGTTGGAGAAGAATCCTTCTTCGACGCGATTGAGGCACAAATCAAACTCGTTCTTTCTCGGCGCCGAGGCAAGAGAATATGCGCGCGTAATCGTCTTGCCATCATGAGGCGCAACCATCGAAATAAATTGGCCAGCCGTGAAATCGAAACGCTTCATGTCCTCAATGGAGAAGACCAGATGCTTGGTTTCGCTCGACTTTGAAAGCCACTCCTGATGCACGAGGTGCGCCGTGTGTAATGGCCGCTCGATCAAATCTGTTCCTCAAAGATGGAGACTAACGCGTTATCCACGCGCGCAAGACAGTCTAGGATTCATGGTTCTTGACCGGCACCTGTTCGTCGCCGAGAACTGGCGAGGATTCCTGCGGTGCAGTGCCCTCGCCCAGTTCGAACAAAGCGGCCACCTGATATCCGGCCGCTTCAGCTGCGTCAATTCGGGACTCGATTTGCAGTTCAAGCTCGTGCAGTTTTCTCGGATCGGGTGTCGCCAACTCTGCGATGCGCAGTAGCGCGGGAAGCGCCGTCCACCAGAGCAGGCATCCATACATCTCCTTGCTGAAGTAGCGAATACCCTGGTAGTCGTGAACATTGATCAGCCAGGATACGTCGGGATCGTGCAGCCAGCTATATGGCGACTTAGCTGAACGCCGCGCTCCGGGCAACCATGCCTCATTTGCCAATATAGCCCGAATGCGCGCGGCTGCTCTCCAGTGCTCCTCGCCAGTGAGACCAAATCGGGAAAGAGCATTGGCAATTGGCTCGCGCAATCTAAGAGCATCAAACAGCCTGGCACCAGCTGCATCGGGCTCCGATGTACTCAGCAGCTCGCCAAGAGCTCGTACCGTGGCCCACGCAATCACCGTAGCCCAGCGTGCAGCGTTTTCCTTTCCTGCGTCATTAGGAAGAACCGTGCAGGCTTCCGTTGACCATGCCACGCGAAAATGTTTTTCCAGTGATGGAATGCGGCGCGCCGCTTCCACCCACCTTGTGAAAGAGGCGACGGCTTCTTCGACGCTTCCTAGCCATTCATTCTGCTGCGGCACTCCGAGGGACTCGGCCGACTCACCTGAAATGAGACCTTGAGCAGCTAACAGCATTGAGTGCAAACGCTGGATGAGTTCATCGAGCCGCTCTTTTCTTAAGTGAGACGAGTGCCCATCGCCGCTCACGAGCTCTTGTTTCGACTTCTCTGCCGAAGTCTTCTTTGTCGATACAGCCGCGCCTTCAAGTACAGGAGCACCTTCCTTTCCCGCCGGCTCTTTTTCGATTCGCGGAACATCGAAGAGCTGCTCGATAAGCACCGCATCGAGAATCGCGTACAGCCCATCATGCACAGGCTTAAGCTGCAGGTCGCGCATCGCGTCTGCCAGGCTGGCGACGCCTCGTCCGCGCAAGTGCTCGTAGAGCTCACGCCAGGGATGACTGACGTCATCGCGGAGATGTTTCCAATCCATGAACACGTGACATTGATACGCGCCCAAATCGAATCGCATTCCTTTCTCTTTCAACTCGCGGCCGCTGTAAATGTGTTCAAGCCCGGTTACTGCGTCAAGTGCAGCCACGAACTGCGCCCCATCGCCAGAGATATCGAACGCGCTCGCGAGATCACGCTGTCGAAGTGCTCTGCCTCCGTCCGGGAATTTCTCGGCATAGGCGCTGGAGATTCGAATCCAGCCGTGCGCATCCGCAAATTTGTTGTTGTAGATGACCAGCGCTCGCCGGCTCCCTTCTCCATTCGAATAGGCAAAAACATTTTCATTCACCGCGCCTGAATCGCTGTAAAAATCATAGAGCAGGAAATTGCGCACTTCCGCGAACAATCCGCGCCGGTGCAATAAAGGAGAAATCTGACGCTCATGGCGCGACACGAGCCACGGATCCGGAGACTCGTCGTGATAGGCGCGGCGATACTCCATTCCATAACGCTCGGTGTAGCCCTCCACCTGTCCGTGTCCAAACATCGGTAATCCAGGCAGCGTGGCCATCAGCGTGCAGACCCCGAAGTACTTGTCCCCCTTCCCAAATTGGTCTACAGCCGTGCGCTCGTCGGGATTGTTCATGAAATTAACATAGCGCTTGAGAATTTCCGGATCGAACTCCAGCGTGTTCTTGATCACGTTGCGATAATTCGCGTTCTCTTCATCGCGCAGCATGTTCATGAACGCGCTGTTGTACACGCGATGCATGCCCAGCGTTCGCACGAAATATCCTTCGAGCAGCCAGAAGGCTTCCGCAAGGAGGAGGGTGCCCGGAGCTTCGGCCGCGCACCGATCCACCACCTCGCGCCAGAACTCGTTTGGTATGGCCGCGTCGAATTCCGGCTTGGTGAGTCCATGCTCAGCACGCGACGGAATCGCGCCGCCGGTTCCCGGAACGGGATACCAAAGCCGTTGGTAATGCTGCTTGGCTAACGTCATCGCAGCGTCAAAGCGGATCACCGGAGACAGCCGAGCAACGTAGAGAATCTTCTGAATCACCGCCTCCCGAACTTCGGGGTTCAGATAATTCAACTGCGCGGTGTCATTCCAGGGATAGCTTGTCCCATCGTTGCCGTGGTAGATGTATCGCGTCTCGCTGCTCCAGCGATCGCGGCGACGAAAGACAACGGCGGCATCCGTCTTGTTGTAATAGTGATCTTCGATCTTGATTTCCACGCGGCCGTCTGTAGAAAGATCGGGCCCATCGAACCGGTAAGCGGGAAACGGAGGATAAGGAAGAGAGATGAACCAGTCGGGATGCTCAGCGACCCAGCGCGAATCGATACCGGTGTGGTTCGGGACCATATCAGTGCCCATGCGAATCCCACGGGCGGCGGCGCGATCTCGCAGATTGAAGTACGCGCCTTCGCCTCCAAGCTCATCTGCGATGGTGTAGTCGAATAGCGAATACGCAGAAGCTGCGGCGTCGGGGTTTCCAGTAAGCTGCTTGATTCTCTGTGAAGCCTTGCTTCGCTCCCAGACCCCAATCAACCAGAGCACATTGAATCCGCGCCGCGCGAGTGCATCGACTTCCTCATTTGGAACCTGGTCGAGGCGGTAAATGTGCCTCTGATAGGCCCGCGATAATTGATCGAGCCATACGAAGGTGCTCTTGGCAATCATTACCGTTCGCGGCATCCAGTCCACATCGGGACTGAAGCGTTCGTACTCTGGCTCTTTCAGGTTGTAATGCGGAACAGCTGCGGCGCTGGAATCACCGCGATCCTGCGGCAATCCAAAGTGGGCAGCGTGATCCGCCGGATGGAAGCGCATCCAGATCGCGAGTTCTTCTTCTTTGAAAATATCGAGAGCCACCAGAATGCGCCGGATCATCTCGCCCAGCACGTCTGGCCATGTCTCACGCATGTAGGCAAGCTGTCCTTCGAGAGAATCAGGCGATGCCAGTGCGGGCGCGCGCAGCAGATCAATAAGGTTCTGATTTGCCGGACCGAAGCCCGGGCGAGTCTTGAAATATTCCTTCAGGTTCGAGGTGATCTTCGGATAAGCCGTGTTCTTCTTGAGCTCCGAATCGTCGAACAGTTCTTTGAAGCGATGGAACGCCGGATTGGAATTTGCCAACCAGAGCATCATCAGTTCTTCGAGAGCGACTGCGCGACGAGACGTATCCCCGCTCGAAGCGTTTAGCCATTCACTGGCAGATTGCTTGCCCGTATACACATCGAGCGGTGGAAACTGATCCGTGAAAGCAAGCAGAGTGCTCTCTACCGAGTCACGGCCGACCTGATCTTCGAACCACGCGAGCGCATCAATCATCACTTTCGGATCTCGTTGACGGCGGTACTGCGCGATTAACGCGTGCAGCAACTCGTCAATTAGCGCCATCGCGTTCAGCGCGCCGGCGTGGATCGTCCGCTCTGGATCGCGTTCCACATCACGCTGTCTATTCATCTTTTCGGCAAAGCGGCGGCTGGCACCAACGTTCGCAAACAACACGTTGCCGGTCCACGAGAACAGTTCCTCCTCAAAGCCGTAGCGCTGGCGCGCCGCGCGAGAGACGTGGAACTCGAACTTGAGCGGAAAGTCCATAGGCTGCAAGCTCTCTATTAGAACAGAACCGAGTGAAGTGTGATTACTCGGCGCAATGTCCCGATGCCTAGTTCAAAGACATCAGCCCACGAGAGCTACTCGAGGATATCGAGCGCCTGTAGTTTGCTGGATGGTGATCAGCGGAAGCTGAGCAGCAGATCGCTCAGCCCAAATGCGGCATTCTGCTGCTTCAAGTGCTGGTTCAGAAAACGCAGTGTTCGCGTAAGAGCGTCCATTTGCGCCAGACCCGTGAAGCTATGTCCCTGTCCGGGATATATCTTCAGCTCGTGTTTGGTTCCGAGTCGCTTGAGCAGTGATTCAACCACGAGCGCTTCGCTGATGGGCACCGTCGCATCTGCTTCTCCGTGCAGCAGCAGTGTCGGTGGCATGTACGTAGTTTCGGCGACAATCTCAGGCGGCATTCCGGCCATGAGACTGGCAACAGCGGTGATCCGACGATCCTTAGACGCAAGTGACAGCGAGAGGTATCCGCCGAGCGAGACGCCCAGCATTCCGATCCGCCGCGGATCAACTTTGGGATGTCGCTCTACGAAAGTCACAGCATCGGCCAATGTAACCAACCAGGTAATGAAGTCCGTGCGAATTCCAGAGATGCTGGCCCATATTGTTCCAGTCGCATCGAAGTAACGCACGAAGAAGACGACATAAGCAAGATTCGCGAGCTGCTGGGCATATGCACCGACAAAAGAGCTGACCGGGCCGGAGGAGCCGTGAATAACCAGCAGAGCTGGAAAAGTTCCAGAGCGCTGCGGCTCATAGACCACCACGCCTATGTTTTTATCCTGAGACTTATAGGAGAGCACTACCTTATTAGACGAGCAGCACGGTTTGGCAGATACAAATTGTGAACCCTACGTTGTCTACTCGACGGTGACGGACTTAGCCAAGTTTCGCGGCTGATCCACGTCGCAGCCTCGCCGGACTGCTATGTGATACGCCAGAAGCTGCAGGGGGACGACTTCCAGAATCGGAAGCAGCAACTCTGGAGCTTTTGGCACATATAAGACGTGGTCCGCGGACTCGCGAATTTCTTCGTCCCCTTCCGTAGCAATAGCAATCACTTTGCCCGATCTCGCTGTGACTTCCTTAATGTTTGAGGTGGTTTTTTCATACCGCAGCACCGAATCGGGATCGTCTGGATCTTTCGTCGCGAGAACAACGACAGGAAGATTTTCATCAATCAGCGCGTTCGGACCGTGCTTCATCTCCCCCGCAGGATAGCCCTCCGCGTGAATGTAGCTGATCTCTTTGAGCTTGAGAGCGCCTTCCAGCGCGATGGGATAGTGAATGCCCCGGCCCAGGAACAGGAAACCCCCGACTTTCTGATATTGCCTGGCCAAATGATCGCAGGCCTCGTCGTGGTTCAGAATCGATTCCAGCTTTCCTGGAAGTTTGGTGAGCTCTTGCACCAGCTTGATCGATTGTTGCTCGCTTAATTGATTCCGCTTTTGCGCGAGAAACATCGCAAACAGGAACAGCGCCGTAAGCTGCGCCGTAAATGCCTTCGTTGAAGCAACGCCGATTTCGGGACCAGCGTGAGTGTAGATCGTTCCGGCAGCTTCACGGGCGATCATCGCGCCAACTACGTTGCAGATCGCGAGCGTCTTGGAGCCTTTCGCCCTGGACTCGCGCTGGGCTGCGATCGTATCGGCGGTTTCGCCCGACTGTGTAATTAGCAGCGTTAGGGCATCAGGTCCTGTTATGGGATCGCGATAGCGATATTCGCTGGCATAATCCACTTCCACCGGCATACGGGCGAGTCGTTCGATCATGAACTTGCCGGCGAGACCAGCGTGCCAACTGGTTCCACATGCAGCGATATTTACCTTGTTCGCTTTGCGGAACTCGTCCTCGCTGATTTCCATTTCTTCGAGGAATATCTTGCCGGAGTCCTGCGAGATGCGTCCCAAAGTGGTATCGCGGACGGCACGCGGTTGCTCATAAATCTCCTTGAGCATGAAGTGCTTGAAGCCGCCTTTTTCCGCCTGGATTGGATCCCAGGTCACGCGCTGCACTTTCCTTTGAATCCCTTTGCCGTCGAAATCCGTGAGGTGAACGCCCGAAGAAGTAATTACCGCCAGGTCACCATCGGCGAGAAAGAAAAGATCGCGAGTATGGTGAAGAATCGCCGGAATATCCGAAGCTACGAAGTATTCGTTCTGTCCAAGGCCAACTACGGCCGGCGGTCCGTTGCGAGCTGCAACGATCTTGTTCGGTTCATCGGCGCTGATAACCACGAGCGCGAAAACGCCGGTGAGCTGTTTCACAGTCTTACGGACCGCCTCTTCGAGTGAAGGACGCGTGCCGTTGCCGCTCTTCAGAGCATTTTCAATCAGGTGAGCGATGACTTCGGTATCTGTCTCGGTTGAGAACTTATGCCCTTCTTCGATCAGCCTCTTCTTTAGCGAGAGATAGTTTTCGACAATACCGTTATGAACAACCACCACGCGTCCCGTGCAGTCGCGATGTGGATGAGCATTCTCTTCCGTAGGACGTCCATGGGTGGCCCAGCGCGTGTGCCCAATGCCGTATGAGCCTTCGAGAGGCTTGTGGCGGATGACCTCTTCCAGATTCCGCAGCTTGCCCTCCGCACGGCGGACCTGAAGTCCATCTCCGTTACCGGCGACGGCAATCCCCGCGGAGTCGTACCCGCGATACTCAAGCTTGCGCAGACCCTCGATGATTACCGGGACCACGCTCTTCTGACCTACGTACCCGACGATGCCACACATACGTGGAAGTTCCTCAACTTCTGGGAGAGACCTTATGGCCGAAGCAATCCTATTTTATGGATGCGAGTTGCTGTTCAGGAGCTTACCTGAATTCCTTCGCTGGGGGCAGGTTACGCGGGGACGACGAAAAGCTGCTCGTGCCTAATCTTCGAGCGTGTAGGCAAACTCCTCAATCACAGGATTCGTGAGCACTTCGCGGGCAATGCGCTCGACCTCTGCTCGTATTGTTTCCTTCTCAAGATTCGGTTGCAGCGTCAGCAAAAAGTACTTGCCCTGACGGACGTCTTCCACGCCCACATAATTCATCTTTTTCAGAGCGCCTTGAATTGTTTTTCCCTGGGGATCGAGAACCGTGGTTTTGAGGGTGACGTAAACGTGTGCCTTCATCGAATCCTGCGTCGATTATACGGGAGCCCGAACGATACACTGGCAGAATGATCGATTACGTCGCCCTCCCGCTCGGGGATAAAGCACCCGAAGTTATAAACATGGTGGTGGAGATTCCCCTTCAATCCATCAATAAGTATGAGTACGACAAAAAACTCCATGTCTTTCGCCTAGACCGCAACCTTTACTCCCCGGTGCACTTTCCTGGCGACTATGGGTTTCTACCGAGCACGCTCAGCCATGATGGCGATCCCCTGGATGTTTTAATCCTGGTCGACAGTCCCAGCTTTACTGGATGCGTGATGGAAGTACGTCCCATCGGAGTTCTCGACATGCTTGACCAGGGTGTGCATGACGAGAAATTGCTGGCGGTAGGCAAGTGCAATCCGCGCTATAAGGACGTCTGGAACTACTCTGAGATTTATCCCCACATCCTTCGCGAAATCATGCACTTCTTTTCCATCTACAAAGATCTGGAAGGCAAACGCGTCGAAACCAAAGGGTGGCAGGATGCCTCGGCCGCGCGGGCGCTCATAACCGAGAGTCAGAGGGCCTACTCCGAGCAGCAAAGACGGGCGGCGGGTAAGACCAGTTAGAGAATGCCCAAATAATCGAGCAGAGAGCAAGGGATTTCCGGCGTGGTTAGCGGCGCTTTGAAAAGACGTTCTAGATTAATTTCCCAGCGAACACTACAAGCCAAACAGCTCCCTCAAGCGCTTCGTCTGCGCCCGGCTGACCGGCAGCTCGGTGTGTTTGCGATCGTCCATGCGAAGCTGGTAGGAGCTCTTGAACCAGGGCAGGACCTCCTTGATCCGGTTGATGTTCACCACGTGCGAGCGATGGGCTCTCCAGAAGAGGTTGGGATCAAGGGTTTCAAGCAGTTCTTCCAGCGTCCGGCAGTTGGAATGTCCTTCCATGCTGGAGGTCGCTACGGTGATCACGCCTTCGTCGATCGTGGCGAAACATACGTCCTTCTGATCCACCAGGATCAACCTTCCCGCCGATCGCAGCAGGATCTTCTGCTGCTGCGGCTTCTGCTGCTGCTCCAGAAGGTTGATGAGAGATTCCAGACGCTCACTCGATGGCGGCGCTGCTGAAAGCTTCTGCTTTGCCTTCTCCACTGACTGAACCACCCGCTTCTTGTCGAACGGCTTGAGCAGATAGTCCACGGCGTTCACCTCGAATGCCCGGACGGCGTACTGGTCGAATGCCGTAGCGAAAACGATCTGCGGAAGGGGATGCTTCTTATCGACTAACTTCTTGATCACTCCAAACCCATCAAGCCCAGGCATCTGAACATCGAGGAACACGAGCTCGGGGTTGTGCTCGCGGATAAGATGGATGGCTTCGACCCCGTTACTTCCCTGCGCGACCACCTCGACATCGCCAACGCTCTTCAGTAGATAAGTCAGCTCTTCGCGGGAGAGCTGCTCGTCGTCAACGATGATGGTGGAGATAGCCATGGAACTGAACTGAAGTATAAACGCTGGCTAGGGAATGCGCCGTCTACGACTCCGTTGGCGGAACTCGCCAAGGCAGCCGGGCATCGCTCCTCCACATCCACTCCTAAGAGGGAAATCTGGAGGATAACGAGTGGCAAAGAAAAAGTCGGGAATGGCCAATCCTGCTCGGCTCGAGGCGATCGATGAGAAGCAGAACGTTCGCGTTGTGATCGAGACACCCAAAGGCAGCCGCAACAAATATGCGTTCGATCCTGAGCAGCGTGTTTTTATGCTGAAGAAAGTTCTGCCCGAGGGGATGGTCTTTCCTCATGATTTTGGTTTCATTCCATCTACAGAGGCTGAGGATGGCGATCCACTCGATGTTCTCATCCTTATGGACCAGCCGGCTTTTCCGGGATGTGTCGTTCAGGCGAGGGTTATCGGCATGATTGAGGGTGAGCAAAAAGAGGATGGCAAGACGCAGCGCAATGACCGGTTGTTGGCGGTCGCCGAATCAAGTCACACACATTCCGATGTACGTTCGGTGAGTGATCTGAACCGCTCCCTGCTGAAAGAAGTCGAGGAGTTCTTCGTCAATTACCATACCAACGATGGGACCAAGTTCAAGGTGCTGGGGTGCAAAGGTCCAGACGCCGCGTTCAGACAGATGAAAAAGTCGCAGCGCAGGGCCGCCTAGAAACCAATAGCTTATCCAAATTAGCTGTTAGCCTTCTGGGTTTTGGAGGGCACGGTTTTGACAAAGCGTGAATCGTGCCGTAATTGGGCGGAAGAATCCCGCGATGCTTGCAAAGAATCTTTCGGCAGCGTCTAACGCCATAGAAGGATGACGGTAGTATTGGACAGCCCTATCTCTGCAAGCCCCCGCCTTGCGAAGTGAGTAATCACTTCTTTCGGTTCGCAGAACTCTTTCCGCTACTCCCGGTCTTGCTCCTCGCGTTGTTCTTTCGCTGCACGCCTTTCGAGTTCCCGCCGCTGGGGTTTCCGTTTCCGGAAGTTGCGGATTGTCGCGCGACGTTCTCCGGCTGTTGGGGTGCGAACATCAGCAGCAGGCTGGGTCTGCCGCCGTCGCGGCTCAGCGGGGTGAGATGGACGTCGAACATCAAGTTCGAGCGCTTTACTTTGAGCTGCTGGTTGCGTAGCAGCATGGGCGTGTTGCGTTCCACGATGGCTTTGCGGCGTCGCACCAGCCCATCGCGCACCTCCGGCTGGATGGGAAGCTGACTGAGTTCCAGGCCGATCACTGAGTTTGCCTGGATGTCGAAGAGCTTCTCTGCCGCCGAGTTCCAGAATTGCACTTTTCCATCTGAATCAAGGACCGTGACTGCCCACGGCATGCGCTCCAGGGTCTCGGCGTAGCGACTGTTCACAGAATCGAGTTCGCGGGTGCGGAACTCGAGTTCCTCATTCATGTTTTCCAGCTCTTCGTTTAACGATTGCAGCTCTTCATTTGTCGTTTCGAGCTCTTCATTCGTGGACTGCAGTTCTTCGTTCGTCGTTTCGAGCTCTTCATTGGTGGATTGCAGTTCTTCGTTGGTCGTTTCCAGCTCTTCGTTGGCAGACTGCAGTTCTTCGCCCGTAGCCTCGAGTTGTTCGATCGTGGTTTGCAGTTTTTCGCGATGGCTTATGTCTTCGGCATAGATGAGCGAACCTGCGCGCTGGCCGTTTTCGCCATTCACAGGACGAATACTGACCGCGAGCATGTGTTGTCCGTCATCGACCTTGACAGCACAATCGAATTTGACTTGCTTCCCTGGATTACGATGACTCTCTTCCAGCCGTTGGACCAATTCGGGACAGCGCGACGCCAGGGCAGACTCGGCAATATGCTGGCCGACCAATTTGCTGCCTGAGAGTCCCCATAGCGCCAGGGCCGATTTGTTTTCCGTAAGCAGCACGTCATTGCCGTCTAGCGAAAAGATGCCCGGTTCCAGAACTTCGAGCAGGGCGGAGTAATAGAGCTTTACTCGGGCCAGCTCTTCTTCGCGAGGGGACTTTTCATTGGGTGTCATGGGTTCATCCTTCCGGGACGAAGACGAACGACGTATCTCCCTACCTTCTTCGGCGTGGTTCTTGCGGAAGATGCGCCAGCGGGAATCGACGGGTTTGAACATCGTCGAATTGCTGAGCTTCGACTCGGATTTGCCGAGAAATAGTATTCCTCCTGGATCAAGCGCGTAATGTAGCCGATTCAGGATATGCATTTGCGTGATGGAATCAAAATAGATCAGAACATTGCGGCAGACAATCATCTGCACATGCGAAATGGGCGCGTCCTGCGCGAGGTCACTGCGTCCAAAGATGAGCATGCGGCGAATGTCGCGATGCACGCGCGGCAAGGTAGCTGACGAAAAGTACTTGTGCCGCCATTCTGGACGCACTCGCCGGAGTCGCTCAGCCGGATACTCTCCGCGACGCGCTGTGTTCAGGGCAGAATCGTCAACGTCGGTGGCGTAAATCTTGATGTCGAATTCTGTGATGCGTGGCCCAAAAAATTCGGCCACAAGAATCGCCAGCGAGTAGGCTTCTTCACCACTCGAGCAGCCTGCCACCCACGCGCGAAAGCTGTCGCCGGTGCGCAGACGTTTGAGTAAAAAAGGGAGGATACTGTTCGCAATCACGTCCCAGGCCTCGGGATCGCGGAAGAATTCGGTTACATTGATGAGGATGGTGTCGAGAAGCTGATTGGTTTCGCTCGGATTCGCGCGAACGTAGTCGACGTATGTAGTGTAGTCAGGAAGCGCAAGCTGCCCCATGCGCTTGCGGATTCGCCGCTCCAGTGTGGTGGGTTTATATCCCCGCAGATCGAATTCGCGTTCTTCCGCGAGAAACTGCAAAAACTCTTCGAGGTTCAAGGCACCTCATCCTTGAGCGCAAAGCATGGAAATTTGTGTCCCAATGGAGCGCGCCGGCACGACGAAGTCTGCACATCCGGTCTCAATTCCATGCTCCGGCATCGATGGGAACATGGAATCAGCCGGGTCTTGCACGATGGTGCTTGCGCCCGAAAGTTTCATGGAACGCAATCCTTTCGAGCCATCGCGTCCCGATCCCGATAGTAAAACGCCGATCATTTTCAGGCGCTTTTGTTTGGCTAAGGATTCAAACAACACATCCACTGAGGGCCGATGCATTTGTACCGGTCCGCTGGAGGTTAGATGCAACCGCCCGCCGCCTAAAACAAGATGGAAGTCTGGTGGAGCGATATATGCGACCCCAGCGCGCAGAAGCTCGCCCTCTTCTGCTTGCTTCATTTGCCAATGCGCGTTACGACCCAGTATTTGCGCTAGAAATGATTTAGATCGAGGATCAAGATGGACCACGATCAGCAGGCTTACATTCGGAATCACCGGCAGATGAGGCAGCAACTGCAGTAGACCGTTGATGCCACCAGCAGACGCTCCAATAGCGACGACGCAGACAAGCCGGGTGGGCTTCGGCCGCGGCTTCAATGCCGCCAACGCCATGTTGTGCCACTTCCGTTCTACCCGACATCTTCAGGTGAGGGCCGTCTATGATCTTGTCTACTAGCCATATTACACACTAACGTATGGCAGCGGACATCTTTAATTCAGCCCCTTAGTTCCAACCTGCGGGGGTTCCAATCCATGCACGACATCGTCGTGATCGGCGCCTCGGCTGGGGGCGTGGAAGCCCTTATACAGATCGTCAAACAGCTCTCGCCGGACACTAATGCCGCCATTTTTGTAGTCGTCCATGTCGCCCCCGACAGCACAGGATTGCTGCCTGCAATTCTGAATCGCCACTCACAAGTTCTGGCGCAACAGGCGGAAAACGGTCTCGCTATCGAGCGGGGCAAAATCTACGTTGCTCCGCCCGACCGGCATTTGACGCTCGAACCCGGAAGTATGCAAGTGGCACGCGGGCCCAAACACAACCGTTATCGCCCGGCGATTGATCTGCTTTTCCGAACGGCGGCCCGTAATTATGGCCCGCGGGTTGTCGGGATCGTTCTCACTGGATTCCTGGATGACGGCAGCTCTGGATTGTTGGCGATCAAGAACGCCGGAGGCATCGCGATTGTGCAGGATCCGGATGATGCGCGGGTAGCTTCTATGCCCAAGAATGCACTGCAACAGGTACAGCCTGATTACTGTGTGCCGGCCGGAAGTATCGGAAATCTCATCAATCGGCTCTCAGAAACGGAGGTCAAACCGATGGTCGGTACAAACAAGGGCAATGGGGGAAGTCGGTTGGAAAAGAACAAGGCACTGACCACGTTCACCTGTCCGGACTGCCACGGAACCATCTGGGAAGTAGAGGAGAACGGCGAAGTGCGCTTCGAATGCCGCGTGGGCCACTCTTATTCACCAGAGGCAATGCGCGATGCGGCCGACGAAGAGGTGGAACGCTCCCTTTGGATCGCACTGCGCGTGCTTGAAGAGGGCGCATCGCTGGACCAGCGGCTCGCTGACGTGTCGGCGAATCGCAAGCGCGAGAATGCACACAGCTTCTACCTGCAGAAGGCGCACGACCGCAAGCGCCACGCCACAGTTCTACGTGAGTTCTTGCTGGGCTCAAAGCAGCGACAGAGTGAGGCGGAAGGTAACCAAGGTAAAGAGGAGTTGGAACGGGTGAGCTAGCTGCAAGTTCCATGCAGGATAGGTAGACACGCAGCATGCTGCGTCTCTACGGCGTGCAAACCAAGAAGGTTCGATGCCGACAAAAAACTCCAATCTCAACGAAGTCCTGGGAAAGGCCAGGGAGACGGCACGCAGGACGCAGGAGCTGCTGCGCGAGGCTGAGGCATTACATAACGCTGCGGATTCCGCTCACCGGAAGGCGGAACAGCTTCACAACAAGCTCATGGACACCCGGCAGGCAACGCGCGATCGAAACAACCGCAAAGGCAAGAAGCACTGAGATTCATCTGTATCTAAGTCCGGCATTCGCGAAGCAGCTTCTCAGGACCTCTGGCAGCTTCCGTCTCTCACAACGCCGACGTGTCTGTGGATAACAAAGATAACAAAATTAAGGAACTCCGGATACGACGAACAGGACTATACTGAGCATCGTAAGAAATAGCTAACGATCGTGTTAGTTCCACCGTCTAGCTTCGGACAGCTCTCGCGAAATCGAGACGGTGGGCACGTGTCTATTGCGGCACGTGAACTGATGAAAGCGTCAGGAGATCTTATGGCTACCAGCGTCTACTCGCCCGGACGACGCGTCTTGCACTCCTGGAAAGAGATTTCTACTTACACAGGGCGCGGCGTTCGCACCATCCAGCGGTATGAAGTCCAATTTGGTTTTCCGGTTCACCGGCCGGCAGGATCGCCACGAAGTGCAGTCCTCGCCTTTACCGATGAGATCGACCGATGGCTGGCCGGAAGCCCCACGCGATTTGTTCAGGTCGTGACTAACCATGCACAAACGGATCACGCAGCGCGGATGCATTCCGTGTGGCTGAAAGCCAAGCTGGGATCCGAGCAGGCGCGGCGTGTGACGGAAAGACTGTCAGCCACGAAAGCCTTGCTCGATCAGCTAGCAGCCTCCCTGGAAAAAGCTCGAGCGGGTCGTGCGCAACTCGGTCCCGACTTGCAAGCTCCTCAGCAAGTCTTGGCCCCGCAAGCGCCCCCCGTACGTAATAGCCTCGCACCATAAGATTCATTCTAAGATTCACTCTCAAACGGCGAATTCGTCGGCCGCCAGCAGAACGGAACATGCTGGCGGTTCTTCGCATGGAGTGTCTTAGGGCTGCCGAACGAAACCAGAACAGCCTGAACATTGAGGGGCATCTTGCTATGACTCCTTGCGCCTTTTGACGCTTCCGCATCCGGCAAAAATCTGCCATGATCCACGCTATGAGGGACAAGCCGAAGGACCGAAATTATCTCCGGGAAGTCCGGAAGGTCTCGCGCGAAACGATCGAGCAGTCGCGCGCCCTGCGCGAGGAATCGCGACGAGCAGTGGCCAAATCCCAAGCGGCTGCCGAAGCACGAAAGAAGGAGCGCAGCGTGCATTGAATGCTGCTAATTTCTAGGCCGCACAAATCGCAATTCCCTGCAGGTTCCCTTCCTCATTCCCTGCCGGGTTTCAAATCGGCTGTATTCATGCGGGTCTGCCATAAGATTTTTTTCACCGGAAAAAGCCCCTGCTGCATTCCCTGAAGCAGGGAATTTCGTGTATTCAAATGCAAGAGCAACCGTGACTCCTAAAAATTCCTGAAGTCGGCTCGATTCACTTGCTTTTCACGTCCTTGTAACTGCGCATTCACACTCCCGCCCTATCTATGGAACTCGCTCAATATTTAGGCGAGCTTCAGCACCTGCGTTTCGCTAAGCAATCTTTTGCATCGCGTTGAAGCGAGTCATACACTGGCTCACATTTTTTTTTGGCGAAGGAGAAGGAATGAAAGCCTTGCTTCGAAGTTCGTTAGTGTGCCTGCTTTCGAGCAGCATGCTGGTAGCACAGAGCACAAGCACAAGTCAGAGCACGGTCAGCACGCAATCGAAAACCAGGAGAACGACCACTCGCCGCGCGGCGAAACCCGCAGCCGCTGCAGATTCGACAGCAGAGCAGTTGCGCGAGCTGCGAGATATGCTCAATGCGCAACAACAACAAATTCGTCAATTGCAAAGCCAGCTTGCGACCCGCGATCAGCAGGTTCAGCAGGCGCAGCAGACGGCTAATGATGCCAACGCAAAAGCAGCCGATGCTGCAGCAAAGGCGTCTGAGGCCGCTTCCACTGTGGGCGACTCCAAAACGCGGGTCGCAAGTCTAAGCGAGACCGTCAGCGCGATGAAAACGAATGATCAGAATCTAGCTGAGACGATTCAAAGCGAGCAAAAGCACGTAAATGAGGCCACTGAGACTCCTACCGCGATTCATTTCAAGGGAGCCACGATCAGCTTCACCGGCAGCTTCCTCGCAGGAGAAACGGTGTGGCGCGACCGCGGCATGGGCGCCGATGTCAACACCCAACTCACCGGCGCTCCGTTCGACGGCGCACCTAACGCGAGCCTCTCCGAGTTCAATGCCAGCGGCCGCCAGTCGCGTCTCGCAATCCTGGCCGAAGGTAAGATCGGCAACTGGACCGGGCGAGGTTACTGGGAAAGCGATTGGCTGTCCGCCGGCGTGACTTCCAACTCCAACCAAAGCAACAGTTACACAAATCGCCAGCGCCAGATCTTCGCTCAGGCCGAATCGGCGGGCGGTTGGACCATTACGGGCGGCCAGATGTGGAGCCTGGTGACGGAGACTCGCAACGGACTGCAGAACCGTACCGAGGTCCTGCCGCAGACCATTGACCCGCAATATACGGCGGGATTCTCCTGGGAGCGTCAGTTTGGCTTCCGCGTGACCAAGGCTTTCGGAAAGAAAGTCTTCCTGGGAGGAGCGATCGAAGAGGCACAGACGCTGAACCTCGGTGGTGGCGGAGCAAGTACTTTCACGTATCAGCAGGCCGGCAATACCGGCGGTCTTCTGAACAATGGCGGCAATACCGCCCAGCAGAATTACAGCTACAACTGGCTGCCGGACTTCGTCTTGAAGGCAGCCTTCGAGCCCGGCTATGGCCACTACGAAATCTTCGGGCTTCTCCGCGGATTCCGCGATCGCGTATTCCCAAACGCGACCGCAGCAAATGTTGGCACCGCTGCCAGTGCACTGGGAGCCTTCAACTACACGACTATGGCCGGCGGGGTTGGGGCAAATGCTCGCTTCGCCATCATCCCCAAGAAGCTTGATCTCGGAGTCCACATACTTGCCGGGGATGGCGTTGGACGCTACGGCGACGCAACTCTCGCAGATGTGACTACGAGGGCTGACGGAACCCTCGCACCGATTCGCAGCGGCTCCGCTCTCTTGGGATTGGAACTGCACGCGACTCCCAAATTGGAAATCTACGGCTACTACGGCGGCGACTATGCCGAGCGTCAGTTGTACAACGGAACCGGCAGCATCGGGTATGGCCGCTTTACTGCAGCCACTACTGGATGCAACGTGCCAACCATCGCCGCGACCGGCAACAACACTCCTGCGTCGAGCACTACGAATCCAGCCGCCTGCGCTCCCGATACTCGGGATGTTCAGGAAGCCTCGTTGGGTTTCTGGTACGACTTTTACCGCGGGCCAAAGGGACGCCTCCGCGAGGGGTTCCAGTACTCGTACTTGAATAAGCAGACCTGGCGCGGCACGGGCGGATCTCCGACCGCGAACACCAATATGGTTTTCACGTCGTTCCGCTATTACCTGCCTTGAGACAGTCCAAAGCGCAAACCTCCATTGCCGGTGGGGCCGCAGCCCACCGGTTTTTCTTTGGGAGAGACGCAGCATGCTGCGTCTCTAGCTACGCTTTAGAACGGCAGTCGCGCGGTGAAAATCAAATTGTGGTCAAAGGTGTGGAAGCGAGTGGCTGAAATCTGCATTCCGGTTCCCAGTGTGAGGCCTATTCGCTTATGCAGTTGAAATCGCCCAACCACGAGTCCGGGAGTGAGGAAGGTTTGCTTTTTTCCGTCGTTCACGCCGCCCTCAAAAAATGTCGAGTTAACTTCCAATTCGGGCCAAAGAAAATGTCTCGCGTGATATTGAAATGCTGTGTTCCACGCGACCGCGTGGCCTAGACGCTGCACGCTGTCCACAGGCAGGCCCACTCCCAAAGTGGACTGCACGCTGATCTTTCGGAATCCCTTGCCGGCTGCAACTGTCGGAGTTACCACCGCCGCCATAGATCCATTCTTGTAAGAACCGGTGGGAATACTTCCGCTTAGGAAAAACGTCAGAATGTAGCTGCCGTGCTCCTCGTTCCCGGAGGCAACTCGATACTTGAGCAGGAAGGTCTCGTCTCCAAAACCATCTTTGGCATTCGGGTCGTGATGAATCAGGTATGGAGGAGGAGCTGCAATGATGATTTCAATGCGACGGCTCGGGATCAGTTCAAGCCCTTTTCCTCCTCCGAGGTTCAACAAATCTTTCCCGCCGGGAATCCGCTGCCGCAAGATGTCAAAACGGAACTCCTGCTCCAATCGCGGGGTCACAGTGACGAGCGGCGTCACCCAATGGGGCTGCTCCGCTTGCGTTTGAGTGACGCGAGCTTGCCAATTCTCAAAGAATTGAGCTTTGAGCGGAGCAGCTCCAAGAAGCAAACACGCGAGAAAGGCGCAGGTCCGCGCGAGGATCGGCATGCACCTATTAATACGACTCATATCATTTTTATATACGAATTCAGGCAACCGTCGTAACACCAACACCAACGACGGCAATGCTCGCTACGGTCGAACGTTTTAATACAGAATTCATCGAGGTTTGCTAGCGTAAGCTGAATGTCCGTGCTCCACCGGCAACAACCTGTGGGATCTGCGCTGACCCCGGTCGGCGAAAACCTGCGCGTCGTGCCTCGGCGGAGCAGCCGGGCGAGCCGGTTTGCGGATTTTTCCTTTCAGGGCCTTGTCTGGTTGTCTGCCGCCGGCGTCCTGGCGATTGTTGCCTTCATCCTGACGGAGCTCATTAAGGGTTCGAGCCTCTCACTTCATCAGTTCGGCTGGAAGTTTTTCATTGGTAGCGACTGGGACCCGGTAAACGGAAATTTCGGATCTGTACCGTTCATCTACGGAACACTGGTCTCGTCGTTAGTCGCTTTGATCATTGCGGTACCCCTGAGTCTGGGTGTTGCGATTTTCATTACGGAGATGTGTCCTCGATCTCTGCGCGGGATTCTGTCGTATCTCACCGAGCTTTTAGCTGCGATACCCTCCGTGATTTACGGAATGTGGGCGATCTTTGTGCTCATCCCGCTGCTCAGGCGTTACATCGGACCTGCATTGGCGAAGACGCTTGGCTGGACAGGTCTGTTCACTGGTCCGATTTACGGAGGGGGCATGCTGACCGCCGGCATTATTCTCGCGATCATGATCGTACCCATCATTTCTTCCATCACGCGCGAGGTTCTAACCGCCGTACCACACCAGCAGCGCGAAGCTGCCCTCGCTTTGGGAGCTACGCGGTGGGAGATGATTCGAGTCGGCGTGCTGCGCAATGCCCGCGCCGGCATCTGTGGCGCGATCATCCTCGGATTAGGACGAGCTCTGGGCGAGACTATGGCTGTCACTATGGTGATCGGAAATCGTCCGGAGATTACGAAGTCGTTGTTTGCTCCGGCTTACACCATGGCAAGCGTGATTGCGAATGAATTCAGCGAAGCGACTGACGACTTGTATCTGAGCGCGCTTATCGAAATTGGACTTGCCCTATTTCTAGTGACGATCGTGGTCAACTTGTTTGCGCAACTGTTGGTCTGGAGCGTAACCCGGGGCGCTCCACGGAGAGCCAATGCCTGAGGCGAATCTCACCATCCAGTGGCATCGTCGCCTGATGGATCAGCTCGCAACCACCCTAGCAATCATTTGCGTCTTGCTGGTCATAATTCCTCTGGCAGCGATCTTTATTTACCTGGTGATTCGCGGAGTCGCGTCGCTCAATGTCGCATTCTTCACCCACATCCCCAGCGGCAGTCCGGGTGAGCCGGGAGGCGGAATGGCGAATGCGATCGTCGGATCGGCGATCGTTCTGCTCACCGGCAGCCTCATCGGTGTCCCCTTGGGAGTTGGATCGGGAATCTATTTGTCGGAATACTCGCGAGGCCAATTCGGCAGAGTTGTGCGATTTACCGCTGACGTCCTGAATGGCGTTCCCTCGATCGTAATTGGAATCGCTGTGTATGCCCTGCTGGTCATCCGCCAGAAGCATTTCTCGGCGCTGGCAGGTGGTGTCGCATTGGGAATCATGATGATTCCTATTATCACGCGCTCTACCGAAGAGATGCTGCGGCTGGTGCCTAACTCAATTCGCGAGGCCGCGCTAGGACTCGGCATACCACAGTGGCGAAGTACTCTATCCATTACGCTGCGTACTGCCATCTCGGGCGTGATCACTGGCGTGATGCTGGCGTTCGCGCGCGTGAGCGGTGAGACGGCTCCGCTTCTATTCACCGTGCTGGGGAATCAGTTCTGGAGTACAAAGCTCAATCAGCCCATCGCCGCTTTGCCGTTGCAGATCTATGTTTATGCGCTCTCGCCGTATGACGAATGGCACCGCCTTGCCTGGGGCGGCGCCCTCGTGCTCATCGTGCTCATCGTAGCAACTAGTGCCTCCGTTCGCTGGATCGCCAGTCGCGGATTCGCCGGAAGTGCTCGCTAATGGGCGTCGGCATCAAGGTTGAGAACCTCAACGCATGGTTCGGCAAACACCAGGCGCTGCACAATATCAGTATGGAGATCTTGTCGAACCATGCGACAGCCATCATTGGACCTTCCGGATGCGGCAAATCCACCTTCGTCCGCTGTCTCAATCGCATGCACGAGACCAATCCCGACGCCCGTGCCGAAGGCAAAGTGCAAGTGAAAGACATGGATGTCTACGCCGACGGTGTAGCCCCGGTCGACGTCCGTCGCCGCATCGGTATGGTGTTCCAGAAAGCTAATCCGTTTCCCAGCATGAGCATCTACGACAACGTCGCGGCTGGGCTAAAGCTGAACGGATTTCGCAACCGCAAGAAGCTGGACGAGATTGTCGAAAAGTCATTGCGAAGCTCCGCACTTTGGGACGAGGTCAAAGATGATCTCAAGAAAAAGTCCGGCGCGAGCTTGTCCGGCGGACAGCAACAGCGTCTCTGCATCGCGCGCGCTCTTGCCGTCGAGCCCGATGTCTTGCTGATGGACGAGCCAGCATCGGCGCTCGATCCAATTTCAACTTCCAAGATTGAGGATCTGATCTTCGAACTCAAAGAGAACTACACGGTCGTAATCGTCACCCACAACATGCAGCAGGCAGCGCGTGTTGCGGAATTTACCGCCTTTTTTCTTTTGGGAAAGCTGATAGAGTTCGATAAGACGGAAAAAATCTTCACAACTCCAAGCGAGAAGCGAACTGAAGACTACATTACGGGCAGGTTTGGATGACGCGTACTCGTTTTCACCAGGGACTTGATGAACTGAAACGGCGTCTGCTGATCATGGGTGGTTTCGCGGAGCAAGCCGTTGACCGCGCGATTCACGCCTACGCTACGCGCGATGTGGAGCTGTGCAAGAGAGTCCTTGAAGACGAAAAAGCCATTAACGCTTCCGAACGCGAAATTGACGAAATCGCCGTCGATCTTCTGGCCATGCAGCAGCCGATGGCTGTCGATCTGCGATTCCTTTTTTCGGTGATCAAGATCAACGCCGATCTGGAGCGCGTTGGGGATCAGGCGGTCAACATTGCGGAGCGCGTACTAGATTTGGCTAAGTCTCCGGTCGGCGAACTTCCCGTGGATATCGCGCGCATGGCTTCCATTGCGGCGGCCATGGTCCATCAATCACTGCAAGCCTTCATTGAAGAGAACGCCGAAATGGCGCAACAAGTCCTCGAGCGCGACGACATCGTCGACGCCATGAATCGCGAAGCATTTGAATCGCTCACGCGCGTCATGCAAAACGATCCCACACTCACTCGACAGGCACTCGATGCTCTTATCGTGACACGCAATCTGGAGCGCGTAGCCGACCACGCCACCAACATTGCCGAAGACGTAATTTTCTGGGTACGTGGCGCAGATGTTCGTCACCATGGCGTGAGCTAGTCACCCATTCCGGAATCCGTAACTAAGCCGTTACAACGACACGTGCCAACTTGTGCCAAGGGGCAAATGCAAGTCGCTTTGTTTCATCTATTTACGCATATGCGGCTTGCCTGGTTTGAGCTAAACATTTGACGATCCTGAACATAACGTAGAAGCTCTAGAGGTAAGTAGAAAGTCTCTGTGATCTTTACCCAGGCTTCAGGGAGAAGTTACTAGATGATCGAGCGCCGGATTCTGAACTCGTGGAAAGAGATCGCCAATTATCTGGGTCGCGGTGTGCGCACCGTGCAGCGCTGGGAGACCAACCTCGGCCTTCCCGTGCATCGTCCAGCGGGAAGAGACCACAGCACAGTCTTGGCATTCTCGAACGAGCTCGATGAATGGCTTAACAGCCGCCCAGTACGGCAGGCTCTACCTCTAGCCAGCGACTTAGCTAGCTCTGCGGTTCCACTTTCCGAGATGAGGGCGCTGTTAACCAGGGCCGAAGTGCTGATGGAAAAACTGGAATCCGTGCTTTCTCGGAGTGAGGAGATGCATCGCAGGCTCTTGCTGACTGCTGAGACTCTCTCCAGCAACAACATAGGACAGGATTTGCGGGCAAACGAAGGCGTTGCATCAGCCCGGGCTGAGGCTGCATAACCTGACTTAGATATCTTTCCTGAAGCCCGAATCCTAAGCTTCACATACATTTTCCATGGCGCGAAACGTGCGTCCGCATCTAGTTAAGCAGAGCTGCTCCTGTTGCTCCTGACTTTCTCTACGTTTACATTCATTGTGGCCGTATTTTCATAGGACTCTTCAATGCATTCATCTTTAACATCCGTTCGACCAGCCTTACATCCTGGATTCTCGTCTCCAGATGAACTCTGGAAAGAGATCCTGAAGCACATTCGCTACACGCTCGGGCAGTCCCGTGTCGACCTGAGTCCGAAAGCAATGTTGCGCCCGCTGGCGCTGGCGATTCGCGATCGTCTTATCGACGGAATGCTGGAGACCGAGGAGCGATATCGCACGACAAGTGCCAAGCGCCTGTACTACCTGTCGATGGAGTTCCTCATGGGCCGTGTGCTGAGCGACAACTTATGCAATCTGCAGCTCAATGAGCTCTGTCGAGACACCCTCGCCGAGCACGGAGTGGACCTCAATGAGGTGCTCGAAGTAGAAGCTGACACCGGCCTGGGCAACGGAGGCCTGGGACGTCTTGCTGCTTGTTTCCTCGAATCGCTGGCCACCCTCGGGATGCCCGGATTTGGCTATGGCATTGATTATGAATACGGGATGTTCACGCAGGAGATCCAGGACGGATATCAGCGCGAAAAACCAGATCGCTGGAAGAAATTCGGAACTCCCCTGCAGATACCTCGGCCGGATCAATCCGTGCACGTGCCCATTTACGGCCGCTGCGATGCCCATGCTCGTGCCTCACAGTGGACCGATCAGAAGCTGGTGGTGGGTATTCCCAGCGACCTGCCGGTAGCAGGCTACGGCGGACGCACAATCAATTATCTGCGTCTGTTTTCGGCGCACGCGTCGGAGGAGTTCGACATCCAGATTTTCAATCGCGGCGACTACATTCGCGCCGTAGAGCAGAAGATCGCAGGCGAGAACATTTCTCGCGTGCTTTATCCCTCCGATCAGGTGAAGTCAGGCAAGGAACTCCGGCTTCTGCAGGAGTACTTCCTTGTAGCCTGCGCGCTCCGCGATATTCTGCGCGCATTCCTCACCGACAACAATGATCTGAATCAGATTCCGCAGAAGATCGCGATTCAAATGAACGATACGCATCCAGCACTCGCCGTTCCCGAGCTGATGCGATTATTGATCGATGAACACGGGATGGAGTGGAAGACGGCGTGGGAGATCACGCAAGAAACGCTTGCCTACACCAACCACACGCTTCTGCCTGAAGCACTGGAGAAGTGGGCGCTGCCGCTGCTCGAGCACGTACTCCCCCGGCACATGAACATCATCTACAACATCAATCATGACTTCCTGATGAAGGTGGTTCAATCCGATCCGCTGGACTTCGAGCGCACGCGCCGCATGTCCATCATCGAAGAAGCTAGCGAGAAACAAGTGCGGATGGCTTTATTGGCAACGGTAGGGAGTCACTCCATCAATGGCGTTTCCGAGCTGCACAGCGAGCTCATCAAGAAAACGCTGGTGCCCGACTTCGCAAAGATGTTCCCAGAACGCTTCAACAATAAGACGAACGGTGTTGCGCATCGCCGCTGGGTACTGAAAGCCAATTCGGGACTGTCAGAACTGCTGAATCGTACGATCGGCGAGAGCTGGATTCTCGACTTTGATCAGATCAAACGCTTTGAGGCGGTAGCTGACGACGCCGGCGTTCGCTCCGATTTCCGCGAGATCAAGCGCGAGAACAAGCAGCGCCTGGCAAAAGTAATCGCGCAGACCACAGGAGTGATCGTCGATCCAGAGTCTATGTTCGACGTGCACATCAAGCGCTTCCACGAATACAAGCGCCAGCTTTTGAATCTGCTGCGGATTACTTACGACTATCTGCGAGTCACCGAAGACGGCGAGACGCTCACGACTCCCGCCAGTTACATCTTTGCCGGAAAGTCTGCCCCGGCATATCTCGCTGCAACGCAAATTATTAAGCTCATCAACAATGTCGCACGCGTGATCAACGCCGACAAACGCATCAACGAACAGATCAAAATCGCGTTCATTCCTGACTACCGCGTTTCGCTCGCCGAGATCGTCATTCCTGCAGCCGATTTGAGCGAACAAATCTCCACTGCCGGAATGGAAGCTTCCGGAACTGGGAACATGAAGCTCGCCATGAATGGAGCGCTTACGATGGCGACACTCGATGGCGCGAACATTGAAATGCTGGAGAAGGTTGGAAGCGACAACATGTACATCTTCGGGCTGACTGCGCAAGAGATCGCCGATCGCCAGGCGAAAGGCTTCGAGGCGCGCGAGATTTACGATGCAGATCCGCGCATCCGCCGCGTGATCGACGTCCTCTCTTCCGACCGCTTTAGTCCAAATGAGTATGGTCTCTTCCGCTGGGTGTACGAGACTATGGTCTATCGCGACCGCTACTTCCATCTCGCCGACTTGCCTTCGTATATCGAGACACACGAGCGTGCCCAGCGCGACTTCAGCGATCGCGACAACTGGTCCCGCCGCGCCATGCTCAACGTCGCCCGAATGGGAAAATTCTCCAGCGACCGTACCATCGTGGAGTACGCGCGCGACATATGGCATTTGGCTGCGGAACGACAGCCCGTTACGGTGTAGGCTAAGCTTTCGGCGATCGGCGTTCGACGTTCGGCCAATGAGCGGTCACAGTTCACAAACACAGGCTTGGCCTTCACGGTGTCCAGTGGCCAAATGCCGATAGCCGACAGCCGACAGCCTCGTTTCCATCTATAATTTTGCTATCGAATGAAGAAGTCACTGCAAGCTCAACTCGCGCCTGAAAAACCCAGGAAAATTTCCAAAATCCGTTCCACAACAGTGCTTTGCGTCCGGCGCGACGGCAAAGTTGTTATGGCTGCCGATGGCCAGGTGACGCTGGGCGAAGGCGTGATCAAACACAACGCCCGCAAGATTCGCAGGCTCTACCAGGACAAGATTCTCGCGGGATTTGCTGGGTCAACAGCCGATGCGTTCTCCTTGTTCAGCCGGTTCGAAGCCAAGCTAGAGCAATATCACGGAAACCTCGGCCGCGCCGCAGTGGAACTCGCGAAGGACTGGCGAACCGACAAGATTCTTCGCAATCTCGAGGCGTTGCTGATCGTCGCCGATCCCGGCCAGACATTTCTCATCAGTGGTGCGGGAGATGTAATCGAGCCCGATGAAGGGATCGCAGCCATCGGGAGCGGCGGATCTTATGCTCTCTCGGCGGCGCGCGCCCTCATGAACAATACCGAGTTGCCGGCGCGCACTATCGCCGAAGAATCCATGAAGATCGCAGGTCAAATCTGCATCTTCACCAATGACCGAATTACTTACGAGGAACTCGCAGCCGCCCCTCAACCGGTTGCTGTGGGACAAGACGGAGCGCCGGGATAGAGGCATTTCAGGTGAGGCGTTTCAGAAAAGGAGTTTCACCCTGAAACTCTTTTATATCTGCACCGCCCTCACGCTTATCACCGCCGAAATTCGTTTCAATTCCTGTAGCGCGCTGGGCGAGACTGCTTGATCGGTTTGCACCACCGCCATAGCTTCTGCGCGAACCGACCCAGCACCCGCCGAGGCGCTCGCGATCGCGCTGCTTGCACTAGCATCGCTTCGCCCAAGAGCGAAATTCGCGATGTTGATTTCGTTCTTGCCCAGAACTGTTCCTACCTGACCGATTACTCCGGGCACGTCGCGATTGCGCAACACGGTGAGATGTCCTTCCAGGGGCGCCTCAACGTGAAAGCCATCGAGATCGAGAAGCCGAGGAGAGCGCCCATGCAGAACCACGCCACGCGCGCGATGCTCGCCTTCATGAGTTCGAACGACAAGAGAAATTACATTGCCGGAACTCGTGTCTTCCGGCTTCTTCTGTTCCTGTACTTGAATGCCGCGTTCCGCCGCAACGGACCCAGCATTGACGAGATTCACGCTGTCGATACTCTGCTTGAGCGTACCCTTGAGCGCGGAGTTGCGGAGCAACGCTGTCTTCCACTCCGCCACTTTTCCGTGATACCCAACCGTAATGCTCTCAACATTTCCTTCGCTGAGCTGGCCGACAAAGAGGCCTAACTTTTCCGAGAGCTCGATGTAAGGCTGCATCTCGCCATATTCTTCGTCCGAGAGCGAAGGCACGTTGACGGCATTCTGAATGACGCTGCGCTTGAGATACTCTCTGACCTGCATCGCAATCTGCACGCCAACCAGTTCCTGTGCTTCGTTCGTTGAACCAGCGATGTGCGGAGTCGCAATCACATTTGGTGCGGCGAGCAGCGGATTCTCTTTCGGTGGCTCCTGCGTGAATACGTCCAGTGCCGCTCCTGCGACATGTCCTGAATTGAGCGCCTGCAGCAGCGCGGCATCGTCAATCAATTCGCCGCGCGCACAATTCACCAGGCGAACGCCCTTTTTCATTTTTGCTAACGCGGCATGGTTGATCATTCCCTCTGTCTGTGGTGTTAGACCCACATGCAGCGAGATGTAATCTGAAGCCGCGTAGAGCAAATCCAGCGCTGCCAGCTCGATCTCAAGATCGCGCGCCAACTGTTGCGAGACAAAAGGATCGTAAGCAATGACCTTCATGGCGAAAGCCTTGGCCCGGCGAGCGACTTCCACCCCAACCCTTCCCAGCCCAACGATACCCAGAGTTTTGCCCCGCAGCTCAGTCCCTTGCAGCGATTTTTTCTCCCACTTGCCCGCGCGTGTACTTTGGTCAGCTCGCGGGATGAAGCGAGCGAGCGAGAGCATGAGACCCAACGTATGCTCGGCGACGGCGATGGCATTCGCACCAGGCGTGTTCATGACGACAATGCCCTTGCGCGTCGCGGCCTCGGTATCGACGTTGTCCACTCCGACGCCTGCGCGCCCGATTACGCGCAGCTTCTGAGCCGCATCGATTAACTTCGCATTTACGTCGGTCGCCGAGCGGACAACCAGAGCGTCAGCGTCACGTACAGCGGTCATGACCTCGCCCATCTGTTCACTGGTAACAATTTCAAATTCGGGCTCGTCGCGAAAAACCTTGAGCGCCGCTGGAGAGATCTTTTCTGCGATAAGAATTTTCATGAGTTCCTGAAACGAGAATTGGCGAAAACCTGAATACCGCTATTCGACTCTGTTCTTTACGAGCTCAATTCTCTCTTAAGTCTGTCATCTGAGCCGTCTGCCGGCGAAGGATCCTGCGCGATGTCTCGAACTAAATTGCCGCTTCTCAGCTTCCGGCCCGAACTCGTGGTGTAAGAGCCCGGAGGCGGCAATGAAGCCTGACACATTCCGGGTCCTTCGCCCGTAGAAGGCTCGATGACAGTTGCTGGTTGATCGAATTGCTATGCGCCGACCGCAGTCAATGTCGACGAACATTCGTCGATGGGACGTCCACACGAGCAGCGACTATCGGATTCGAGCAGCTGCGCAAGCGTAGTGCCGCGGCGTTTGGCGTACACCTGTTGAGCCGCCTTCAGACCTACACCCAACAGATCGCGTCCGAGAATTGGTTGCAGAACGTGCTCGAGTCCGCCAACCATGGCAATGGTGTCGAGATAATCGAAGAATCCAAGGTGCGCAATGCGGAAGAGCTGTCCCTTCATCTCGCTCTGGCCGTTGGCAATCACGCCCGCGAACTGCTCTTTGAAGCCCTTTACGATCGCTCCCGAATCGGTACCCTCAGGCGCGTAGACGGCCGTTACTGCGGCTGCCGGCGCTGTTGGTGCAAATAGCTTCAAACCAACGACGGTTACTGCTGCGCGAGTCATTTCCGCCATGACCTCGGCGTTGTGGATGAGCGCATCGCGACCCGCAGCGATCTCCCCGCCGGCACCGGCGGCGATGTAGTCGAACGCGGCGCCTAGAGCTGCAATCAAGGCTACTGCCGGAGTGTAGGCGGACTCGCCTTTGGCAGCAGACTTCCGCTCCTTGCGCAGGTCGAAGTAGTAGCGCGGATTCTTCGTCGTCTCCATGCGCTGCCACGCTCGATCGCTCACGGCGCAATACGCCAGTCCGGGCGGAATCATGACCGCTTTCTGCGAGCCGCCAATGATGACATCGATGCCCCAGCCATCCACGTCGAAGTGCGTCGTGCCCAGTCCCGTAATGGCATCGACGACAAGCAGGGCATCCGTTTCCTTCGTCAGAGCAGCTACACTTTGCACACAGTGGCGCGCACCCGTCGAGGTCTCAGTAGCTTGCATGAAGACTGCTTTCACATCAGGCTTCAGCTGTGCGCGAACCTCCTCGATCGAGAACGTCTGTCCGTAGGGAGCGCTCACGGTTTCTACCCGACATCCGAACGCCTTGGCCAAGCTGACCCAGCGCTCGCCAAATTTGCCGGCGGTAAGCACCAGGACGCGATCTCCGGGCGATGTAAGGTTGGAAACCGCAGCCTCCATGGCGCCTGTACCCGACGACGCAATGAGAATTACATCATTCTTCGTCCCGACGAACCCTTTCAACTGAGCCAGCACTCGCTGGTAAAGCGCACGAAATTCCGGAGTGCGATGGTGAATGTCAGCCGCAGCCATAGCCAACTGCGCAGCGGGCAGAAGCGGAGTAGGACCAGGAGTAAAAAGACGGACCTTCTTTAGCATTTTTCTATTTTAAGGTGAGCTGGCGCTGTTTCACGTTGTGATAAGCGCGTTTCGTGAACAAAATCATCGAAAAATCTTCTAAGCATTATTCGAAGAACTAATTTTCGATTTTCAGGCTACCGTAGAGACGCTGCCCGCTGCGTCTCTACCATGAAGCCAAGGAATAGCTGAGTGCTACACTTTCCCATATGCCCGACGAGAATCGTCCGCGCACGCTCCTGTGGATTGTGATTGGAGGCGGAGCCTTCTTCGTCTTTACCCTGCTCATTTTTTCCCTGCTTTATTTCAGTGTTCGCGGCAACGACTCCGGATTTGATATGGGTGGCGAGAAGATTGCCATACTGGACGTCCAGGGCGTGATTCTGCAGGCCAAGCCTTTCGTCGATGACCTCAAGAAGTATGCTGACGATTCATCTATCAAGGCGATCATCCTGCGTATCGATTCCCCCGGCGGTGGCGCCGCGGCTTCGCAGGAAATGTACGAAGCGGTAAAGCGTATCCGCGATCAAAAGAAAAAGACGATCGTCGCCTCGATTCAGACGGTCGGCGCCAGCGGGGCATATTACATCGCCTCCGGGGCGAGCAAGATCTACGCGAATCGTGCCAGCATTGTGGGCAGCATCGGGGTGATCGCCGAGTGGGTAAACTACGGCGATCTTCTGCGTTGGGCCAAGCTCAAAGAAGTGATCTTCACCGCCGGCGAACTGAAAGCCGCAGGCGATCCGGCCCGAGATATGACGCTGGCCGAACAAGCATACCTGCAGAGCCTGGTAAACGAAATGTACGGACAGTTTGTTCGGGACGTAGCAGATGGCCGAAAGCTTAAGGTTGATGATGTAAAGGGAATGGCCAGCGGCCGCGTATGGACCGGCGAGCAGGCCATTGGTCTGAAGTTGATCGACCAGCTTGGCGGCTTCCAGAACGCCGTTGATGACACGGCCAAGGCGGTCGGCATTCGCGGTGAACCTTCCCTCGTACATCCTGAAGAGAAGAAGCGAACCTTAGCCGACCTTCTTTTCGGCGACATTACTCAGTTTTTTCCGGCACAGGCACGAATGCTGCAAACTAACAACCCAGGATTCTTTTATCTCTGGCGCTAATTGGCAGGGCTTGGAAATTCACATTCCATAGTCACGGTTAGCACTTGACGGATTGCCGCATCTCGGGTGGAATGTACAACTTATGACGAAAGCCGATCTGATCGAAGAAGTTGCCCGAATTACCGACGTGACCCGCCGGGATAGCGAAGTGATCGTGGAAACCATCTTCGACAGCATCGTCCATTCGCTGAGGGCAGGCGACAAAATCGAGATTCGCGGCTTTGGCAGCTTCCGGACCCGCCAGCGCAATTCCCGTGTTGGACGAAATCCCAAAACCGGCGACCGGGTTGAAGTTCCCGCCAAAAAGATCCCGTTCTTCAAGCCCAGCAAAGAGTTAAAAGATCTGGTCAACAGCACGCAGACGAACGGCGCCGGCGCCGTTTCGCATACGCCGACCACGGAACCCACTCACAGCTAAGCTCTTTCAGGCAATCAGTCCAACGACGCCCATCATCCGTCCCGTATACCCCGCCTCACGGCGGTGCGAAAACAGTAGATCAGTACGACAGGATGTGCATTCCTCGGCTGCCCAAATGTTGTCTTTAGGCACTCCCGCATGGAGGAGTTGCCGGCGATTTGCTTCCATTAAATCGAGATGCCTCTGCGGACCAATGTTGCTGTGTCCGGGCGCGCGCGCCGTCAGGAAAAGCAGCGGATACTTCTCTTTGATCGGATCACGATCGTAAACCTCTGAAAACAATTCATCGGCGTATAGGAACTGCGAATGGAATTCGTCAATGACCTCCTCGCCAACGGCATAACAGCACGAGTGGATGCAAGGACCAATGGCCGCTTGCAGGCTCGACGGCTCACATCCTAAGATCGCGCGCATACTGCCCACTCCGCGCTCGACGATGCGCTTCGCCGTCCCGCGCCATCCGGCATGGAATGCTCCGATAGCGCCACGCTTCGGATCGACGACGAGTACAGGCACACAGTCGGCGACCAGAATTCCTAGCAGCACATTCTTCTGAGTGGTGATAACGCCATCACCCTTCAGCGCATGCCCGGACACAGGATCTTTAGTCTTCAGAATTCGAACTACACCGGAGTGAATCTGCCGCAGAGTCACGAGAAAGGGCGGCTGCAGTTTTCCAGTGAGATCACGAAGAAAAGCGCGGCGATTGCGTTCCACAGCTTTCCGCTCGTCTGGGGAAGCAAATCCCAGATTGAGCTGTCTGCCACCATAGGCCTCTGAAACGCCCCCGATGCGAGTGCTAAATCCGTGAGTCACATTCGGGAATTTCGCGAGATTCGTTGCTCGTATGATCTGGATTTCCGAGTCGGAACGCGGTGGGAGTGTTTTTCCGGTGGTTACACTGGGAGGCACAGGCAATTGTAAATGGCACCGCCGCTCGATCGAGATCGCCGCAAGACCGCGTGATATTCTTTTTCTTCTGCCATGTACGACGATTTCACTGCTGTCGATCGCTGGTCGGGAGAGCCGCTTCACTGCACCTATCAGGCCGTAATTGTCGCTATCGCCACTCGCCACGCCGACGCAATCGACATCAAATTCCTGTGCGGCGGCCGTCCCGTGTGGATCGCCCTGCCGCACCTCGCCTGGGTCAAATACAAAGAACAGACCGGCAAAGCCATCACCGATCCGCTGGCCATTCAGATCGCCGGACGTTACGTGAAATCCGCAATCGAGAGCGGCTATGACAATGGCCGCGAAATGTACACGCTCTCGGTGGACGAGACGCTCGAGCATCTGCATGCCGTGATGAATGAATTCAAGAGCGCCAGTGCCATTCCCATGATGCCGCGCGTGGAGGCGTAAAGACTGGTAGCTTAAGAACAATGAAGCTCGTCTTCTGCGGCACGCCGCAGTTCGCGGTTCCCACGCTCGAAGCTCTGCTCGCTGATAGCCATGAGATTGTATTAGTAGTTACGCAACCAGACCGCCCGCAAGGTCGCGGACTCGAACTCGCTACTTCGCCAGTCAAGCACACCGCACAGCGCCACAATCTGCCAATCGAGCAGCCGGAGAAAATCAAGAACAACGCGGAGTTTCGCGCACTGCTGGAAAAGATTCATCCGGAGGCAATCATCGTCGTCGGATATGGACGCATTGTTCCGCCGTGGATGCTGGCTCTCCCAAAACATGGCAACATCAACCTTCATGGATCGCTGCTGCCGAAGTATCGCGGCGCCGCGCCCATTCAGTGGGCGATCGCGGAAGGCGAAAAGGTAAGCGGCGTCACCAGCATGCTCCTCAATGAAGGACTCGATACCGGCGACATCCTCCTTCATCGCGAACTCGCAATCGCTCCGGATGACACGGCCATCACTTATAGTCAACGGCTCTCAGCAGTCGGAGCGGAGCTGATGGTCGAGACGCTGCGAAAATTGCAGGTGGGAAGCATCAAACCGCAGCCCCAGGATCACAGCCGCTCATCCCTCGCTCCCATTTTGAAAAAAGAAGATGCGCAGGCGGATTTCAGCTCTTCGGCACAGCGCATTTACAACCGGCTGCGAGGATTCCAGCCTTGGCCCGGCTGCTATACGACGCTGAAAGGCAAGAAGCTGGGAATCACGTCCGCGAAACATCATTCCTATTCTGGAACTCAAGCTCCGGGCGAGCTGCTCGTGGATCGCGAGCAACTCTTCGTCATTTGTGGCGACCACAGCGCGCTACAGCTGCTCGAAGTACAGCCCGAAGGCAAGCGCAGGATGTCTGCCGCCGACTTCATCCGCGGTTATCGTCCGCAAATGGGCGAAAAGCTGGGGGCGTGAGTCAATGCCATCTCCAGCGCGCATCTCCCCGGCGCGCAGTGCGGCCTATGAAGTGCTTCTGCGCGTTGCAACCCATGATTCCTACGCAGTAGAGCTATTGCACTCCAATCTTCTTGCTCCATTGAGTCCCAGCAATCGTGGCCTGACAACCGAACTGGTAATGGGCGTCTTGCGCTGGCAACAAAGGCTCGATCAGTTGGTTGAGAGCGCGACCGGCAAGTCTATCGAAAAGTTTGATATTGAAGTAAAGCTCGCTCTCCGCATCGGCGCTTACCAACTCCTCTATCTTGACCGGATTCCCGCGCGCGCCGCGGTGCATGAGAGTGTGGAACTGGTGAAGCTGCACGGCAAGCGCTCCGCAGCACCCTTGATCAATGCCGTGTTGCGCAAACTCTCCAGAGAGACTGCTTCCGCTTCCCAACGTTTTGACGGCGATCTCGCCCGAACCTATTCGCATCCTGCGTGGCTGATCGAGCGTTGGACAAAACACTACGGCGCAGAAGCCACTCGCGCTATCTGCGAGCATAACCAGCAACGTCCTCAAACCACGATTCGCACAAGTTCGCCCGAAGTTCTGGAAGAACTCGCGAACGAAGGCATCACGCTCAAACCAGCATCGCTGGTTGCGAATGCCAGGCATGTGATCGCCGGCGACATCACCCAGACGCATGTTTATCAGCAGCGTCGCCTAGCTGTGCAGGATGAGGCGTCTCAGCTCGTCGCACTGCTTGCGCAAGGCAAGACGATCCTTGATTGTTGTGCGGCGCCTGGTGGCAAGAGTGCGATAGCCGCCGAGCAGAATCCCTCGGCCCTGGTGGTTTCGATGGACTTGCATCTTCACCGCGTGCGGCTCATGCGCACGCTGACAGGATTGGAGAACGTGCTAACAGCCGACGCCCGTCACCTTCCGTTCAACCGGCAGTTCGACTGCATCATCGCCGATCTGCCCTGTACCGGCACAGGCACGCTGGCCCGTAATCCGGAAATCAAGTGGCGCCTCCAACCACACGATCTTCCGCGATTAGCTCAGTTGCAGTTCGAAATCCTGAGTTCGGTCGCAAAGCAGGCAAAGAAGATTGTGTACTCAACCTGCTCTCTAGAATTCGAGGAAGGCGAAGACGTGATCAGCAGATTTCTTGCTGAGCATCCGAGTTTTCGGCTCATTCCGATCGAGCGGCGATTGCAGGATTTGTCCCAGGAAGGCTCGATCCAATCAGACGCGATCAAAGCCTCAGTAAAGGGTGATTTCCTGCGTACTATTCCGGGAATCCAGCCCTGCGACGGATTCTTCGCCGCAATTGTGGAGCAGGTATGAGAGGGGAACTTCGCAATCCCGAAGCAGAGTTTATTGAGCCACCGAGAGCCTAATCTGCGTCTCGAGAGTTACTCGCGAGCCTGCAGCCGGGCTCTGAGCAGCAACTGTTCCTGAAATGGGCTTTCTCGGCGTTCCTTCAGGTGCGCTGGATGCGCCGGAAGTATCCTGATTCTGATTCGCGGGCACATCTCCTCCGACGACCGAGATGCTCGCCAGCTGCAACCCTGCTCGAGCAATCTTGTCTTTTGCATCGGGCAATTGCCGGCCGACGAAGTTAGGCATCACGTACTCGGGAGGCTTTGGTGGCTGTGCCAGCAGCAGGCTGACCTTCGGAGATGTAAATTCCGTCGCGCCTGCCGGCGGCACCTGAGCAATCACTTGATCCGGAGACTGATTCGGAACAGCAATTCCAGGGATTGTCACCGCATCCAGGCCGCGCCGCCGAAGATTGATTGTCGCAGCCAGCTCCGTTTGCCCGACCAGATCGGGAATCGCCACGCGCAGTGGACCGATGCTCTCTGCCACCCGAACCCGCCCACCGCGGCGCACCCGACTGTTCGCCACTGGAATCTGCGAGATGATGCTGCCTTCGGGAACGTAGGAGCTGTAGTACTTGTCTTCAATAAACATCGTGAGGCCAACACGGTTTGCGGCTTCCTGGGCTTGCGCCAGCGACAGACCTTTTACATTCGGAACGCGCGCCTCGCGTCCATGAATGGCGAATCGCATGGCTGCAAGGGCGGAGAAGAGCGCAATCAGCAGAAGAATCAGCGAGCGCGTGACGAACCGCAAAAATCTTATGATCCGCCACTCGCTTTTAGGTGCAGTCATCGGGAGAGCACGGACGCCGCTTGCGGATGAGTGGTCTGGCTTTGAGCCTTGATGATGGCTGATGGAGGAGCGCTCTTGCCAGGAAAGATTTCGTCCGGATGCTCCACGATGGGAACCCGCATGAACTGTTCCCATATCGGGAGAGCCGCCAAAGCGCCGGCCTCTTTGTTGCCAAGCGACTTTTTCTCATCGAAGCCAATCCAAACGCCGCACGTGATTGACGGGGAAAATCCGATAAACCAGGCATCGGTGAAGTCGTTGGTTGTTCCGGTTTTGCCGCCGAGGGGGTGTTTCAGTCTGGCTCCGGCAGCTGCTGCGGTTCCGTGCAGCATCACGCCTTCGAGCAAATCCGTCATGGTGCGTGCCGTATCTACGCTGATCACATCCTTCACCTCGGGATAGTTCTCTTCGAGCGAATGTCCTTCATAATCCACCACGCGGCGAATGTAACGCGGCACCACGCGAACACCGTCGTTGGGGAAAGCGCTGAAGGCCGAAACCTGTTCCTGCAATGTGACCTCTGCGGCGCCCAGTGCTACTGGAAGATACGGTTCCATTTTGGAAGTGATTCCGAACCGCCGCACATAGGAGATCACAGTTGGCATGCCGATCTTCGCCGCCAGCTTCACGGCAGGAATGTTTCGCGACTCGGCCAGAGCATGCCGCAGCGTGACGACTCCCTCGAACTTGTTGTCGTAATTGTGGGGCGACCACACGCCAGAGCTGTTCGTGAAACTCACGGGTGCATCGACGATTGTATCGTCAGGCTTCGCTCCCTGATCCACCGCAGCCGTGTAAACATACGGCTTAAACGACGATCCCACTTGTCGCAGTGCCTGTGTAGCGCGGTTGAACTTCGAAACATCGAAGTCGCGACCACCAACCATTGCCTTCACGTCACCGGTGGAGTTCTCGAGCGCCATGAGTGCGCCTTGCACCCCTGATTCCTGCTCGAGCGTGATGTGTAACGTGGGATTCGTCCCGTCTGATCGCGGCAGCGGGACATCTGTGACTCGAACGTAAACCAGATCTCCAACTTTCAATAATGCTCGAAAGTCTTTACCTTTCGTCCAGGCGATGTCAGGCGCGCTAAGTAAACCATTCACCTTGCCGAGCTTCACGGTGGCCAGGCCAGGCGTAACGATGGTCACCAGTCCGTGCACGTAGCCGCCGCTTTCGATCGGCTGGTCCCAATCTGGTTCTACATAGGTAGCGACTGTTTGCCCCACATCGGAGACATTTTGCAGATGTCCGTTCCAACCATGACGATGCTCATAGGCGGCAAGCCCGTCGAGCACCGCACGTTCCGCTGCTTTCTGGTAATCAAGGTTCAGAGAGGTATAGACCCGCAGGCCGCCTTCATGAACCTGGTCCGCGCCGTACTTCGATTCCAGATAGCGCCGAACTTCCTCGACAAAATATGGCGCCACGAAATTTGGAGCGCCCTGAAGGTGCAGACGGAGCGGAGTTGATTTCGCGAGCGCAGCCTCCTCGGCTGTGATTTTTCCATCCTCCAGCAAGGCGTTGATCACCATGTTTCGGCGATGCAGCGCGCGATCAGGGTTCCGAATCGGAGAATAGAGCGACGGACCTTTCGGCAAGCCCGCCAGGAGTGCCGCTTCCTCCAGTGTGAGATCGCGAGCATGTTTGCTGAAGTAGTACTGTGCTCCCGCCTCGAACCCATACACGCCATGTCCTAAGAAAATTTGATTGGCGTACATGGTAAAGATCTGCGGCTTGGTAAACCGTCGCTCGATCTGGATGGCGAGCATCACTTCCTGAATCTTGCGCGCGAAGTTCTTGTCTGCCGACAGGAAGAGATTGCGCGAGAGCTGCATCGTCAAAGTGGACGCCCCCTGCACACGTCCGCCGGAGCGGAAGTCGCGATAGGCTGCGCCCAGCACGCGCCATACATCGACTCCCCAGTGCCGCTCGAAATCTTTATCCTCGATCGAGATCACAGATTCGCGCAGCAGTTTGGGCAGATCGTCGTAAGTGACGATCACCCGGCGCTGCAGGGCGAACGATCCGATCTCGCGTCCCTGGTCGTCATAGAGTTCCGTAATGGCACTAGGACGATAACGCTCGAGTTGATCGATCTGCGGAAGATCCGTCGAATAGACCAGCAGCAATCCGCAAAGCACCCCGACAGCAGAGGCCATCAAGGCGAGCAGCAGGAAACCGACCTTGCCGGCGGTCTCCTTCGGCGTGACGGCTAGCTGCTCGTCCTGCTCCTGCTGCACAGGCGGATTGGTCTCAACATTCATGGAAGTCGTGAAGTCTGGGAGCTGTGCTGCCTATTATCGCGGAATGGGACTCGTTGGTGGCTGAAAATCACTAATGGAGATATTGTCTAAATACATCTTTCCTCCAAGCAAAAGCAAAGAGCGCCAGAGTTCATCTGACGCTCCTTGAATTCTCGATTGAACTGACTAGCTTCTAGCCTTCAATACCTCAACCGCGCGGCGAAGCTGATCGTCATCCTTCGGCTGCTTCGGTTTTTCCTGCGGCGCTGGAGCCGCTTCGCCATCCTCGTCGTCCGGAATAAGGTCGTCGATGTTGCTGGCAACCACAACGTTGGGCGTTACCGCGTTATCCTCAATGGCCTTCCCGCTTGGCGTGTAGTACTTCGCCACCGAGAGGATGAGAGCGGAACCATCGGGAATGTCGATCACCTTCTGTATGGAACCGCTGCCAAAGGTCTTGTCGCCGACCAGGTCGCCGCGATTATTGTCGAGGATCGCCGCAGCCACTATCTCTCCGGGTCCGGCTGTTCCGCGATTTACCAATACGACCAGTGGCAGGTTGGTGATCGCCTTTTGTGCCTCAGCAACCAGCATCTGCTTCGGATATTTCTGCCCTTGCAAGTAAGTAATCGTGCCGTGATTCAGAAACAGATTGGCCACCGCGGCTGCCTCGGCAGCGTCTCCTTCTGAGACATTGCGAAGATCGAGGATCAGCTTCTTCGCGCCTTTCTTCTGCTCTTCGCGAATTTTGCTGGCAATTTCCTGAGCCTTGCCCTTAGTCAGAGTCACCGGCTGGATGTCGGCGATTCCGTCCTCCATCATCTTGTCGGTAGTGCCAGGAATGGCGATGTTGTCCCGCGTGACCGTGATTTTCTGTGGCTCAGCCTTGCCTGGGCGCACAACCGCAAATTCAATGTTCGATCCCTGCTTACCGGCAAGCTGCTCTTCTACCGCAGCCAGCGACATCTCGTGCGTACTCTTGCCCTCGATCGCCTCGATAATGTCACCGGTCTGAACCCCCGCCTTATCGGCTGGTCCACCGGGCAATACGGAAACCACTGCCGCGTAACCAAAGCGCCGCGAGATGGTAGCTCCGATGTTCGCGTGTCCATCGTTCTGATGGCTCTTGTAGAACTTGTACTCTTCAGGATTCAAGTAGCTTGAGTTGGCATCGAGCGAATCCAGCAGACCGTGCAGTGCGCCGCTGGTAACGGCTGAGAAGTTCGGTTCTTCGACATACTCAGTCCGAATGCGCGAGAGGACTTCGCTGTAAACGCCAAGCTGGCGATAAGCTCCGTCGTTATTGCTGCTGGCCGCGTGGACACCCAGTCCGCCGAGAACAACAAAGAGAACCATTAAAAAGGAAAGAGAGAGCACACCAATCTTCAGATGCTTCGACATTAGACCTTCTGGCAAGCGCGATAACCCGCGGCTTGCAACCTGATTATAGCTTTGGATGCTCTGAAATTAGACCCAGTCACAAAGCCTTTTTTTGCTTGTTTTCTAGCACTTTCGTACAAGTCTTTAGCTTGTTCGTGCGCTTCCCCCGCTCACCGCGATTTATTCTTCTGATGAACGTAAACCCAAGCTGCTGTTATACATAGAACGATAATCATGCCGGCGGCTCAGATCACTAGTTTTTGTCCCAAGCCTCACGTCCCAGGAAAATGATGTTTTAACCCGTCAGCAAGGGTCAAACCAGGAACAGTGCGCCCGAGTTCCCTCACCCGGCGTACCGGGGCTAAACTCCCTCCACTGGAGCCTCTTACCTCTTCGTACCGGGCGGGGCGCCCAAGCGTTGCGTGGGAATAGGCGGCTTGGCGCCATGACTCGCAAGATATAGCATTCTGCGAAATTCCCCCATCACAACGTGTACAGCTCCTCACGCATGCCCACACCAGTGTTGCTCGCTGCGTTTCCCCTGAACCTTGGTGTAGCTAGCTGCGTGCAAAGATGGGAAGCAAGGGCACGCAAACGGCGTCGCAATGAAGAACCTCTCCGATTTCGCTCTCGAGCAACACAGGGTCTACGTGCTGCGCCAGTTCGAGCTCGAAGCTGGCGGCAGCATCGTATGCTCGGCCTATGCGCGATCAAATCCAGAGAAGGTCATCACCGCGCGTTTTTCTCAAGCGGTGGTGAAGTCCGGCTGGCAAGAACATGACAACACCGCCAAGCTGCCCTGGCCCTTAGAAGTCATCAGCTTTCACGCTGTTAGACTGGGAAGACGCTTCCGGTTCACCCTGAACTGCGTAGACTTCCAACGCGAATGGGAATCGGAGTGGCCTCAGCTGATCTAGAGCGATTCTCAACCTGGTAGGGACAGCATGCTGCGTCTCTGCCTGTGGCTGCGGACTCAGTGAATCGTGCCAGTCATTCAAGATTCGAGGATTAAACAGCCCCGTCATTGCGCCGTGTATGGAGAAGACGCAGCATGCTGCGTCTCTACCCGGCGCGACTTCCTTCGCAATGGTCTTTGCGGTTTGGGGTACGCGCTGGTCGCGCAAAAGCTAACTGCGGATTCCAGCCAACTCAGCCGCGCCAACGATCTCTTAGCTGAGATCGAGCGACGAGCCTGTCTTTTCCTCTACGAGCAAGCCGATCCCGCAACCGGGTTAGTCAAAGACCGCGCCGTCCACAGCGGAGCCGACACACATACCATTTCAAGCATCGCCGCGGTAGGTTTCGCGCTAAGTGGAATGTGCATTGCCCACGCGAACGGATTCCTGAAACGGGATGATGCGCAGAGCCGCGTGCTGAAGACACTGGAATTTCTGGCGAGCCGCATGCCCCACGAGCACGGCTTCTTCTATCACTTCGTGGACATGCACACCGCCGAACGCGCATTCAAATCGGAGGTCTCATCGATTGACACAGCGTTGTTGCTGCTCGGGGTCCTGCACGCCCGCGCCTATTTCGACTCCAATCCCATTCGCCAACTCGCCACCGAGATTTACGAGCGCGTCGACTGGAAGTGGATGCTGAACAGTGGCGCGAGCCTCGACCACGGATTGAAGCCCGAAACGGGATTCTTGAAGTCGCGCTGGGATTCCTACTCCGAACTGAAGGGCATGTACCTGATGGCGATCGGGTCGCCGGCGCATCCAATTCCTGCATCCTCCTGGGAAGCGTGGACCCGGCCGATCTACGAATACGGCGACCTGCGCTACATCAGCGCGCCCGCTCCGCTCTTCATTCATCAGTCTGCGCACGCCTGGATAGACTTCCGCCGCAAACGCGACGCCCACGCTGACTATTTCGAGAACTCACGCATCGCTACCCTCGCCCATAAACGCTTCTGTCTCAGCTTGCGGGACAAATATCCCTGGTACAGCGACGAACTGTGGGGGATTACGGCATCAGACTCCGAACATGGCTATGTAGTATGGGGCGGACCACCACCAATGGGCCCGATCGACGGCAGCATCGTTCCCTGCGCCGCAGGCGGGTCGCTGGTCTTCCTGCCCGACGATTGCAAGCTCGTGCTCAAGACAATCCTCGATCGCTACCCTAAAGCATGGACGCGCTATGGGTTCGTAGACGCCTTCAATCCCAAAACAGGATGGTACGATCCGGAGATTCTCGGCATCGATCAGGGAATCATGTTGCTGATGGCTGAGAATCTTCGCAATGAAGGCGTGTGGAGGGTATTCATGCGCAATGAGGAGATTGTTAGGGCGATGAAAGCGGTAGGATTTAAAGAGGCTTCTCTTTAGAAAAAGCTTTTCTCTGGAAGTGTGGCACAGCCGCCCTCGGCTGTGCTCTTAGTAAGGTATGGCTATAACGACAACATACACGAAGCTACGGACACATCTCGCATCCTTTCTTGACTTGGTGGGCAGCGGCCAGAGGATCGTGATCGTGAAGCATCGAGGCACGAAAGACGTGGCTCTGTTACCTGCAAAGGACCTCTCAGGCCTTCTTGAAACCTTGCACCTGCTTCGCTCAGACAAGAATGCACGACGATTACTGACCGCGCTTAATCGAGCAACGAGAGTAAAAAGAAAGAAGCGTTGAGGGCACAAACCCACACAGCCGAAGGCGGCTGTGCCACAGTGGTCTCAACTTCCGATGACTACTTTACCTCCACCACAATCAAACTCTGCGCCGGCAACTCTAACGTCAGTTGATTGTCCGCGATCTGCCGGCGCTCCGGCTCAGGCAGCGCTGCTGCCCGCTGCAGCGTTACGATCTGAGAACGCGTCGGATACTTGGGACTGCCCATCTGGGCGTACGCATCCAGCAAGGATCCATGCGTAGAATCCACGCGATGGATCATCGCGATGTGCTGCCCACTGAGTCCAGAGAACTGAAAGGTCACGGTCTTTGCCGCGCCTGTAGCTCCAGGCAAGACCAGATTCCACGCCGCCAGCACCGGCGATCCTGCTTTCAAAGTCGCGAGTGCCATATTGGAATCCACCGCCAGGCGTTGTTCACCAAGCCAGTGCAAGACCTTGAATGCATTAAAAGCGGGCTTCGGCAAGCCTCCGGCAGCGATGATTCCGAAACCACCGTAGAAAGGCGTCTTCACTACTCCTTGCTCCTCGAAGACATCAGAGAAGGTCCAGTACGACATGATGTCAACCAGTCCATCGCACTGGCGAATGGTATCGGCCAGCCACGGAGCCATGAATACCTGATCGGTGATCTCAGGCTCATTCTTGTAGCTGGCGTTGTATTCGCTCCAGATCAAAGGCAGGCTCGGCCGCGCCGAGGCTTTGATCTGATCGTGCACCTTCTTCACCGCACGACAAACCATCTGGTCGCGCCCAATCGTCTCGTGGGTAGCAAAAACGTCTTCCGAGCGATCGTTGGCATAAACGTGCGTAGAGAAGAAATCAGCAGGGACATTATTTTGTGCGACGTGCTGAATAAAAGGCTCAGCCCACGCCGCCTGCGCCGTTGCCGGACCGCCGATCCGCAATCGCGGATTCACCGCCTTTACCGCGCGCGCAGTGTGATCGTACAGCTCGAAGTATGTCGCCTGCTTCGGCTCTCCTGACCAGAAATCGATGTTGGGCTCGTTCCAGACTTCGAAGTACCACTGCGCTACTTCATCAAGTCCGTAGCGTTCGACCAGGTGCTGCACGAAAGCCGTTATCAGCGCGTCCCATTTCGAATAATCCTTCGGAGGCGCGGGAGAGGGCTTATACCAGAAGGCGTGCAGGACAGGATTTGCCGCCAATTTCTTCGGCATAAAGCCGAGCTCGACAAACGGCTTCACTCCATGCGCCAGCAGCCCGTCATAGATCTGATCAACATAAGAGAAGTTGTAGATCGGATTACCCTGCGCATCTTCGTCATACACGCCATTCTCATCGTGAAAAATGGCATGGAACCGGACATACTTGAGTGCCGTGATCTCGCGCGTCCAGTCCAGATCGCGACGATAGGAATCACGCAGCGTAAGATTCGCGCGTCCCGATCCGAACATCTGCTCCCAGAAATGCGGAAAGGGAGTGGTGGGAGCTGAGAGATCCACACGCACAACTTCGTTCGCGGGAGTCGAAGTCGGCGTTTGCCCGGCGACGTCAACCGCAAAGGTTAGTAATAGAAAAAAAATGAGCTTCGTAGCGACGTGCCTGTTCATGAATGGAAGTAAAGGCGGCGACTATGGGCGCCGCCTTATTCGAGTGGAACGCTTTAGAACTGGAACCGAGCCTGCAATTGAATCACACGGCCCTCATAAGCCGTTTGAGCCTTGCCGAACTGACCTGTATTCAGAATGTCCGTCGGCGCCAATGCCACTCCAAAGTTCGACAGATTCAGGATATTGAAGGCGTTGAAGAAATCTCCTCTGAATACCAATCTTGCCTGTTCTCCCAGCACCGGCATGCTGGGCAAGAGGAAGCTCTTCGCCAGCGAGAGATCGACGTCCGAATAACCTGGTCCGAGGAAAATGTTGCGGCAGCGGCATCCCGGTCCTTTTGTAGTGGTGTCGAATTCCGTTTTCGGATTCGGGAAGATCCCGTTAATGAACTGCTGCTTCGAGGGGTCCTGAATTACGCCGCCGAAGTAGGCGAAAGGATAATCCGGGCAAGTATTGTTGCCGTTGCGGTCATTGTTCGTATCGCAGCTCCCGATCGCAGCAGTAAATGGGTAGCCGCTGTGCCTGGTTGCGATTGTGCTGATGCTCCAGCCTCCAAGGAAGGTGCCCAGCAGATCGTGACGGTTGCGGAAAATCGGCAGATCGTACACTGCGGCGAGCTGGAAGTAATGGCGAACATCGAAATCAGAGTTTCCCTTGTTCAAGATCTGGGTACCCGGCTCGAACTGCTGGGCGCCAATGTCGTTCGAGGCAGTGTCAATCGAGTGGCTCCACGTATACGATCCCGAGAAGCTCAGGCCCGCGCTGAATTGGTGCGTATAGTTCGTGATTAACGCATCGTAGCTGGCATTCACGTCGGGTAACGGAGTGAAGATCTGGCCGAAACGGTTATTGCCAACGTTGAATGGAGCAGGGCAAGCCGGATTTGATGAACCGCAGGCGATGCCGTTGGCGCTCTTCGTCACCTGTTCATCATTATTGCCGTCAAAGGTATCGCCGGGCACTATGCGATTGATGTCGATGGTGCGCACGAGATCGCGGCTGCGGCTTCCGTAATACCCAACCTTCATTACATCGTGCCGCAGGAACTCCTGCTGCAGTTCGAACGAGAAGGAATAAACGTAGGGATTGGGCTCATTCGGTCTGGCGGCGAATAGCTGCACCTTGTTCACCGAGGTGCACGCAGTATTGGCGCAGAGCGCGCCGTCCGGTGCCACGCCAAATGCGAACGCCGGATTCGCCGGATAGGAGAATGGCGAGCTGCCGTTGGCAATGTTGTATTGAATTCCCGAACCGGGAGGCGGTCCCTGGATCCTGCCGGGATCGAAAAAGCAGCAGGCCTGGGCCAGTGCAAAGAACGGGGTATCCTGGCGCACATTAGCGAATACTGTACCCATCACACGGTTGTAGCCAAGCCCGAAGCCGCCGCGTAGCACCGTCTTGCCGTTGGAAGCGCCCGGGCTATACGTGAAGCCGATCTTTGGACCAAAGTTGTTTTTGTCAGGATTGAAAAGCTGGTTGACCTGTCGGACCGCTCCGTTGCACGCCCCAACATAATTGACACATGCCAGGCCATTGCCGACTCCGGAGCCTGCTCCAAGCACGTAGTTCGTGAGGATGTTGTTCGTCTCCGTAACCGGCGGGAAGTACTCCCAGCGCAGGCCGAGCGTGAGTGTCAAATTGGGACGCATCTTCCAGGTGTCTTGAGCGAAGGCAGCATAATCAGCTGTGCGGAAGTGACGCAAGCCGTTCGCCGGTCCACCGGTCGTGGGATTCACTGCGATTTGCTGAAAGAAACAGCAGGCGTCGTTGGCGAAGTTCAGCAGACCGCGGAACTGATACTGCGGACGCGACTGGCCGGATTCATCGTTATTGTTTTGCTCCTTTATATAGTCGCCGCCAAACTTAAGCGCGTGCCGCCCGAACACCCAGGTCACTGTGTCACGCAAATCGTAGGTATTCTGGGCCAAGCGTCCCGGCGTGGTTCCTGATTGGGTCACGCCCAGAAGGTTGTCGTTGGATCCAAAACCGCCGATATCAAAGTCGAACAATCGTATTTGTGGAATGCCGTAATTCGTCGTCCCCGCCGTGGAAAACTGGTTGTAGGTGTAACGCGTTACATTGGCCCGCAGATCGTTAAGCAGCGCATTGCTGATGGTCCGGGTCCACCCTACGGCGGCGGTCCAGTTGTTAGGCGAGAGGCTGATATCCATAAGCGGCCGTACGCCTCCGCTCACGTTGTCGAGCAATGTGTAGTAGGTGCTGCCAAAAAATTGATTCTTCCCCGACGTGTAGTCGAGGCGTCCGTTGTACTGATTTCCTGTCGAGCTGTTGGGAACACTGGCATCGAAAACGCCCCAATCGGGAATGCCATCTGGTCCATTGCCGATCGCTTGACCAACCGCAATGCCTGGTTGGTACCACGTGCCGAGAGCCCGGCCATCGAGAGAGCAGCAGTCGAGCACGCAGTTCGTCGTCGTGGTGGCGGAGCAAACCGTGGAAGTATTAGTGATGCGCGGCGCTACTCCTGATGTCTGAAAGATCTTTGCTGCAATGCTGTTGGGATTTGTCTTGATTACATATTGTTCGAACTGAGGCGTTTCCAGCTTCTGCGAGCGCAGCAAACTGGTGTTGTGCAGGCGTACGCCTTCGTAGGAGAAGAACCAGAAGAGGTGGTCTTTAATAACTGGTCCGCCGACGCTTCCAGCGAATTGGCGATACTTTTCCAGGTCACGCTGCGGGCAAGAGCTGGCAAGAAGCGTGAATGTATTCGAGCCGCTGACACAGGTGAGCGGTTTCGCCCCCGCAGCGGGTGTTGGACCGTAGAATTTGTTGAAAGCGTTCAGGCCCGGGTCCTGAAACAGGATTACGCCGCTTCCATGCAGCTTATTCGTTCCACTTTTGGAAACGCTTTTAACCACAATGCCGGAATTACGCCCGTCCTGCGCATCGTAGCTGGCGGCTACCACCGTGATTTCGGATACGGATTCCTGACCGGGAGTGATTACCGCTGCTCCGCCCCAGTTGAGACTGTTCACGCTCACGCCGTCGACCAGATAATTATTGGCATCGACACGCTGGCCGTTTGAAATCGCCTGGGTTTGATTTTCGGTTTGGAAAATCTGATTGTTGGTTCCACCGGGACCCTGTCCCTGCCCCGGAAGAAAGACCGCCTGGCCGGCGCCATTGCGCGCACCTTCTCCAAATACACCAGGTACCGTGCGCAACAATTCGTAAGGATTCCGTCCTGCCTGGGGAATCTGCAGCACCTGTTGCGTTGTGATCGTGCTCTGATTGTTTGCGGTTTCAGTCTGTAACTGCTCGTCCCCAGCTGTGACGGTGATTTGCTCCGCCGCCGGTCCAGCCTGCAATGTGATATTCAAGCCGCGCGGAGTTTCCGCCAATACCTGAACGTTATTGCTCACACCCCTGCTGAAAGACGGAGCTGTAACTGTGACCATGTAGGTTCCGGGTTGCAAGTGATCGATTCGATAGAAACCCGCGTTACTACTAGTCGCCGTCGAGGTGACTCCTGTCGCCTGATTGACGGCGTCTACAGTGGCGCCTGGAATCACAGCTTGCGAAGGATCGGTAATGGTTCCCTGAATTGAGCCATTGAACTGCGCAAAAGCAGGGGTGGAAATACAAAGAGAAATTGCAGCCAGCAAGAACGCACGCAAGTGGGACATTCTCAACCTCCGAAGGACGCGTGGTGAATTCAGCCGATCAGGTTCCTATTAGGAATTACCTGCGTTTTTGGTTAAACGATTAACCGAAACTGGCAATCTTTAGCACCGGAGCACGATCGAAGTCAAGTTTGCAAAGGAAGTCCGGGCTGGCGTTTCAGGATGGAATCTGGCCTAATGCAGCGGTGCAGAAATCTGCTGGACACAATTTTGTAAACATTACAACAGTGTCCACAATGGAACTACCCCCTAACGATTGTCATCCTGAAGCCCGATGTTGGCCGAAGGATCTCCCGCGATCTGTAGAACGTAATTGCTGCGTCCCGGCTCTTACACGATAATCGCTGGCCTAAGAGTCAGGATGTGACAATCGAGTCCGACTTCCGGGAGATCATTCGGCCAACATCGGGCCTCAGGATGACAGGCCTGACAAATTGAGCAGTGACTCGCACCGGTCCTACACATGAAATGCCAAAACAAACCGCGACGAACCGCTAAGCACCGCGAGAACGCGCCCGTAACCATCAGCAGCCTCGCCCAATACCTGAAGCTCTCCCCCGCCGCAGTTTCGATGGTGCTGAACTCAACTCCCAAGGCCGCGCGTTTTCCCGAAAAGACAAGAAAGCGAATCCTCGCGGCCGCCGCCAAATTCAACTATCGTCCTAATTTCGTCGCGCGCTCCCTGCGTAAGCAGCAGACATTCACGATCGGCGTCCTCGTACCCGAGATAAGCGAGGGCTATGCGGCATTAGTGCTGGCCGGGATCGAGGACTATTTGCTCCAGGCCGGCTACTTTTATTTTGTCGTCAGCCATCGCCATAAGACGCACCTGCTTGAGCAATATCCTCGGCTCTTCATGGATCGACTGGTCGAGGGCATCATTGCAGTCGATACCACCGAGCTGCCCTTTATCCCGCAGGTTCCGACGGCGGTCGTCTCCGGCCATCGCCGCATGCCCGGGATCACTAACGTCGTGCTCGATCATCGCCGCGCCGCTCTGCTGGCCCTCGAACATCTTCTGCAACTCGGCCACCGCCGCATCGCCTTCATCAAAGGCCAGCCCTTCAGCTCCGACACCGAAACCCGCTGGTCTTCAATTCGCGGCGCTGCCCGCAAGCTGGGGCTGCAAATCGATCCCGATCTGGTCACGCAGCTTCAGGTGGATTCACCCACGCCGGAGCCAGGCTACGACGTAACGAAATCGCTGCTGGCCAAGCATCGCCACTTCACCGCGCTATTCGCCTTCAACGATATTTCAGCCATCGGCGCCATTCGCGCTCTTCTCGATTCGGGAATGAAGGTGCCGGGCGATGTCTCTGTGATTGGCTTCGATGACATCCAGAACGCCGCTTTTCAAAACCCACGCCTCACCACGATCCGCCAGCCACTGCGCCGCATGGGCGAACTCGCCGCCGAGACGCTGCTCAAACGAATCCGCGGCACCGAATATCACAAAGTGATCGCAGTAGAACCGGAGCTGATCGTGCGCGAATCAACCGCCGCGCCGCCGATTGAGAGTTTGGAAGGTTTGGGAGAGATAGGACAAGCCGCGGCGCGCAGAGAGCGGTAAAGGCCCGATGCCCTATTTGGAATTGTGGCACAGCTGAATTTTGTGGCACAGCCGCCCCCGGCTGTGGCTTTTGACTTTTGTGCTTGGCCCTTACTCTCTCCACAGCCATCGATAATCTTCAGGGTATTTGCACAAGCCAGCATCGATCGGGTTCGTAAGGATGTAGAAGAGTCTGTTGTTCATCTCCTCGTCAGATTCGATTACGTGATCAAAGGACTCATCCTGCCAAAGATGGCCGCTCCGCGCGAGCAATTTGTTGATGCTGTGAGCTGAAGCTCCTTTGATTCCGTTCATGATTTTTGCAAGACGAAAAGATTGACCGTCTTTATCTCGTAAAGGCGTGAATAACAAGTGCACATGCGTGGGCATGATCACAAAAGAGTGCATGTGAACCAGCACCATGTGATCGTGCAAGCAGTGCTGGTATGCGAGATCTCGCGCTTCAGGAGGAAGGACGAAATCTTTGTAAGTGCGGAACGTGACGAAAACCGGAGTGTCGTCTACCTGGAAATGTGGCAGGTTTCGGCGGTACATGAAGTGTACAAGACTGCCACAAGGCAGCGCGCTGTGCACTGGAATCCATAGCGTGACTCGCGGCTTAAGAAGCAAAGTCCAAAGCCACAGCCGAGGGCGGCTGTGCCACATTTTAGGCTGTGCCACAATTCATCTGTGCCACAATTCAACTGATGGTTTCTCCCGCACTCGAGACCGTACCCCGCACTCCGAAGCTCCGTCCTTCCGGCTTCAGCGCGCGCAGCGCAGCTTCCTTCACTCTCTTCGCCTGCGCGCTCTTCATTGTTCTTGGAATCGTTACCACGTTGCTTGGCCCCACGTTTCCTCTCCTCTTGAAGCGCTGGCCGGTGACGACCGCGCAGCTTGGCACATTATTTTTCTGGCAATTCATTCCGTCGACAGCCGGCACATTGCTCAGCGGAGCGATGCTCTCGAAGCGGAGCTTTCGTTTGGGTGTCGTGCTTGGGGTTGCGCTTTGCCTCTTGGGTGTAGCCGGATTGATTTGGGCTGACTGGAACCTCGGAAGAGCCGCCGTCGCGTGCTATGGGGTAGGACTCGGCTTCGCTCTGCCCGCGACCAACCTGGCGGTGGCCGAAGCCAATCGCACGCGACGCGCCGCATCAGTCTCGCTGCTCAATTTCGCCTGGGGCGTTGGCGCCATCAGTGGACCTCTCCTGCTACGCCTCACTCACAGCCTCTCTGGGTTTTTCATAGCGTTGGCCGCGTTAGTAGCTCTAGGACTCGCGGGCTCTGCAATCTGGCAGATGCCGCCAAAGAGCGCGGCAGCTCCAACCGGGGAAATGCCCGTCAGCGCGCCAGTTCGCCTCTGGATCGTCGCTCCACTGATCGCCGCCTCCATGTTCTTGTTCTGCGGTGTCGAGAATGCAGTTGCGGGCTGGGCCGCGACTCTGGCTTTACCCAGCTTCGCCGATGCCTTCCGCGCCAGCAACGCTAATGAAGCCTTCTGGGCGTTCTTTCTCGCAGGCAGAGCGCTCGCCCCAGTTGTCCTCCGACGCATCTCCGAGACATGGCTGCTCTTTGCCTCAATTATTACTGCGGCAGCCGGAGTCCTTGCCTTCTACTTTGCCGCGCACGCCGCAACGATCCTCGTCGCATGCGCTATCGCCGGCCTGGGAGTCGGTCCCGGATTCCCGCTGCTGATCTCACGCGTATCAGAGTTGATTGGCCCACAACGTCCAGCATGCACCGTGTGCTTCGCCTTCGCCGGCATCGGCGCCGCAACACTGCCCAGCGCTATGGGCCTTATCGGAGAGAAGATGGGCGACCCTCGAGCCGGATTGCTGCTCCCTCTGTTTGGACTGGTGTTGTTGCTTCCCACAGCAAGGATGCTGAGCGCGTGGCGGCGCAACGCCTGATGAAGACTTGTGTGGCACAGCCGCCCTCGGCTGTGGGAAGAAACCATATCTAAAACTGTCATCCTGAGGCCCTCTTTTGGCCGAAGGATCTCCCGCGATGCATCGGACTGAACTGCCGCCTCGTGGCACTTCGGCCAGAATTGCGTACAATACCGCGACGTGAAGGAACACTGCTACTCCGTCTACATCGTGTGCAGCCGCACGCGAGTGCTCTATATCGGCATGACGAGCGACCTGCAACATCGAATTTGGCAGCACAAGAACGGCACGTTCGAAGGCTTTACCAAGAAATACAACTGTCACTATCTCGTGTACTTTGAGCGCTACGACAACGTTTTTCGCGCAATTGGTCGTGAGAAAGAACTAAAGCGCTGGACTCGGGCCAAGAAAATCGCGTTGATTGAGTCGGCTAATCCGCGCTGGCAAGATCTGAGTGAAGATTGGGGCCGACAGATTCTTTTCCCGAGACAGTCCAAAGCAGAAGCCGACGCCATTGAGGCTTCAAGACAAAAACTCAAAATTCCGGGCTCCTCGTGAGAGTGCCTTACTGGCGACAATCAAGTCCGACGCATCGCGGGAGATCCTTCGGCCAAAACCTGGCCTCAGGATGACAGTCTTAAGAGGGATATCGTGAAGCGGATATTGGATCGCGGTTGGCCAATAAAATGAGATCGGCCAATAAAATGAAAATCCCTCCCGCCTCAATTAAAATCATCCCGCCGCAAGCACA
>Ga0209474_10000175_pt1 | contig 77997 bp, 67 predicted proteins | sample GraSoiAngelo_145_FD_185902 | JGI IMG/M metagenome (GOLD analysis project Ga0209474, IMG submission 185902) | Grasslands soil microbial communities from the Angelo Coastal Reserve, California, USA - 14_1009_05_20cm (SPAdes) (version 2) | ecosystem: Environmental > Terrestrial > Soil > Grasslands...
GGACGGCGAGCACGTCGTGTTCACCGCGTACCGGACGCCCATCGAGCGAGCCACCATCGAGGTCGTTTCGATCAGGTCCGGTCTGCGGAGCGTGTTGTTCACCGGCGGCGTCTTCGGCTTCTACGTACCGACGGGGCACCTCCTCTATGCGGTGGGTGAAACTATCCGAGCCGTGCCATTCGACCTCCGCCGACTCGCGGTGACCGGCCCCGCCCTTCCGGTAGTCGATAGCGTAGCGATGAACCCCACGGACGGCGCGGCGGCATTCGACGTGTCTGAGAATGGGACCCTGGCGTATCTGCCGGTCAGCTCGTACGTCACCGAGACCGAGGTGGTCCTGGTGAACCGGAGGGGCGACGCCTCGCGCGCCCTTCCCGGGGCCGATCGCTACAACCATCCGCGTCTCTCACCTGAGGGGGGCCGCATCGCGGTGGACATCCGCTCGGCGAATTCGTTGGGGGACGTGTGGATGTTCCAGGTTGGGCGCTCGGGCGGTACCAGAGTGACGGCCGAAGGCGGCAGGGATTTCGGCGCCGAGTGGACGCCCGACGGTCGCGAGCTGATTTACTCGAGCGAGCGCCCCTTCTTCGATCTCTATCGCCGGGCGGCAGACGCGAGCCGGCCCGCCGAGCCGTTGCTCACCGGCACGTACGACCGCTACACCGGCGCTGTGTCGCACGACGGTCGCCTGTTCGCGTTCGTGCTCAGTGTCCCCGGCGGCGCGGAGCTCTGGACCGTGCGGCTGCGCGGCCCACCGGTGCCCGCGCGCTATTTCGCCAACGGCTTCAACCTCGCGCATCCCACGCTGTCGCCGGATGGCCGCTGGATGGCCTACGACTCCGACGAGTCGGGTCGCGTCGAAGTGTACGCCCAGTCGTTCCCCGACCCGCACCTGAAGCGATGGAAGGTGTCGCCGGCGCAGGGATCGGAGCCGCTCTGGACCCGGGGCGGGTCGGAGCTGGTGTACCGCAAGGGGGACAGCGTGATGGCGGTGGGCGTCGACCTGGCGAACGGCCGGAGCAGCCAGCCCCGGGCGCTGTTCGGCGGGCCCTATCCGGACAGCCCGGGGTGGACGCGGCCGCGGAGCTACGACGTCTCGCGTGACGGCGAGCGGTTTCTGATGCTCAAGCTGCCGCCCGAGCGGATCCGACCGCGGATCCACGTGGTGTTGAACTGGTTCGACGTGCTCCGGGCGAAGTTCCCACGGTAACTCACTCGTAGCGCAGCGACTCCACCGGATCGACCGCCGCGGCGCGGCGCGCGGGCAGGATGCCAGCGATGAGCCCCACGCCGATCAGGATGCCGACGCAGATCAAGGCGATGGGCCACGACAGCGTCGGGTTGAGGATGTACTGCATCGCCGGGTTGTCTTCCTTCGGGATCGCGTCCACGCCGAACACGATGAGCGCCGCCGTCGCGAGTCCCACCAGCCCGCCCGACACGGCGATCGTCATAGCCTCGAACAGGAATTGCGCCATGATGTGCCGGCGGCGGGCGCCGAGCGCGAGCTTGATGCCGATCTCCTGCGTCCGCTCCTTCACCACGACGTACATGATGTTGGCGACTCCGACGCCCGCGATCAGCAGCGTGAACACCCCGACGAGCCCCATGAAGATCTGGATGCCGAGCCCCACGGCGAGGGTTTGCTTCTCGTCTTCGATGAAGTCCCACAGGCCCAGCGCGCGCTCATCCTTAGGGTCGAAGCGGTACTTCTGCCCCAGCACCCGGTAGAGCTCTACTTTCACCAGGGGGCCCCGGGACGCGTCGCGCGGCTGCACGATGAGGTGGTTCACGAACCGGTTACCGTAGATGGTACGAAACGTCGAGTAGGGGATCACGCCGCGGTCGGCGTCCGGTCCGTTGTTGCTCGAGTCCTGGAACTTCTTCTTCAGCACCCCGACCACCGTGAACGGGAGGCCGTCCACCACGACGCTCTTGCCGATCGGATCCACGCGCTTGCCGAAGATCCGCTCCGCCAGCTCGTTGCCGAGAAACAGTACGCGCCGCTTCTGCGCGATGTCGAGCGCGTTGATGAACCGCCCGCCCTGCGCCGGCTCCATGTGCCGCATGGGCTCGTGATCGGGGCCCACGCCTTCGAGGAAGGCGTTGGTGCGGGTCTTGCCCAGCTGGAACGCGGTGCCCCAGCGCCCATAAGACATACTCCCCCGGTCGATATCCGGGATGGCACCCTTCAGGAGCTCGAGGTCCTCTTCCACGAGGCGGATGCGCCGGCCTTGCCCCAACCCGGCGAACGCCTTGCTGGTCTCGCCGCCGTAGACCATGAAGATCCGCTCGCCGGCGCCCAGCAGGCCGTCGCGGACCGTGCGCTTCAGTCCCTCGCCGAACGCCAGGAGCAGCACCACCGCGAGCGTTCCCCAGGTCACTGCGAAGAACGTGAGGAAGGCCCGGGTGCGCTGCACCTTCAGGTCGCCGATGAATTCCCGGAGCAGGATGGAGAACATCAGGTTCGCAGCGCTTCCACCGGATCGAGCGCCGCCGCGCGCCGGGCCGGCATGAGGCCCGCGGCAAACGCCACTGCCGCGAGCAATGCGAGCGTGGCCGCCAGTACCATCGGAGAAATCGTCGGCACGCCGACAAACTCTTTGATGGGCAGCCCGCCCAGCGCCGCCACGAGCCCGAACGAGAGCAGCAGGCCGAGCATCGCTCCCATCGTCACGATCATCAGGGCCTCGGCGAAGAATTGGCGCATGATGTCGGCGCGGGTGGCGCCCACGGCGCGCCGCACCCCGATCTCGCGCGTGCGCTCCCGCACCACGATGTACATGATGTTCGCCACCCCGATGCCGCCGACCAGCAGGGTGAAGCTCCCCACGATCGCAAAAAAAATGTTGAAGGCGACGAACATCTTACCGAAGCGGGTCTCCCACTCGCTCGTGTCCCAGAAGGCGAGGGCGTCCTTGTCCAGCGGATCGAACTTGTACGCGCGCGCCATCGTCTCGTACACCCGCCGCTCGGCCCGCTTGGTGACTTCGGAGCTGTGCGCGCGATACACGATGTTGTTCAGGAAGCGGTTGCCGAACAAGGCGTAATGCGTCGTCGCCGAAATGAAGATCCGATCCTTGTCGCGTTGCTGGTACGAGGAGTTCTGCAGCTTGGGGCGCATCACCCCCACGACGGTGAACGGCGTGTCGCCCAAAAACACCTGTTGCCCGACCGGCGGGTCGTCGCCGAACAACAGTTTGGCCAGCTCGTCGCCCAGCACGGCCACCCGCCGCCGCTCGGCGACGTCGCGATCGTTGATGAAGCGGCCCCCCGCCTGAGCGATGATGTTGCGCATGTAGCCGTACACCGGGAGAATCCCTGTGACGGCGGGTGAGGCCGCCTTGACGCCACGCCGCACCCGCGCGCTCTGCGTGATGAACTCCGGACTGATGAACTCGATTTCGGCGACTTCGCGGGCGAGCAGCTGCACGTCATCCGGCCGCAGGCGGATCGGGCGGCCATCGCCGAACCCGGCGAACGGCTTGGTGGTGCGTCCGCCGAACAGAATCACGATGCGGTCGCCCAAGCCGTGAAACCGCTTCTTGGTTTGCCGCTCCAGACCGACACCGAACGCCAGCAGCACCACCACCGCCACCGTGCCCCAGGCGATCCCCAGTACCGTGAGAGAGGTGCGGAGCTTCTGCGCCCGCAGATCGCCGAAGAACTCGCGCCACACGTCAGGAGATCTCGCGCGGCGCCGCTTCGACCAGCGAGTCGGTGACTTGGAGGCCTTCCAGCACCTCGATGTTGATGGCGTCGGAGAGGCCGGTCTTGATGAAGCGCTCTACCGTCTTGCCGGGTCCGGTGCGCACCGTCACGAAGCTCGAGTCATGGCGGTGGGTGATCAACCGCTCCGGGATGTAGAGCACGCTGTCCCGGCGCGAGATGGCCACCTCCGCATTGGCGGAGTAGCCCGCACGCAGCGTGGCGCCTGCCACCTCCGTCAGGACGATCTCGATGGGAAAGACCGTCGCCTGCTCCTGCTTGTGCGCCTTGAGCCAGATCTTCTCGAGCCGGCCCTGCACGCTCGCGTTGGGCAGCGCGCCGATCTTGATCGTGGCCGGCATGCCTTCCTTGAGCCGGCCCACGTCGATCTCGTCCACCGTTCCCCGGAAGATCAAGTCGCGCATCGCCGCCATGCGCATCAGCACCGTGCCGGCCTGGTACGGCGTGAGCGGCACCACGGGATCGCCGATCTCGATCGAGTCCTCGAGGATGTAGCCGTCGATGGGAGCGCGGACCACGGTCTCGACCGGCTTGCCGTTGGCCAGCACCGTGCCGCCTTCCTGCAGCGCCAGCCGCTCCTGCGCCAGCGACAGCTGCGAGCGCGCCTCGTCCACCTGCCGCTGTGCGGTCTCAAGATCGGCGGGGGAGATGAGGTTCTTGTTGCGCAGCTCCTGCTGGCGGGTCAGCTCGCGCTCCAGGTTCTTGAGCTCGATCCCCCGCAGCTCCGCGTTACGGCGCAACTCCACCATTTCCAGCGGCGTCGGGTTGGGGGAGATCTCGAGCAGCGGCTGGCCCCGCTTGACGAAGTCCCCCACTTCCGCGAAGCGCCGCCGCACCACTCCGGCCAGGATCGATTTGACGCTGACCTCGATGCGAGGCTGGATGGTGCCGACGGCGAGGGCCTTATCGACTAGCGACCCGCGGACGACCGCCGCCGCTTTGGGCCCTTCCTGTTTCTTGCCGCCGAGCTTTCCGGTGGCCGCCATGGCGCCCAGGCCCAGGACGGCGACCACGACGGCGGGGATGACGATGGTACGGCGCTTCATTCTGGGGACGGCTCCGCGCGGGTGCGTAGGATGAGACGTGTCTTCTTCTTACGGGGCTCGGCGCCGATTGTTTCCGGGCTTAGTCCGCCGCCTGCCGCTCGGGCGGCGGCGCCTCGTCGGCGAGCAACCGGAACGACTTGACGGCGCCGGTGAGCTTGTCCGCGGCTTCGGCGAGCTGGTTCGCCGAGGACGCGATCTCTTCCGTCGAGGCGCTCTGCTGCTCGCTCGACGCCGCGATCTCCTCCGCCGCGGCGAGCAAGCTCTCCGTTCCCTGGGTCACCGTGGCGAGCCGGGCGCCGATCTCCTCGATGAGCGCCCGCATCTCCTCTGCGGACCGCGCGATCTCCCGGCTCCAGATGTCGCTCGCCTGCGCCTCCGCGGCCACCGTGGCGAGGCCCTGCGCGGCGGCCTGCGCGGCCTCGCGCGCTGCGGCGGCTCCCTGGGCGAGGTGTGCGAGCCGCTCCCGTGTCGCCTCGACGCGCGCCAGCACGCCACGCACGGTGTCCCCCGTGTCCCCGGCCGCCGCCGCCGCCACCGAGGCAAGCTTGCGGACTTCGTCCGCCACGACCGCAAAGCCGCGTCCCTGTGGGCCGGCGCGCGCCGCCTCGATGGCGGCGTTCAAGGCGAGCATGTTGGTCTGCGTCGCGATCGCCTTGGTCTGCGTCACGAACTTCTGGATCTCCCCCGACGCTTGAGCGAGTGCCGCCGCCTCCTTCGAACCCCGCTCCACTTCTTCGACCAGCTTGGCGAGCTGCGCCGTGCTCTGATCGAGCATTTCCCTGTGGCGCTGGGCGAGGTCCGCCACGGTGGTGTTGCGCCGCACCGAGTCTTCGGCCCCCGCCGCGAGCGCCGTGGCGATGTGGAGGATTTTGGCCGAATCGTCGGCCGCGGCGCGCACCAGCTGCGCCTGCTCCGCCGCGCGTTTGGTGAGATCCTGACACGTCGCCGTCATCTCTTCGGTCGAGGCGCTCATCTCCTCGGTCGAAGACGAGATCTCCGTCGCCATCGCCGCGGCTTCGTCGGCGGCCGTGCGGATCGCGCCCACCAGCCGTCGCAGCGCCACGACCATCGTGTGGACCGAGGAGAGGAGGTCGCCCACCTCGGCCGCCTCGGCGCGTTGGGTCACCACCGTGACGGACAGGTCGCCGCCCGCGACGCGGCTGGCGATCGCCCCGGCCGCCTTAACGGGCTCGGTGATGCGCTGGTTGAGACGATGGCGGAACAGCAGGAGCAGGGCGACGGTCGCGCCGAATAGGAGGAGCGCCCACAAGAAGATGCTGGCCCGGGTGCCTCGCGCCGCCGCGTAGGCCGTCGCCGTCGGCTGACGGAACAGCACCCACCACTTGCCGTTGTTGGTGGGCGCCGTGACGACCAGGTTCTCGATCGTGCCGTTGCGCACCGTCGCACGAGCCGGTTGCTCCGCGCGCGGGATCGCCGCCGCGTCGGGCAGGGTGCGCAGCAGGTCGCCCGGCGCTGAGCTCACAATCACGCGCCCCACGCCATCGACCACCTGGAGCCGCGCTCCGCCGCCCACGTCGGCGGTGCCGATCAGGCGCGACAGACGCTCCAGCCCGAACACGGTCTTGAGCACGCCCACCGGCCGCGCGCTGCGGGGCGCGCGGATCGCCACGTCGTACTCGAGCAACGCCACGGCGGTCGCCGAGTCGTACTGCGGCCCCCCTTCGAATACGCCGTCCGCCATGGCGCGCTGCCACCACGCGTTGTGCGACTGCACGAAATCCGACGTCCGTCCCGACGAGAGCACGATGTACCCGTGCCGCTCCGTGAAGAACAGCTCGGCGTAGTCGGAGCGTTGCGGATATCCCGTCACGTAAGCCGCGAGGTCGGCGTCCCCCCCCAGCATGCGGCGCTGATTGAACATCCGCTCGAGCGTGGGGACGTCGAGCGGCGGCAGCTTGTCCTTGACGGCCTGCTGGGCGGCGTCGATCGCGGCGCGCACCACGGCGGGAGACGCGGCCAGCGCCTCGGCCTCGTGGCGACGCTCCCGCAAGTACTGGTTCACGAGCGCCGCGACCCGCAGCGCGACGTCCTGGCCGCGGTCCTTCGCCTGCTGCTCCACCGTTCGCTGGGCCGTGTTGCCGGACAGGGCGGCGAAACCGATCACCAGGACCAGGGCGACGCCGACGCCCGTGAGCAGGAAGCTCTGGCGGAGCTGCGGGGTGCGGCTGGCCATGTGATGGGTTTGGAGCGCTAAGCTACGCAGGGTTACCCACAGGGGCAAGTCTGTTTAGTTTCATGCACTTATGAATCAGGTGCCGACCTACGATCCGCAGGCGGTCGAGGCGCGGTGGCAAGTGCGTTGGGCCGCCGATCACGTCAATGAGCCCGACCTCGACCGCCCGCACCGCCCGTTCTACAACCTCATGATGTTCCCCTATCCCTCGGCCGAAGGGTTACACGTGGGGAACATGTTCGCCTTCACGGGCGCGGACATCTATGGGCGCTTCCGCCGGCTCCAAGGGCACGCCGTGTTCGAGCCGATCGGGTTCGACGCGTTCGGGATCCACTCCGAGAACTATGCGCTCCAGGTCGGCACCCACCCCGCGAAGCTGATCCCCGAGAACATCGACAGGTTCCGCCACCAGCTGCGTCGCTTCGGCGGCATGTTCGACTGGCGCCACGAGCTGTCCACCACGGACCCGCGGTACTACAAGTGGACCCAGTGGATCTTCGTCCAGCTCTTCAAGGCGGGGCTGGCGTTCCGCAAGAAGGCGGCCGTGAACTGGTGTCCCAAGGACATGAGCGTCGTGGCCAACGAGCAGGTGATCAACGGCTACTGCGAGCGCCATCCCGACACCAAGGTCGAGCAGCGCTTCCTCGAGCAATGGTTCTTCGCGATCACCCGGTACGCCGAACGCCTGCTCACGAATCTCGACCGGCTCGATTGGTCGGAGTCCACCCGGACGCTGCAGCGCAACTGGATCGGGCGGAGCGAGGGCGCCGAGCTCGTGTTCGAGACGCCGGGCGGCCAGAAGATCAGCGTGTTCACGACGCGGCCCGACACCGTGTTCGGCGCGACCTACCTGGTGCTCGCGCCGGAGCACCCGCTCGTGGAAGCGCTCACGGCCGATGAGCAGCGTCGCGCGGTGAACGCCTACCGGCGCGAGGTGCAGGCCACAGACATCGTGTCGCGCAAAGTGGGCGACCGGGCCAAGACCGGCGTCTTCCTCGGGTCCTACGCGCGCAATCCGGCGACCGGCGAGTCGATCCCCATCTGGATCGCCGACTACGTCCTGATGGAATACGGCACGGGCGCGATCATGGCCGTGCCGGCCCACGACAGGCGCGACTTCGAGTTCGCGACGGCGTTCAAGCTCCCGATTCGGACCGTGGTCCGGGCCGAGGCGGCGGGGCCGCTCCCGATCGTGACCGAAGACGGCGTGCTCGTGAACTCCGGGGAGTTCGACGGCCTGGCGTGCCGGGAAGGGGGCCGGCGAATCGTCGGGTGGCTCCAAACGCGGGGCCTCGCGACCCCCCAGGTGCAGTACCGCCTGCACGACTGGTGCATCTCGCGCCAGCGTTACTGGGGACCGCCGATTCCGGTCATCTATTGTGACCGCTGCGGCCCGGTGGCCGTGCCGGAGCGGGATCTCCCGGTCGAGCTCCCCCTCATCGAGGACTTCCGTCCCGACGCGAGCGGGGTGAGCCCGCTGGCGCGTCACAAGGAGTGGTACTTCGTGAAGTGCCCGCAGTGCGGGGCCCAGGGGCGCCGCGAAACGGACGTGTCGGACACATTCCTCGACTCGGCATGGTACTTCCTGCGGTATCCCTCCACCGAGTTCGAAGACCGGCCGTGGGATACGCAGCGCACCAAGACGTGGCTACCGGTGTCGACCTACATCGGTGGGAACGAGCACGCCGTGCTCCACCTGCTCTATTCGCGCTTCGTCACCATGGCGCTCCGCGAGCTCGGGCACGTGCACTTCGAGGAGCCGTTCCCGAAGCTCCGGGCACACGGGCTGATCATCAAAGACGGGGCGAAGATGTCCAAGTCGCGTGGCAACGTCGTCATTCCCGACGCCTACATCCAGAAGTGGGGCGCGGACACCTTCCGGATGTATCTCATGTTCCTGGGACCGTTTCAGGAAGGCGGTGACTTCCGGGCGACCGGGATCATCGGCGTCCGCCGCTTTTTGGACAAAGTCTGGCAGCTGGCGCACGAAGCGGCTCTCGCCCCGGGCGTGAGCCCGGGGTTGCCCGCGGAAGTCGAGCGCAAGCTGCACCAGACCATCCGCAAGGTCACCGTCGATACCGACACGCTCAACTACAACACGGCGATCGCGGCGATGATGGAGTACGTGAACGAAGTGCGGAGTGCGGAATGCGGAGTGCGAAGTGCCATGGAACCCCTGCTCGTCATGCTCGCTCCCTACGCGCCTCATCTTGCCGAGGATCTCTGGGCGGCCCTCGGCCACGAGCGCTCGATCTTCACGGCCGCGTGGCCGGCGTATGACGAACGGCTCGCCGCGGCGGGCGACGTGGAGATCGTGGTGCAGGTGAACGGCAAGGTGCGCGGGCGGCTCGTGGTGTCGCGTGGCGCCAGCGAAGACCAGGTCGTCGCGCTCGCCATGAAGGACGCGGCGGTCAGGAAGTTCGTGGACGGCCACCCGGTCCGGAAGACCGTCTACGTCCAGGATCGACTCTTGAATCTCGTCGTCTAAAAGATTTTCGCCACCACATCACCCACTACATACCCGACGGCGGCTACTCCCAGCCCGACCACAAACATATCGATCCCGCTGCGGATCACCCCCCGGCCCGTGAAAACACTACGCGCGCCTCCCACCGCGAGGTGCGACAGCATGGCGACCGCGAACGCGACCCAGGCCGCCGCCGGTCCGCTGAACATCACGAACGGCGCCACCGGGATCAACGCGCCCACCGCGGTGGACGCGCCGGTCACCCACCCCTCCTTGAAGGGGGTGGCGTGCGCTTCGCCGATCTTCAGCTCTTCGCGCACCTGCTCTCCCAGGGCGCGCTCTGGGTCGCGCATCACCTCGACCGCCATCTGGCGTGCGATCCCGGGCTCGATCCCCTTCGCCTGGTAGACCAGCGCGAGCTCGTCCTGCTCCACGTCGGGCATGAGACGGATCTCTTCCTGCTCCATCGCGATCTCGTGGGCGTAGACCTCCTGCTCGCTCTTGGCGGCGAGATACCCTGAGGCGCCCATCGAGAGCGCGTCCGCGATCATCCCCGCTATCCCTGAGACCAGGACGATGTGCGGCGCGGCGGCGGCGCCCAACACACCCGCCACGAGACCAAAATTCGCGGTCAGGCCGTCGTTGAAGCCGTACACGACGTTCCGCAGGTAACCGCCGGACTCCGTCCGGTGCCACGGCTCGGCGGCCTTGCCGGCGAGGTCCGCCAGGGTTTCCGCGTGCGCGGCCGATTCCTTGGCGAGCTTGAGCGAGATGTCCCGCGCGTCGTCGAGCTGCGATTCGTTGTGGAGGTCCATGTAGCCCTTGACCTCCTGCCCTTCCTCGCGCAGCAGCAGTGGCAGCAAATAGCCGGGCCCGAAGCGACGCCCGAACCAGGCACGCAGCCGTGCGTTGAGTGAGGGCCGCGTTCCCTGCTTGGGGATCGGGTGGCCGTGCTCGGCAAGCAGCTTCTCCCACATCTGCGTGTGCCGCTCCTCCACGCCGGCGAGCTTGATGTAGATCTCTTTCTTCTTCGGGTCGCCCTCCTGCCCCGCGAGCACCAGGTACAGGAACGCGGCATCGTATTCGTCCTGCCAGTGATGCAGCCAGTTGTGGAGCGTGGTTTTGTCGAGATCGGGCATGCTGGAAAATAGCCGCAACTGACCGAATAGCAATCGGTTAGGCTGCGTGCTGCAACGGCGTCCCGCGACGACGTAGCACGCAGACGTATCACCACGACGTCGCGCGACGGCGTATGCGCGACGCCTGTGCTCGACGCCTTTGTGCGACGTATTTCGCACTTGACGCATCATAGGTTTCAGGAGATGACCATCTCGCTCGCCGTCCCCGACATCCTCGTCGCGCGCGCCCGTGCGGGCGATCTGGAGGCGCTGGAAGCGCTGTACCGCGCCTTCGAGACGCCCGTGTACAACCTCGCGCTGCGCATGCTGCGCACGCCCGAGGACGCGGAGGACGTGCTACAGGAGACGTTTCTCGAGGTGGTGCGCAGCATCAAGCAGTACCGCGGCGAGGGGCACCTGTGGGGTTGGATCAAGCGCATCGCGGCGTCGAAAGCCCTGATGCGGATCCGCCGCAACCAGGTGCGGGTGACTGAACAGTTCGACGAGGAAGCGGTGGGAGTACACGCGGGGCATGCCGACGCGGCAACCGGGCACGAGGGGCCTGGAGCGGTCGCGGGGGCGCCGGCGCGGATCGATCTGGAGCGGGCCTTCGAGCGATTGAGCGAGACGTCCCGCTCCGTGGTGTGGTTGCACGACGTCGAGGGGTACACCCACGAGGAGATCGCGGAGCTGATGGGCAAGACGGTGAGCTTTTCCAAGTCGCAGTTGGCGCGGGCACATGCGCGGCTGCGGCGGATGCTGGATGCGGAGGGAGCAGCACCATGACGCATTGCACGATCGTCGACCTGCTGGCCTTCAAGGAGAACGAGGCGTCGGCCTGGGCCCGGCAACACGTCGAGACGTGCCCGGCGTGCCGGGCCGAGCTCGAGGTGCTGTACCAGCGCATCGCGGCCCTTAAAGCGCTGCCGGTGCGGCGGCCGGCCCGGGACCGCTGGCCCGCGGTGCGGGCCGCGCTCCGGGTCGAGGAGCGCCGCCGCCGGCGCCGGTGGGGGGCGTGGACCCTCTCCGCGGCGGCGGGCATCGCGCTCCTGCTCTTGATCCGGCCTGGCCCGGCGGGGCGCGTCGACGCCGCCGAGCTCGAGCGGGTGAAACAGCAGTCGGCGACGCTCGAGGCGGAGTTGGAGCGCTATGACCCCGACCAGCGGGTCACGAGCGGCCGTACGGCGGCGCTCGCGGCCGCGCTGGAGGATCGCATTGCCATCATCGACGGTGAGCTGGCGCAGGTGGGGATGCCTGAAGCCCCCGTGCGCGGCGCCGAACTCGTGAAACTGTGGCAGGAGCGGGTGGACGCGATGCAGCAGCTCATGACGGTGCACGTCACCCGCGCCAATTACGTGGGGCTGTGAGGCCCCGAAGGAGCATCTGATTATGCAGCGGAAGTGGATCATACTCAGCACGGTGCTCGCCGCCGCGTTGCCCGGGGTGCTGGCCGCCCAGCGGACGCCGCGTACCCCGCGACCCCCACGCGCGCCCCGCGCCTACGCCTACTCGATGAGCGACCACCATGGCCGGATCGGCGTGGTCCCGAACAGCAAGCCCGACTCGCAGACCGACAAGATTGGCGCGAGGCTGGAGGCCGTGACCCCGGGCGGGCCGGCCGCGAAGGCGGGCCTCAAGGTGGGGGACATCATCACCAAGTTCAACGGCACGTCGCTCGCGGGCGCCCAGGCGGAAGACGAGGACGAGTCCGGTCCCAGCGCCAAGCTCGTCGAGCTGGCGCGCAAGCTCGAGCCGGGCGACACGGTGCAGGTCGAGTATCGGCGCGGCGGCGACGCGAAAAAGGCGGCGCTCGTGGCCGAAGACCTGGGTGGCTCGTTCCGGATGGAGATGCCGAACATGACGATGGCCATGCCCCGGATTGCGCCCGCGATGCCCGGCTGGGAGGGCGTCGAGTTGTCGTTCGGAACGCCCTGGGGCGACCTCGAGCTGGTGAACCTGAATCCTGACCTGGGTGAGTACTTCGGCACGAAGGAAGGCGTCCTGGTCGTCAAGGCGCCAGGCGACTCGAGCCTGCCCGTGCGCAGCGGCGACGTGATTCTCTCCATCGCCGGCCGCAAGCCCACCTCGCCTTCGCACGCCATGCGCATCCTGCATTCGTACGAAGCCGGCGAGACCGTGTCCCTCGACATCGTGCGGAAGCAGAAGCGCATGACGGTGACCTGGAAGGTCCCGACGCGCGAGGAGCGAACCTTGATGCGCCACCACGAGCGGGAGGATCAGAGCAGGCTCCGGTTGGAGACGCGGCGCCGGCTCCGGATGCGCCAGGTCTAGCGCTCGCGGCCCGGGCCCGCCAGGATCGCGTTGGTGACGAGCCGGGCGGGCCCGCGCCAGAAGCCCCGGAACAGCGGATCGGTGAGGAACAGCACGACCCGTCCCTGGCCCCGGTTTTCGACCACGGCCCACGCGGTTCCTTTGAGCAGGCGCTCCGTGTTCCCCGGCCATGTGAACCCGGACAGGGCGAGCGAGTCTCCCACGAACGCCACCGGGTTCGCCCCGTTTTTGGAAAGCTTCCAGAAGGTCGACCCCTCGACGTAGACCGGCAGCCGGTCGCTCTCGTACCCGAGGGTGAGCCAGTGCGTGGGGTCCAGCGTCGCGCGGAAGATGGAGCCCGGCAGCCATTCCGGCTTGTCCTTGGACGGTGACGTGGGCGAGAGCACCGGGGGCTCTTTGCCGGGCACCGTGGTGTCGGGCTTCGCCGTCGAATCGGCGCCCAGCGCGGCGATCGACGTCAGCCCCACGTCTTTGTCGGCGAGCAGCATCCCGGCGCCTGCGAACCCGATCAGCGCCCCGCCGTCCGAGACCCAGCTCTTCAGGCGCGTCACCCCGTCGTCGCCGAGCTGGCGCTTCATGCGGCTCGCGCCGCCGTCCGGGATGATCAGGACGTTGTAATCGGACAAGTCCGCGACGCTCGCGAGGTTCGCGAGCGGGATGGGCGTGAACGGGACGCCCAGGTCGTGCGCCAGAAACTGCCATACGGTGCCGTAGCTCTCCTGGTCGACGCCCTCGCCCGCGGCCACGACGATCCGGGGCGCGTGCAGGCTCACCACGTCGTCCGAGCCCACGCCGGGGGCGATGGTGTCAGGATAGGCGCTCTGCACAGCGACGACGGCGACGCCCGCCCGGCGCGCGAGCTCCGCGATCCGATCGTGCAGCGTCGCGGCGTTGCGTTGGGTCCGGACGACGAACGTGCCGCGCGGGTAGCTCCGGGCGTCAGCGCGAAGGGGCTGCGTCGCGATCGCCACCTTGAACCCTTCGGCCAGCAGGCCGAACGCGAGCCGGGCACCCGCTTGGCTGCCGTTGCTGAAAAGGTACGCGGAGCCCGCGCGCGGCGGCGTGGATGGAGGCGCGGCAGATGCGGGCGGTACGGTGTCCGTCACCACGTCGCCGGCGAGCGACGCGGCATCCTCGGTCCAGTAGGCCTCGAGGTTGAACGTGAAGGGCAGGGACCAGGCGGTGATGTCGTAGAAATCGTAGTCCTCGCGGTCGGCGCTCTCTCCGCGCCGGCGGTTCCGCTGAAACTTCTGGATCTGTTGCTCCACGAACCCGCGGTCGAACGCCGCGCCCGGCTCGAGCAGCGCCTTCGCGAGCCGGCGCTGGGGCTGTCCCAGGTCCACCACATAGCTCCCTGCGGGAAACGTCTGGCGCGCCACCGGACCGCCCCAGTAGGCGTGGGCCACGCTGGACGTCGCCGCCTGCTTGAGCCGGGTCACTTCGATGCCGTTGCGCAGCAGCAGGCCGACGACGTGCGCGAGCATCGAGGCGTCGCCACCCGACGCCAGCACCACACGCTTCATGCGATCGGTGCGCGCCTCGTCGATAGCGGAACGGCGGAAGTCGTAGTAGTCGAGCAGGCGGGCCCGCCGGTTCGAGGCGGCGGTCTCGAGTGTGGCGAGCGAGGCGGTGTAATGGTGGGCGATCCCGTCCCGCAGCGTGCTGATGGTGCCGTCCTCGCGGCGGCGGTTCAGGGGATAGCCCCCGTCCGTCTCGTAGGTCATTCCCGTGGCACCCTGAAAGGTGGCCCACTCGTCCCAGTAGCCGACGTAGAAGAAGTCGAAGACGCCCCGCACGTAGTACTGCCATCCCTGCTGGTCGAACGCGGCGGCGTTGCCCCGCCCGAACGTGTCGAACCATTTCGTCGCCTGGGGCGGCAGATTCTGGTTGATCGCCTGGGCCACGGGGGGGAAAAAGAATGCCCGGGTGGTGGAGTGATGATCCACGAAGACCTGGGGGTGCCAGCGCAGCAGCCCGTCCATCATGGCGCGCACCTCGGGCTGGCTCTGCGCCACGAGGTCGCGGTTCATGTTACAGCGAAAATGGTTGAACCGGCCCTGGATCGCCCACGGCTCGCGGTGCTCGAGCGCGGCGGGGTGGTCGGCCCCGACTGCGACTGAGTTGTACCACGCGGCGAACCGCTCGTGGCCGTCGGGGTTGGCGGCCGGGTTCAGCACCAGGACGACGTTCTTGAGGATCTCGCGCGTGCGTGGCTCGTCGGAGGCCAGCAGCTGATACGCCACCTGCATCGCCGCTTCGAAGCCGGCGGGCTCGTTCCCGTGGACGGAGTAGTTGAATCCCACGACGATCGGATCCCTCGCGGCGATCTCCGCCGCGCGGGCGGGCGCGGTCTTGCGCGGGTCGGTGAGCTCGGCGATCTCGCCGCGGATCGGGTCGAGCCGGGCGAGGTTGGCGGGGTCCGAGATGATCAGCGCGCGGATCGGTCGGTGCTCCGGGGTCTCGCCCCAGCGCTCGACCCGGACGCGCTCCGGGGCCGTGGCGACGACGGTGTCGAGATAATGTTGCATGACGGCGTACATCGTCTGCTGCGCGCCCGCGGGGTAGCCGGTGATCGCCTCGGGGCGGGGCACGGCCGGCCGGTACGGGCCCCGCGCGTAGAAGTCGAATGGCTGGCCCAGCTGCGCGCGTGCGGGCGCGGGGCACAGCAGGAGCACGAGGAGCGGGACCGTCGAGCGCATGGTGTTCGCGGGGGATGGTGTGAGGCGGGTGAATCTACCGCGTCCCCGCGGACGCGGGAGGGCTCTCGTCAGCTGCCGCGTCGCGCCGGGAGCACCTGATCGAACGAGCTGAACTCGAACGGCTTGGGCACGCACGGACGCCCCGTGGAGGCGAGGAAGGAGCGCACGCTGTCGTCTACGAGCTGGCCCGTCGTGAAGATCACGCGCTCGGCGTAGGACGGGTCGCGCGCTTTGAGCTCCTGAAACAGCTGCTCCCCCGACACATCGGGCATGCGCATGTCCACGATCACTGCGTCGAAGGCGTCTTCCCGCATGCGCGCCAGCGCTTCCTTGCCGCTCGCGGTGGTCTCGACTTCGTGGCCGCGGCTCGCGAGATAGCGTTGCAGGGCGACCCGCACCGAGGCCTCATCGTCGATGACGAGGACGTGCAGGCGGTCGGTGATCGGGAAGTTGGCGGTCAGGGCGGGGTAGTCGCCCGTGGTACGCGGCGCCACGACCGGCAGCTCGATGACGAAGCGGGCGCCCTGCGCCGCGTTTTCCGCCCAGATGCGGCCTTCGTGCTCGCGCACGATGCCGAGCGAAATCGAGAGCCCGAGGCCCGTCCCCGAGCCGGTGGGCTTGGTGGTGAAGAAGGGGTTGAAGATGCGCTCGAGCAGGTTCGGGGGGATGCCCGGACCCGTGTCCTCGACCTCGATGCGCAGCACGTCGCCGGCGCGGCGCGTCCGCACCGTCAGGTGCTGCTTGTCCCGCTCCGAGCGCTCCATCGCCTGCTCGGCGTTGGTGATGAGGTTCAGGAAGACCTGCTGCAGCTGGTGGGCGTCCGCCATCGTCTCCGGCGCCTGCTCGTCGTAGTCGCGCTGCACGTCGATGCCACGCACCCGCAGCTCGTAGCCCCGCAGCTCGAGCGTGTCGTCCAGCACCTGGTTGACCTGCGTCGTCGTGCGCTCCGGCTTGTGCTGGCGCGCGAACGTCAGGAGGTTTTGCACGATGCGTGACGCGCGCCGCGCCTCGGCGTAGATCATCTCCGCCGCCGTCCGCTGATCGGGCGGGAACCGCTTCTCGGAGAGCAGCAGCTGCGCGAACGCCGAGATGCCCGCGAGCGGGTTGTTGAGCTCGTGCGCCACGCCGGATACGAGCTGCCCGATCGCCGACATCTTCTCCGACTGGATCAGCTGCTCCTGCAGCATCTTCTGGTCGGTGACGTCGCGGATGACGCACAGCACCTCTTCGTCGCGCTGCGGCGTCGAGTAGGTGACCTGGATCGTCCGGACATCGCCGTCCTTGCGGTAGAAGCTCGTCTCGAACAACCCGGTCTCGCCTGTGAGCGCCTTCTGGAAGTGGGCCAGCGCCTTGGGGAGCTCGTCGTCTGGGAGCATCGGCGCGAACCACTGGCCCACCAGCTCTTCGCGGCGGTAGCCCGAGATAATCTCGGCGGCGTGGTTGAACGTGGTGAAGCGGCCGTTGGCGTCGAAGGTTGCGATCGCGTCGGACGCCGACTCGAACAGGTTGCGGTAGCGCGCCTCCGAGCGGGCGAGGGTCTCTTGCGCCCGCTTCTGCTCGGTGATGTCGCGCAGCGTCGCGACCGCGCCGAGCAGCTCCCCCTCGAGCACCAGCGGCGTGGTGGACACGGCGACGATGCGTTCCTCACCGTTCGCCCGCACGACCTTGGTTTCGTAGTGCTGCTCCTCGCCTTCGAACGCACGGCGCTCGCGCGCGGCCACGTGCTCACGCTCGGCCGCCGCGACGACGTCGTCGATAGGCGTGCCGGGAAGGTCATCGAGCGGGCGGCCGAACAGCACGGCCGCCGCGCGGTTGGCGGTGAGCACGCGGCGGTCGATGCCGGTCACGACCACGGCGTCGGCGAGGGCGGCCACGATCTCCGCGGCCACCCGCGATGGGTCGAACGCCGGGCGCTTCGGGGCTGCCTTGGGCGCTGGCGCCGAGGGACCGAGCCCCCGGGTCGGCGAAGCGCGCCGGCTCTTACTCATGAGTCGTACGATGCCACCATGGCTCCCTTCATCAAGCCGAGGCTCTTGAGCGCCGCGTCCGTCACGGCCTGCGGCGTCTCGCCCCGCTTGACGCAGTTCTTGACGATCTCGAGCGCGTGGATCGGGTGCTCGTCGTCGTACTTGGCGTGCTCCTCGAGCCACCACCGCCCGCGTGGGCCGATCTTCTCGTTCTTGGCCAGGCCGCGCAGCGCCTTCTCGGAGATCTTTTGCGCCACACCTTCCACGGCGTAGTTCGTCGCGGACACGGCGGAGCCGAACTGGGCACCGCGGCACATCTCCGTGAGATAGGCATGGAACTCCTTCACCTCGGGAATCATCGGCTCGGGCACCTGGAAGCGCTCGCGCGGGACGTTAAAGCCGTCTCCCATGGCGCGCCACATGGCGTCGTGCCGCTTCTCGACGCGGATGTTGTCGCGGAAGAAGGCCTTGCCGTCCTCGGGCGAGCGGTCGAGCAGCAGCTGGAGCCACTGCGGGAAGTCCCGGATGATCGGGTAGAACGCCACGAGAAAGTTCTGAATCCGGCCGTCGAGCAGCTGGTTCTCGGAGGCGTGTACGATCACCTTCGTGTCGAGGATCGCCTCGCGGCTCGGGTCGAGCGTGGCATCCAGGTCGGCCACCCAGCTTGGGTGGGGGGTCACCTGCACAGACATCGGATCTCCTTCCAGGGCGCGCACCAGGAATAAACAACGGTTCGGCGGGCGGTAAATGTACGATCCCGCCCCCGCTGGACAAATTTATGGGACCTTGGAAGGTGTTCCACACCGGCCCAAACCGATGTGAGGGGCGTTACCCCGCCGTTGACAAGATATATCGTCCAATAATATCTTAACGTTACATCGTAACTAGGGGAAATCATGCCTCGTCATTTCGGCTGGGAATCGTTCGCCTTCGGGTTCGGGCCCCGCGGCGCGTTTTGGGCCGGGCCGCGGCGCCGCCGCCGCCAGTGGTTCGAGTCCGGCGACATGAAGTACGTCATCCTCAAGGTGCTCAAGGACAAGCCCCGCCACGGCTACGAGGTGATGAAGGAGCTGGAAGACCAACTGCGCGGCTGCTATTCGCCCTCGGCCGGGACCGTGTACCCGACGCTGCAGCTGCTCGAGGACGAAGGGCTCGTCACCTCCCGCGAAGTGGAGGGCAAGAAGATCTACGAGGTCACCGACGCGGGACGCGCGTTCCTGGAAGAGCACAAGGACGTGGTGGACGACATCTTCGAGCGGGTCCACGACACCGTGGAGCGCGCGCTCGGGGGGGCGATGGCCGACATGAACCGCGCCGTCGGCCGCCTCGTCAAGGCGGTGTACCGGGCGGGCTGGCGGTCGCGCGATGAAGCCACGCGCAAGCAGATCGCCGAACGGCTGGACAAGGTACGGGAGGAGCTCGAGGCGCTGGTGCCGTGACGCGCGTCAGCGCCGCCGTGCTCGCAGCTCGTCGAGCGCTGCCTTCACGTACACCCGCGTCATCTGCTTCCGCCACGAGAGGTCAAAATCCGTGTTGTCGAGCGGCTTCGCCGGGCGGTACGCCGCTTCCGCAGCCGCGCCGATCGACTCGTCGGACAGGTCCGTCCCCGTGAGCGCGGCGCCTGCTTCGGCCACCTCCTGCGGCCGGCTCCCGACCCCGCCCAGCACGACGCGCGCTGCGGCGACGTAGCGCCCGTCCCAGCGAAGCCACACGGCGACGCCCAGCACGGGGAAGTCGAACGATCCGCGCCGGCGCAGCTTGTGGTACGTGGCATCCCAGCCGTCCGTCGCCGGCAGCCGCACCGCGGCGAGGATCTCGTCGGGCTGCTTGGTGAGATAATTGATGCCGTCGTTGGCGTACAGCCGCGCGGCGGGCACCACGCGCTCCCCGTTGGGCCCCACGAGCCGGAACTCCGCGCCCAGGGCGACCATGACCGGGGCCACGTCTGACGAACTGACCGCCCAGCAGCGCGGGCTGGAGGGCGCCACCCAGCAGATATGGCCGTCCTTTTTCATGCAAAAGTCGATCGCCTTGCGCCACTCGTAGGTCTGATCGTAGTAGTTGCAGCGCGTATCGAGGCAGAGATTGCCGCCCAGCGTGCCCATGTTGCGGAGCAGCGGAGTGGAGACGAGCTCCGCAGCATGCGCGACAGTGTCATAGTGCTGTCGGATAGTCGGGTGCGTACACAGGTCCGTGAGCGTGATGCACGGCCCGACCAGGCATCCCGCATCCCGCATCTCGCATCCCGTAAGCTCCCGAATCCCCATTAGCGAGACGACGACGCGCGGCTCCTGCTGCCGCCGCTTCATGTTCGGGTAGAGGTCCGTCCCGCCCGCGACGTACGACCCCTCCGGGCCGGCGTCGGCCTTCATTCGCACGGCCTCGGCGAGCGTGCTCGGCTGCAGGTAGGTAAAGGAGGGGAGCCTGAGCATCAACGCCGCCGAGCGCGTGCCGGCTCGTCCGCCATGGACCGCCCTTGACCGGCCTCGACCGCCCTGCCATCACCGCCCTCCCATGGGGGTGCCACGCGCGTGGGTTCGGGCCAAGCAATGTCGGGGAACTGCGTGGGCCCGAACCGCGGCTCTTCGCCCTTTTCCTTGCGACGCAGCGCCTTGAACACCTTCTCAGGGGTGATCGGCACCTCGTCGATGCGCACGCCCACTGCGTCGTACACCGCGTTCGCGACGGCGGGCGGCAGCGGCAGCAGCGGTCCCTGCCCGCACTCCTTGGCACCGAACGGACCGTTGGGATCGGGGTCCTCCACCACGTACGTGACGATGTCGCACATCTCGAGCGTCGTGGGGCTCTTGTATTCGAGCAGGCTCGGGATCTTGTGGACGACGTTGCGGTTGCCGCGATAGGCCATCTCCTCCATCAGGGCCTCGCCCAGCCCCATGTACACCGACCCTTCGATCTGTCCCATCACCGTCGCCGCGTTGATCGAGCGGCCCACATCGTGCGCGATCCAGACGCGCGGGACGCGGACGATGCCGCTCGCGGGATCTACATCCACCCGGGCGACACACGCGCTGTAAGAGTACGCGGGCGACGGCCCCACGCCGGCGCCGCGGTACTTCCCGGGCGAGGGCGCCGGCGTGTAGGAGCCGACCGTGCCGATCGTTCCTTCCGCCGCCTCTGCCAGCTGCACTGCTTCGGCGAACGCGAGCCCGTGCGCGGGATCCGCCACGTCGAACACCCGCCGGTCGGCGAAGGCTAGTCGTTCGACCGGGAGGTCGAGCTTCCGCGCCGCATGGCTGGCGATGACGTCCCGCGCCCGCTCCGCCGCCTGAATGCAGGCGTTCCCGGTCATGAGCGTCACCCGGCTCGAGTAGCTGCCGAGATCCACCGGCGTCAGGTCGGTATCGCCGGTGACGACGGCGATGTCGAACGGATCGAGCCCGAGCACTTCCGCTGCCAGCACGGCGAGGATCGAATCCGACCCCTGGCCGATCTCGGTCGACCCGCAGAACACGGTGACGCCGCCGCCCCGGTCGCACTTGAGCTGCACGCCCGAGTGGGGCAGCGGGTTCCAGTAGATGGGGAGGCCCGCTCCCGTGATGTAGGACGAGCACGCCAGGCCGATCCCTTGCCCGGGAGGGAGCTTACGGAACTTCTCCTTCCATCCGGAGCCGTCCACGACCTTGCGGATGCACTCCCCCAGACCCATCGAGCCGATCTTGAGCCAGTTCGCGGTGAGCGAGTTGGCGGGGACGAGATGCTTGAGCCTGAGCTCGGCCGGGTCCATCCCCAGCTGCTCGGCGATCTTGTCGAGCTGGACCTCGAGGGCGAACCGCGGCTGCGGTGTGCCGTGGCCCCGCTTCGGACCACACGGTGGCTTGTTCGTGAACGCCCTTGCGCCTTGAAACTTGTAACGTGGAACGTGATAGGTGACGGTCTGAAGCGCGCCCGTGTAATACGTGCTCGCGACGCCGTAGGAGCCGTACCCGCCGCCGTCCAACAGCGACTTGAAGTGCATCGCGGTGATCGCCCCGTCCTTTTTCACTCCGGTTTTCACCCACATGAGCGTCGGGTGGCGCCCGCGGTGGCAGTAAAAGACCTCCTCGCGGGTGAGGGTGATCTTTACGGGCCGGCCGGTGAGCATCGCGAGCTTCGCCACGACGATCTCGTGGCTGAACGGGTCGCTCTTACCGCCGAAGCCGCCGCCGTTGGGCGTGGCGACGACCCGAATCTTGGCGGGGGCGAGCTCGAGCACCTTGGCGAGGGCGCGGTGCACGTAGTGTGGCGTCTGGGTCGAGCTCCACAGGGTGAGCTTCCCGTCGGGGAGCGGGGACCAGTCGGCGACCGCCGCGTGCTGCTCCATCGGCAGGTGGGTGCTGCCCTCGAAGAACAGCAGATCTTCCCGCACCAGATCCGCCGCGGCGAAGCCCTCGGCGACGTCACCGAACTCGAGGTTGACGAGCTTGTGCAGGTTGCCGCCGTCGCCGTAGTCATGGATGCGCGGCTCGGGATGCGCGATCGCGTCCTCGGCGTCCGTTATCGGCCGCAGCGATTCGTACCGTACCTCGATGAGATCGAGCGCGGCCGTCGCGATCTCCTCGCTCGCCGCGGCGACGCCCGCCACGGGGTCGCCCACGAACCGCACCTTGTCGAGCGCCAAGGCGTGCTCGTCCTGGCTCACGGGCAGGATGCCGAACGGGATCGGCAGGTCCCTACCCGTCAGCACGGCCTTCACGCCCGGGAGCGCCCGGGCTTGCGATATGTCGATGCCGGTGATGCGGGCGTGGGGATGCGGACTGCGGAGCAGCTTGGCGTACAACATGCGCGGCAGGAACAGGTCGTCGGCGAATCTCGTAACGCCGGTGACTTTGGCGGTCGCGTCGACCTTGCGGATCGCCTTCCCGACCACGCGAAGGGCGGCCGGCTGCTTTCTACGGGTACCCATACAGGGTCTCCCGCGCCGGCTCGGCCTGCTCCCCCCGCATGCGCGCCGCCGCCAGTTCCACCGCCTCGTAGATCTTCAAGTATCCCGTGCAGCGGCACAGGTTGCCCGACAGCGCCTGCTTGATCTCGTCACGCGTGGGTCGCGGGTTCTCGTCGAGCAGCGCTTCGGCGGCGAGCAGGAAGGCGGGCGTACAGTACCCGCACTGCGCCGCGCCGAGCTCGGCGAACGCGTCCTGGAGCGGATGCAGCGTCCCACCCTCTGCCATCCCCTCGACCGTCTTCACGCGATGCCCCGCGCACGCGAGGCCGAGCACCAGGCAGGAGAGCACGGGCTTCCCGTCCACGAGCACGGCGCACGTGCCGCACTCGCCCAGCTCGCAGCCATGCTTCGTGCCGGTGAGACCCACGTCTTCACGCAGCACTTCGAGCAGGGTCTTGTGCGGCGCGAAGGCCACTTCGACCGGCTCGCCATTCAACTCGAGGGCGATCTTCGTCTTGGCATCGGGCATGTCGACGTAATCTTGATAAACGGCAAGAGCAACGCCAGCTTTCCGCCTCCCAGCCCCCGTGGAAGACCCATGTTTAGGCGCCTGCTCCTCGCCCTGTTCCTACTCGCCGTCTATCCGTCTACCCGTCTACCCGCCCAAGACTTCCGCGCCCAAGCCTTGCGCATCCTGAAGACCGTCCCGCTGATCGACGGCCACAACGACATCCCTGACGCGATCCGCCAGCGGGGCGGGCTCGATTCGGTGGACTTCGCATCCCCCCAGCCGAAGTTGATGACCGATATCCCGAAGCTCCGCGCCGGAGCGGTGGGTGGTCAATTCTGGGCCGCGTACGTGCCCGTCACGACGATGGATTCCGGACCGCACCCGGCTGTGTACGCGCTCGAGCAGATCGACCTCATCAAGCGGCTGTGCGCCCGGTATCCTCGCGACCTGGCGATGGCGTACAGCGCGGCGGACGTGGAGCGCCACTTCAAGGCCGGCAAGATCTCGTGTCTGATCGGCATCGAGGGCGGGCACGCCATCGAGAATTCCCTCGGCACGCTGCGGATGTTCGCGGCGCTCGGCGTCCGCTACATCACGCTCACGCATTGGCGCAGCCTCTCCTGGGCGACCGCGTCCACCGACACCGCGCGGCGCGGCCTCTCGGCATTCGGCCGGGAGGTGGTGCATGAAATGAATCGACTCGGGATCCTGGTGGACCTCTCGCACGTGAACGACGGCACGATGTCGGACGCGCTCCACGCCGCCCGCGCCCCCGTCATGTTCTCCCACTCGTCGGCGCGCGCCTTGACGCACCACGCGCGCGACGTGCCCGACTCGATCCTGCGACTGGTGCCGCCGAACGGCGGCATCGTCATGGTGAATTTCAACCCCGGCTTCGTCTCGGAGGCGGTGCGGGTGTACGAGGACAGCCTCGAGTCCCGCGCACGGGCGTTGCGGGCGGCGGGGACCGATTCGGCGACGCGCCGCGACTCGGTGCAGGCATGGCAGGCGCGCGCCCCCAAAGCCACGCTGCAACAGGTGGCGGACCACATCGACTACCTGCGGCGCGTGGTCGGCGTGGACCACGTGGGCCTGGGCTCCGACTTCGACGGCATCACCGAGGTGCCCGTGGGGCTCGAGGATGTGTCGAAGTTTCCGGATCTGATCGCGGAGCTGCTCAGGAGAGGCTGGACGGAACAGGACGTACGCAAGGTCGCAGGGCTGAATGTTCTGCGAGTGCTGAGCGACGCCGAACGAGTCGCAGCAGCAGGAAATGCAAAGGCTAGACGCTAGCCTCAAACCCTTTGCGAGTCATCTCTCCCCACACCTGCCGGTGCTTCCACACCGTGAAGAACGCCTTGAGCCGCCACCACACCGTCCGCTGGCGATATCCGAAGTTCTCGAGGGTGGCATACAAGAGCAGGCGCGCCAGGTCGCCGACGCGGCGGTAGCGGCGAAAGCTGACTTCCTCGAGCACGACCGCCCACAGCGACAGGAGCATGCCGTATCCCCACGCGACGAGGACGAAGAGCAGTGCGAAGGCGCTGTTGACTTGACCGAGTGCCAAGCCCGCGAACGTGATCACGTAACCCACGACCTCGATCAACGGCGCCAGCGCTTCGCCGAAGGTGAAGAACGGCATCGCGATCAACCCGACCGGCCCGTACCGTGGGTTGAAGAGCATGCCCTTATACAGCCACATCGCCGCGATAAGGCCGCGGTGCCAGCGCTCCCGCTGGCGCGACAGGATCCGGCCCGACTCCGGCACTTCCGTCCACGCCACGGGATCGGGGATGAACGGGATCTCGTAGGCAATGCGCCTCTGCCGCAGGTGGCGGTGCAGTCGCACGACCAGATCGAGGTCCTCCACGACGCTCGCCACGCGGTAACCGCCGATCGCGTGGAGGTACTCCTTGCGGAACAGCCCGAACGCGCCGGAGATGACCAAGCTGCCGCCCAGCCGATTCCAGCCCAACCGGCCGAACAGAAATGCCCGCAGATACTCGACGACCTGAACGCCCGGGAGAAAACGGCGCGGCACTCGCGCGTCGGTGACGCGACCGTCGCGCACCGTGCAGCCGTTCGCGACCCGGACGGTCCCCCCGACCGCCGCGATCCTGCTGCTGAGTAGAAACGGTCGGGTGAGGCGCAGCAGGGCATCGGGCTCGATCAGGGTGTCCGCATCCACGGCGATGACGAGCGGAAAGCGGCTCGCGTTGATGGCGGCGTTGAGAGAGTCGGCCTTCCCGCCGTTCTCCTTGTCGATGACGAGCAGCCGCGTGCGGGAGCGGGAGCGGTACACGGCGCGCACCCGCCTGGTGGCGATCCCCTCAGGGTATGTGCGCGGCACCTCGTACAGCTCGAACGCGTGCCGCAGCCGCTCGAGCGTGTCGTCTTTGGAGCCGTCGTTGACCACGACGACCTCGAAGCTGCGGTACTCGAGCGTGAGGATCGCCGTCACGCTCGTCTCGATCGTCGCGCTCTCGTTGTGGGCGGGGACCAGGATCGTGATCGGCGGGAGCGCGTCGCTCTGCATCAGGCGCTGGAAGTCCTCGTCCTCGGCCAGCCGCGTCTGCTCCCAGATCTCCGGGATCGAGAGCACGAGCAGCAGCGCGTAGAACGAGTTGAGCGCGAGAAAGTACGCGAGGATGACGAGATCGGTCGCCTGGACGAGGTGCGTCACGCGGCGTACTCCGCCAGGGCCTGGGGCGAGAGGCCGAGGATGAGTCGCGCCATGTCGCGAGCCTCGGCGTGCCCGCCCACCTCCGCCTCGAGCAGCACATTGCGCCCCGCGGCGCCGAACCGCGTGAGGGCGAGGCCGGCGCGCAGGCGGACCCACCACTCGGTGTCACGCAGCGCGTCGCGCACGAGCGGCAGCGAGGCGGGGTCGGCGATCATGCCGAGCGAGCGGGTCGCTTGCGCACGGATCGGCCAGGCTTCGTCTTGGACGAGGATGGCGAGGGCGGCGACCGACTCGGAGTGCGGGAACCGGCCGAGCGCGCGGGCGACCTGCGTCCGAACCTCCCGGTCGGGGTGCGTCGCGAGCGTCGTGAACGGCTCGCGCAAGACCGGCTCCTGCAACCGCCCCGCGAACTCGACGATGCGGGGGAGCCTGGGGTCGTCGAGGCGCCGGAACAGCTGCTGCAAGTGCCGCAGCACGGCGGGCCGCGCGCGCTTGAGCACGCTGGCGTAGTACGCCTGCACCGTGGGGCCCAGGAAGGGCAGCCGATCCAGCGCCGCGGTCACGAGCACCGGACTGGCCAGCCGCTCGAGCGTCGTGGCGGCGGCGATCTGCACGGCGGGATGGTGGTCGCGCAGCAACCGCAGCACGCGACCGATGTCGCGCGACGTCGCGGCCACCGAAAGGAAGCGCGCGCACTCGAGCCGTTTCCACCAGCGCCCCGACCGGCTGTTCGAGCGCACTACGCGGGTCCACCACTGGTGCTCGAGCGCCTGCGACAGCTCCTGCCACCGCTCCCCCGCCACCCGAGCGGACCAGGTGACGAGGGCGTCGATCGCGAGCGGCACGGGCAGATGCGCCAGCGCTCGGAGCACGTCGACCGCACCGGCCTGACCCAACGTCCAGCGCTGCATCACGGCGTTCAGTGCGACCCGGCGGGGATGTACCTTGGCGCGCCGGCGCAGCCGGACCCAGCGATTCAAGATGATGAGGATGATCAGAGCGATGAGCAGCACGCCCTGGACGGCGGCGACGACGATCAGGAACTGGCGGCTCGTCACCTCCCGACCCAGCGCTTGATCTTCTCGAGCGCCACCCGCAGGCTCATCGGCTTCACCAGGTAGTCGAGCGCTCCCGCCTCGAGACCGCGCAGCTGCTCTTCCTCGGTGCCGTGCACCGTGGTGAAGACCACGCGGTAGGTACCGGGCCGCTCGCGCTGCAGGGCGTCGAAGATCGAGTAGCCGTCGAGCGCCGGGAGGTCGACGTCGAGCAGCAGGAGCGGGTGCGTTCCCTGCACGTCGAGGGCGAGGAGCTCGCGCAGCGCTTCGCGCCCGTTGCGGTAGGCGGCGAAGCGGTAGCCGTGGGCGCGCAGCCCGTACTCGAGCAGCCCGGCGAGCGCCGCGTCATCCTCCACGTAGATCACCTCGGGCACCTGCAGCGGGGCGACCTGGGGGCGCGCTGCCGGAGGAGGAGACGCCGGCTTGGCGGGAGGAGGAGGCGCCGGCTGGGCGGGAGGAGGAGGCGCCGGCTTGCGCGACGGCTGACCTGGGGGCGCCCGCGGTGCCGGGGGTCGGGGTTTCGCCGGGGGTGCGGGTTTCGCCTGGGGTGCAGGTTTCGCTTGGGGTGCGGGGGAGCGGGGGGTCGTGCCGACGCGTGGCGGAGGCGATGTGGCGGGAGGGCCTACCGCCGCCGGCATGCGGGGAAGGGCCAGGCCAAGCAGCTCGGCGAGCCGCGCCACGAACCACCGGGCCAGCGGAGCACGCTCCACTTCCGGGTCGTCGGGCCAGTCGGCCCAGTCCTTCGCGGTGGCCTCCATCCCCGCCGCCAGGCGCGAAGCTTCCATGAAGCCGAAAGAGCCGGCGGACCCGTGGATCTGATGGGCTGCTCGACGTAACGCCTGGAGCGCTGCGCGATCGTTCTTGGCGACGGCGAGGCGCTCGGCGATCGCGGCGAGCGTCGCCAGCTCGGTGCGCATCCCCGCCAGATACTCCTGGAGCAGGCCCGGCGGCAGCTCGGGTGGCGTGGCCTGGCCGGTCATGGCTACCAAGATGGGGACCCGGCGGCCGAAAATGCCAGAGCGGCGGCGTCCCCGAGCGCGCCTCCCGGGATAGTAACTTCCGTCCCATGGGCGATTCGGTCGCCGTCGGCCTGTGCTTCAGCTGCCGCTGGATGCGGCCGGCCGGCAACCAGCGGGGCTCGATTTTCTTTCGATGCACCCGTGCCGACACCGATGCGCGGTTCGTGCGCTACCCGGCGCTCCCCGTGCTCACCTGCTCCGGCTATGAGGAAGCGATGTTGTTCGTTGTGCTGCTCCATTACACCGCGCCACTCGACCGCGTGGACGCGGTACGGGCCGACCACCTGCGGCACGTGGAGACGTACGCCGCGCGTGGGGTGTTCCAGGCCTGGGCGCGGCGCGACCCGGCGACCGGTGGCGTGCTGATCGCGCGGGCCCCGGATCGCGCCGCGCTCGAAGCGGTGGTCGCGGAAGATCCCTACGTGCGTGCCGAGGTCGCGCGCGCCGAGATCGTCGCCTTCAACCCGCAAAACGTGCGCGGGGCGCTCAAAACCTGAGGGTCGGCACGCTCGCGCTATTGCGCGCGGGGACCGCCCTCCCCACTTTGGTGCCGCGCCCTCCCGTACACTAGAGGGGTGTCCTCATGGCCCAGCCGCGCTTGGTGGAGCGTGCCAAGCTGTTCTTCTTCCGCAACTTCGAGCGGATCTTTGTGCTGCTCCTCGTGTTCGCGATCGTGGGGATCCACGCCCTCGTGGAGCAGAAGTTCGCGTTCCTGAGCTTCTACTATTTGCCGATGATCCTCGCGGGCTTCTACGGGGGACGCCGCTTCGCGGTGTTGGCGGGGTTGTTCGTCGTCGTGCTGGTGTTGTTCTACCAGTACGTCCAGGGACTCGACATGCTACCCGGGTTCTACGGTGACGCGCTGCTGGCGCTCGTGCCGTGGGCGGGGTTCCTGATCCTCACGGGCTACGTGGTGGGCACGCTCGCCGAGCAGCGGGAGGCACGCCTCGCGGACGTGAAGAACGCCTATCTGGCGACGCTCGAGCTGCTGACCTACCACATCGAGTCCACCGAGCGGAATCAGCAGGGGCACTCGAACCGTGTGGCGGATGTGGCGGTGGCGATCGGGCGCGAGCTCGACCTTCCCGAGGAGGACGTCGAGAATCTGCGGGTCGCGGCGCTGCTGCACGAGGTGGGCACGCGAGACCAACGGCTGCTACGGCTGCTGTCGCGCTCGGTGACGGACTCCACGGTGGCCGTGGCCCGCTGGATGCGCGGCGCCGCCGAGATCATCGGTGAGTACGGGCACTACTACGAGATCGTGGGTGAGGACTGGGACATCGAGACCCTGCCGCTGCCGGTCACGGTGAAGATCCTCGCCGTCGCCGACGCGTTCGAGACGCTGCAGATGGCGACGCCGGTGCGCGCCGCGTTCCCCAAGTGGAGCGCGCTGGAGGAGGTAGAAAAGGGGGCGGGGAAGACCTTCGCGAAGGACGCGGTGCGCGCCCTGCGCACCGTCGCGGGCCGGCCCGAAGCGATGGGCGGCCTGCAGGAGCTGCGGGTCGTCTAGCTGCCGGCGGCGCCGTTCTTGCGCCCGGCCGCGAATCCGCCGGCCACGCCCACCCCGAACGCCACGGCTGCCCCGACGGTCACGACCGGCAGCAGCGCGATCGGCAGCGCGATAGCGGTAGCTGCGAGGCCGACCAGGAGGGGTGCCGCCGGCCTTTGAACGGCGTCGACGAACCGCAGCCGGCGTCGCACGAAGTTCCGCGTGGTCACGAAGCCCCCGCCCAGCGCGGCGGCGCCAATCAGCAGTCCGATCATCGTCACTCCTTGTGGTGATGCCGTACGCAAGTTGCGGGCTGGCTGTTTCGGGTGCAAATACGGTAAACGGCCGGGAAGAGGGAAGGGGGAAGGGGAAACGTGAACCCCGCGCCTGCAAGGTTTCGGACACGTCAGAATCAGAGGAGTAATGATGCCAAAGATCGCTACCCTGGCGGCTGCCTTCCTGGCGCTGCTATCCGTCTATCCGTCCGCCCGTCTGTCTTCCCAGGCGCTTCACGTGCCGTATCAAACCTTCACGCTCCCCAACGGACTGCAGGTGCTGCTGCACGAGGACCACTCGGTGCCGCTGGTATCGGTGAACATGTGGTATCACGTCGGCTCGTCGGACGAGAAGCCGGGGCGCACCGGGTTCGCCCACCTGTTCGAGCACATCATGTTCATGGGCTCGCAGCATGTGCCCACCGGCGCGTTCGACCGCCTGCTCGAGGCCGCGGGGGGCGACAACAACGGGTCGACCACGGAAGACCGCACCAACTATTACGAGGACGCGCCGGGCAACGCGCTACCCTTGCCGCTGTGGCTCGACTCCGACCGCATGGGGTTCCTGCTCCCCGAGATCACTGCGGAGAAGGTCGACCTGCAGCGCGGGGTCGTGCAGAACGAGCGGCGTCAGAGCTACGAGAATCGCCCGTACGGGCTGGCGGAGGAGAACATCCTACAGCGGCTCTATCCGCCGGACCATCCGTACCACTGGCCCGTCATCGGCTCGATGGCCGACCTGTCCGCGGCCACGCTCGACGACGTGCGCGGATTCTTCCGCACCTATTACACCCCCAACAATGCGACCCTCGCGATCGCGGGGGACATCACGCCGCGCGCCACGCGACAGCTCGTCGAGCGCTACTTCGGCGACATACCGCGCGGCCCCGCGGTGACGCGCCCCACGCCGCCGGCCGTGCAGCTCGGCGCGGACGTGTATGCCACGCTCGAGGACCGCGTGCAGGTGCCGCGCGTGTACGACGCGTGGCACAGCGTGAAGGGGTTCGCGGACGGCGACGCCACGCTCGACGTGCTCGCGAACGTGCTCGCGGGCGGGCGGTCGTCACGACTCTACAAGCGGCTCGTATACGAGCTGCAGATTGCCACGGACGTGGTGGCGTTCCAGGACGGCGGCCGGATCGACGGGAAGTTCGAGCTGTGGGCCACCGCCCGGCCGGGGCACGATCTCACCGAGCTCGAGCGGGTGATCGACGAGGAGATCGGCAAAATCGCACAAGCCGGGCCGACGCCGCGCGAGGTCGAGCGGGCGCAGAACAGCTTCGAGGCCCAGTTCCTCTCGCGCATGGAGCGGGTGGGAGGGTTCGGTGGCAAGGCCGACCAGTTGAACTTCTACAACTACTTCGTCGGCACGCCCGACTACTTCGAGAAAGACCTGGACCGTTACCGCAAGGTGACGGCGGCGGACGTGCAGCAGGCGGCGCGGCACTACCTGGTCGATGCCCATCGCGTAGTGTTGAGCGTGGTGCCGCAGGGGAAGCCGGAGCTCGCGGTGCAGCGGGCGGTGAACCCATGAAGGTGACGAAGGCGTCGCTCGCAATCGCAGCGGTGCTGCTGACCGCCGGTCCGCCAGCCTTCCTGCCCGCTCAGGCGCTCGATCGCACCAAGCCGCCGGCGCTTCCTTCACCGCCTCCGCTCAAGCTCCCGGCAGTGCAGACCGCCACGCTGCCGAGCGGGCTCGAGCTCGCGGTGGTGGAGATGCACAAGGTGCCGGTGGTGGACGTGCAGATCGTGCTGGACGCGGGGGCGGCGCGCGACCCTGCCGATCTCCCGGGGCTGGCGACCTTCACGGCGACGATGCTGCAACAAGGGGCCGGGCGGCGTGGGGCGCTGGACATCGCGGACGAGGCGGCGTTCCTGGGGGCGCAGCTCAACACTGCCGCCAGCTACGACGCGGCGACGGTGTCGCTGCACGTGCCGAAGCGGCGCCTCGAGCCTGCACTAGACCTGCTGGCGGACGTCGTGCTGCGGCCGACGTTCGCCGACTCGGAAGTGGCGCGGCAGCGCGAGTTGCGGCGCGCGCAGATCGTCCAGCTGGCCGACAATCCCGTGGCGATCGCTGGGATCGCGTTTCCGGCCATCGTGTACGGCCGCTCCCATCCGTACGGGCGTCCGTTGAACGGCACCGGGGCGTCCACGGCATCGCTCAACCGCGACCGCGTGGCGGCATTCTACGGGGCCGCCTACCGGCCCAACGTCGCCCGCATCCTCGTCACCGGCGACGTCACGCTCGCCGAGGCACGGCGCCTCCTCACCGCGCGGTTCGGCGGGTGGGAGCGCGGGCCCGTGGCGGCGCTGCCGGAGGCGGCGGCACCGCCGCCGGCGGCGCGCACGGTGTACCTGGTCGACAAGCCGGGCGCGGCCCAGTCGGTGATCCGCATCGGGCACGTCGGGGTCGCGCGCGCGACGCCCGACTACTTCGCGCTCCAGGTGCTGAATACCATCCTCGGGGGCGCGTTCACGTCACGACTCAACCAGAACCTGCGCGAGACGCACGGCTACACCTACGGCGCGTTCTCGCAGTTCTCGGCGGGGCGGCTGGCGGGCCCGTTCGTGGCCAGCGCGTCGGTCGTGACCGCCAAGACCGACAGCTCGCTGATCGAGTTCCTGAAAGAGCTGCGGCGCATCCGGGACGAGCCCGTGCCCGACCCCGAGCTCGCCAAGGCGAAGGCGTACATCACGCTCGGCCTGCCGGCGGACTTCGAAACGACGGGCGCGGCGGCGGCGCGGTTCCGGGAGTTGCTCGTGTACGGCCTGCCGCTCGACTACTTCGCCCACTACGCCGAGCGCATCAACGCCGTCACGGCCGCCGACGTGCAGCGCGTCGCACGGCAGCACATCGACCCCGACCACTTCGACATCGTCGTCGTGGGGGACAAGAGCCAGATCGAAGCGGGGATCAAGGCCCTGGGCGAGGGCCCCATCGTGTACCGGGACCTGTGGGGGCAGGAGGTGAAGTAGCGGGGGACGACCGATGAGGGACTCCGATCCCGTCGACAGCCTGCTGCTGATGCGTGTCGGGCTCTACTTTGGGCCCGCCTGCTTCTTCATCCTTACGGCGCTGTGGACCAAGCTGCTCGTCGAAGGCACGATCTCGACCGGCGTGTTCGTGGTGCTGGTCGTGGCAAACGTCCCCATCACGCTGGCCGGCATCGCGCTGATTTACCGCAGCATCGGCGGAACCGCGACGCTGCTGGCGAACACGTTGACCGCCGCCGGCGACATCCCGCCCCCGCCGTCCTATCCCAACCAGGACGTGCTGATCGCGCAGGGGAAGTATGCCGAAGCGGCCGAGTACTTCCGCGACCACGTGCGGGTGGATCCGGCCGACTGCGACGCGCGGTTGCGGCTGGCGGAGCTGTACGAGCGCCACCTCGCGGACCCCGAGGGCGCGGAGCAGCAGTATCTCGAGGCGCGACGCGGCAGCGCGGACCCGCGGCGGCAGTTCACCGCGACGAACGCGTTGATCGATCTGTACCGGCGGACCGGCCGCCGCGACCGGCTCACGGTGGAGCTGGCGCGGTTCGCCGAGCGGTATCGCGGGACGCCCCACGGAGAGGCCGCGGCGCGGGAGCTCAAGGAGCTGAAGGCGGAAGCGCGCGGCTGACGCGCTACCAGCGCACCGCCGCGCTCGCCCAGGTGAATCCCGACCCGAAGGCGGTGAGGACGAGTAGATCCCCCCGCGCCAGGCGCCCTGCGCACAGCGCTTCATCGAGCGCGATGGGAATCGACGCGGCGGTGGTGTTGCCGTACTTCTGAATGTTCGTGTAGACCTGATCGTCCCGCAGGCCGATCGCCTTCTGCACCATCTCGATGATCCGCAGGTTCGCCTGGTGGGGGACGAGCAGCGTGATGTCGGCCGGCGCGAGGCCGTTCGCGGCGAGCGCTACAGCGACCGACTGCGGCATCAGCACCGACGCGGACTTGAACACCTCGCGCCCGTCCATCACGGCGCGGTGTTTCCCCTGGCGGATCAGCGACTCACTGATGTACGGGTCGTGCGCCAGTCCGGGCGCGTCGACCCACAGGTCTTCGGCGTGGCGGCCGTCGGCGAACAGGTGCGTGGAGAGCACGCCGCGAGCGGGGTCGTCGGTGGGACCGAGAATCGCGACCCCCGCCCCGTCGCCGAACAGCACGGCCGTGTCCCGGCCCCGGGTCGTGCGGTCGAGGCCCCGGGAGTGCACTTCGGCACCCACCAACAGAATGCGGCGGTACTGGCCGATGCGGATCCAGGCGTCGGCGACGGAAAGACCGTAGATGAACCCGGAGCACTGGTTGCGCACGTCGATGGCGGGGATGTCGGTGAGGCCGAGCTCGCGCTCAAGGAACACACCGTTGCCGGGTTCGAAGTGATCGGGGGTGCAGGTGCAGTACACGATGCAGTCGAGGTCGGCGGCGCGCATGCCGGCCTGCGCGAGCGCCTTGCGCGCCGCGGCCGTCGCGAGACTCGCGCCGGTCTCGCCGTTCGAGACCCAGTAGCGGGTCTTGATGCCGCTGCGCTGCACGATCCATTCGTCCGACGTGTCCATCAGCTGCGCGAGATCGTCGTTGGTGACGACGCGCTCCGGGACGTGGAACGCCGTGGCGATGAACTCGGTGCGCGGCATCGCGGTTCCTTGCGGGCGGAAGGTGATCGGACAAGATTTCGCTCCCGGTCCGCCAAAGCAAGGGAGTCATGGATCTCGCAGTCACCCGCGAGCAGTTCGACGCCGTGCGGGGCGCGCGGCACCTCCCCGATGTCTTGAAGAACGTGCTGACCGGTGCCAAACGGGCCGCCGACGGGGGCGGCTACGTGCTGCACCTCACATACGAAGAGGCGACGGCGCTGAACGAGCTGTGCGCCTGGAACGTCCACACTGACGCGAGCGGCGCCGTGAGCCCCGAGTCACGCGTGTTCGACGACCTGGTGAAGGCCATCCTCACCCATCCGGACTACTAGCATGAACCGTCTGGTCGCGATCCTGGCGCTCACGTTTCCCGCTTCCCTTTTCCCCTTTCCCGCTCTTGCTGCCCAGAAGCGCGCCATCACGTTCGACGACTACATCGCGCTGAAGGCGGTGAGCGATCCGCAGCTCTCCCCCGACGGCAGATGGGTCGCGTACACGGTCACCGACTACTCCCTCAAGGACAACCGCGGCACGGCGCGGGTCTGGCTGGCCGAGGTGGCGACCGGGCAGACCCGCCGGCTCACGGAGGGCCCGGGCTCCGACCGCCAGCCGCGCTGGTCCCCCGACGGCACGACGCTCGCGTTCGTCTCCACCCGACAGAACGGTCCCCAACTCTGGGTATTGTCGATCGCGGGCGGGGAGGCGCGGCGCGTGACGAATCTGGCGGACGGCGTATCCGATCCGCTCTGGCTCCCGGACGGCAAGGGACTGATCGTCACCAGCGACATCAAGTGGCCCGCCGACCAGGAGATCGACCGCCGCAACGGCGACTACCCGACCGACGCGCGCCTCTGGACGGGCCTGCTGTGGCGCCACTGGGACGACTGGCGGGCCGGGAAACGCCAGCACCTGTTCCTCGTGACCCTGGCCGACAACGGCGGCGGTGCCAAGGACATCACCCCGGTCGATCACGATGTCCCCACCATCGCCACGGGTGGGGACGGCGACGTGGCGGTGGCTCCCGACGGCAGGGAGATCGCGTTCGCCATGCACGGTGACTCGTCCGTGGCGGACAACACCAACGTCGATGTTTACCTGGCGAACCCGGACGGCTCCGGCGCACGCGCCTTCACCACGGGACGGGGGGCCGATAACACGCCGCGCTACTCGCCGGACGGGCGCTGGCTCGCGTACCTGTCGCTGGAGCGGCCGGGGTTCGAGGCAGACCGCGTGCGGTTGATGCTGGTCGGACGGAAGGATGGAAGGACGGAAGGCGGGAACGTAGTCGAGGCGACCGGGGGATGGACCCTCTCGGTCGGTTCGTACATCTGGTGCCCCGACTCCAAATGTGTCTACGCCGTGGTGGAGGAGCGGGGGCGGGACAACCTGTACCGGATCGACGTTCCGTCGTTCCGTCGTGCCATCGTGGTCGGAAACTCGGGGCTGAACACGAATCCGAGCCTCGCGCCCGACGGAAAGACGGTGGTGTATCTGCACCAGAGCAATACGCAGCCTGCGGAAGTGTGGGCCTCGGGCCGACAACTCACCCATCACACCGACTCGAGTGTCGCGGCGCTCGATCTCAAGCCGCTCGAGCCATACGGGTTCGTGGGCGCGCTCGGCGATTCGGTGTTCGGCTGGATCCTCAAGCCACCGGGGTTCGACCCCGCCCGGCGCTACCCTGTCGTCTACCTGATTCATGGAGGGCCCCAAGGCGCCTGGGACGACAACTGGCACGCGCGCTGGAACTACCAGATGTTCGCCGCACGCGGCTACGTGGTCGCCGCCGTCAACTTTCATGGCTCGACGGGCTACGGGCAGAAGTTCACCGACGCGATCTCCCAACACTGGGGCGACTTCCCGTTCGAAGACGTCATGAAGGGCCTCGACGTGGTGGCGCGGCTCCCCTACGTCGATTCGACCCGCATGGGCGCGGCAGGCGCGTCGTACGGCGGCTACATGATCTACTGGATCGCGGGTCATACCGACCGCTTCAAGGTGCTGGTCGATCACGACGGCGTGTTCAATCCGGTGAGTATGGCCGGCACGACCGAGGAGCTGTGGTTCGTGGACTGGGAGTTCGGCGGCACGCCCTACGCCAACCGGGCCGTGTACGAGAAGTGGTCGCCGCTCAACTTCGTGCAGCACTGGAAGACCCCGATGCTGATCGTCCACTCCCAGCTCGATTACCGAGTGGATCTGTCGGAGGGCTACCAGGCGTTCACGGCGCTCAAGGCGAGAGGCGTGCCGGCGAAATTCTTGTACTTCCCGGACGAGGGCCACTGGGTGCTCAAGCCCCGCAACCGCCGCCTGTGGTGGAGCACGGTGCTCGATTGGCTCGACCAATACTTGAAGCCGGGAGGGACGGCCACCGGAGCGCGCTAGCGCGCGCGTCCTGCAGGAGGCTTTACGATTTCGTCCACACGTTGTTCTCCCGTCGCACGTCCGGGAAATTCTGTCCCGGATCGACCTCGACCTTGACGACGTCCGCCGCGAACTTCCGCTCGTACAGGTAGTGATTCCCGAGCAGCCAGATCTCGACCGGGAGCCGGACGTTCTCCGCGCTGCCGTTGGCGAGCGTGATCCGCATGTCCACCGGCATCGGCAGTGCCCCCGGGCTGGCCAGGAAGATCCGCGTGATCGGTCCACTGGAGTCCTGCCGCACCCGCACCGAGTCGACGGCCTGATCCACGACGTCGGTACGGTAGAACCAGCCGCGCCAGAACCACGATAGATCCTCGCCCAGTGCGTCCTCCATCGAGCGGAAGAAATCGGCCGGGGTCGGGTGCTTGTACGCCCAGCGCCGGGTGTACTCGCGGAACGCGGTGTCGAATCGCGTCGTGTCGTCGAGGAGCTGCTGGCGCAGCAGGTAGAGGCCGGCGGCCGGCTTGCCGTACTCCACGGACCCGAGGAGTGCCGGCGTCACGCGGTCGGCGGCGAGGATCGGCGGCTGATCCCGGCCGGTGGCGGCGAAACGCCCCCACTGCGCCGCCGGGCCGCGGCCCTGCGGGACGGAGTCGTGGTAGAACGCCAGTCCGGAGTAGATGTTGATGAAGCTGTTGAACCCCTCGTCCATCCAGGCGTACAGCCGCTCGTTCGACCCCACGATCATCGGAAACCACTGGTGGCCGAGCTCGTGGGTGGTGACGCCGAACAGGTTGCGGTCGCCCGCCCGGTGCCCGCAAAAGACGATCATCGGGTACTCCATCCCGCCCACCGGCCCGGCGACGTTGATCGCGGTCGGGTAGGGGTAGCGGAACCACTTCTCGGAGTAGTGCTTGATCGTGTGGCGGGCGTACTCGGTGGAGCGCGCCCATCCGGCGTTCGCCTCGGGGGGATACAACGACTGGATCAACACCCCGGCGTAGCCGCTCGCGTCCCAGATGAAGTTGGGGGCGGCCGCCCAGGCCACGTCTCGCACGTTCTTGACGCTGTAGTGCCAGGTGAGCGTCGGCCCGGCGCCGGCCGGCCGCGTGAACGCCTGCCCCACCTCGGTCTTCGCGATCACCGCGATCGTCGTGTCCGACTTGAGTGCCTGCGCGAGCCGGGCGCGCTCCGGGCCGGTCAGCACCTCGAGCGGGTTGAGCAGCGTCCCCGTCGCCGCGACGACGAAGCTGCGCGGCACCGTGATCGCGACGTCGAAATCGCCGTACTCGAGGTAGAACTCGCCCTGACCGAGGTACTGTTCGGTGTTCCACCCGCGCACGTCGTCGTACACCGCGAGCCGCGGGTACCACTGCGCGATCTCGTACAGCCAGCCACCCGGGAACTGCTCGCGGCCCATCCGGTCCGAGCCGTGCTCGGGGACTTCAAACGAGTATGCCAGCTCGAGCGTGGCGGCCTGGCCGGGCGGCAGCGGTCGATCGAGCTCCGCCCGCATGACCGTGCCGTTCACGCGGGTCGCGAGCGGCGCCCTACCCGACGCCTTCCCGAAGCGCTGCACCGCGCGAACGTATTGAATCGTGTATCCGCCCTCGAACCCGCGACCCGCGAAGCGGGCGTCGGTCGGATTGATCGCCGCGCCGCGGCTCGCCGCCCGATAGATGTTCTGGTCGAGCTGGAGCCAGAGGTAGGCCAGCGTGTCGGGGGAGTTGTTGGTGTAGTGGGTCGTCTCGCTGCCCGCGATCGTGTGCGTGGCGGTATCGAGCGCCGCGCGGATGGTGTAGTCGGCGCGCTGCTGCCAGTAGCGGGGCCCCGGGCGGCCCGAGCCCTCGCGCAGCAGGGTCGGCGTCGGGAGCGCGAGCCGGCGAAATGGGGACGTGTCCCCCACCTGCGGCGGGAGCGCGGCAGCAGCGCCGGGGGCGGGCGCCGTGGCGGGGGCGGGCTGCTGCAGGGCGACGACCATGAGGGCTGCGGTCAACATCAGTGATCTTCCCCTTTCGCTTCCTGGAGGTAGCCGACGGCGACTCCACCCACGACCAGCGCCAGTCCGAGCCAGCCTAGCCCGCTGAGCCGTTGGTTGAACAGTAACAGGGCGAGCAGGGTGCCGACGACCGGCTCGATCGTCGCGGCGACCGCCGCCGGTGCGGCCTCGATCCGCTGGACCGCGGCGAAGAACAGGAAATTCGCCGCGAGCACCGCCCCCGCGGTCAGACCTGCCACGCCGCGCCAGGCCGCAGCCGAGGGCGGCGGCGCGGGGGGGTGCCCCGCCAGCGTCAGCACGATCCCCATGATCACGATACCCCCCAACGCCTCGAGGAACAGCACGCGCACGGCGCCGTAGCGCGGCACTGCGAACCGGGCCAGCAGGGTCGTGCCGGCGTAGCTCAGCGCGGACAACAGGCCGCCCGCCAGCCCCGCGCCGATGCCGAGCCGGGCCGCCTCCGCCCCCGCGTTGCTGCCCCCGGTCACGGTGAGGGCGACGCCCGCCATCACGAGCAGCGCGAGCAGCACCCGCGCGACGGTGAGCGCTTCTTTCAAGAGTACGCGCGCCAGGAGGGCGACGATCACGGGCGCGGTGTACAGCAACGCGGCGGCGCCGGCCACGCCGGCTCCCGCGATGGCGAATTGGTAGGCGACCTCGAACAGCGCGACCAGGAATCCACCGCCCGCGCCGACCAGCAGCCAGCCGCGCGGGTCCACCCGGAAGAGCGCGCGCCGGAACAGGAGGCCCCAGAGCGCGAGGCACACGGTGCCGAGGAGCACGCGCCAGAACCCGATGCTCGTCGCCGGCATGAGCCGGTAGAGGCCGGTGGACAACGGGCCGGTCGTCCCCCAGGTCGCGCCCGCAGCGAGCGCGCAGAGGTAGCCGGCGAGACGTGGAGCGCGGGAGCTCGCGGGCGCAGCGGGGCCCGCGGCCGTCACACCAGCTCGCCTCGCAGCACCGTCACCGCCTGCCCGGCGAGCCCGACGCGATCGCCGGCCAGGCGCACGCGGAGGACGCCGCCGCGGAGCGACGCCTGATACGCCATCAGCTCGGCCCGCTGCAGGCGCTCGCTCCAGAACGGCGTGAGCGCACAGTGGGCAGATCCCGTCACGGGGTCCTCGTCGACGCCGACGCGCGGAGCGAAGAAGCGTGACACGAAATCGTAGCCCGGCGTCGTCGCGCGGCTCGTGACGATGACGCCGCGCGCCTCCACCCGTCGCAGTGCCGCGAAGTCGGGCTCGAGTGCACGCACGGTCGCTTCCGAGTCGACCTCGAGCAGATAGTCGAAGTTGCTGCGACCGGTCCAGCACGGGGTCACGCCGAGGGCCAGAGCGAGCCCCGCGGGGAGCGGGCCGGGGACGGCGCGGGTCGCGGGGAAATCGAGCTCGATCCAGTCGCCCCGCTGCTCGGCGGTGAGCAGGCCGCTTTGGGTGTGAAAGCGGGCCGGCGCCCCGGCGGCGAGGTGTCCGTCTTCCCACAGGACGTGCGCGCTCGCGAGCGTGGCGTGACCGCACAGCGCCACCTCCGCGGCGGGGGTGAACCAGCGCAGCCGGTAGCCGGCGTCGTGGGCGAGCAGAAACGCCGTTTCGGAGAGATTCATCTCGCGCGCCACATCCTGCATCCAGGACGCGTCGCGCGGACCAGAGAGCACGCACACCGCCGCGGGATTGCCGGCGAAGGGCTTGCTCGTGAAGGCGTCGACCTGGACGATCGTCAGGCCCATGCGCCGTTAATCTATACGCTCAGGTGGGGCAGGAGGTCGCCTTCAAGAGGGCCGCGTGCTGTTGCACGGCGCGGCGCGCCCGGGCGCGGGCCAGGTTCCAGTTCCGCCAGCCGTCCTCGACGGCGCGCGCGCCTCCCGGCGTCCAGCGTGACAGCAGCCGCCGTGCCGCCCGACACTGCTCCGCGTCCTCGAGGCGCGGGAGGGCCGTGAGCAGGTCGGGCACGGCGTCGGCGCCCAGCGAGGCAGCGTACGCGGCATCGAAGGGACGGTGCTCCGCGGGGCGGGCGAGGTTCGTGCGGACGATGAACGCGTCGGGATTGAGCAGGTGCAGCCCGCCGAGCACCGCGAAGCCCTGGACCAGCGCTCCGAAGGCGAAGCGGCGCCAGTGCCCGCGCAGCACGGTCCACGCGAACCATGAGAACGCCCCCGCCAGGTAGATCATGAAGGCGGTGGCGTAGAGGCGGGTCTCCGACAGTCCGAACTCCGCGACGTAGAGTCGCATCCGCTGGAGCGCGGACGCCATGACGACGCCCAGCAGGGCGAGCAGCAGCCCCGACAGCTGGCGCAGCGTGCGCTGGTGCTCGCGCGACGCGTCGCGCAGCGGCCAGTCCGCGCCGAGCAGCAACGGGAGCACCAGGCCGCTGGCGGCGACGAGCTCGAAGAACCCCCGCCGCGCGTATTCGGCGTACGTCAGGTCGGTGGCGCTCTGCACCAGCTCGGCGCCGCCGAAGAAGTAACGGAGCTGGATGACGACGAAGACGAGAAACAGCAGATTGACGAGACCCAGCGCGGTGCCGACCGGGACGATCCCGAGGGACAACGCCTGAGCGTCCGCCGCCGCGGGAGGCGGCGCCCTTCGGATCAGCGCGCCCCAGAAGTAGCCGGTGGTGAGGGCCGTCCAGAATGCGGTGAGCGCCAGGTGTGACGCGACGACGCTGAAGTCGACGTGCAGGGCAGTCGCGACCACGTTGCGGAATACTGGGTCCGCGGCCGCGAACAGGCCGCCAAACGCGAGCAGCAGCGGGAAGGCGAGCAGCGCGCCGCCGATCGCGCCTCGCGCGTGTCGGAGGGCGCCACCGGTCGGCAGCTCGCTCCACCGGATGTCTCGGGCCAAGAGCGGCCAGACGCCGAACCACGCACTCAAGGCGGCGACGACTCCGCTACGCACGTACTCCCAGGCGTCGCGGCCGCGCAGCGCGACGCCGCGCAGGCTGAGACCGGCCAGCGCGAGCAGGATCGCGAGGCCCATCGCATCGAGCGCGCGGAGCGCGTCAGAGTCGCGGGCCGCAAAGTTCGAGCCCAGCAGCACGGCGGCCATCGCGAGCCAAGGCGCGTCGCGCCCGACGGCGATCCGGCGGCGATACACCAGCCACGCACCCGCCGCCGCAAGCGCCACAGTACAGAGGAACGCGTTCAGCCCCCACGGTGTGGCGCGCAGCAGCGCGTCGCCCGCGATCCCCAGGACGATGCCCGTCGCCAGGACCTCCAGGCCTAGCCTCGTTCGCTCGGTGAGCGCGCTCATCCGGCGGCCGCCTCCGGCAGCCCGCCGAACCGCCGCTGGCGCGCGTGGAACGCGCGCAGCGCGTCCGCCAGGTCGGCCGCCGCGAAGTCGGGCCACATGATTTCGGTGAAGTACAGCTCCGCGTAGGCGCATTCCCACAGCAGAAAGTCGGAGAGCCGTTGTTCCCCGCCGGTGCGGATCAGCAGGTCCACGTCCGGGAGGATGTGGCGGTCCGCGATCGCCGCGCGCGCCGAGTAGTCGACGGCGAGGCGGAGCCGGAGCCGCGTGCCCGCGGCGGTGGCGCGCTCGGCGGCCCGGATCGCCGCGACGAGCGGGGCCGGGAGCCGGTCGCGTCGCCCGACGACGTCCAAGCGAACGCCGTTCTCGAGCAGCCGCGGCGTCTCGGTCTGGAGATGGCGGGCGAACAGGCGCATCAGCGCCGCCACCTCGCTCGCCGGGCGCTTCCAGTTGTCGGCGGAGAAGGCGAACAGCGTCAGGGCGGTTACGCCCTGATCGGGAGCGGCTTCGACGATTCGGCGGACCGCGTCGGCGCCCGCGCGATGGCCAGCGGCGCGGGGGAGACCGCGGCGGGCGGCCCAGCGGCCGTTGCCGTCCATGATGACGGCCACGTGGAGAGAAGTACTTTGTGACATAAAGTTTTGCCTCAAAAAAAATGCTGTCAGCCCTGACGAGTCGCGCGGATGAGCGCTTCCATGTGGTCGAGATAGCGCTCCAGGGCGCGCCGACCCGCGGCCGTCAACCGGTATTCGGTCTTGGGGATGCGGCCGGCGAACGATTTGCTGCACGTGATGTACTGCGCTTCCTCGAGCTTGCGGGCGTGCACGCTCAAGTTGCCGTCGGTCGTCTTGAGGAGCGCCTTCAGCTCGTTGAAGGTCAACGCGTCGTTCACCGCCAGCGCGCTGACGATGCCGAGGCGGACCCGCTCGTGGATCAGCCGGTCCAGCTCGGCCGCGCGCAGCGCGCGCTCGCCGCGCGGCGGCGGCGCCACCGCCTCCGGCTTCCGTACCGCTCCTGATTTAGCCACCGTACCTCCGTGCGATGATCCCGCCGAACACGATGTGCAGGCCGCCGAAGCCGGCCGCCAGGCACCAGTTTCCCCAGGCCGGCGGTCCGAGCAGCGCCGCGGCGCCGACGATCATGAAGCACAGCCCCATCACCGGCACGACCCGCACCGAAAACGCGCCGCCGGTCACGAACCCGGTGCCGTACAGCAGGAGCCACGTGCCGGGCAGCGCATGCCACACGCTGGCGCGGTACAGCACCACCGTCAACAGGCCGCCCACGGCCATCGGCGCGAGGAAGCTCAGCCAGAAGCGCCGGCCCGGCCCCGAGAGAATCGGGTCGTCCACCGCGTACGCCTTGCGCACCATCGTCCAACCCCCGATGGCGAGCGCCACGATCGCGGCGCCCAACCAGGTCGCCAGCCACAGCTCGGGGGTGCGCTGGCGGGCCGCGACGAGCGCCGCGGCGAGCGCGGTGGTCCCGACCGCGATCTGGCCCCACCCCGGCACCGCCGTGAACGACCCGGCGCGCTCCATCGTCTGGCGGATGTAGCGCAAGTTGTCGAGCGCACGGTCGTGCAGCGGACGCGGCGACGCCATGGGCTCAGGATAGCGGGAACCCGGGCTCTTGTCAAGTACTTTGTATTGCAAAGTGACTAGGCTTCCCCCCGTCCCGACCGAGGCCCCGCCGTGCGCGTCTACATCTCCGTCGACATGGAAGGCATCGCGGGCGTGGTCCACGAATCCCAAACCGATCCCGCCGATCCGGCCCACGCCGCCGAGTACGGCCGCTTCCGGCGGCTGATGACGGGGGAAGCCAACGCGGCCATCGAGGGGGCGCTCGCCGCCGGGGCCACGAAGGTCGTGGTGAACGACAGCCATTGGTTCATGCGCAACCTGCTCGCCGAAGAGCTGCATCAGGCGGCTGAGCTCCTCTCCGGTGACCCGAAGCCGCGCTCCATGGTCGAGGGCATCGACAGCGGCTTCGATGCGGCGTTGTTCATCGGCTACCATGCCCGCGCCGGCACGCCACACGCGGTCCTCGATCACACCTACGCCGACCGCATCCACGAAGTGCGGCTGAACGGCCGCCCCGTCGGCGAACTCGGCATCAATGCCGCGCTCGCCGGGGTCGCGGGAGTGCCGGTGGCCGTGGTGAGCGGCGACTCGAGCGTCGCCGCGGAAGCGAGAGCGCTCCTCGGGGAGGACGTCGCGACCGTGGTGGTGAAGCAGGCGGTGAGCCGTCACGCGGCCCGGAGCGTCGCGCCGGCGGTCGCCTGCCGCATGATCCGCGAGGGCGTCGCCGCGGCGCTCACTCAGAAACACGCGCCCCTCGTGCTGCCGCCGCCGATCACCGTCGAGGTGGACTTCGCGTTGACGATCCACGCCGACATGGCGGAGCTGTGCCCCGGGGCGACGCGCACGGCCGGTCGCACGGTGGCCTTCACCCACCAGGACTACCGCGAAGTCTTCCGGGGCTGGCGCGCGATGCTCAACCTGTCGGCGGTGGTCGAGTAGCGGACTCAGGGCCCGCAGTTCCCCATCCTTGTGTCTGCCACCATGACTTCGGGTGCTACTAGGTGGTGGGCGTCAGCCCGGCGGCCGCCGCACCTTGAACAGCTCGAGCGACCGTGCCAGGATCCCGATCCCCGCCGAGTCCCCGGTCCGCCGCGGCACGGCGCGATAGATCAGAATCACGAGAATCCAGGTGATCCAGCTCGACCGCTCGCTCCACGACAGGCTGCGGAGCATGAGCCACGGTTGTGTGTACGCGGCCGTCCACGCGTCCCAGTCACCCTGGGCGAGCGCGATGGGCCGCGCGATCACGTGATTCGCGGCGTACCCGTGCGCGCTGGGGCTCGACAGGTTCCAGACGCAGGTGACCTTGCCCCAGCCGTGGTTGTCGCTCGCGCCGACGACGAGGAGGTCGTGCTGCGCGGCGAGCTGCAACACCTGAGCGCGCAGCGAGGCGGGGAACCCGATCGCCCGAGGCGCGCAGTTCACGATCTCAAAGCCGTCGACGCCGGCGGCCACAAAGGCGGTGAGATCGCCCCAGTGATGCTCCCAGTACTCGGGGAGCGACGCGAGCCCGAGCGCCCCCTGGCGGTGGAGCTCGGCGAACAGCCCCAGCATCGCGCGCGTGTCCCGGTTGTAGACGCCGCGGTCGATGGGGGCGACGGCGCCCAGTGCCACGACGTGCTGGGCGTACACGCTCCACTCGACGCCCGGGAGCAGGCGGATCGGGTCGTCCACGGGCTGGTTGAAGATGACGTTGTGGTCCGTGACGTAGGACGCCTGGAAGCCCTGCGCGGCGTGCCAGGCCGCGAGGTCCTGGGCCCGCCACCCGGGGCGGCCGTCATGCGAAGCGGCGGTGTGGGCGTGATAGTCGATCACGGTGACGCCTGAGTCCGCGGTCACGAGCGTGGGCACGGGCCGCGGCAGCAGCACCGCTCCGACGCCCAACAGCACGATCGCGAGCGGTCCCAGGAGCGCGCGGCTGAGCCGCTGCGCGAGCGTGCCGCGGCGCAGCGCGCCCCACAGAGCGAGCGCGAGGACCCAGACCGCGAGGAACGCTTTGGCGCGCTGCACGCTCAGAAACGTCAACGCATCGAGCACGGTCGACAGGGGGGCGAACACCGTGTAGGCGGCCGGCCGCACCAGATCGGCGCCGGCCGGAACCGTGCCTGTCACGGCGTCCACCAGTCCCGGCAAGGGCTGTAGCGCCGACCAGAGCAACAGCGCGAGCAGGGCGAACGCGATCGGGTGGCGGCGCAGGAGATTCACTCGTACAATCTTGATGATGAGAGCGATGGACGCCACGGTTCTCCTCGCCGTCGTCGGGCTCGCGTGTCGGCGGCCGGCGGGTGCTCGGACGCCGCCCGCCGATGCGGGGACGGTGGTAACGGTCTACGTGGCTCCCAAGGCCGTCGATCGGCTGATGGGCCGGCTGACGGGCGTCGCGGCGAGCCACCAGTGGGCGCTTTCAGTGCGGACCGACAGCGCGGCGCTCGCCGAAGCCGACCTCGTGGTCGTCGACAGCGCCGGCGTGCTCGTGGGACGTCTCAGGCCGGGGTCTCCCGCGGCGGCGCAGGCGCGGCAGTTGGCGGATGCGGTGCTCCAGTGAGCGACTTCGCCCGCGTTGCCGAGGTAGTGCTCGGGCCGCTCGTTGGCCGTCCCGAGGCCGATTGGCACCAGACGCCGCCGGGGAAGTGGAGCCCGGCGCAGATCGTGCACCATCTCGCGATCTCGCTCGAGCTCAGCGGCCGCACGTTCGAGGAGCGTCGTGGCAAGCCACCGATGCGACGGCGACCCCGCACACCACGGGAGCGGCTGGCGTATTTCCTGGTTCTGCAAATCGGGTGGATGCCGACCGGGCGCGACGCTCCCCCGGCGACCCGACCGGTCGAGCGGCCGGACGCCCGCGCCGTGGAACGGCAGTTCCGCGACGGTGTGACCCGCTTCCTGTCACTCGAGCGGGAGCTGCTTCCCGCCCGCCGTCACGACCTCTTCGTCAAGAACCCGGTATTCGGGGATCTGACGCTTCCCGAGTGGCTGCGCTTTCACGTCCGCCACTGCGCGCACCACGCGAAACAGATCCGCGCGCGTCTCGCGTCGTGAGCCGGAAGAAGCGAAAGCTCACGGTCCGCGTGCCGAACCCGCGCGCCCCGGTCAAAGAGCGGCTGAAGACGCCGTCGCACAAGGTGCATCGGCACGCCAAGCAGTATCGCCGGCGCGAGAAGCATCAGCGCCCGCTCGCCGAAGGGGAGTAGCGCCGGCGGGCGCTTCGCAACACCACGCAACACGCCAGCGGCTGCGGGTCCAGCACGGCCCGCATGCCTCGCGCCTGCACGCCCTCGAGCACGCCCTCGAGCAAGGCGAGGTTCATCCCGCACACGAGGACGCGGGATTCCCTCGCGAGAGCCGCGAACGGGCAGTTCGCGAGCTGCACGGAGCCATTGCTCCGGACCGGCTCGAAGCCGCACCACTCCAGCACGGGCAGCAAGCGGGCCAAGGGGCCGCGCGCCGTTCCGGCGCCGCGTCGTCCGCGGCTCGCGTCCGCTCCCAGGCTGCGGCCCAGGTTGCGGGCGGCACGCCGCAGCGCGCGCACGGCAGCGGGCGAGCGTGCCTCGGTCAGCGCCTGCGCCAGCATCCGGCCGGCCAGCTCGTAGCGCCGCCGCGGGAGCGTAAGGTCGAGCTGGTGTGCGGACCGGCGGTACAGCTTGGCGGGCCGGCCCGCGCCGGGCCCGCGCCGCCCGGTCAGGCGGCGGTAGGACGTGTCGAGCAGGCCCTGCCGCACCAGCTTGTCGAGATGGAACGCGGCGAGGGCGCGCGAGATGCGGAGCGCCCGCGCCGCCTCGTCCCGTCCCACGTCGCGGCGCCGGCGGGCGACGTAACAATAAAGACCCCTCCGGACCGGTTCGTCCAGCGACGCGATGGCGGCGATCTGGCGCTCGAGCTCTGATCGATGCACGGGACAAATCTACCAATCTGTCGCTTGTAATCACAGCGTATATTGCCGTTAGACCGGGCGTCCGGGAGGGGAATGCGGGACTACACGTATGTGATCGTCGGTGGCGGGATGACGGCGGACGCGGCGGTCGAGGGCATCCGCTTGGCCGATCCGGCCGGCCCGCTCGCCGTGATCGGCGCCGAGCCGCACCCCCCGTACAACCGCCCGCCGCTCTCGAAGGGCCTGTGGAAGGGAGACCCGGAAGGCGGTATCTGGCGCCAGGCGGCGACGACCGGCGCCGAACTGCATCTCGGCCGCCGGGTGGTCGGCATCGATCTGCAGGGGCGGAGCGTCACCGACGACCGGGGCGTGCAGTATGGTTTCAAGAAGCTGCTGCTCGCCACCGGGGGTGCGCCGCGGCGCCTGCCGCTCCAGTCGGACCAGGTGATCTACTTTCGTACGCTGGACGACTACCGCCGCCTGCGCGGCCTCGCGGAGCAGCAGCTCCGCTTCGCGGTCGTGGGCGGCGGGTTCATCGGGAGCGAGGTCGCGGCGGCGTTACGGCTGCAGGGTCGCGACGTCGTGATGCTGGTGCCCGAAGCTGGGTTGGGCGCGCGGGTCTTCCCGGCGGATTTATCGCGCTTCCTCGTCGATTACTATCGGCAGAAAGGCGTCGAGGTGCGCACGGGCGAAGGGATGGTCGGGCTGGAGTCGCGCGGCGGCAAGTGCGTCGTGCGCACCACGACGCAGGCTCTCGTCGCCAGCGACATCGTCGTGGCCGGCCTGGGGATCCAGCCGAGCGTCGAGCTCGCGGAGCAGGCCGGGGTGCTGGTGGAGAACGGCATCGTCGTGGACGAGTTCTGCCGTTCCAGCCATCCGGACGTGTACGCCGCGGGCGACGTCGCGAGCTTCCCCAACCCCGCCCTCGGCTCCCGCCTCCGCGTGGAGCACGAGGACAACGCCAACACCATGGGCAAGATCGCAGGGCAGAACATGGCGGGTCGAGCGACGCCCTACACGCACCTGCCGTTCTTCTATTCGGACCTGTTCGAGCTCGGCTACGAAGCCGTGGGGGAGCTCGACTCGCGCCTCGAAGCCGTCGCCGACTGGAAGACCCCGTTCCGTGAGGGCGTCGTCTACTACCTGCAGGCGGGGCGGGTACGGGGAGTGCTCTTGTGGAACACCTGGGGCCAGGTGGACCACGCCCGCGCGCTCATCGCCCAGCCCGGACCGTTCCGCCCCGCCGACCTGAAGGGTCGCCTGCCCGCCTGATCCGCTCCAGGCACCCGGCATCCAGGCGCCGGCTTCGCAGCGTCTCCTATTTTAACAACTAAACGTTTGTTATAGAGATCTCCCTCCACGCGAAGAGGTGCGTATGAGGCAGCGCTGGCTCCTGGCCACCGTGCTGGTCGCGCTCGTGGCTTGCTCCGAATCCCCGACGAACCCCGCGATCGAGCGCACGCTGTTCGACGGGCAGCACATCTTCCGGTTCGACACCTTCGGCGACGAGGCGTTCTGGACCGATACGCTCAAGATGCACCAGGTGGTCCAGGGCATCAGCCCCAAGACCGCACTCGGCGTCGGGCTCAAGGTGGACGTGGACGCGCTCCCCGCCGCACTGGTGTCGCAGCTCCAGGCGGGGCAGGTCAACCTGGACGACCCGGCGACCACGGTCGCCCTGCTCGCGCTGAACGCCGTCGTCGGCGTGCAGGCCAGCGTCGACGCCGCCAACACCATCACGCGGTTCGGCGTCACGTGCGCGCTGTGCCACTCCACCGTGGACAACTCGCTCGCCCCCGGCATCGGCCGGCGGCTCGACGGCTGGCCGAATCGCGACCTCAACCCCGGGCTGATCCTGTCGCTCTCACCGGCGCTGCAGGCGCCCGCCGCGCACGCCGTGCTCACTTCGTGGGGTCCCGGCAAGTACGACGCGCACTGGAATCACGACAACCAGAACGGGCCAGTGCTTATCCCACCCGCGTACGGCCTCGCGGGCGTGAACCTCGAGACGTACACCGGCGAGGGCGGGATTCCCTACTGGAACGCGTACGTCGCCGTCACGCAGATGCACGGGCATGGCACGTTCGTGGATCCGCGCACGGGCGACGCGATCCACTACAACCCGGACCTCGTGACGCCCAAGCTGCCGGCGCTGCAGCAGTACGAGCTGAGTCTCACGACGCCCCCGGCGCCGGCCGACAGTTTCGATGCCGCGGCCGCGGGCCGGGGGCAGACGGTGTTCTTCGGCGCGGGGACGTGCTCCAACTGTCACGTCCCGCCGCAATACACCGACGCCGGATTCGGCCTGCACAATCCCGCCGAAGTCTGCGGCGATGGCGGGCTCGCGACGCGCGGCACCACGGGGAAGTACCGCACGACGCCGCTGCGAGCGTTGTCACGGCATCCGCCCTACTACCACGACGGCAGCCTCGCCACGCTCGCCGACGTCGTGACCCACTACAACACCTGCCTGAATCTCGGGCTGAATGCGGGGCAACAGGCAGATCTCGTGCAGTTCCTAAAATCGCTGTGAGACGCGGGACCCCGGGCCCGGGAGTCCGCCTTCGCGGCAACGCGCTCCTGGCGGTTGGGGGAGGACTGCACTAAGCTGCGCCGCCGGACACGCGAGAGGGAACGCGGAATGCGGTGGATGGTGTTGCTGGCGGGCGCGTGGTGGCAGGCCTGGGCGCGGTGGCGGGGCGGCCTCGCCGCCAGGATCTTCTTCGCCGCGACGCTGCTCGTCGTAGTGGTGCTGGGCCTGACGTTTGGTCTCACCTCGCTCGAGGCACATCGCACCGTGGACGAGTCGATCCGGCGCGCGTTGGTGGGGCGGCGCCGCGGCGTGCAGGCCTTCCTCGCCGGTCGGACCACGGCGTTGGCCGGTATGAGCGGCGTGAGCGTGCAGGTGCCGCAATTCCGCGAGCGCCTGCTGCAGCGATCGCGCGGCGACGTGCTCGATCAGGCCGAGGAGTACCGACACCTGCTGGGTGCGTCGTGGGTGCTGGTGACGAACGACCGGGGGCTGCTCGTCGCCCGCACCGACTACCCCGCCGAATTCGACATCGATCTCTCCCGGGGTGCGCTCATGGCCGGGGCGCTTTCCGGCGAGCAAGCCGACGGCGCCTGGCTCGACGATCGCGCGCAACGCCTCTACATGGCGGTGGCGACTCCCCTGCGGGCCTCCCCGGACGCGGCGCCTCAGGGCGTGCTCGTCGCCGCGTACGAGGTCGGCGACACGCTGGCGCAGGAGATCAAGCAGGCGAGCGGCTCCGACGTCGTCTTCTTCGCCCTCGACACGCTGGACCGCCCGCATGTCGTGCCGAGCACGCTGCCGCGCGAGGATATCGAGCCGGTCCTCGTCGCGGACACCGCGGCGCTGCGCCGGCTGCAGCAAGACACGGCGGGAGTGGGGCTGTCGGCCCAGGTGGCGGGGGAGCACCTGGTCGGCCTGGCGGGGCCGATCCGCTCGGCGGGCGGCAGCGTGTACGGCGGTTTCGTGTCCTTCTGCTCGCGCGATGCCGAGCTGGCGGCGTTCCGGGCGTTGCCGCGCACGATCCTGATCGCGGTCGCGCTCGGGATCGGGTTGGCGCTCGTGATCGCGCTCGCGCTCGCGCGCCAGGCCTAGATCCCCGCGAACCACGGATAGCCCTGGTCTTCCCAGTAGCCGCCCGGGCGCTTGTCCGTGAAAGTCAGCGAGACCAGGTACTTCGTCATCTTGTAGCCCAGCTTGGTGGGCGAGTAGAGCCGCAGCGGCGCCCCGTGCGCCGGCGGCAGGGGGTTGTCGTTCATCCCGTAGGCGAGGATCGTCTGCGGGTGCAGCGCGCTCGCCATGTCCCAGCCGTTCGAGTAGTCGGAGTCGAACGACACGAAGCGGATGTACCGGGCCGCGTCGAGCGGCTGACAGCGCTGCACGACCGCCGAGACGGGCACGCCATGCCACGTCGCGATCGCCGACCATCCTTCGACGCAATGGTGCTTCACCGTGTACGTGACCCGCGGCATCCCCATCAAATCATCGAGCGAGAGGTCGAGCGGTTGCCGCACGAGGCCGTCCACCCGCAGCCGCCAGGCGCTCGGGTTCTCCAGCGTCGGCACGCTGTTCGAGATGAAGTAGCCCGGCAGCATGGCGCTCCGCTGGGCCGGCGTGTACGTGCGCGCCAGGCGCGTGGGTGAGAAGAGAATCTTCTCGCCCACCCAGTCGTTCAGCCGGCTGATGTCGAGCAGCCGCGGGCGGACCGCGTTGCCGCCGTCCCACCCGCACGCCGCGACGAGCGACGCGGCGCCGCCCGCCACACCAAGCGTCACGAACGCCCGCCGGTCCAGTCTTGGCGTCTGCGATTCAGTCACGGCTCGGGAACCTCCCCCGGTACCAGCCGGTGAGCATCGCGCGGAACGAGGCGGGATCCACGGCGAACACGAGGATCACGTGAGTGATCGTGAAGGCGACGAAGATCCACACGATCCAGAAGTGCCAGTAGCGCGTCGCCTGAAAGCCGCCGAACAGCGCCGTCAGCCACGAGAGCTGCACCGGCTTGTAAATGGCCAGCCCGGTCAGCACCGCGACCGCGCCGAGGAGGTAGATACTCGTATAGGCGAGCTTCTGCAGCGGGTTGTGCTTGCCCTGTGGCGGGTGGTCCCGGCGGAGCCGGAGGTAGTACCGCGTCATGTCGATCGCGCCGCGCACGTCGCGGGGGCGGAACAGCAGCGCGCGCCACTCGCCGCTCTGCACGAGATAGCCGAGGTAAAGCAGGCCGACGGTCACCAGGGGCCACATCAGGGCGAAGTGCCAGTTCAACGCGCCCGCGAGCCAGCCACCGAGGCGGGTCCAGTGGGGGAACTGGGTACCGTCGAACGGGCTCGGGAAGAGCGGGCCGCCGCGATTCCCGAACCGCGCGTACGCCTCGTAGATCTGCAGCCCGCTCGCGATCATCCCGGTGACCAGGAGCAGCGTCGCCCAATGGGTCACACGCACGATCCAGTGGTGGCGGCGCACCGGGGCGCGCACAGGGGGAGGCGCCGCGTTCGCTGGCGGGGTCGGGCCGTCGCTCATCGGTCGAATATATTTCAGTCCATGAGGTACGTCATGTTGCTCGGATTCGGATGGGTCGCGGCCTGCCAGGCGCGCGGGGTAACCCGGACGACGCACCCGGCCGATTCCGTCGATCTTGCGGCGTTCGTGCCGCGGGACTCGAGCGACAGCGCCCTGCTCGCGCCACAGGTGATCGCGGAGCCGAGCGTGGTGCTGTTTTGGCTACCCGCGGCCGACACGCTGGGCGCCGACGACCGGGCCCAGGCGTTCGACGATCTCAAGTACTATACCGAGCAGGTCGCCGCGGCGCTCCAGGCGAACGGGATCCGGCTGCTCGCGACCCACGCCGACACGGTGTACGTGGCGCTGCCGAACCGGTCGCTGCGTCCCGTCCTGCTGTCGGGGCTCGACTATCCGTTCGGATATCTCTTCATCGATCCGGGCGGTCCCGAGCGCATCCTCACCGGCGTGTACGCCAACGAAGACTTGATGGACGAGCTGCGCGCCTACTTCGACATCTCAGACGACTCCACCGCGGTGCGGCCGCGGATCACCACCTGAGCGCCGCTCGTGCCTCCCCGCCCGATCTGATCCTCGCGGGCGGTGACGTGCTGCTGCACGAGAACGGCTGGCGGGTGGTGCGGGCCGATGTCGTGGTCGCCGGCGGGAGGATTGACGCGGTAGGAAGGCCAGGGGAACGGCCGGGGAGGGGGGAAGCCCTAAAGGACTCCCTGACGGTCGAGGGAAGGGGGAAGCATCCCGCTATTCAGGTGCGCGATTGCACCGGCTGTCTCGTCATCCCCGGCCTCATCCAGGCGCATATCCACCTCTGCCAGACGCTGTTTCGCGGGCTCGCCGACGATCTGCGGCTCGAGCAGTGGCTCAGCCGCCGCATCTGGCCGCTCGAGGCGGCGCATACCGAGGAGACGGTGTACTGGTCCGCCATGCTCGGTGCCGCGGAGCTGCTGCTCGGCGGCACGACGGCGATCCTCGACATGGAGACGGTGCATCACACGCAGGGCGCGTTCCGGGCGCTCGAGCGCATCGGCCTCCGGGCCGTGGTGGGGAAGTGCCTCATGGACGCGCACCCCGAGGGGGCGCCGCTCGAGCTGGCGGAATCCACGGATACGGCGCTGGCCGAGGCCGAAAGCCTGGCGCGCCGCTGGCACGGCGCGGCGGGCGACCGGCTGCGCGTCTGCTTCGCGCCGCGTTTCGTGCCGAGCTGCTCCGGTCCATTGCTGCGCGCGGCGAGCGAGCTGGCAGAGCTGTTCGGTGCACAGGTGCACACGCACGCCGCGGAGACGATCGTCGAGCGGGAGACGGTGCTGCGCACGACCGGAATGGAGGAGATCGCCTACCTCGATTCCGTGGGGATCTCGGGGAAGCACGCGGCACTGGCGCACTGCGTGTGGGTCGACCAGCACGAGACCGCGCGGCTCGCCCGCCAGGGGACGAATGTGGTGCATTGCCCATCGTCGAACCTGATGCTCGGCAGCGGCGTGGCACGGGTGCCGGAGCTGCTCGAGGCGGGGTGCCGCGTGGCGATCGGTGCGGACGGCGCGGCGTGCAACAACCGGCTCGACGTGTTTGCGGAGATGCGCCTCGCCGCGCTCATCCAGAAGCCGCGGCTCGGCGCGGAGGCGCTCCCCGCCGGCAAGGTGCTTGAGCTCGCGACCGTGGGAGGGGCGCGAGCGCTCGGATTGGAAAACGAGATCGGCTCGATCGCGGTCGGCAGACGCGCGGACCTCCTGGTGATGGACCTGCGCGAGCCGCACGTGACGCCCGCCGGCGCGGATCCCGTGTCGCAGCTCGTGTACGCCGCGTGCCCGAGCGACGTGCGCGACGTGTTCGTCGACGGGCGCGCCCTGGTGCTGGGCCACGAATTGGTGACCGTGTCGGTGGACGAGATCGTGCGCGAAGCGGGTCGCTGCGCCGCCGAGCTGCGGCGGCGGGCGCAGCTGGCGTGATGCTCCTGATGCAGAGGTGGCGTCGATGTTTGGTGTATGAGGGACTGAAGTCCCGTCTCGGCGTGTGGGTCGTCCTAAAGGACGCGGGCCCGCGAGGCGTCCTTCAGGACGCGCTGCGGCCGAGGTGGGACTTCAGTCCCTCATAACAACGGGACACATCCAGCGCATGTTTCTCTCATGCGTCGTCGTACTTCTTATGACGGCCGCGCAGGCCCCCGCCGACTCGGGGCCCGCCGCGTTGTACCAGGCGTGGTGCAGCAAGTGCCACGGGACGGACGGCCGCGGCCGGGCCGCCGCGACCACGCGCCTCGCCGTCCCGCCTGCCGATCTGCAGGAGTGCCAGGCCAGCACCGCCGAGCCCGAAGCCCGCTGGATCGGCATCGTGACGCAAGGCGGCGCGGCGTTCGGGCTGTCGCTCGACATGCCTGCGTTCGGAGAAGCCGGTACGCCCGCGCAGATCCGGGCCGTCGTCCGTTACGCCCGCTCGTTGTGCGGCGATTCCGGCTGGCCTCCCGGTGAGCTCAACTTCCCGCGGTCGTTTCTCGTCGAAAAGGCGTTCCCGGAGAATGAGTGGGTCGTGACGGAAGCGGGGCGCGGCCAGGCGCTCATCTACGAGCGCCGCTTCGGTAAGCGGCTGCAGGTCGAGGGCGAGGCCCGTACGATGTTCGATTCACTCCGTCGGCCGTTCGACGGTGTGACGGCATCCCTCAAGTACAATGTGTGGCATAGCCTGGAGCGCCGGGCGCTGGCGAGCCTGGGCGTGGAAGCGACGCCCCCGCTCGGCCGCCAGGAGACGTGGGAGATCGAGCCCTTCGTGTCCTTCGGAGCCAACCCCGGGGCGCTCGTGCTCCAGGGCGAAGTCGTGGCCTCGTGGGAGGAGGCCGCGGGGGTCACCGCATTCTCTTACCGGCTGGGCGTGGGACGCGAAGTCGGTCGCGTCGTGCCGATGCTTGACGCCGGATGGACGGTGCCGCGGGCAGGCCAGCACGCGTTGTCTCTCTATCCGCAGCTGTGGATGCGACTCTCCCGCTTGGGCCATGTGGCCGCGTCCGTCGGCGCGGAGGTCCGGGCAGTCGGGCCCGAGCCGCGCCGTCCAAGACTCATTGCGTTCGTGCTCTGGGACTACGGCGACGCGCCGCTATTGCACGGGTGGTAGGGGTCGGAGCGGAGCGGCGGCCGAGCGCCTCGCCGCTCCCGGCGGTTTGCGTTGTGCCATCGGCATCTCCCACCGCCAGCCCGCTCCGGCGGGCCACTTCGACGAGACGCTGCACCGCCGCCGACGCCTCCGGGAGCCACACCAGCGCGAGCCAGCACGGAATCGGAGGCTCGACAAACGGACGATACACGATCGCCTGCGAGCCCGTGCGGTACGGCGCGGCGATCGCCTCGCTCGCCAGCGCCCAGGCCTCGCCCGCGGCGATCAGCAGGTTGTGGGAGGGCGCCTCCTTGGGACGCTCGCGACGCCGCTGCGGCCGCAGGCCACGGTCTTGCAGAGCTTCCTCGAACACCTGGAGGAAACCGGGCCAGCGCAGCGAGGCGGATTGGAGCCAGGGGAGCGCCTGCAGGTCCGGCAACCGCACGGACGGCTGCGCCGCGAGCGGGTGGCTCGCCGGGAGCAGCACGCCTGTCGTGGCACAGTCGATCAGGCGGTGCGCGCCGAAGCCTGCCACGGGCCACTGCGCGAGAAAGACGCTCGCGACATCGACCGTCCGCTCGCGGAGCGCCCGGTAGGTCTCCCCGTCGGTCTGGCTGGAGACCCGCACCTGCACGCCAGGAGAGGCGTCGCGAAATGTCGCCAGGAGGCCCTCGATGGTCGCGGCATAGAGCGACAGCTCGCCGTGCGCGAAGTGGAGTGTGGACGCTCGGTCCTCGGACGCGCCGCGGGCGCTCGCGATGGCGCGGGCCGCGCCGTCCAGGGTGTTGCGGGCTTCGGTGAAAAACGCCTCACCGGCGCGGGTGAGTCGAACCCCGCGGGGGATTCGTTCGAACAACGCGACGCCCAACTCGGTCTCGAGATCGTGGATCTGCTTGGACAGGGCGGGTTGGGCGACGTGCAGGCGCCGCGCGGCGCGGGCGAATCCGAGCTCCTCGGCGACGGCGACGAAATAACGAAGGTGTCGGAGCTCCATCTTTCCCTTTAGTGATCTTTGATATACTATGCTATACAACGATCGTCAACAGGGCACGGTTCCTGGACCGCGCGATGGCGCACGAACCCGAGCTGCTCGACATCGCCCAGGCGGCGGTGTTCCTGCACGTCAGCCAAATGTCGCTGCGCCGCTGGACCAACTCCGGCCGGCTGCCCTGCTTCCGCGTCGGTGGGCGGCGGGAGCGGCGCTTCCGCCGCGCCGATCTGCTCGCGTTTCTGGAGCGGACCGGCGAGCCCGCGCCGGCGCCCCACGCTGGGCACCTGTGCGGACTGTACACGAGTGGAGCGGCGCGGGAGCGACAGGCCGCGGCCTTTCTGGCGAAGGGGCTGGAGGCCGGGGGCACGTGCTTTCTGGCGGCGGAGCCGACCGTTCGCGAGCGCGTGCTGGCGGGGCTCGCCCGCGATTGGCCCGCGGCGCCGGCCGCCGCCCGCAGCGGCCGGCTCGTCGTGTCGCGGTACGCCCGACTCCCGGCCGCGCAGCTCGAGTACTGGGAGGCGGGGTTCGCCGACGCCAGGCGCGCCGGTGCGGGGGAACTGCGCGTAGTAGGCGATATCTCGGGCGAGCGCCTCGGGCGGCACCGCTCGTTCGGTGACCTGCTCGTCTACGAGCGCGACTACGGAGCGCTGGCGCGGCGTTTCGGCGTAGCCACCCTGTGCTTGTACGATGCCCGCCGGCTCTCCGGCGTGCAGGCTGCCCGCATGCTGCAGGTGCACACCGACATGCTTCGGGAAACGCCGGCCGACGTCTCGCCGTGACTCGACCCCTCACGCCTTTCCGTTGACGTTGAAGCGCTGAATCGTCTCGGTGAGCCGGGCCGCCGCCACCGAGAGGTGTTGCGATGTAGTCGTGAGCTCGCCCAGTGACGCGATCTGCTGCTCGGTCGCCGCCGAGGTCTGCTCCGCGCCCTGGGCGGCCGAGTCGGCGATGCCGGCCACCTCTTCCATCTGTCGCACCACGTCGCGCATGCGGCGCACCTGCCCTTCGGTCTCGCCGGCGAACGCGGTGGCGAACTGCACGGTCGCGTTCAAGTCCGCGAAGATCGCGTCGAGCGCCTGCCGCACGGCGCTCGAGACGGCGTCCACGCCCTGAGCGGTGCGCCGTCCCTCGTCCATCGCCGCCACCACCTGGGTGATCTGCTCCTGGGTCTGGCGCACCCGGGCGCGCACCTCCTCAGCCGAGCGGGAGCTCTGCTCGGACAACTTCCGCACCTCGTCCGCCACGACGCGGAACCCCAGGCCGTGCTGTCCGGCGCGGGCCGCCTCGATGGCGGCGTTCAAGGCCAGCAGATCGGTCTGGCTCGCGATCCGCGCGATGGTGTCGACGAGCTTTCCGACCTCGCGGGACCCCTGCTCCAACGTCCCGGCCGCGCGCGAGACCTGGTCCAGGTGGGCGACCAGGCTGACCAACAGCTCGCTGGCGCGCGCGATCTCGGCGCCGTGACGGCGGGCCTGCTGTGCCACCGCGTTGATTTGCCGCTCGGCCTCCTGGGCGCGCCCGTGCAGCTGCGAGGCGATCCCGGCCGCCGCCTCCGAGTCTTCCCGTCCGTGACCGATGAGCTGGCGCTGCCGCGCGGTGCCGCGGGACAGCTGCTGTGCCGTGGCGGCGATCTGCTGCGATGCCAGCTGCACCTCCTGCGCCGAGCCCGCGAGCTGTTGCGCCCCGGTCGTGAGCTCCTGGGCCTGCTGCTGCACCTGACGCACGATCTCGGCGATCGCCTCGGTCGTACGGTTCACGCTCATCCCGAGGGAGCCCAGCTCGTCGAGCGCCGCGTCCGCCACCTGCCCGGTCAGATCGCCGCGCTCCACTTGCACCAACGCCTCGCGCGTCGCTCGCAGGCGGCTCACGATCCGGGTGAGCATGGGGACCAGAATGCCGCAGGCGACCGCGAGCCCGAGCGACTCCTGCAAGACAAGGCTCCAGCTCCAATCGCCCGCCGCCGCGCGGAGCGCGGTGGCCAACCCGAACCCCGTCAGGTTGAGCGCCAGCGCCTGCCACGCTTCGGTGCGCCCGAGATACCACGCCGCCTCGAGTGGCGCGATGAGATAGGCCGCGTACAGCACGTGCCCGGTAGGGCCGAGCGCGTACAACAGCGTGGAGATCACGCCCGAGCCGATGGCAATGTTGACGTGGGTGTACCCCGGGCGGAACGGCGTATCGCGGGTGATCCGATACATCGCGATGTTGGCCGCCGCGAACACCGCCGCGAAGCCGACGATCAGCCACCAGGAGACGGGAACGAGACGCGCCAGGCGCACCGCCGCGAGGAGGGCCACGCCCAGTCCCAGCAACGTCCAGCGCGCCCGCGTGTTCGCCAGCACGTACTGGCGCTGCGCGGCGCGACTCTCCTCGGCGAGCTGGGCGGCGAGGGCGGGCGCGGACATGGGGACAAGATGAGCGGCGCCCGCGGCCGGGGGTAGTGGGCTACATCCGCAGGAGGTAGCTGATCTTCAAGAAGAAGCCGTCCGAGGCGCGGCTCAGGTTTTGGAAGCGGAACGCCTCGGGCTCGATGAGTGAAGTACCGTAGCCGAAGAAGATCAGCGTCCCCGGCAGCGGCTTGTAGGAGAACAGCAAGTCGTTGCGAAAGTCGTTCGTCACCACCGCCGCCGCTCCGCTCCCGTTCACCAGGATCGGCTGCCCGGTGCGAGGATCTTCGAGCGCGACCTGGTCCTGCGCGAAGTACTGGCCCACGTACCGGAAGAAGACGGCGCGCGAGAGCTGGTACTCGAGCTTCACGCGCGGGATGTTCGCCGTCGAAAAGCGGCTCCCGTCGCGCGCCCGGGTGAGCCGCACGTGGGCCCAACGCGCCTCGAGGTGGACGGCGGGACTGGGCTTCCACGCGGCGGTGGCCTGGACGACGAATTGGCGCCCGGCCGCCGCTTCCGCGAAGATCGCCGTCGCGCCGTAGCTCAGGTTCGCGGTGAGCGTGAACGCCCGCTGCGGCGTACTCATGCCCGCGTTCGTGGCCCAGAGATTGTAGAGTCCGTGCGGCACTACGAACGGAATCGTGTCCGCTGTGCGGTCCACCCGGTATGCGCTGTACGCTTCAGCAACGAATCGTTGCGCGTGGCTCGTGAGCTGCGCCGTGAGGTTCCAGCCGCCGCGCAGCGTGGCACTCCCGTCGAGTTCGGGGCCGCCCTCGAAGATGCCGCGCATCCGGAAGAAGTCGTCGTACCGCCACAGCGGGAAGAGGTTCACGAACGCGCTCACTTGTTCCAAGACTGAGCCGGGTGCGCCGTACCAGGTGAACCGGTTGTAGACCCTCGCCTGGACGAAGTCCACGCGGTTGATGAACCCGCTCCGTGTCGCAAACTCGGACGTGGCTCCCTGTAGCTCATAGTGGTTCCCGTAACTGCGCCCGGTGCGGTCGCCGAACGTCACTGCCCACAACTGTCCCGCACGCGCGCCGCTCCCGTCCCTGGTCCACGAGCCCACGACCTGCGCCTGCGAAAACCAGATCTTCTTCCAGACAACCCGCGCATCCGCGCCGAGGACGCGACTGTAGTCGCCGCCATCGATGCGGTCGGTGTAGACGAGCCCGGCCGTGGAGCTCGCCCCCAGGTCGCGGCGCAGCCGCAGCAGGTTGTAGACCGGATTGCTCCCGGCAGCGGACTGGGTGTGGTCGTCCACGGCGCCGAGGTAGGCGACCGCCGTGCCACCCAGCTTGCCCGTGAGCTTCGCTCCCGCGACGGGCTGCACGATCTGTCGCGTGTAGATCAAGCGGTTCGGCGTGTCGAACTGCTCGAGCCCGTCCAGGAAGAACGGCCGCTTCTCCGGATAGAACAGCGCGAAGCGCTCGTTGACCGTGACCTGGCCGACGTCGGCCTCGACCTGGGAGAAATCCGGGTGAGCGGTGGCGGTGAGACCCAGGTTCTGCGTGAGCCCCCAGCGCACGTTGCCGCCCAGCTCGGGAGTGCCGCGGTAGTCGTAGCCGGTGCTGGCCGGTGCGCCGTCGACCTTGGAGGTGAATTCGGGCGTGAGATCGACGACCACCCCGCGCTTCAATCCGGTGAGCCCTGTGAGCCGGCCGGACTGAATCAGGAAGCTGGCGCTCGCCCGGAACACCGGCGTCCAGGTGTCCTCGTAGCCCGAGTGCTGCACTACCCGCACCACCTGCAGGCCCCACGACTGGGGATCGGCGCTTTGATAACGCAGGCTCTTGAAGGGGATGCGCACCTCGACCTCGTACCCCCAGTCGGTGCGGTGGCCGTGAGACTGGTAGACGAAGTCCGGGCTCAGGTCCACGATGCCGTCGTATCGCCCGGTGGCGGACGCGCCGCCGCCCGCGGCGCCCGCGTCCTGCCCCTCGCTGCGCACGCCGTCCTCCTGCACGCCGAGCGGGTTCACCGCGAACAACAGCGCGCGGCGGTGGTCGTTGTAGGTGTCGAGCAGGATCTGGATGTTGTCGTCCGCGTCGATGTGGTCGCGGTCGGCCAGCGTGGCCCGCACCACGTTGCCGTGCGGCTCGTAGGCGCGCACGCCGAACCAGATGGCGTCGGGCGCATACCACACGAGCACTTCGGTGGAATCTTCGGCGGGCCGGCCATCGACGGGGCGGTACTGCGAGAAGCCGACCAGACGCGCGGCCCGCCGCCACACCGGCTCGTCGAGCATGCCGTCGACGCGGGGGTCCGCTTCGATCCGCGGGAGCGTCACGGCGAGCTGCTTCTTCCAACCGTCGTAGGTCGGCGGGTCGGGGACGCCCGACTGGAGCAGGAGCAGCAGGGCGAGCATGGCGTGAAACCTAAGTGGGGAGTGCGGCGTGCGGAATGCGGAATGGATCGACCGGCCTCGAGCGGTCGCCTACGAATCGTCAGCCAACCACGCTACTCCGCACTCTACTCGTATCTCAGCGCGACGATCGGATCGAGCGCCGCCGCCCGCCGCGCGGGCCAGATGCCGAAGAACAGGCCCACGGCCGCGCTGAAGACGAACGCCAGCAGGATCGCCAGGGGCGAGATCAGGGTGTTCCAGTGCGCCAGCTGCGACAACACGATGGCGCCGAACGAGCCGAGCAGCACGCCGATCAAGCCTCCCGCGAGGCACAACACCAGCGCCTCCACGAGGAACTGAAACATGATGTTGAACCGGGTGGCGCCGAGCGCCTTGCGCACGCCGATCTCGCGGGTGCGCTCGGTGACGGACACGAGCATGATGTTCATGATGCCGATGCCGCCGACCAGCAGGCTCACGGCGGCGATGCCGGCGAGCAGATACTTGAACGTCTCGGTCGTCTGCTGGAAGGTCGCGAGAATGTCCGTCTGGTTGCGGATCTGGAAGTCGTTGTCCTGTCCGGGGCGGATCTTGTGCTGGCGCCGCAGCACCCGCTCGATCTCGATCATCGCCAGGTTCATGGCGTTCAAATCGGTCGCCTGGGCCGTGATGCTGCGCAACCGGTCGGTGCCGATGAGGCGATAGCGGGCGGTCTGGAGCGGGACGAGGATCTGCTCGTCCGGGTTGAAGAACGACCCTTGCGAGCCTTTCTCCGAGAGCACGCCGATGATCTCGAAGGCGATGCCGCGAATCAGGATCTCCTGGCCGATCATTGCGTCCCGATTGGAGCTGAGCATCTCGGGGACGGCCGAGCCGATGACCGCGCCGCGGCGGCGCGCCGCGTCGTCGCCGGCGGTAAACATGCGGCCGGCCGTGATCGTGTAGGCGTGCATCGGCACGTAGGCGGGCGTGGTGCCGACGACGTTCACGTTGATGTTCTGATTCCCCTGCTGGACCTGGAGGTTGGCGCTCAGCTCGGGCACGACGGCGCTGATGTAACGGGCGTTGTTCGCGAGCGCGGTGTCATCGTCCAGCGTGAGGCTCACGCGGGCGCCGCTCGCGACGCCGCGCATAAAGCTCTGGCCGGGATACACACTCAACAGGGTCGGGCCGAGCGACTGGATGCGGTCCTGCACCGATTTCTGCGCTCCCGACCCCAACGCGACCATCGTGATCACCGCGCCCACGCCGATGATGATGCCCAGCATGGTGAGGAGCGAGCGCAGCTTGTTGGCCCGCAGCGCCTCGAGCGCGACCACGATGATCTCGCCCAGGAGCATCGTTACCGCGCCCCGCTGCCGGAGAGCACGACGACCGTGTCCTGCTCGGTCAAGCCGCTCGTGACCTCGATGTAGTCCAGGTCGGTGAGGCCGGTTTGGATGGAGGCCGGCACGATCTTGCCGCCCCGCCGCACGAACACGATGTAGCTGCCACCCGCACTACTGGTGGTCGACCCACCGGCCGACCGGCTCCCCTTCGACGGCTCCGCCGCGTGAAGCTTACTGCCGTCTCCTCCCGCGGCCGGCGGGGACGCGGCCGTCGCCTGCGTATCCGCGAGTTGCTGCTGCACGAGACGTGGGTCGAGGCCCAGTACGCTGACCGCCGATGCGACGTCCCGCGGCGTCCGCAGCGCGGCGTTCGGCACCGCCAGCACCCCCTGGCGCTGTCCCGTGTGGATCTCGACTTCGGTGTTCATCCCCGGCTTGAGCAGGTGGTCGGGGTTCAGGATGTCCACATCGACCGGAAACATCGTCACGTTCTGGGTGACCTGCGCCTGGGGTTCGATCTTGAGGACATGGCCCTCGAACTGGCGATTCGGGTACGCATCGACGGTGATCGTGACGGGCACCCCCGGTCGCACCTTGCCCACGTCGGTCTCATCCACGAGCGCCGACACCCGCACCGTGTCGAGGTTCGCCATCTTCAGGATGACGGTGCCTCCGCCGACGTCGTTGGTGGGACTCGAGATCACCGTCCCGAGCACCGCGTCGAGCTCGAGAATGGTGCCGGTGATGGGCGCCTGGACCTGCGTGTCCTGCATCGCGTCCCTGGCGGTCTGGAGGTTTGCCTCGGCGGTGGCGACGGCCGCCTGGGCCGTCGCAAAGGAGAGCTTCGCGGCCTCGTAATCGCTCTCGGTGATGGACTTGCTCTGGAACAGCGCGTCGCTGCGCTTGAGCTGCGCCGTCGCGTTCTCGCGCTGCGCCTGGGCCACGTTGAGGTTCGCCTGGGCCTGGGTCAGATTGTTGCGCGGAATGCGCGGGTCGATCTTGGCGAGGAGCGTGCCCCTCTTGACCTCGTCCCCCGTCTGGACCGGCATCTCGAGGATCTCGCCCGAGGCCTTCGATTTCACGCTCAGCGTCAGGATCGGCTGGATCGCACCGGAGGCGGTGGCGGTGACGACGATGTCGCGCCGCGCCACGGGGACCAGCGAGTACGGTGGCGCGGTCTCCACCTTGTGGCAGGCGGCGACGCCCGCGATCACCGCGGCGGTCGTCACGCGGAGCGATCGCGTCACGGCGGGCCCCTTCTCCCGGTGGTCGCGGGAGTGCTCTGCGACTGTTGCTGTCGCAGGCCGGGCAGCCCGCCGCCGGTGACGTTCTGGAACCGCTGGCGGAACTGCTGCTGCGCCTGCACGAGCGACGCGCTCGGCAGCACCAGAACCGTGTCCTGCTCCGTCAGGCCGCTCGTCACCTCGATGTAGTCCTGATCGGTGAGGCCGGTCCTGATCGGCACCGGCACCGGCTGGCCATGCCGCAGGGCGAAGACGATGAAGTTGCTGCCGAGCTCGCCGCGGGCTCCCCGGCCGCCCCGTCCCCCGCCCCCGCCGTTTCCACCCCCGCCCTCCCCGCCGCCGGCCCGCTGAAACTGGCTGCGCATCTGTTGTAGCATGGCTTGCTCCGCCGGAGTCAGCGTCTGACCGCTCATGCGCTTTTGGAAAGCCGCCCGCACCTGTTCGGCGGTCACGCCGGGGGGCAGGGTGATCGTCCGGCCGCTGGGCGTCGTAAACGTCGCTCCACCACCGCCCGTGCCGGTCTGCCCCTTCCCGCTGTCCCCGGGGGCGATGCTGTCTCGCGGCGCCCGCCGTGGCGTCGGAGCGGTGGCGAGCCGTTGCAGCACGAGATCGGGGTCCAGGCCGAGCACGCTCGCCGCGGAGCCGACGTCGCGCTGCGTGCGCAGCGCGGCGTTGGGCACCGCCAGCACGCCCTGGCGCTGCCCCGTGTGGACCTTGACCTCGGTGTTCATCCCCGGCTTGAGCAGGTGCCCGGGGTTCGGGATGCCGACGAGCACGGTGAACATCGTGGCGTTCTGGACCACCTGGGCCTGCGGCTTGATCTTCACGACCGCGCCCGCGAATGGCTGGTTCGGAAACGCGTCGACGGTGATCGTCGCCGGCATCCCGGGCTGCACCTTGCCCACGTCGGTCTCGTTGACGAGCGCGGAGTCCTGCACGGCATCGAGGTTCGCCATCTTCAGGATGACCGTGCCGCCGCCGAGCGTGGGGCTCGAGATCACGGTGCCGAGCACGGCGTCGATCTCGAGGATGGTACCGGTGATCGGCGAGCGGACCTGGGTGTCCTCCATCGCGTCCTTGGCGGTCTGGAGGTTCGCCGTGGCCGTCACGACGGCCGCCTGCGCCGTCGCGGCGGCGAGCTTGGCGACTTCGTAGTCCGTCTCGGCGATGGAATTGCTGCGAAACAGGTCCTCGCTCCGCTTGAGCTGCGCCGTGGCGTTTTCCAGTTGTGCCCGCGCCTTGTCGAGGTTCGCCTGGGCCTCGGTCAGGTTGTCGCGCGGAATCCGGGGGTCGATCTTGGCCAAGAGCCGACCCTGTTGGACCTCGTCTCCCGTCTGGACCGGCATGCCGATGATTTCCCCCCAGGCTTTCGACTTCACCGTGAAGGTGAGCACCGGCTGGATCACGCCGTCGGCGACCGCCGCCACGACGATGTCGCGCCGCTCGACGGGGACCTTTTCGTACAGGGGCGCGGATTCCGCCTTCTTGCAGGCGGCATAGCCCACCGCCAGCGCCGCGGACGCGGCGACTCGCAGCGATCGGGGTACGCTCACCGCTCCATCCGTTCGTCGCGCTCGATCAGCCCGTCGCGCAGGTGGATCTGGCGGCGCGCGTGCGCCGCGATGTCGCGCTCGTGGGTGACCAGGACGATCGTCTGGCCGCCGCTGTGCAGCTCCTCGAACAGACGCATGATCTCCTCGCCCGTCGCCGAGTCGAGGTTCCCGGTCGGCTCGTCGGCGAGCAGAATCGAGGGTTCGTTCACCAGGGCGCGCGCGATCGCCACGCGCTGGCGCTGGCCGCCCGACAGCTCGTTGGGCCGGTGGTCCATGCGGTCTGCCAGTCCCACGCGCTCGAGCGCCCGGGCGGCCTGGGCGCGCCGGGCCTGGGCCGCCTGGCCGGCGTAGATGAGCGGCAGCTCCACGTTGTGCAGCGCGTTGGCCCGCGGCAGCAGGTTGAACGTCTGGAAGACGAACCCGATCTCCTTGTTGCGGATGCGCGCCAGGTCATCGTCCGACAGATCGCTCACCTTCTGACCGTTCAGCCAGTACTCCCCCGCGGTCGGCGTGTCGAGGCAGCCGATCAGGTTCATCAGCGTGGACTTCCCGGATCCCGACGGGCCCATGATCGCGACGAACTCGTTGCGGCGGATCTGGAAGTCGACCCCCCGGAGGGCGTGCACCACCTCACCGCCCATGTCGTAGTTCCGGGTGAGCTTGTGGGTCAAGATCACGATGTCCGGCTGGGGTGTGTCACCGGTCCGGAACGTGGCCGCCTGAGCGCTGGTCATAGGGCGTGCCCCACGATCGCCTCGAGTTGGGCGCGGGCAATGCGGTAGTTGTAGCGCGCCTGAACCTGGTTCACCTCGGCCTGGGTCAGGTTCGCCTCGGCCGTGACCTCGTCGAGCTGGGTCCCCGCGCCCACCCGATAGCGCTCTTGCTGCACGCGCAGCGCTTCGGTCGCCGCGACCACGTTGGCGCCGGCGATCCCGATTTGCACGTACGCGGTGGAGAGCGCGGCGAGCTGCTGGGTGAGCTGGGCGTTCACCTGGCGGCGCGCGTCTGCCGCCTGGGCCGCCGCGTTGTCGCGCGCCACGCTCGCCGACACCTGAGCCTGCTCGCGCTGGAACCCGTTGAAGAGCGTCCAGGAGAGGCCGAAGCGCCACGTAAAGTTCTCGGGGTAGGTGCCGAACAGGGGCAAGCTGGGGGAGCCCGTGCCCGTCCGGCTGTTGCTGTAGGACACGATCAACGATGGCCAGTACTGCGAGCGAGCACTCCACACCTGGGCGCCCGCCGCGCGCGCCTGTGCCTCGGCTGCGTTCACGAGTGGCGCCGCTTGGAGCGCCGCGGGGCGCAGCGCGGTCGTATCGGGGAGTGGTGGAAACGTCGTGTCTGGCAGGGCACGGACCCGCTGGTCCACGCCGATCTGCCGGCCGAGGGCGGCCTGGGCGGTGGCCAGGCTCGCCTGCGCCTGGAGCAAGTTCAGCTGGGCGGTGCCCAGGTCCACCGTGGACGTGAGGGTGTCGGAGCGGGTGGCAGCCCCCGCCTGGAACTTGTTGACGGAGATCTGGAGCTGCTGTCGGGCCCGCTGCACCTGCGCCTCCGCGACTCGCACCAGCTCCTCGTCGGCGAGCGCTGCGAAGAATGCCTGCTGGGTCGCGAGCGTCGTCTGGTAGCGCTGGTTCACGAGTCCTGCCACCGCGGCGTCCTGGGTCGCCGCCGAGGAGCGGAGGTTGGCGAACCGGCTGAAGCCGTCGAACAGGACGAGGCTCGCCGACAGGCCGCCCGAGTACGAATACAGGGGTGGCAGCGTGTCGGTGGTCCCCGTTCGGAAGCTTGAGGTGTTGCTGCGTGAGGCCGAGGCGCTGGTGCTCACGGTCGGCAGGAACGCCCCCCACGCGCTGCGCTCGCCGGCGCCCGCGTTGCGCGCGGCGCCGCGTGCCTGGACCATGGCGGGCTGCACGTCGAGCGAGCGCCGGATCGCCTCGGCGAGCGTCACCTCCAGCGGCGCCTGCCCCTGGGCCGCGACGGCGCCGGGCATGCCGAGACAGATGATCGCCGCCAGGGCGGCTGTCGGGTGGTGACGGACGGACGTCATCGCTTCTTTCCGCTCGAGTCGGTCTTCTCCCTCTGATGCCGATGCCGGGCCATATGGTCGCGATACTTCGCCTGCTGGTCCGGCGTGAGGTGCGCCGTCACTTCCGAGTCCATCTCCGCCCGCAGCGCGTCGAAGCGCGGTCGGACCGTGTCCCACACCGCGGCCATGCGGGTAAAGTGCCGCTGCAGGATGGCGTGGACGGAGTCGCGCTGCACCGGCGTCAGCGCCAGCTCGTCGGTCAATTCGGCCACGAGCGGCTCGACTCCCCGGCCGCGCTCGGGCGCGCCGCCGTAGGCGACGCGGCCCCAGAGGGCCCGGCCGCCCACGCCGACTACGATCCCCGCGGCGAAGGTCGTGACGAGCAGCAGCGTGGCCCACGCGGTCGGACGGTTCAGCATCACGCAACTTCCTTTCTAGTTGCCCAGCACGGAGGCCAGGACCACCTCGACCACCGGCGTGCGGGGCGCGATCAGCGCTTCCGCGACCGACGGGCCGGGCGCCGCCGTCGCGCGGCCCACGAGATACCCCGCCGCCAGCGAGAAGAGCACGGCCGCGGCCACCCCCACCCGGGCCCAGCGGGCGAGTACTCGGTCCCACGAGCCGGCGCCGCGCGAGTCGTCGACCCGCGCGAGCAGCCGCGCCACGAACGCGGCGTGACTTCCCTCCGGCGGCTCGAGCGCCTGCCGCAGCGCGGCACCCAGCGCCGGATCGGGCCGGTGATCGAACGGCAGCGGTTCTCGCGTCATTCCTGCTCCTTCCAGTCTGCCAGCAGTACGCGCAGCCGGCGACGCGCGTGGAACACCTCCGAGCGCACGGTGCCCTCGGGGATGCCGAGGATGCCCGCGATCTCGGCGTGCGAGTAGCCCTCCACGTCGAACAGCACGACCGCCATGCGACGCCGGTGCGGCAGCTCGGCGAGCGCCGCCCGCAGTCGCTCCGACAGGGCGCGCTGCTCCGTGGTCGCATCGGGGCGGGCGCCGCCCGCGACCAGCGCGGGATCGAGCTGCTCGACCCGGCGCACTTTGCGGCGGCGCCGGCGATCGGTCGCCGCGTTCGCGACGATGCGCAACAGCCACGGCCCGAACGGTCGGCGGGGATCGTACTGGTCGAGCTTCACGAGCGCCGACAGCAACGCGTCTTGCGCCGCGTCGTCGGCGTCGTCCGGATCTCCCAGGACAGCACGCGCCACCCGGCGCGCGACGCCCGCGTATCGCTCGGCGAGCACGCCGAACGCGGCCCGGTCCCCGGCACGGATCCGAGCGACGAGCCCGGCTTCGTCCTGCTCGGGTATACGCGCGGCAGGCTCCGGGGGTTGGGAATCAGGCTTCATCGGAGCCTTCTCGCGAGCGGCGCCGCCGCTCGACCGCGTAGAGGGCGAAGCAGAATGCCAGCCCGAACGTACCTACCGCGAGCGTGATGCTCATCACCCGGGGGAACACGACCAGCAGCGTCCCTATGCCCGCGAGCGTCAGGGCCGCCGTGGCGGCGATCGCCCGCCGCAGCCCGCCCGCCACGCGTCGCAGCGCCACCACTGCGACCGCGCCGAGCTCGTACCCCGAGCGCTTGTGCGCGGGATCGGGCGGCTCGGGCTCGCCCGGTGCGCCGACGAGGCGGGGCGGGAGACTGAGGCGGCGGGGCTGCAGCACGATCTCGCGGCTCGACGCGAGGTCATGCCGAAACTGCGCCGCCAGCTCCTCGGCGAGGTGCTCGCACTCCGCCACCAGATCGAGCTCGTAGTTCGTCAGCAGGCTCGAGACGTTGAGGTTGGTCGAGCCGACGCGGGCCCAGCGGCGGTCGACCAGCATCGTCTTGGCGTGGACCATCGGACCTTGATACTCGAAGATGCGCACCCCCGCCCGCAACAGCTCGCGGTAGCCGACGCGCGTGAAGTTGCGCAACACCGGAAGATCGCTCGTGCCCGGGACGAGGAGGCGGACGTCGACGCCGCCGCGGGCGGCGTCGAGCAGGCCGGCATAGAGCGGCGCCGGTGCGACGAGGTAGGCGTCGGTGATCCACAGTCGCTCGGCCGCGCTCGCCGCCAACAGCTCCACCGCGCGATACACGCGGGCGCGGCGCGGCGCCCCCTCCACCACGCGCACGGTGGAGGTGCCGCCCGACGGCGGATCGGCGGCGAGCTCGTCGAACGGGAGCGCCCCGCCGGTGCGACCCCAGATCCGGCCGAACGCCCGATCCAACGCGGCTACTGCGGGTCCGTCCACGCGGACCATGGTGTCGCGCCAGGGGCGGCGGCGGCGCACGGGATCCCCCGCCCACTCGTCGCCGATGCACAGCCCCCCGACCATCGCCTGCGTCCCGTCGGTCACGAGCAGCTTGCGGTGGTCCCGCTGGATGATGCGAAACGGGCGCCGGGAGAGAATCGGGTGGAACGCGCGTACCTCCGCCCCCGCCTGCCGCAGCCCGCGCCAGTACCGGCGCGACGTCCCGAGGGAGCCGAGCGCGTCGTACAGTACGCGGACCGCTACGCCGGCCCGCGCGCGCTCGGCGAGCGCCGCGGCGAAGCGTCGCCCCGTCCGATCGTCCCGAATGATGTAGTTCTCGAAGTGAACCCAGCGGCGGGCCTGGGCGATCAGCTCGAGCATCACCTCGAGCGCGCGCGGGCTGTCGGGGTGATGCTCGAGCCGATTGCCGCCGATCGCGCGGGCCCCTGCCGCGCGGTCGATCGCGAGGCCGAGGGCATCGGGGGCGTGCCCGTTGACGGGGCGGCTCGGCGCCCGGGGCGACGCCCTCACCCCACCGGCACCACCGGCGGCGCCTCGGTCCCCCCCCCGAGCCCGAGGGCGCGCTCCACCGGGCGTAGCGCCTGGATCACGAACCCGATGTGCTCGTCGAGCGGGACGCCCAGCTCCTCCGCGCCCTGGCGCACCTCGTCGCGATTCACGCCACGCGCGAACGCCTTGTCCTTGAGCTTCTTCTTCACCGACGCCACCGCCAGGTCGGCGAAGCTGCGCGAGGGACGCACCAGCGCGCACGCCACCAGAAACCCGCACAGCTCGTCCACCGCGAACAGGGTCCGTGCGAGCGGCGTGTCGCGCGGCACGCCCGAATACGTCGCGTGACCGAGGATCGCGCGGCACAGCGCGTCGGAGAGGCCCCGCTCCCGCAGCAGCCGTACGCCCCAGGCGGGATGGCCTTCGGTCGGCGAGTGCTCGCTGTTGGGGAATTTCTCGTAGTCGAAGTCGTGCAGCAGGCCCACGATGCCCCACGTCTCCGGGTCCTCCCCGTACCGCGACGCGTACGCGCGCATGGCCGCCTCCACCGCGAGCATGTGCTGGCGGAGCGATGGAGACAGCGTGTGCTCCTCCATCAGGGCGAGGGCTTCGGCTCGGGTCATCCGATCTCCACATTCCACCGTTCCGCCCACAGCTCGGCCATGAGGATGGGCCAGAGCTTGCGGGCGTTGTTGCTCTTCCCGGCGCGATGCTCGGCGAGGAGGCGCGCGGTCGGCGCGTCGGGGTACAGCCGCGGCGCTGCGAGATAGCGGTCGGCGAGCGCCGCCAGGCCGCCGTTGAGCCACCGCGCTACCGGCACCGAGAGGCCGCGCTTGCGCCGCCCGATCACGTCGTCGGGCACGAGCCCGCGCGCCGCTTCCTTTAATATCGCCTTGGTGGTCAGGCCCCGCACCTTGAGCCGCACGGGCGCGGGGAGGACAAGCTCCAAGACCGCGCGGTCGAGATAGGGCGCGCGCGCTTCGAGCGAGGCGAGCATCGTGCCGCGGTCCACCTTGACGAGCAGGTTGTCGGGTAGATACGAGAGGAAGTCGAGCCACAACAGGCGGTTGAGGCCCCCGTCCGCGGGAAATCGGTCCAACAAGCCGGTCGCCCAGGCAAGCGTCCGCCGATCCGGGCCGAGGGCGCCGAACCACGTCAGGTGACGCTCGACGGGCGGCGACTCCGCAGCCGCGACCAGCTGCTTGAGCAGGAACTCAAGCGTGACTTTCCCGGTCGAGGTGGGCAGGCGGTTCACGAGCCAGCGTAGCACCGCTCGCCCCGGCGTGCGCTGGAACAGCGCCGCCGCCTTGTGCCCGAGGTACGTCGGGTAACCCCCGAACAGCTCGTCCGCCCCCTCGCCCGACAGGACGACCTTCACGTCCTCCCGTGCCGCCTCGGCGAGCAGATACGTGGGCAGGATCGCCGGGTCGCCCACCGGCTCGGCGAGCCCACGCGTGATGGTCGTGAAGGCGCGCTCCAGCGCGGGTTCATCGGCGGCGACGACGTGATGCTGCGTGCGAATGTGGTGCGTCACCGCCTCGGCGTAGGGGCTCTCGTCGTACCCAGGCTCGACGAACCGCACCGAGTACGTGTGGATCTGCTCGCCGGGCATCACGCGCGCGGCGGCGGCCGCGAGCAGCGAGGAGTCGAGGCCACCGCTCGTGAACACGCCCACCGGCACGTCGGACATGAGCTCGCGCTCGACCGCGCGCAGCAGTGTGGCGCGCAGTGTCGCCGGGGCATCGAGGCGCGACGGGCCGGCCGCCACCGCCGCCGCGTCCCAGTAGCGGCGCTCGGTCACGCCGCCCTCGTGCGCGACCAGCACGTGCCCGGGCTCGAGCTTCGCGATGCCAGCGAACATCGTGTGGGGGGCAGGGACGTAGCCGAGCGCGGCGTACAGCGCCGCCGCCGTGGGGTTCAGGCGCCGGGGCTGGTCGGGAAACACGAGCAGCGCCTGTATTTCCGAGGCGAAGCGGATCTCGCCTTCGACCTGTGTCCAGAACAGGGGCTTCTCGCCGGCGCGGTCGCGCGCGAGCAGAAGGCGCCGCTGTGGGTCGTCCCACACGGCGAGCGCGAACATCCCGTCGAGCCGTCCCACGCCGTCCGGCCCGAGGCGCTCGTATAACGGCACGATCGTCTCGATGTCTCCGGTGGAGCGGAACGGATATCCGGCCTGCGCGAACTCGCGGCGCAGCTCGGGCGCGTTGTAGATCTCGCCGTTGCACACCATCCATACGGCGCGGCCGGGGCTCAAGAACGGTTGGTCGCCGGTGGTCAGGTCCATGATCGCGAGGCGGCGCGCGCCGATCCGGGCGCGCTCGTGGCCGACGATTTGCTCACCGTCGGGTCCGCGGTGCGCGAGCGCCGCCGCCATAGCACCGAGGCAGCCGGGATGACGGAGCGGCCGTCCGGCCAGCGACACGGCACCGAAGATGCCGCACATTACCGCACCCTCCCGCCCCGAGACGGAGGTTGGGGAGGCTGGGGAGGTTGTGGAGGATGTGAAGGTCGACACGGGCCGTAGGCGGCGTAATGTCCGTCGAGCGCGAGGAGCGGGAGCGCCGCCGCGAGCACCGCGCGCGCGTCGCGATTCGCGGCGGTCGCGACGAACACCGTGGGGACGGGGCAGCGAGCGAGTGCCTCGCGCCAATACCCCTCCGGCAGCAGGGGAGAACCGGGCACGTCGCGGTAGCGGTCCTGATAGTCGGCGATGTAGTTGCTGGTGAGCTCGATCCCCGTCGCCGTCGCGACCGCGATCGGCCGTCCGAGGTAGAACGGGAGCGAGGGCGGATAGGCGAGGACGCCCAGGACGGCCGTAGTGCCGGCCGGTGTGTTCCCCTGGCCGAGCGCGGCCGCGGCGGCGCGGGCGAGCGCCGCGGCGGAGCGGTCGTCCCCGACGGCGGCGAGCAGGCGACCGCTCACGAGCGGGATCGCCATCACCACCATGGCGTACCCCGCGATCACCGCACGGGGCCGGCGGATCAGGGCGCCGGCGACCACGCACGCAGCGGAAACGAACAGCACGACACCGAGCGCCAGCGCCGTCGGAGGGATCGCCGCCTTCTCGGCCGGCGTCAGGTCGATCGGCGCGGGTAGCCAATGGGTGAGGGCGACGAGCGCCGCGCCCGCCAACACCGCCACGACGGGATAGCTGCGCCTACCCGGGCCCGCGCCCTCGGCGGCAGCGGGTGTCACCAGGTTGCGCACGGCGGCGAGCACGAACGCCGGCATCAGCGGCAGCACGTACTGTGGCAGCTTGGACTGGTTGAGCGTGAAGAAGACGAGCGGGACGATGATCCAGCTGGCGAACAGCAGCGGCTCGCGCGCGCTGGGCGCCCGACGGGCGCGCCAGGTGGCCCGCCAGGTGCGCGTGCGCGCCAGCGCCGGCACGATCCACGGGAACGCGGCTACCGGGACGATGGGGAAGAAATACCAGAAGGGGGCGGTGCGGTGGAACGTTCCGGTCGTCACGCGCTGCAGCGTCTCGCGCACGACCACGTAGTACGGGAACGCCGGGACGCGGATCGAGACCGCGATGAACCACGGCAGGGCGATCAGCGCGAACGCCCCGACCGCCCGCCAGGAGAACAGCCGACGCAGCGGCAGCCCGGTCGCGAGCGCGTGCGGGACCAACACGAGCAGCGGAAGCGCGATCGCGAGCGGCCCCTTCGTCAGCGCGCCGGCCGCCATCGCCGCCCAGGCGAGGACGGGTCGCTCCTCGAAGAACCACAGGATGGCGGCGGTGGTGCACAGCGTCAGCGTGCTGTCGAAGATCGCCGTGCGCGCGTACACCAGCGGGAGGAGCATGGTGGCGTAGGCGATCCCGGCGAGCCAGCCGGCGTCCGCGCCCCAGCGGCGCCGCGCGAAGGCGACGAGCAGGCCGATGGTGGCGAGCGTCGCCGCGTAGGCGGGCAGGCGTGCCGCGGTCTCCGTGGGTCCGAGCAGCTCCATCAACGCCGCGGCGGCGGCGAAGTAGACGATCGGCTTGTCGAGATACGGCAGCCCGTCCAGGTGCGGCACCAGATAGTCGTTGGTGTGCGCCATCTCGCGCGCGACTTCCGCGTTGCGGCCCTCGTCGGGGTCGAGCAGACGGTACCCGTCGAGGTTCCAGCCGAGCGCGACCGCCGCGAGGAAGAGGAGGGCCCGCAGGCCCGGGTACGGCCGGCTGGTCAGCGGCGCCGCGCTCAATGCAACTGCGGTCCGCCGGCCGGCTGCGCGGGGAGCTGGGATACCGTCACCGGCACGGCGGCTTTCCGCGCACCGTCCACGGTGATCTCGAAGCGATACGGCCCGGCGTGCGGAAACGGGACGTCGAAGACGAGGATGGCCCCAGCTTCGATATCGGTCACGCCCGCCGGGGGCTCGGCGAAGGTGACGTTGCCGTTGCCGCCGAGGATTTCCGCGTCCTGCTCGTCGAGCAAGCGAATCTGCACGTGATGCTCGCCGACCTCGGTGCGCTTCCCCTTGAGACGCAGCACGAGGTGCAGCCGCGGGTGCGTGGCGGGAAACTGCTGCACCCAGATGTGCTGGAAGATGCCGAGGACGGAGAGCTTGCCCGCCTGATCGACGAGCGCATAGTCCGCGATGACGGCGAAGTCGAGGTACAAACGCTACTTCTTGGCGAACGGAACGGACGCCCGGGTTCGCTCCCATTCGAGCTGCAACACGCCGCCCCGACCATCGCCCAGCGGCGCGATGGCAATCGTGAACTGCTCGACCGCGTGGGCCAGCCGCTCGACCTTCATGTCGACCCGCGCGAAGTCGTATTGCGCGTCATACTGGGTGCCCGACTGCCCGGTGGTGCGGTTGAGGATCAACTTCCAGCCGTCGGGGGAGGGGATGGTCCAGAGACTGTACTTGCCCGCCGGGACGGCCGTGCCGGCGATCACGAGATCGGCGCTGGTCTCGAACACGGTGGCCGCGTTCGCTCCGGTGCGCCACACCTTGTTCCACGGCACGGCGCCGCCGAAAATCACGCGGCCCCGCGTCGAGGGGCGGCTATAGCGCACCGCGAGCGCCGCGCCCGCCACGCTCACCCGCACCGAGTCGGCGGGGGAGAGCGGGCCGAGCGAGCGCGGCGCGAACGCCTTCGCGAGTGCGGCGAAGTCCAACGCGCCGCGGACCCGCTCCACGGTCACCTGCATCGTCGTGCCGATGCCGGAGAGCCCCAGCAGCGTGCCGCGCTCGTCCACGCGGGCGCGCAGCAGGCCGATGGACCCGAGCAGGATCGTCATCGAGTCGCGGCCGACCGGGTCCAAAGTCACGGTCCACGGCTCGGTGTTGCCGAGCGGCAGCATGGTCGTCGTGTAGCTCGTGCCACCTGCCGAGCGCGCCCGGCGCGTGAGCTCCTCCAGCAGGGCGTAGTTCTGGAAGTACCACGGGAGCGTGCCCGGTGGGACCTTCACGCGCTGGTGGAGCGTGGAATCGCCGTCCAGCAGCGTGGAAATCGCCGTGTCGCCGGCGAACTGGACGGTCGCTTTCGACTCGCCGGGGCCGGGCGCACCCGAGACGTTGTGTTCGACCAATTCGAAGCGCTCGACTGCGCCGCCCCGGCCGAACGTCGCCGCGAAAATGCGGTGCACCGTGCTCGGCGCGCGCGCGACCTGCTCACCTTCGAGCCGGTCGGCGGTGCGGTTGTACCGCTCGAGCCCCAGTGTGTCATGTCCCAGGCGCACGATGAAGGTGCCCTGGGACGGCGATTCGCCGCGGAGGGGGCGGTGCGCGAACGCGCGTGCGATCGCGGGGACGTCAACCGCGGCGACGCGCTCCACCGTGATCCGCTGCGCCGCGGCGGTGCCCCGCGCGCCCAGGATGTCCCCGCCCGAGTCCGCACGGATCCGCAGCGAGCTGCCGTCCGCGATCGCGACCAGGAGCGAGTCGCCGCTGCCGCGCGCGATGGTGGCGGCGACGGGGGCGAGGCGCGCCAGGGAGAGGAGCGGCGTCACGTACGAGTCGCGCTGCGCAGCGGCGGCCTGGCGGGTGACGAGCTCGAGCAGGGCATAGGAGTGGTTGACGAACGGCATGGCTCCGCCCGGGATGAACAACCGCTCCGAGCGGCTCGAGTCGCCGATCACGAGCTCGATGATCGCCGTGTCGCCCACGAAATCCACGCGCAGCGTCTGCGGCGGCGCCCCGGGGTCGGCCGCCGGGCGGCCGGCGAGCTCGTAGCGCACCACGCCCCCGCGGCGGTCGAGCGCGGCCGTGAAGTGCCGCACGGTCGTGACCCGGGCGGACCGCAGCATCTGATCGCCCTCGAGCGTGGTGGCGCTGCGGCGGTACTGCTCCACGAGCAGGGTATCCGTGCCGAGGCGCACGATGAACGCGCCGCCCTGGGCGGCGAGCAGCGCCGGCACGAGCAGCGCCACGAGTGGGGCGGCGCGCGCGACGCCTCTGCGTCGGATCATGTCACTCGAATCGACTTCACTTCGTCGTTCTGCGCAATCGTGTTCACGACGTCGATGCCCTTGGTGACCTGTCCGAACACGGTGTGGACTCCGTCCAGATGGCGTTGCGGGGAGTGGCAGATGAAGAACTGGCTCCCACCGGTGTCTTTCCCGGCGTGCGCCATGGAGAGGGTTCCGGCTACGTGCTTGTGGACGTTCTTGTGGGTCTCGCACTTGATGGTGTACCCCGGTCCACCCGTGCCCACGCGCCCCTTCCCGGTCTTGGAGTAGGGGTCGCCGCCCTGGATCATGAAGTTCGGGATCACGCGGTGGAATTTGGTGCCGTCGTAGAAGCCCGAGTTCGCCAGCTTGACAAAGTTGGCGACCGTGTCCGGCACCTCGTCGGCGAACAGCTCCGCCTCGATGGTGCCCCGCGCGGTCTCGACGATCACCTTCTTGTTCGGCATCGGGTCTCCCAGGCTAGGTGAGCAGCGTCCTGAGCTCGGCGGCGATCGCGACGGGGAGGGAGCACGTCGTGCCCACACACACCGTGGCGGCGGGCCGCTCCGCCGTCTTCCGGATCACGACCTTACGGGGTCGGTACGTCTGGAGGGCCAGGAGGTGCATGGCGCACGCCGGTCCCTCGCCGCGCGGGCCCGCCACTTCGATGCGGGTGATGGGGTTGAGTGCCCAATCGACGGCGCGCAGCAGCGTGGCGCCGTACAGCGACAGCTGGGCCGCCGCGCCCGCGAACGTCGCGAGCTGGCGGTCGAGCAGCCGGCGCCACTCCGGGTCGTCGGTGATGGCCGCCGCGCGCGCCAGCACCAGGGCGGCGACGCCGTTGGCCGAGGGAGTCGGAGCGTCCTGAATCGGCTTGGCGGGGGTCGCGAGGTAGGCGGCGCCGGCGCGATCGCGCGCCAAGTCCGAGAATCCGCCGTCCGTCTCGTCCCAGTGGACGCGGACGCAATGACGCACCACCGCGAGCGCGCGGGTGAGCCAGGCATCCTCGCCCGTCGCCTCGTAGGCGTCGAGGAACGCCGCCGCCGCCTGAATGTTGTCGTCCAGCAGGCCGTGCGGCTCGGTCCGCCCGATCACGTGGGCTATGCCGCGCGCGTCGTCCCACGCTTCGGCCCAGATGCGGCTCAGGACCTTCAACGCGAGGGTATTGCACTCCGGGCGGTCGAGCACCGCACCGGCGTGCAGGAACGCCGCGGCCATCATCGCGTTCCAGTTCACGTACGCGGTCGTGTCGACATAGGGGGCCTTCCGCCGACCGCGCGCGGCTTTGAGCTGGGCGACCGACTCTTTGAGCAGGCGCCACTCCGTTTCGTCGGCCGGGTCCTCCTTCCACCACAGCACGTTCTTTTCATGGTCGTGCTGCATCTCGCCGGGAATTGCGACGTCGTATACGCGACGTATTACGTGATACGCCGTTTCGTCATTCAACGCCTCGTGCAGTTCCCGCGGCGTCCATGTCCAGTAATCGCCGTCGTCGCCGAACTCGACGTCCGCGTCCTGCGAGGTGTAGAACGCGCCGTGTGCGGTGTCCGAGAGCGTCTCCAGCACCCACGTCACGATACCCTGCGCCACGTCGGCGAAGAGCGGCGTGCCGAAGGCGGCGTATGCGTTCAGGTACGACCGCAGCAGCTCCGAGTTGTCGTAGGCCATCTTCTCGAAGTGGGGCACGATCCAGCGCTCGTCCACCGCGTATCGGTGGAAGCCGCCGCCCAGGTGATCTCGGATGCCGCCC
>Ga0209474_10000176_pt1 | contig 77701 bp, 71 predicted proteins | sample GraSoiAngelo_145_FD_185902 | JGI IMG/M metagenome (GOLD analysis project Ga0209474, IMG submission 185902) | Grasslands soil microbial communities from the Angelo Coastal Reserve, California, USA - 14_1009_05_20cm (SPAdes) (version 2) | ecosystem: Environmental > Terrestrial > Soil > Grasslands...
GACGGTCCTGGTCCAGCACCAGGCGCGGGAGATCGACGCCGACGCTGTCATGATCTCGCGCGACGCCGCGCCTGGCATCCAGGTGATCAGCGATCTGCGCGCGGAGGTGCGCGAGATGCAGGCGCGCGTCTTTCGCACCGTGAACGGCTTCCCGGCCAGCGACATCGTCGACTCGCGCCGCCGCCTCGATGCATTGTTGGAGCGTGCCGTGGCGCTGCCGACCGACGCGCCCGAGGCGCTCCTCCTCGGCAAGCTGCACAGCGCGGTGCGCGCGTTCGACGAAGCGGCCGAGAGAGCGCTGGAGCAGGCCCGGGGCGGACACCGCGACGTGGCGCAGGAGACGGCGCGCAACGAGGTCTTTCGTCTGGCGGACGCTGCGGGCGCGGCGGCGAACGATCTCGTCCAGTACGACGTGGAAGCCGCGGAGAAGGCGGCGCAGCGAATCGAGGCCGCGCGGCGACGCGGCAACCGGACGGCCTGGCAGCTCGATGCGTTCTGCGCCGCGATCGCCGCGTTCGCGGCGTTCGTCACCATCCGCGCGCTGCGCCAGATCCATCGGATGCAGCAGGCGCACCAGAACCTGACCGAACGCAAGGCCGCGGAGCTGGAGCAGTTTGCCGGCCGCGTCGCCCACGACATCCTCAGCCCCCTCTCGGCGGTGAGCATGGCGATGGGCATCGTCGAGAAGAGTCCGGCCCACTCGGCCGAAGCCCTGGAGCGCGCGCAATCCAGCCTCTCGCGTGTGCGGCGCATCGTCGACGGACTGCTCGAGTTTGCGCGAGCCGGGGCCCGGCCCGAGGCCGCGGCCAAGGCAGACGTGCGCCCGGTGACCGCCGGTCTCTTCGACGAGCTTTCCCCGTTCGCCGTGCAACGCGACGCCGTGCTCCGGTTCGAGGACGTTCCCGAGTGCGCCGTCGCGTGCAGCTCCGGCGTCCTCCTCAGCGTGCTCGGCAACCTGCTGCGCAACGGCCTCAAGTACCTGGGCGACGCGGAGTTGCGCGAGGTCGCTCTTCGCGTCCGCCAGCGGCGCGGCCGGGTCTTGTTCGAGGTCGAGGACACCGGCCCGGGGATCCCGGCGTCGCTCGGAATGACGATCTTCGAGCCCTACATTCGCGGGCCGCACACGGGTGCTCCCGGGATCGGTCTCGGTCTGGCGACCGTGAAACGGCTCGTCGAATCGCACGGCGGATCCCTCGGTGTGCGCGCCGGCCCCCGCGGCGGGGCCCTCTTCTGGTTCGAGCTCGACGAGGCGGCGCCGTCGGAACCGGTGTCCCACGAGACCGGAGCTCTGCTCAGCGCCTGACGTGGTACGCTCGCGCAGTGGCGGAAAGCCTGAAGACACCTCCGCCGCCGGCGCCGGCCGACGCGCGGGATGCGCGCGCGCAGCCGCCAGAAACGGCCGTTCCCCTCCAGCGTGAGGCGCCGAAAGAACGGGCAGGAGGGCTGCCCGCGGTGATCGCTTCCATCCGCCACGCCGCCGGGGAGCCCGGGGCGCTGCGCGGCGCGAAGCTCCTGCGGCAGCTCAACCAGTTCGAGGGCTACGACTGTCCTGGCTGCGCCTGGCCGGACCCGGACGACCGCCGCAGCACCTTCGAGTTCTGCGAGAACGGCGTCAAGGCGATCGCCGAGGAGGGTACGACGGCGCGCGCGACGCCGGAGCTCTTTGCGCGCCACAGCGTGGCGGAGCTTTCCCGACAGAGCGATCACTGGCTCGGCAAGCAAGGGCGGCTCACGCATCCGATGGTGCTGCGTCCGGGAGCGACGCACTATGAGCCGATCGCCTGGGACGACGCGTTCACCCTCGTCGCCACGGAGCTCAACGCGCTCGGCAGCCCGGACGAGGCGGTCTTCTACACGAGCGGGCGCACGAGCAACGAGGCGGCGTTCCTCTACCAGCTCTTCGTCCGCGAGCTCGGCACGAACAACCTGCCCGACTGCTCGAATCTCTGCCACGAGTCGAGCGGGAGCGGACTTGGCGAGACCATCGGGATCGGCAAGGGGACCGTACGCCTCGACGACTTCGCCAAGGCGCAGCTGATCGTCGTCGCCGGTCAGAACCCGGGAACCAACCACCCACGGATGCTCTCCGCCCTCGAGCAAGCCAAGATGGCGGGGGCGAAGATCGTCGCCATCAATCCCCTGCGCGAGGCGGGGTTGCTCTCGTTCAAGCATCCCCAGCACCCGCTGCGGCGGGCGACTCCGCTCACCGACGTCTTCCTTCAGGTGAAGATCAACGGCGACGTCGCCCTGTTGCAAGGAATCGCCAAGTCGCTGGTCGAAGCCGCAGCCGTGGACGAGATCTTCGTGCGCGAGCGGACCGAGAACGTCTTGGCCTTCACCGATCATCTGGAGCGCGTGCAGTGGGCGGAGATCTCCGCCGCCTGCGGCATCTCCGAGCGAGACATCCGCGCCGCCGCGCGCCTCTTCGCACACAGCGAGCGGATCATCTTCTGCTGGGCGATGGGGCTGACGCAGCACGCGAACGCCGTCGACAACGTCCGGGAGATCGTCAACCTCTTGCTGCTCCGCGGCAGCATCGGCAAGCCCGGCACGGGAGTGTGTCCGGTCCGCGGACACAGCAACGTGCAGGGCGACCGGACGATGGGCATCTGGGAGAAGCCGCGCCCCGCCTTCCTCGAGGCGCTGGAGAAGGCGACCGGAATCGTCGCGCCGCGCAAGCACGGCTTCGATACGGTCGAGTCGATCCATGCGCTGCGGGACGGGCGGGCAAAGGCGTTCTTCGCCCTTGGCGGCAACTTCCTCTCTGCGGCGCCGGATACTGAGTATACGGCGACTGCCCTGCGCGGGGCCCGGCTGACGGCACATGTCTCGACGAAGCTGAACCGCGCGCACCTCGTCGCGGGAACGACGGCGCTGATCCTTCCCTGCCTCGGTCGCACCGAGGACGACCGCGGCCGATTCGTCACCACCGAGAACTCGATGGGCGTCGTCCAGATGTCGCGCGGCCGGATGAAACCGGCCAGCAAACACCTCCTCGGCGAACCGGAGATCGTTGCGCGCCTCGCCGAGGCGACCTTGCGCGGGCGCACCAGGGTGCGCTGGCCGTGGCTGGCCGAGGACTACGACCGCGTCCGCGACCTGATCGCGCGGGTCGTCCCCGGCAGCGAGGGCTACAACGCCCGCGTCCGCCGGCCCGGAGGGTTCTACCTTCCGAACGGCCCACGCGAGGGAACCTTCACCACGCCCACGGGCAAGGCGAGGTTCACCGTCCATCCCTTGCCTCGCCATACGCTCCGCGACGGCGAGCTCTTGATGATGACCGTCCGCAGCCACGACCAGTACAACACCACCATCTACGGCCTCGAGGACCGCTACCGCGGCGTGAAGGGCGATCGCCGGGTGGTATTGGTGAACGCGGAGGACCTCCGCGCGCTGGGGCTGAAGGACGGCCAGACCGTCGACATCGAGAGCCGCTTCGAGGGCGAGACGCGGGTGGCGCGGCGGTTCGTCGCGCTCGCCTACGACATCCCGCGCGGGTGCGCCTGCACGTACTTTCCTGAGGCGAATGCGCTGGTTCCAGCCCGCCACGTCGCGCACACCAGCAACACGCCGGCCTCGAAGTCCGTGGTCATTACCTTGCAGGGTGTTTCCCTTGACCCGCAGGGTCCAAGCCTGTAGGTTCCCGCGCCCTCCGGGCAATTTCGCCTGGAAATTGGAACGCCTGCTCGCCTTCCCGCCCGGCCGGCGGAAGGTGGGGGAAACAAAAGGAATTCAAGGATGTCCCAAGGCCCGTTGCACTACGAGACCCGCAAGCCAACCGTGGTGGAGAAGTTCCGGACGCACGAACGAGATACCGGCTCGCCGGAGGTCCAGGTCGCGCTGCTCACCGAGCGCATCCACTACCTCACCGAGCACTTCAAGACGCACAAGAAGGACCATCACTCCCGCCGTGGCCTGCTCAAGCTGGTCGGCCAGCGCCGGCGGCTGCTCGACTACCTCAAATCCAAGGACACGAGCCGGTACCGCAAGCTCATCGACGGTCTCGGAATCCGCAAGTAGGAGAATGTGCGAGGGGCATCGAAAGATGCTTCTCGGCTGTTTTAAGACAAAAGGGTTGTACCCGGGAGCCCCGCCGGACCCTCATCGGAGCAGCGAACGCAGTTTCGCTGCTGCGATCAGGATCCCACGGTTCCCCGGATCCAACCCCGGACAAACGACGTAGAGCGCAGCGCGGGCGGGGCCCGCGCGAAAGGACGTTGCACATGGCAGAAGCGATTTCGGTCTCCGCGAAGGTTGGGAACCAGAGCATCAACCTGGAGACCGGCAGGGTGGCGAAGCAGGCCGATGGCTCGGTGGTGGTTCGCAGCGGCGACAGCATGGTGCTGGTGACCGCGGTTTCCGCGAAGGAGCCCAAGCCGGGCTTCGACTTCTTTCCCCTGACGGTCGACTACCAGGAGCGGCTCTCCGCCGCCGGACGCATCCCCGGGAGCTTCTTCCGGCGCGAGGGCCGGCTGACCGAGCGGGAGACGCTGATCTCGCGGCTCATCGATCGCTCGCTGCGCCCCCTCTTTCCCGAGGGGTACCAGAACGACACGCAGGTGATCGCCACCGTCTTCTCCGCCGACCCTGCCTACGACACCGACGTGCTTGCGCTCACCGGCGCCTCGTTCGCGATGGCGGTGAGCGACATTCCCTTCCCGTTCCAGTTCGCCGGCGTGCGGGTGGGTCGCGTGAACGGCCAGTTCGTGGCCAATCCCAGCGAGGAAGAGCGCAACCAGTCGGACATCGACGTGATCATGGCCGCCAACCGCGAGTCGATCTTCATGGTGGAGGGCGGTGGCAAGGAAGTGGGCGAGAGCGACATGATCGAGGCGCTGCTCTTCGGCCAGCGCGCGATCGAGCCGCTGCTCAAGGCGCAGGAACAGATCGCCGGCTCGGTGAAGGCGGAGAAGCGCGGATTCGACAAGGTCCCGCTGGCCGATGGAGTCGCCGCCCGGGTGCGCGACTGGGCGCTGGAAAAGGTGCGCGGCGCGTACACGCAGCACGACAAGCACGACCGCTACGGGCAGCTGGCGCAGATCAAGAAGGACCTGGTCGCCGAGCTCTGCGCCGAGGGTCAGCCGTTCTTCGGCAAGGAGAAGGACGTCAAGACCGCGCTCGAGGACCTCAAGTACGACCACATGCGGCGGATGATCGCGCACGAGGGCCAGCGCATCGGCGGGCGCGATACCAGGACGGTCCGGAAGATCTCCTGCGAGGTGGGCATCCTTCCCCGCGCGCACGGCTCGGCGCTCTTCACCCGGGGCGAGACGCAGGGCCTGGTCACCACCACCCTGGGCACCTCCGAGGACGAGCAGCGGATGGAGAGTCTCAAGGGCCAGTCCTTCCGCAAGTTCATGCTGCACTACAACTTCCCGCCCTACTCGGTGGGCGAGGTGAAGCCGCTGCGCGGAGCGGGCCGGCGCGAGATCGGCCACGGGGTGCTGGCGGAGCGCGCGCTGCGCGGGGTGCTGCCGGCGGACGACAAGTTCCCCTACACCATCCGGGTGGTCAGCGACATCCTGGAGTCGAACGGATCGTCCTCGATGGCGACGGTCTGCGGCGGCACCCTCTCCCTGATGGACGCGGGCGTGCCCATCTCCGCGCCGGTGGCCGGCATCGCGATGGGGTTGATCAAGGAGCAGGACCGGATCGCCATCCTCTCCGACATTCTCGGCGACGAGGACCATCTGGGCGACATGGACTTCAAGGTGTGCGGCACCGCGAAGGGCATCACCTCCATCCAGATGGACATCAAGATCACCGGCGTGGACAAGCAGATCCTCACCAGCGCGCTCAACCAGGCGCGCGAGGGCCGCCTGCACATCCTCGCCGAGATGGCCAAGGCCATCGAGAAGCCGCGCGCGGACATCTCCAAGTACGCGCCGAAGATCACCACCATCCGCATCCCGGTCAGTCGCATCAAGGACGTGATCGGGCCGGGAGGCAAGGTGATCAAGGACATCATCGCGCGCACCGGAGCCACCATCGACATCCAGGACGACGGCTCGGTAGCCATCGCCTCGCCCAACAGCGAGGGCGTGGAGCAGGCGATCAAGATGATCCGCGCGCTCACCCAGGAGGCGGAGGTGGGAAAGACCTACCTCGGCACCGTGCGGCGAATCATGGAGTTCGGCGCGTTCGTGGAGATCTTCCCCGGGACCGACGGCCTCGTGCACATCTCCGATCTCGCGAACACGCGGGTGAAGAAGGTGGAGGACGTGCTCAAGGAAGGCGACGAGGTGCTGGTCAAGGTCGTCTCCGTCGATCGGTCCGGGAAGATCCGCCTCTCGCGGAAGGAAGCGCTCGCGGAGCAAGGCGGCGGCGACGGCAAGCACCAGGCGGCGGCGTCGGTTCCGAAAGCATAGGCCGCCAGGAGACCAGCGCCTCGCTGCGAGCGACGCTGTTCCGCTGATCGAGCTCAGGCTCGCCTTCGTCTCCAGGATTGGCTTGCCGCCACGCCCGCGACCAGCACAAAGCCGACCAGCTGGACGGCGGTAGCGGGATGGAGGAGCAGGATCCCGCCGGCAATCAGCACGCCTCGTTCCAGCCAGGCGGTGCGCTGTAGCATCCAGCCCTGCACGCCGCACGCGAGCGCCGCGATGCCGAGGCCGGCGGCGGCAGTGGCGTGGACCACGTTTCCGAAGCCGCCCTTCAGCAGCAAGCCCACTTCGTCGGGGTCCAGGACGAAGGCGAACGGCAGCAGGAATGCCGGCAGGGTGTACTTCCAGGACTGCAGCGTAGTGCGGTACGGATCGCCACCGGTGATTGCCGCCGCGGCGAACGGTGAGAGCGCGGTCGGTGGAGAAACTTCTGAGAGCACCGCGTAATAGAAGATGAACATGTGCGCCGCAAAGTCTGGCACGCCGAGCTTCGTCAGCGCCGGCGCTGCGATCACCGCGCAGATGATGTAGCTCGCGGTGACCGGTACGGCGAGCCCCACTACCCAGACGACCAGCGCGGTGCAGGCGGCCGTGGCCAGGACATTCCCGCCCGCGAGATCGATGACGATCGAGCTGAACTTGAGCCCCAGGCCAGTGAGCGTGACCACGCCGACGATGATCCCGGCGGCGGCACAGGTCGCCGCCACTGCGAGTACACCCACCGAACCTGCCCTCAGGGCCTGGACCATGCGCGTCCGATGCAGCGGAGTGCCCGCCTTGGGAATGAAGCTGAGAGCCGTTTCCCTGCGCAGGAACGAGAGCGCGGCGGCGGCGATGGTCGCCCAGAACACCGCGGTGATTGCGCTGAAGCCGAGCACCATGAAGACCACGACCGCTACCAGCGACGTGAAGTGGAACCCGCGCTCCTTGACCATCCGCCACGCATTCCCTCGCGGCCGCAGCTCGACCTTCTGGATGCCGAGCTTGCGCGCGTCGAGCTCGACCATCAGGAAGAGACCCAGGTAGTAGAGCAAGGTCGGGATGGTGGCCATCCAGACCACTTCCATGTACGAGATCTTCAGGTACTCGGCGATCAGAAAGGCCGCCGCGCCGAGCACCGGAGGGGAGATGATCGCGCCCAGGCCGCCCGCGGCCAGCAGGCCTCCTGCGGCGTTCTTGCCATAGCCCGACTTCGCGAGCATCGGGTACGCGACGGATCCGATCGCAACGGTGGTGGCGACGCCGCTTCCGGATGGCGCACCGAGCAGGAACGACGACAGCACGATCGTGCGACCGGCCGCGGAGCGGCTTCCGCCGGTCACCGCCAGCGAAAAGTCGATGAAGAACTCGCCTGCTCCTGAGAACTGCAGGACGGCGCCGTAGATGGTGAAGAGAATGATGAAGGTCGCCGAGACGTCGATGGCGGTCCCGAAGATCCCCTCCAGCGTCATGTACATGTGGCCAACCAGCCGCTCCACGTCATACCCGCGGTGCGTCCAGGGACGTGGCAGCCAGGGGCCGGCGAACGCGTAAGCGATGAACGCGACGACGACGGCGGTGAGGATCCACCCCGAGGTCCGGCGCGTCGCCTCGAGCACCAGCGCGATCAGTGTCACGCCGAAAAAGAGGTCCCAGCCAGTCGGAGTGACGGCGCGTTCGATGAATGCGTCGAAATCGATCAACAGATAGACGATGACCGCGACGCCGAGGACGGACAGCGCCAGGTCGACCCACTGGACGCGGTCGCGGAACCGCTTCGCCGCGGGGAACAACAGGAAGCAGAGGAAGAGCACGAAGGCGACGTGGATCGCCCGCAGGATCTGCGCCGGGATGATCGCCTGGGCCGCATAGAGGTGAAACAAGGACATCGCGACGGCGATCGTCGTGATTGCGCGGTCGGTCCAGCCCGTGAAGTGGCGCGCCGCGCCCTCTTCCTGCTCGATGAATTCTTCCGCCTTGCGCAGGGCCTCTTCGTCGACGGCGGCGCCTGGCTCGCCGAGAAGCTCGCTGGGCGTCATGAGTCGGGGCAGAGACCCATCGCCCGCATGACCAGGCGGTCGCCGTGATCGCCGAACTCCAGGAATGATCGTTCCCGCGCGCCGGCATTCAACCGCTGCGGCGTCCCCATGGCGACCCGGAAGACGATCTGCCCCATCGCCCGCTCGACGGCGTGGCGCTCTCCCGGAGACGTGATCCCCAGGTACTCGCGCACTGCTGCGCTGGGACTGGACACCGATTTCAGGACGATGTGGCAGCGACCGTCGAGCACGAACTCCTCGATGACCGGCTGGTCGTACATCGAATGCCAGGAGGTGACGGAGAACGGCGTCCGTTCGTGGAGCGCGATGAGCTCCGCCTCATCGCGCGTAGAATTTCCGATCTCCAGGAAGGCGATCGGATGGGTCGGCGCCGGAGCCACGAACGACGCCGCTGCACAAGCGAGGACCAGCCGCCGCGCGCTCCGGCCCATCGCGATCACTTGGGCTTCAGCCCTTTCTCCGCGAAGTATTTCATTGCACCGGGGTGGAAGGGGATCGGCGACGCGCTCTCGTACTGCGTCGAGAGCTTCAGGTTGGCCGCCTCGGAGTGCACCGCGACGAGGTCCGCCTGCTTCTCGAACAGGGTCTTCGTGATGTCATGGGCGAGTTTCTCGTCCATCTTCTCGTGCACGAGCAGGACGTTCCAGACGTCCGCGACGTGGGCGTCCTTGTCCTGCCCCGGGTAGGCCTTCGCGGGGATGACTCCTTTCACGTAGAGCGGTCCGTACTTCTTGATCAGGTTCGGGACCGCCTCGGCGTGATCGAGAAGCTTGATCTTCATCCCGGGAGTGGCGGCCAGGTCGGTGACCGCCGCGGTAGGAACCCCGCCCGACCAGAAGAACGCGTCGATCTTCCGGTCCTTCAGAGCATTCACCGATTCCGCGACCGACAACTTCTCCCGCTTCACGTCTTTCTCGGGATCCATGCCGTAGGCTTCGAGGATGCGCAGCGCGATGGTCTCGGTCCCGCTCCCCGGCGCGCCGGTGGAAATGCGCCGGCCCTTGAGGTCCTGCATCTTCCCGATGCCGGTTCCCTCGAGGGTGACCCATTGGCTCTTGTTCGCGTACAGCACGGCGATGGAGCGAACCGGGACCTTTTCCTTGAACTTGCCCGTTCCCTTGAGGCCGTCGCTCGCCGTGTCCGCGAGGCAAAAGGCGAGGTCCGCTTTTCCAGCACCGATCAGCTTGACGTTGTCCACCGAGGCGCTGGTCACCTCGGCAGTCGCGTCCACGCCGGGCAGGTTCTTGCTGAGCACGCTGGCCAATCCGCCGCCGAGCGGATAGTACACGCCACCGGTCCCGCCGGTGGCGATGGAGAGCCTGACCGACCTCTGCTGGGCGGGCAGCGAAGAGGCGGTGAAGACGAGGGCTGCGGCAATGAGCGGCGCCTTCTTCATGTTCATCCTCGGAGCGGCTGCAGTTGGAGCGTTATGGGCTGACGACGCGGCGCACTGCAAGTCTCCCATGCTTCGATTCGCTTTGCTGCTCTCGCTCGCGGCGTCGTGCGGCGGAACGTCGCCGTGTTCGATCCTGCGGCAAACGCCTGGAGCAAGCTTGCTCCCATGCCGACGCCGCGGCATGGAATCTTCGGCTCCGCGATCGGAAACAACGTCTACCTGCCAGGCGGAGCGACGATTCCCGGCTTCGCAGCGACGAACACGCACGAGGTATTCGCGGTCGAGTAGACAAGATACGATCTCACGTTCGATTTCGGCGAACACGTGACCGGCACGTTCGATGCGCCTGTTTGCGCGGGGGTGGACGCCCTGGATCCCGGAACCGGCACGCTGACATGCCAGTGACGGATGGTCCGCCGTCTGTTAGGAGAACCCGCCCGGAGGTCGCGACATGCGCAGCCAGATCATCGGAAGCGGCTTCGTCACCGGCGAGAACCTGGTCACCAACGACCAGCTCGCCCGGATCATGGACACGTCAGACGCATGGATCCGCGAGCGCAGCGGCGTCGAGACGCGCTACTACGTCGAGCAGGGCACCTCGACCAGCGACCTCGGCCTGGGCGCGGCAAGGAAGGCGCTCGCCGATGCCGGCATCGCCAAGGAAGAGGTGGACTACATCGTTTTCGCCACCATGACGCCGGACCACTACTTTCCGGGGTGCGGCGGCATCCTTCAGGACAAGCTCGGCGTAGCGCACGTCCCCGCGCTCGACATCCGACAGCAATGCACCGGGTTCATCTACGGGCTTCAGGTCGCCGACGTCCTGCTCAAGGCGGGAGAAGCGCGCACGGTGCTGCTCGTCGGTGCGGAAGTCCACTCCGGTTTCATGCCCTGGACCGCGTGGGACTTTCTCTTCGGGCGCGGCGGCCAGCCTCCTTCCGAGGAGGAGAAGGCGGTGATCACGGGCTTCCGCGACCGCACCGTCTTGTTCGGCGACGCAGCCGGTGCGGTGGTGCTGCGGGCCGCGGACGGAGAGCGCGGCCTTCTCGGGTTCCAGCTCCATTCCGACGGCGCCAACTACAAGGACCTGTACGTCCCCGGGATGGGCTTTGCGCACCGGCCGTTCGTGGACGAGGAGCAGGTTCGCGCCTGGCGGCATGTCCCGGAGATGAACGGCCGCGCGGTATTCAAGCTGGCGGTGTCCCGCATGCCCCAGGCGGTCCGCGAGCTTTGCGCAAAGCACCACATGGCGGTAGGTGACATCGACCTGCTCATCGCTCACCAGGCGAACCTCCGGATCAACGAGGCAGTGCAGAAGGCGCTCGGCCTGCCGGATGAACGCGTCTACAACAACATTCAAAAATACGGGAACACGACAGCGGCGACGATCCCGATCGCCCTGGACGAATGTCGGAAGAGCGGACGCATCCGCGAAGGCCAGCTGGTCTGTTTCGTGGGGCTCGGCTCCGGCTTCCACTGGGGCGCCGCGCTGATGCGAGCGTAGGCGGACGGACGACCCGTCGTCTCTTGCTTTAGGTGAGCACCGCGCCCACCGGTACCCGGACGCTCACCTGGGAAAGGGACCGCTATGAACAACTCGCGCAGCCGGCGCTGGTATGCCGTGTCGCTGGGAATTCTCGGTATTGCACTCGTGGTCGTGGGGGTCCACGTCGCACCTGGATGGGCGACCTCGCCGGATCAGATCAAGGTCAACCGGGGCACGAACATCGCGGCGACGGTCTCGCCGGATTTCGCGTCGATCGTCTTCGACCTGCAGGGCGTGCTCTGGTCGTTGCCGATCGCCGGTGGTACGGCCACTCCTCTGACACAGCCGCTGCTCGAGCCGGCGCGGCCGGACTATGCGCGGCGCGGGGGCTTCGTCGCCTTCCAGGCCTACTCCGGCGGCACCTTCCACATCTGGAAGATGGATCCGGACGGCCGCAATGTGCGCCAGCTCACGTCAGGCCACCCCGACGACCGCGATCCGCGCGTCTCGCCCGACGGATCGAGAATCGCGTACTCGTCCGACAACGCGGCCTTCGGCAGCAATTACGTCATCCGCGTGGTGGACGTCGCATCGGGCTCCTCGACCACCGTTGCCTCCGACACGACGTTCGACGCGTTCGAGCCGACGTGGTCGCCGGACGGAACGACCATCGCCTTCGTCAACGGGACTGGCGCCACCGGCACCTCGATCCAGGCGGTGCCCGCGGCCGGCGGCGCACGCACGACGTTGGTGACGGCGCCAGCGCCTCCGCCGGATCCCAGGGCGCAGCGCCTCAACTCACCCGCTTATTCTCCGGGAGGCGGCAAGCTCGCTTACGTGCAGTTCAGCATCAACGACAACGTCAATCAGAGCCAGCTCTGGGTGAAAGATCTCGCGCCCGGCGGCGCGACGACGCGTGTCGGCACCAGCAACGACGTGTTCCCGTTCTACCCGGTGTGGCTCTCGGAAACGGAGCTTCTCTACACGGCGGACGGAAAGATCGAGATCAGCACCATCGGCGGCGGTACCACCGACGTTCCATTCGAGGCCACCTTCCCGATCATGCGCGATTCCTACACGCGCAAGAAGTTCGACTTCGACTCCGCCGACAAGCGCCAGGTGGTGGGAATCGTCGGCCCGGCGCTGTCTCCCGACGCGAAGCAGGTCGCTTTCGAGGCTCTCAACCAGATCTGGCTGATGGAGATCGGCAAGAAGCCGCGCCCGATCACGGCCGACACCTACTACAAGTGCGATCCCGCCTGGTCGGCCGACGGGACGAAGCTCGCCTACTCGACCGACAAGAGCGGGATCATGAAGGTGTACGTCTATGACGTCCGCACCGGCCGCGGAGACGAGACCCCCGTCACCACGTTCGGTGGCGCCCAGGTCTCCGCCGCCTGGTCGCGGGACGGATCGAAGCTCGCCTTCCAGGATCAGAACGGCGCCACCTTCTATTACGACTTCAATACCAAGGCCGTGCACGCCGTCGGCGCGCCTCCAGCCAACTCGACCACGCTGAACCTGTTCGCGCCGAGCAAGCCGAGCTGGTCGTTCGCCGGCAACACCATCGCCATCGGCGCGCTCAAGCCGTACACGCGCAGGTTCCGCGAAGGGACCAGCCAGATCCTCACCGTCGACGTGGCGACCGGCGCCTTGACCTACAACCCGACGGGCAGCGCGACCGGCGAAGGGCAGTACATGTCGCTGGGCACCCGCGGCGAGGACGGCCCCGTGTATTCGCCCGACGGAACGGCGATGGCGCTGGTCATGGAGAGCAACCTCTGGATCCGCCCGGTGGACCGCGACAGCGGGAAGCCGACCGGGACCGCCACACGGATCAACACCGAGGTGACGGACGCGCCCACTTGGAGCGGCGACTCGCAGCAGCTGCTCTATCTCTCGAACGGCAAGCTGCGCCTGATCGCGCGGAGCGGCGGCAATCCCCGCGACGTGGAGCTCGATCTCACCTGGAAGCCGGACCAGCCCTCCTCGGGACGGACCGTGATCCATGCCGGGCGCCTCTGGGACGGCCGTGGACCCGATGAGCTGACCAATGTGGACCTCATCGTCAAAGGCAATCGCATCGACAGCATCCAGCCTCACCGGGACAGCGTGCACGACACTGCGGGCAACGTCATCGACGCCTCGAAGCAGACCGTCATTCCCGGCCTCTGGGAATCGCACACGCACGAGTACATCGAGGGCAAGTTCTACGGCGACCGCCTGGGCCGGCTGTGGATGACCTACGGCGTCACCACCCTCAACTCCGTCGGCGATCCCGCATACCGTGCGGTCGAGACGCGGGAATCGTTCGCCTCGGGCGACCGCGTGGGGCCGCGCTACTTCGCTACCGGCGAGGCGATCGACGGCGAGCGCGTGTTCTACAACTTCATGCGCCCGACCACGAGCGCCGCGCAGCTGGAGCGGGAGCTGTCGCGCGGCAAGGCGCTGGGCTACGACATGCTGAAGACGTACGTGCGCCTGCAGCATGAGTGGCAGCTTCGCGCGATGCACGTCGCGCACCAGGACATGGGCGTCTGGGTCGCCTCGCACTACATGCTGCCCGGCCTCGCCTTTGGCATGGACGGACAGACGCACGTCTCCGCCACCACGCGGACGGGCTTCGCATACACGCGCTCGACGGGCGGCATCAGCTACTCCGACATGCGCGATCTCTTCCGGCTCTCCGGGATGTTCGACATCTCCACGACCTTCAGCCCTGTCCTGTATTCGGACGAGCCGACCATGGTGAACGACGTCCGGCTGACGACGTTGAACGTTCCCTGGGACCAGACTCTCCTCGTCGCGAAGAGCAAAGCCGCGACCTTGAATCCGCAGGCCGGCCGCGATGCCCTGCAGAAGGAAGAGGACACGGTCGCGTACATCCAGCAGAACGGCGGCACGATGCTGGCGGGCACCGACTCTCCGCTCGACAACGTCGCCACCGCGCTGCACCTGAACCTGCGCGCACAGGTCCTCCTCGGCCACCTTCCGCCGTGGCGGGCGCTCCAGTCGGCCACCAAGCTGCCGGCGGAGACGTTCAGCGTGTCGAAGGACCTGGGGACCATCGAGCCGGGCAAGCTGGCTGACTTTGTCTTCCTGACCGACGATCCACTCGACGACATCCGGAACGCGACCCACGTGGCGAGCGTGATGAAGAACGGCCGCCTCTACACGGTCAAGGACTTGATGGCTCCGTTCGCCACGCCGGCGGCGACGCAGTCGTCTTTCGGCAGGTTCATCTCGGCGCCGCGGCATCGGTCGGCCGAGCAGTGGTGGCACGACCCGGAGCAGATGATCGAGGACGAGCACAAGTAAGTCTACACGGCGCCGGAGACCGCGGATTGCGCGTATCCGGCGTCGATCATCGCTTTTAGATTTCCGGGGTCGAAGTCGAGCGAGTCGAACGGGAGCGGCTGGGTGGGCTGGAAGAGGCGGATCCGCACCTTCCGGTATTCGCGGCGGAGCTCCGAGAGATCGTTCTTCAGGCCCGCGATGCGCAAGTCGGCGCGGCTCACCTCGCCGTTCATGATGTCGATGGAGCGCAAGAGAAGTTGCGGGATCGCATGCGCGTCCTTCACCTCGAAGGGCGACTTTGCGAACGGGTCCGAGGAGAGAACCACGTCGATGTCGTCGGCGCCCGCGCGGATCGCCTCGCCCAGCGGGGTCACCGTGCGCAGGCCGCCGTCCGTCCACAGATCTCCGCCGATCGAGGCGGGGGTCAGCATCACCGGAAACGCAGACGAGGCGATCACCCACTCCGCCAAATCGGCGGTCTGCTCGTTCGCGACGAACGTTTCACCGGTGCCGAACGATACCGAGACGATGCGGAGGCGGCGACCGGACGCGCGCACTGCCGCCGCATCGAGGCCCGAGCGAATCCACCCGTGGAGCGGTGCGGAGTCATACACCGACGTCTTGAAGAATGACGCGATCTTGCCGAAGGGAAACCACGCCCGGTGCACCTTGTCGGTCGTCACCGTGTCCCAGAGCGCGCGCAGCTTCGCCGCCGCCTCTCGAGGCTTCCCCAGCGGCGTCTGCGCGACATAGGCGGCGTTGATCGCGCCGACGGAAGTCCCGCAGAGGAGATCGTAGTCGACCTGCTCGTCTCCCATCAGCCGCTGCAGGACACCGACTTCGAAAGCTCCCTTGCTGCCGCCGCCGGAAAGGACCAGCGCCCGGCGCGGCTTCTCGTCAGGCACCAGCGCGCCGGAAGCGCTTCGCCGAACGGGTCCGGGCCTCCGCGGCGACTTCCTCGCGATTGCGCGGCGGCGAGTTGGTGACGAGCGAATCCACCAGCCGCCGGGCGGCGGCGGTCACTTCCTCGACGGCGCGGTCGAACGCGTCAGCGTTGGCCTTCGAAGGATGATGAAATCCGCTCAGCTTGCGGACGAACTGCACCGACGACGCGTGGATCTCCTCGTCGGTGGCGGGCGGCTTGAAGTTGAAGAGCGTCCGGATGTTTCGGCACATGGGGTCCTCGCGGCTGCGAAGGTAACAGCTTAGACGACGACGCGCTTCCATTTGCCGCGACGGAAGATCGCACCCGCTGCCACTGCGAGCGTCGAGAACGAAACGGCAACTGCGACGAAGGCGCCGCGAGGGCCCATTCCGAGGGCGACGGCGAGCGCCCATGCCAGCGGCAGCTCCCAAAGCCAGAAGACGATCAGGTTGAGCAACGTCGGCGTGGCGGTATCGCCCGCTCCGTTGAACGACTGCGAGAGCACCATTCCGTAGGCATAGAAGGCGAATCCCGCGGCGATGATCCGCAGGCATTGGGTGCCGTACGCCAACACTTGCGGGTCGGAGGTGAAGGCGGAGACGATCGGGCGCGCCGCCACGACGAATCCGAGGCCGATGGCCGAGAGGAATACCAGGTTGTAGAGGCATGCGCGCCAGACGGAGCGCTCGGCGCGGTCGGGGTCTCCCGCTCCGAGTGCCTGGCCGACCATCGTCGCCGCGGCATTGCTCATCCCCCAGGACGGAAGCAATGCGAAGACGATGATCCGGATGCCGATGGTGTATCCCGCGAGCGCCTGCGAGCCGAAGGTGGCGACGATCCGGACCAGGCCGATCCAGCTCGCCATGCCCACGATGGACTGGAACGCTCCCGAGCCGGAGAGCCGCGCGACGGTCCGCATCACCGGCACATCGACGCCCAGATGCCGCCGGCCGACCGCGACGCGGGAGCCCGGTCGCAGCAGCCGGCTGATGGCATAGACGGCTCCGCTTGCCCGCCCGATGGTAGTCGCCACCGCGGCGCCGGTGACGCCCAGCTCGGGGAACGGGCCGAGCCCGAAGATGAAGCAGGGGCCGAGGACGATGTTGATCGCATTCGCAAGCCACAGCACGCGCATCGCGATCGCCGCGTCGCCAGCGCCGCGGAAGACGGCGTTGACGACGAAGAGCACGACGATCGTCGCCTCGCCGCCCAGCATGACGCGCGTGTATCCCGACCCGATCTGCAGCACCGCAGGCGATGCGCCCATCAGCGCGAGCAGGTGTGGGGCCAAGGCTACGCCGAGGCCCCCGAGCAGAACGGCGCCGCCGATGCCGAGGAAGACCGACTGCACAGCGGCGTTCGCGGCTCCTTCGCGGTCTTTCTCGCCGATCCGCCGCGCCACCACGGCCGTGGTCCCGATGCCGAGGCCCATCGCGAGCGCGTAGACGAGCGTGAGCATCGACTCGGTAAGGCCGACGGCCGCGACTGCGTCCGGCCCGAGCCGCCCGACGAAGAAGACGTCGGTGACGGCGAAGACGCTCTCCAGCGCCATCTCCAGCACCATGGGGATGGCGAGGAGGAGGATGGCGCGTCCGATGGGGCCCTTGGTGTAGTCCTGTTCGGAGCCGCGGATCGCCTCGCGGACGTCAGACCAAAGCCCGCCGCGTCGCGGAGCCGCTGGCCCCGCGGCGATCTCGGCAGGTTCGGTCATCTGGGCATTCTAACGCGGGGCCTTCCGGTTTCTTGCCGCCCCGCGGCCGCGATGCGACGCTGCGGAGATGAGCCTGGGGAAAATCCTCGTCCTGCTGCTCGGCCTGGCTGCCGTCGCCTTCGCGGTGCGGACCGCGCTGACCGGGACGGCCGGGCGCGACACCGCGGCGCAGAGCGCTCCGAAGCGCCAGCTGGACAACGTCCGTGAGCGCGCTAAGGACCTGGAGCGCGAGCAGCAGAAGGCGGCGGACGATCTCGCGCGCCGCATCTCGGAGCAGTAGCCGCTGCCGCACCGGAGGTGCGGCTTTGCGGCTCTCGCTTGAGACTGTACAGGTTGCGATCTACCGCGCTTTCTTGTCCTTGACCAGGTTGTCCACCACGGTCGGGTCGGCGAGCGTGGAGATGTCGCCGAGCGAATCGAGCTCGTCGGCCGCGATCTTCCGCAGGATGCGCCGCATGATCTTGCCCGACCGGGTCTTGGGCAGGCCCGGCGCCCAGTGGATCACGTCCGGCTGGGCGAGCGGCCCGATGCACTTGCGCACGTGCTGGACGAGATCCGTCCGCAGCTTCTCGGTGGGCTCGACGCCCTGCTTGAGCGTGACGTAGGCGTAGATCCCCTGCCCCTTGATCTCGTGCGGGAAGCCCACCACCGCGGCCTCGGCGACGTCGTGGTGCGAGACCAGCGCGCTCTCGACCTCCGCCGTGCCCAGCCGGTGTCCGCTGACGTTGATCACGTCGTCGACGCGGCCGGTGATCCAGTAGTAACCGTCTTCGTCGCGGCGGCAGCCGTCGCCGGTGAAGTAGCGGCCCGGGAAGGTGGTGAAGTACGTCTTGCGGAACCGATCCGGATCGCCGAAGACGCCGCGCATGATGCCGGGCCACGGACGCGACAGGCAGAGGTTGCCGGTGCAAGGCCCTTCGAGCACCTTGCCTTGATCGTCCACCACCGTCGGCTCGACGCCGAAGAAGGGAAGCGTCGCCGACCCCGGCTTCTGCGCGATGGCGCCCGGCAACGGCGTGATCAGGATCCCGCCCGTCTCCGTCTGCCACCAGGTGTCGACGATGGGGCAACGCGCGTCGCCGACGACCTTGTAGTACCAGAGCCATACCTCGGGATTGATCGGCTCGCCGACCGTGCCCAGCAGGCGCAGGCTCTTCCGGCTGCGCGCCTTCACCGGCGCCTCCCCCTCGCGCGCGATGGCGCGGATGGCGGTCGGCGCCGTGTAGATAATGGTCACCTTGTACTTGTCGACGACGTCCCAGAACCGGCCCCAGTCCGGATACTGCGGGACGCCTTCGAACATCAGGCTGGTGGCCCCGTTCGCGAGCGGTCCGTAGACGACGTAAGTGTGGCCGGTGACCCAGCCGCAGTCGGCGGTGCACCAGAAGATGTCCTCCTCGCGCAGGTCGAACACCAGCTCGTGCGTCAGTGCTGCGTACACCATGTATCCGCCGGTGGTGTGCATCACTCCCTTCGGCTTCCCGGTGGAACCGCTGGTGTAGAGGATGAACAGCGGGTCCTCGGCGTCCATCTGCTCGGGCTCGCATTCTGCGGGCACGTCGCGCACCACGTCGTGCCACCAGCGGTCGCGGCCGCTCGTGAACGGCACTTCCTTGCCGGTGCGCTTGAGGACGACCACGGTCTTCACGCCGGGGCATTCCTTGAGGGACTCGTCGGTTGTTTGCTTCAGGGGAACGATGCGTCCGCCGCGGTAGCCGCCATCGGCGGTGATGACGATCTCGCTGCCGCAGTCCTGGATGCGGTTCTTCAGCGACTCCGCGGAGAATCCGCCGAAAACCACGCTGTGGATGGCGCCGATCCGGGCGCAGGCGAGCATGGCGATGGGCAGCTCGGGCACCATCGGCAGGTAGATGGTGACGCGATCACCCTTCTTGACGCCCAGCTTTTTCAGCGCGTTGGCGAACTTGCAGGTCTCCTTGTAGACGTCCGAATAGCTGAGTGACCGCGATTCGCTGGGCGAGTCGCCTTCCCAGACCAGGGCCGGCTTGTCGCGGCGCGGGCCCTGGATGTGGCGGTCGAGGCAGTTCACGGACGCGTTGAGCTTGCCGCCAATGAACCACTCGATCTTCGCGGTGTGGAAGTCGAACTTCGACGTCGTCTTCCACTTCCGGAACCAGGTGATCCGCTCCGCCTGCTCGTTCCAGAACCCGTCCGGATCCGAGATCGACCGGTCGTAGAGCGCGCGGTACTTCTCGATGCTGCCGATGCGCGCTTTCTTCGCAAACTGCTCCGGGACCTTGATGAGCCGCTCGCCGTTGTCAGCCATGTCGACGCCTCCTGCTGCTCCCCAGGGGGCGTGTACTTTAGCGGGCTCGATGGAAAGGAGCCAGACCGGACGGCGCCGCGTGATAAATCACGCCCCATGGGCCTGCGAATCGACGTCACGCGGACCACGCCGGCGCGGGGAGAACCCCTTCCGCTCCCCTCGTACGCGACCGACGGATCCGCCGGCCTGGACCTGCGCGCCGATGCCGCCATCACGCTCGCGCCCGGGGAGCGCGCCCTGGTTCCGACCGGCCTTGCGATCGCCATCCCGGAGGGATTCGAAGGCCAAATCCGGCCGCGCTCCGGCCTGGCGCTGCGCGAGGGCATCACCTGCCTGAACAGCCCCGGCACCATCGACAGCGACTACCGCGGCGAGCTCGGCGTGATCCTCGCCAATCTCGGACAGAAGCCCGTCACGATCCAGCGCGGCGATCGCATCGCTCAGCTCGCCGTCGCGCGCGTGGAGCGCGCGGAGCTGGTCGAAGGCAAGACACTGCCGCAGAGCCGCCGCGGCGAAGGCGGATTCGGGCACACGGGCCATCGGTGAACCGCGCGCCGGGGCCCCGCGGCCAATTCCTGCTCGGAAACCTCCCGCGGGCGCGGCGCAATCCCATCGCCTTCTTCATGGACTCCTTCCGCGACTACGGCGAGGTGGTGCGCTTCCGCTTCGGTCCGGTGGTCGGCCACCTCGTCAGCTCGTCCGAAGGCGCCAACCACGTCCTGGTCGAGAACAACAAGAACTACGGCAAGCAGACGCGCGGATACCGCAATCTCCGCTACGTGCTCGGCAACGGTCTGCTCACCAGCGAGGGTGAAACCTGGAAACGGCAACGGCGCATCGCGCAGCCAGCGTTCCACCGCCAGCGCATCGCGGGATTCGCGGCCACGATGGTGCGCGCCGCGGACGACGCCACGGCCAAGCTGGAGTCGCGCCGCGGCGAAAACATGGACGTACACCACGAGATGATGCGCCTGACACTGCGCATCGTCGGCGAGACGCTGCTCGCGTACGATCCGACGGACGCGGCCGACGAGGTGGGTGCTGCGCTCGGCTTCCTGCTCAGGCTCGCCAACGAGCGGACCCGTCGCGTGTTCGACCTGCCCCCCGTCGTTCCGACCCGCGAGAACCGGAGGTTCCGCCGCGCCCTGACGACGCTCGACACGGTGGTGGTGCGGATGATCGCCGAGCGGCGGAAGAGCACCACGGACCGCGCCGATCTGCTCTCGATGCTGATCCGGGCGCGCGATGCCGAAACCGGCGAGTCGATGGACGACCGCCAGCTTCGCGACGAGGCGATGACGATCCTTCTCGCCGGCCACGAGACCACCGCCAACGCGTTGACCTTCACCTGGCTGCTGCTCTCCCGCTATCCGGCCGCCCTTCGCGAGCTCCGGGCCGAGCTGGCGCAGGTGCTCGGTGGGCGGAATCCGACCGCGGAAGACCTGCCGAAGCTCGCGCAGACGCGGCGGATCCTGCAGGAGGCGATGCGCCTCTATCCCCCGGCGTGGATCATCGGCAGGTCCGCGAAGGGTCCGGACCAGATCGGCGGGTACGAGATCCCGGCACGATCGATCGTCTTCGTCAGTCCGTACGTGGTGCACCGCCATCCGGAGCTCTGGAGCGATCCGGAGGGGTTCGATCCGCAGCGCTTTGCGCGGGAGCCTCCGCGGGGCGCGTACCTTCCGTTCGGCGCCGGCCCTCGCATGTGCATCGGAAACGGATTCGCCAGCATGGAGGCGGAGCTCGTGCTGGCGACGATGGCGCAGCGGGTCCGCTTCGAGCTCGTGCCCGGAGCGGACGTCGAGCTGGACCCGAGCATCACGCTCCGGCCGCGGAACGGCGTGAGAATGAGGATACGATGATTGCGCTAACTGCAACAGGCGCTAAGCCGCCTTCGGCGGCCGCGCCTGAGCCGCCTGCGGGGCCGCGCCTACTTCGCCCGCATCCCGCGGCGCAGGCTCTTCTTGCGGCGCGCGCGCTTGCGTTTCAGTGCCTGCCTCTTCACCTTGCTGCGGTTCTTGATCGACTTTTTCGTGCGCGGCATCCCGGGGTCTGTAGCACAGCTCGCGCCGGTTGAAAGCGGCAGAAGCGCTTCCGTCGCCCTTGCAAGCAGGCGATCGCTCTTGGTACATGCGTTCAGTGCGCCTGTGCGTCCTCGCCAGCGGCAGCGGAGGCAATTCCCTCTGGGTGGACGCTGCCGGAACGCGCATCCTCATCGACGCTGGCCTTCCGCTGCGCGAGACCGCGCGCAGGTGCAAAGGCGCTGGGCTCGACGTTCGCGACCTGACCGACGTGTTCCTCACCCACGAGCACGCCGACCACTCGCACGCGGCGGGGATCCTCGCGCGCCGGCTCGGCGTCCGGGTCCACGCGACGCGGGGCACCATGCGTTCGCTGCGCGACCCGCCTCCGGAGGAGCTGCGCTTCGCCGTCCGGGCCGGCGTCGCGGTCCGGCTCCCCGGCCTGACGGTCACTCCCGTCGCTCTTCCTCACGATGCATGGGAGCCGGTGGCGTACGTCGTCGACGACGGCGCGACGCGCGCAGCCATCGTCACCGATCTCGGCTCGGTCACTGCCCGCATCGTTCGATCGCTTCGCGACCTCGACGCGTTGGTCCTGGAGATGAACCACGATGTGCAGATGCTCCTCGAGGGTCCGTATCCGTGGTCGCTGAAGCAGCGCATCCGCGGCGACCGCGGTCACCTCTCCAACGAGCAGGGAGCGCATCTGCTCGAGAACATCCTCCATGGCGGCCTCCGCCATCTGGTGCTGGCGCACCTGTCCGAGCACAACAACAGCGAAAAGCACGCGCGCAAGGCCGCCGAGCGGGTCCTCGCGAACCACGGCAGCCATGCCAGGCTCTGCATCGGCTCGCAGGCCCGTGCGCTCGATCCCGTGCTGCTCGAGCCCTCGCGCGCGGTCCCGCTGCGCAAGGCCCGCCAACTGGCGCTGTTCGGGTGAGTGCTGTAGAGAGCGCCCGATGATCCCGCGCTACAGCCGGCCGGAGATGGTCGCGCTCTGGACGCCCGAACGTCGCTACCAGACCTGGCTGCAGGTGGAGCTCGCCGCCGGCCGCGCGATGGCGGACGCCGGCGTGGTCCCACGCGAAGCCATCGAGGAATGCGCCCGCAAAGGCGGCGCCTTCACCGCCGCCGACGCCGCCCGCATCGACGAGATCGAGAAGACCACTCGCCATGACGTGATCGCATTCCTCACCTTCATGGAGGAGCGCATCGGTCCCGCGGCGCGGCACCTGCACTTCGGAATGACCTCTTCGGACGTGCTGGACACGTCGCTCGCGCTGTTGCTCCGGGATGCGGCGGATCTCCTCGTCGCCGGCGTCGAAAAAACGCGCGAGGCGGTGGTGAAGCGCGCCATCGAGCACAAGCGCACGCCCTGCATCGGCCGGTCGCACGGGATTCACGCCGAACCCACGACCTTCGGTTGGAAGCTGATCGTCTGGGCCGACGAGCTGGCTCGCGCCAAGGCCCGGCTGCACCGCGCGCGGGAGATCATCGCCGTCGGCAAGCTGTCCGGAGCGGTGGGGACCTTCGCGCACCTCTCCCCGGCCATCGAGGAGAAGGCCATGGCGGCGCTCGGGCTGCGCGCTGCGCCGGCATCCACGCAGATCGTCCAGCGCGACCGGCACGCCGAGTACTTCACCGCTCTCGCCCTCGCAGGGGCCTCGATCGAGAAGTTCGCGGTGGAGATCCGCCACCTGCAGCGGACCGAGGTCCGGGAAGCCGAGGAAGTGTTCGGCAAGGGCCAGAAGGGCTCTTCGGCGATGCCGCACAAGCGCAACCCGATCCTCTCGGAGAACCTGACCGGCCTGGCCCGCGTGCTTCGCGGCTACGCCCTCTCCGCCCTGGAAGACGTTCCCCTCTGGCACGAGCGCGACATCAGCCACTCCAGCGTCGAGCGCGTGATCGGTCCGGACGCGACGGTCACGCTCGATTTCATGCTCCACCGGTTCGCCGGGCTGATCGAGGGATTGCGCGTCTTTCCCGAGCGGATGCGCGAAAACCTCGAGCTCACCCGGGGGTTGGTGTTCTCGCAGCCGGTCCTCCTCAAGCTGATCGCCAAGGGCATGGAGCGGCAGGCGGCGTACGTGGTCGTGCAGCGCAACGCGATGAAGGTCTGGGACGAGAACCGCGATTTCCGCTCGCTGCTCGCCGAGGACCCCGAGGTGAAGAAGCTCCTCAAGCCGAAGGAGCTGGCGGAGTGCTTCGATCTCGACCGCGGGCTGCGCCACGTCGACGCGGTGTTCGAGCGCGTGCTCGGGAAGTGATAGTTTCCATCCCATGGAGCGCATCTGCGTCTTCGCCGGGTCGAACGACGGCGCTCGCGAGTCGTACCTGATCGCTGCGCGCGAGCTGGGCGCGGAAATCGCGCGCCGCGGGCACGCGATGGTCTACGGGGGAGCCGCCTGCGGTCTGATGGGCGCGTGCGCCGACGCCGCCCTCGCCGGCGGAGCCGAAGTGGTGGGCGTCCTGCCGCGGGCGCTGACCAGCCGGGAGGTCGCGCATACCGGGCTCACCGAGATGCGCATCGTGGGATCGCTCCACGAGCGCAAGGCGGTGATGTCGGCTCTTTCCGACGCCGTCGTCGCCCTCCCCGGTGGTTGCGGCACCATGGACGAGCTGTTCGAGGCCATCACCTGGGGGCAGCTCGGCCTGCACGAGAAGCCCATCGGTCTCCTCGACGTCGACGGCTACTTCGCGCCGCTCGTCGCCTTCATCGAGCACATGAACTCGGAAGGCTTCGTGCGGCCTCCGTTGCGCCTCGTCCGCGCCCGGACGGCGCGGGAGCTACTCCATCAGCTGCTGGCCGCGCCGCCGGCCACGGTCAGCCCGCCGGGGCCGCATCCGCGGCCATAGCTTTCAGACCGTACCTGTCGTGAGAGGGAGTCGCAGCTCGAGCCGCGCGCCTCCGCCCTCCGCGTTCTGCGCCCGCGCCGCTCCACCGTGTGCTTCCGCCACCCGCCGCGCGAGCGCGAGTCCGAGGCCGAAGCCGGCGGCAAGGCCCGGTGCGCCTTCGCCGCGGAAGAAGGGCTCGAACACGCGCGGCAAGTCGTTCGCAGGAATGCCCGGGCCGTGATCGCGCACGCTGATGATGGCCTCCTGCCCTTCGCGCTTCGCCGTCACGTCCACCGGGCTGCCGTTGGCATACTTCCGCGCGTTGTCGAGCAGGTTGTCGAGCGCCCGCGAGAGCAGCGCTTCGTCCGCTTCGACCACCAGCGCGGGTTCGACGCGCACGTCGATGGGCAGGTTCGGATCCAGCGCCGCCGCGCGCACCCGCGCCTTCTCGACCAGCGTGGCGACGTCGGTGCGCACCTTCCGCAGCGGCAAGGCCGCCAGATCGAGCCGCGACGCCGTCAGGATGTCGGCGACCAACTGGTCGAGCTCGTCCACCTCCTCGCCGATCGCCGATAGCCGCCTGCGGACACCCTCCCCCGGCGCATCGATGAGCTCGAGCGCCACCTTGATCCGCGCCAGCGGCGTGCGCAGCTCGTGTGAGACGTTCGCGAGCAGCTCCTTCTCCGCTCTCCGCGCCGCCTGGATCCGGTCGGCCATCTCGTCGAAGCTGCGCGCCAGGCGGCCCACCTCGTCCTGGAGATCGCCGAGCCCGCTCCTGCGGGAGAGATCGCCGCGGCCATAGGCCTCGACGACGGAGGTGAGCTTTTCCAGCGGCCGCGTGATCGATTTCGAGAGCGGATAGACCAGGGCGAGGGAAACGGCGAGGGCGCCGAGCAAAAGGAGGGCGGCGCGGATCGCCGCCCTCCGCACGGCCCCCTCCGGCAGCGGCAGGCGCACCATCAGCACTGCTCCTCCGCGTGCGGGGGCGGCGACGATGCCGCGCCCCGTCGAGATTGCGCCCTGCCGCGCCCGTTCCAGCACATCGGCGTCGGGCAGCGCGATCGGGTTGCCCGCGGTGGAGATCACCTCGCCGCCCGGACCGAGGACGGTCGCATCCATTCCGAGCTCTTCGTTGATGAGCGCGACTGCCCGCTGCAGGCCGACCGGATCGGCGGGCGGCGGAAGCATCCGTCCGAGATGAGCGGCGAACCTCGGGCCGCCGCGATGCAGCGCCAGAAAGGGCCGCCCGGTCAGAAACCCGATGGCGGCGAACACCAGGCCCACCGCGAGCAGGACGCCCAGAAACGCGAGATAGAGGCGCAGGTACAGGCGCCGCGGGTGCACTCAGGACTCCCGGGCCAGCAGATACCCCGCCCCGCGCACCGTCTTCACGTATCGCGGATGGCGCGGATCCGTCTCGATCTTCTGCCGCAGCCGCGAGACGTGCACATCGATGCTCCGATCGAAGGCGTCGTCGGCGTGATCGCCCTTCATCTCCTCCAGCAGTTGATCGCGGGTGAGCACGCGGCCGGAGTTGCGCGCCAGCGCGCAGAGCAGCTCGTATTCGTGCGCGGTGAGCAACTGTCGCTTGCCGTCGACGCTCACTTCGCGGGCGGAGAAATCGATCACCAGCCCGCCCGACTGGAACCGCGGCGCATCGCCGGGCTCGGCCCGCCGCAGCACTGCCCGGATGCGCGCCAGCAGCTCCCGCGGGTTGAACGGCTTCGCCAGGTAGTCGTCCGCTCCCAGCTCCAGCCCCACGATCTTGTCCGCATCGTCTCCGCGCGCCGTCACCATGATGATAGGCGTGTTCGAGCGCTCGCGGACCTTCCGCGCCAGCGTGAGCCCATCCATCCCCGGCAGCATCAGGTCGAGCAGCAGGATGTCGAAGCGGCTCGCGCCCAGGTGCTGGAGCGCCTGCCCCGAGTCGCCGGCAATGATCGCCTCGACGCCGTGCTGGCCGAGAAATTCGACCAGCAGGGCGGCGAGCTTGCGATCGTCTTCGATGAGAAGCGCCTTGACCATCACTGTCCGGGGCCGCCGAACCCTCCCTGATTCTGCTGGTGCTTCTGGTGCATCTGCTGCGCCTTCGTCGCCAGCTTGCTCAGCTGATCCGTCGTCAGGACGTCGTGGACCTTCTTGATCTCCGGGATGATCACGTCCGCCAGCTTCTGCATCTGCGCCACGTGGTCGTTGGCCAGCGCGTGGAGCTCGGGTTCGCTCAGCGTGGGGCTCGTCAGGATTGCAACGATGTTCTGATGCGAGCCGCGCCGCGCCTGCGCGTTGGACTGCAACGCGCCGAGGATGACGTCGCGCGACTGCTCGATCACCGTCCGCTGCTGCGGAGTCGCCTGGATGAAGTCCTCCGCTTCGGCGATCCGCTGCGTGATCATCTGCTTCATCATGAACCGGCCGCCTCGGCCGTGCGCCCACGCGGCTCCCGCCGCGATCAAGAGCGCCAATGCTCCCACTCCAATGAGAATCTTTTTCACCATCGTATTCCTCCTTGGAGATGGAGTACGAAGCGCCCTTTGCGGGGCCGTTGCGGCAGTGTTTCGCTCTGTTGCAGAACCCCTTCTTACAGATACTTGCCGGCGCGCAAGGCCTTCTCGATGCGCGCGCGGGTATCGCCGACCACCAGTTTCGGCGGCTCTCCGGTGAGCGTCTTCGCCAGGTCTACGTACCTGCCGGCGAGCTGCACCCGCACCTCGTCGGGAATCTGCGGCAGCGGGCCCTCGCCCTGGTAGTTGCGCTCGCGGATCAGCCACTGCCGGAAGAACTCCTTGTCGAGCATCTTCTGGTCCTCGCCGCGGCGAAAGCGCTCCTCGCTGCCGTCGGCGATCCAGTAGCGGCTCGAGTCCGCGGTGTGGATCTCGTCGATGACCCACAGCTTGCCCTGGGCATCGACGCCGAACTCGTACTTGGTGTCCACCAGGATCAGACCGCGCTGTTTCGCCCACGCCTGGCCCGCCGCGAACAGATCCAGGGCGATGCGGGCCATCTGGTCCCACTGCTTCTGCGAAATCGTTCCACGGCCGACCAGCTCTTTCGGCGAGATCGGCTCGTCGTGTTTGCCCACCTCCTCCTTGGTGCTGGGCGTCAGGATGGCCCGCTCGAACTTCTGGTCCTTGCGCATCTCGCGCGGCAGCTCGATGCCGTATGCCTTCGCGCCCTTTCCCGCCTGGTAGTCGCGCCAGAGCGACCCGGTGAGGTAGCCGCGCACGACCATCTCCGCCGCCAGCGGCTTCAGCCGCCGCACTACGAGCACGCTGGGATCCGGCACGTCGAGGAGGTGGTTGGGCGCGATGTCCTTCGTCTTCTCGAACCAGAACGCGGTCAGGCGGTTGAGGATCTCGCCCTTGAACGGGATGGTGGTGAGGACCCGGTCGAAAGCGCTGAGCCGGTCGGTAGTGATCATCACGATCCGATCGCCCTTCGAATAGTTGTCGCGCACCTTGCCCCGGTAGAGCTCGCCCAGCAGCGGGAAATCGGCCTCGCGCAGCGTGTAAGGAAGCTGGGCGCTCAGGGTCTCGTCCATTGCGGGTCCTCCGGAACGGCGCAAGATAGCGCATGTGCAGTTGCGATTCGTCCTCAACCGGCCGCGCAGCTCGCAGAACATCGGCGCCGCGGCGCGGGCGCTGGCCAATACCGGCGCCGGAGCGCTTTGGGTCGTCGAACCGCTCGGCTTCGACCGCGGGCAAGCGGCGAAGCTCGCAGCGGGAGCGGACGCGGTCCTCGAGCGGATGCGGGTCGTCCGTACGCTCGACGAGGCGCTGGCCGACTGCCTGGACGTCGTGATGACGACGGGCCGCACCGTGCCGGGCGCTCTGGCTCCGGATCAGACTGCGGCCCGGCTGCTGTCGTGTCCGGGGACCTGCGCGCTGGTATTCGGCGACGAGGTGCGCGGCCTGACGAATCGCGACCTGCAGCGAGCCGCCGCCGTCGCAACCATCCCCACGGCACAGAAGTCGTCGCTGAACCTGGCGCAGGCGGTGCTGGTGTTCGGTTGGGAGATTCTGAGAGCGCGCGGCACTGCCTCGCCGCCGGTTCCACCGGAGGAGCCGCTGGCTCCAGAGCGCCTTCTCTCCCTCCTGCGCGAGAGGGCGCGCGCGCTTTTGCTGGCGTCGGACTTTCTCAACCCGCAGCAGCCCGATCTCGTGCTCGACGAGCTGGTCTCCCTGGCGCGGCGCGCGCGACCGACGCAGCGCGAGGTGGAGCTGCTGCTCGCGGCGGTCGCGCAGCTGCAGCGGACGCGGCGGGACTAGGCCGGCGCCGCGGGCGGAGCCGGCGGTGCCACAGGCGCAGCGGCGGCGGCGGCCTCGCCGGTCTTGTTCTTCTGGTGCTCCGCGCAGAGCCCATGGGCGACCACCTTCTTGTGGCAACCCTCCTTGCTGCACGTCTTGTAGCGCGCCTTTGGAAGCTCGCCGTTCTTCCACTTGTCGTAGTGGAAGAAACAGTAGCCCTTCGCCTGGTACGCGCGCTTGCATCCCTCGATGCCGCACTTCAGGCCTTCCTTGCCCTTCGCCTGCGGGGCCTTGGCCTTCGCCTCCGGGGCCTTGCTCTTGCGGCGGTCGGTCTTCGTCTCTGCCATCTGGCGAATGCTCCTGAACGAAAGGGTGCGGGGTTCTACCCGGTCTGCCGCGCGTTGACAATGGCACGGACGCTGCACACCCCGCCGGGAGGCGCAGAAAGCGCCTGCCCGATTGGTGGAGGCGGCAATGGAAACGGCGGGTCCGGTCGGGTTGGTGGTCGTCGGCCTCGGCGGAGTGGGAACGTCTCTTCTCACCGGAATCCTCGCCGCGCGTGCCCACCTGGTACATCCGTTCGGCAGCCTCGTGGAGGCAGGCGGCACCGGACGGTCTCCTGGCAGCGGCCTCGTGCCGCTGCGCGACCGGGCACCCTTCGCCGAGCTTGGCGACCTGGTGCTCGGCGCGTTCGAGATCCGCGAGGACGATGCGTACCGCGCCGCGTTGCGCGCGGGGCTCGTCAACCGTTCGCTGGTCGACGAGCTGCGCCCGGAGCTGCGGAAGATCCAGGGCATGCTCGGCGGCCGCGAAACGCCCACGCGGCGTCATCTCGCCGATGCCCTCGCGGAAGATCTGCGCGGCTTCCTCGCGCATCATCGCTGCTCGCGCGGCGTCGTCATCTGCACCGTTCCCGGCTTGGGCGTTCCGCCGGCGAAGCCTGCCTTCACCGCCGCCGAGGTGCGCCTCGCGCTGGAGGAGAGCGCTGATTCGGTGACACCGGGGGTCGTCTATGCCGCAGCCGCCGCGGAGGCAGGCTGCTCCTTCGTCGCGGCAGGTCGCGACGCCGCGCTCTGCGCGCCGGGGATCTCCGCCCTCTTCGAGGAGCGGTCGCTGCCCCTCGCCGGTGCCGGAATCGTCGGTCCGGAAGACGTGCTCCGCGAAACCCTCGCCGAGGTGCTCGCGCTGGAAGGCATCCAGCTCACCGGCAGCGCCTCGTTGTCCACCCGCGCGGAGGAGCGCGGCGCGCGGCTCTGGGGCGGACCCGATCGCACTTCGGAAATGGGCCTCGGATGCGCCTGGGCAGGAGGCGCCTTCGAGCTTTCGCTGGAGCTGCGAGGACAGCTCGCGCTGTATCTGGCCGCGCGGGCGTTGGACGCGGCGCTGCTCGTCGATCTCGCGGCGCGGGCGCGCAGGGCAGGCGCGCAGGAATGGATGGGAGCGCTGTTCGTAGCGCCCTTGGGAACGGCCTCGCCGCACGAGGCGCCGCCTCTCTCGCTGTCGAAGCGCCGCGAGCGCCTTCTCGCCGAGCTTCCAGCGCTGGCGCGCAGCGCCGGCCGTGAGGCAGCATAGCGAGCTTGCTCTGGATTTTCCCTGCCGGAAGAACGCGAATTCCCATCCGGGACCGCTTTTTTCTGCCCCTGTCCGCGAACGCACGGCGGCGCGGGCCTTCCGTGCAGGCATGCTGCTTGCTCCACGTCCGGATGTCGGCGGCGAGGGGACCAACCCGCTTTCGCGCGGGGGTGCGAAAGCGGGCTCGAGGGGGTCGGCGTCGCGGGGGGCGTGGCGCTGACGTCTGTGGGGCGCGGGCGGCTGGGGGGCAGCCCGCGCCTCACTCTTTCCCAGACGGTACTGTCTAAAAGCTACAGCCGCAGAGCCGCGCCTTCGGCACGGCAGCGGCTGGCCGCGCCTTTCGCCGGGCAGCGGCTGGCGGCTTGACTCAACCGATCCACTCAAGATACGCTACTCGCGATCCATCCCGGAGGCGCCTTGGCGGACGGTGAGCACGACGCAACGGGCCAACCGGCGGCAGCGGATTTGCTGCGCGCCGCGTTGGAAAAGATCGTCTTCTTCGAGTGGCGGATCTCCGAGCTGGCGGGCGATCTCGCCGCGGCGCATAGCCGCTGTGCCAACGCCGAAAAGGGCCGCGCGGAGGCCGAAGAAGAAGCGCGCGCGGCGGGAGGCGTCGCCAAAGCCGCGCGGCTGCAGAGCGCGGAGCTCGAGGCCGAACGCGCCCGTCTCTCCGCGTTGCTCGCACGCCCCGCACACCATGCCGTCGACGCGGGCGCGATCGAGATCGAGCGGCGGCGCGCGGTCACGCTCGCGGCCGAGCTGGAGCAGGCGCGCGCGGAGCTTTCGCGATCGCGGGCCGAGCGGGAACGCTGGGTCACAGAGATGATCGCGCAGGCGCGCTCGAGCGACGACGATCCGGCGCTGGCGCAGTTCATCAGTGAGCTGCGCGGTGAAGTGATCGCGCTGCGCGACTACCAGAAGAAGTGCGAGGCGCTGCTCGCTGAGGCCGGCATCGCTCCGCCGGCATTGGAGGGCGCGCGACCCTCACCGCTGCCGGAGCCGAGGCGCACGGCAGAGCCGGTGCGGGAAGCGCGGCGGATGTGGGCGGAGGGACGGCTCGCCACCCCTCCTCCTCTGCCGCCGCCTCTTCCGGCGCCCACCACGCATTTCGCCACGCCAAAGCCGACGAGCGTCTCCGCCGCCGCGCAGGCGCTCGCCGATCAGTGCCTGCGAAGCCTCGCCAGCCCCGATCCCGGACGACGCGAACAGGCAGCGCGTCATCTCGTCGCCGCCCCGATCGCCGCGGCCGCGCCGGCCATCGCCTCCGCGCTGGCGGTGGAGACGGACGCGAAGACGCGTGCGCACCTGGCGAAGGCGCTCGCCGCCTGCGGCGGAGAAGGCGCTGCCGAGATGGTCGCGCAACTGCAGGCTGCATCCGAGCCTGCCCTCGTGCGACTTGCCGCGCTGGACGCGCTGGCGGCCATCCCGGCGCGAGCCCGGGTAGCGCTCGAAAACGCGGCAAGCGACGCGACGCCCGCCGTGCGCCGCCGCGCCGCGGCGCTGGCGGTCGCGCTGGGCGTCGAGGATCTGGCGGGCAGGCTCGCGGCGGACGAAGATGCCACCGTCCGCGGAGCCGCCGCGGCAGCCCGGACGGAAGCGCCTTCGCCTCCGCCGGAGCAGGCGCCCGCGCCGGAGGCGGGGACGCCGGCGCAGCCGCGCGATCCGGTGCGGGCGGCGCTGAGGCGGCTCGTGCTGGAAGGAGGGTCTCGTTGATGGAGCAGATCCGCTACTCGGGCCGCCGGCTGGCCGAAGTATTGGGGCTCTCCGTGCGCGAGCTGGCCGAGGCCGAGGACCGTGGCGCCGTCCATTCCACCGTCCCACCGGGCGGGCCCACCCAGAAGGTGTCCTACTCGATGCAGGATCTGGCCGCCGCTCGCGCGGCGCTCAACCGCGTCCCGCCGCGAAGGACCTTGCGCCGCCAGCTCTTCCTCAATTTCAAGGGAGGCACCGGCAAGACTTCCGTCTCCACCAGCTACGCGTTCCGGCTGGCGGAGATGGGCCACCGCGTCCTGGTGATCGATCTCGACTCGCAGGGCCACGCCAGCAAGTGCCTGGGGATCTGCGGCGAGGAGGCGGACAGGACGCTGTTCGACGCCATCATCAAGAAGGAGCCGGTGGAGACCGTGATCCTGAAAACCGGCATGCCAGGCCTCGACCTCGTGCCCTCGAATCTCACGATGAGCACCATCGACCTCTCGCTGATGCCGCTGGCGGCGCGCGAGTTCCGGCTGCGCAACGTCCTCAAGGAAGTGGAAGGAAGGTACGACTACGCGGTCCTCGACGCCCCACCGTCGTTCGGGCTGCTCAACCTGAACGCGCTGATGGCTGCGCACGACCTGTTCGTGCCCGTGCTCCCCGACTTCCTCTCCTTCCACGGCCTCAAGCTCCTCTTCGAGACGGTGCAGGGGCTGGAAGAGGACCTCCAGCACGTGCTCGACCACATCTTCATCGTGATCAACGCGTACAACGCGACGTACAAGATCGCCAAGGAAGCTCGGGAGGCGCTGGAGAAGCACTATCCGGAGTTCCTGCTCAAGCAGGTGATCCGGCAGTGCACCAAGTTCGCGCAGGCCTCGAGCGAAGGCATTCCCATCTTCGCCTACGACGCGGAGAGCAAGGGCGCCCAGGACATCCAGGCGGTCCTCGACGAGGTGCAGGCGCGCGTCGGCGCGCCGGTGCGCCTCAAGGCGGTGGAGAGCGCATGAAGCGCAGCTTCGAGGAGAACGTCCCCAAGGTCCGCCCCAGGGTCCGCCTCGGGCACGCCTTCGATGAACAGATGGCGGAAGCCGAGCAAATGGCGGAAGCCCAGCAGGTGGCAGCGGCCGAAGTTGCGGAATCCGGCATCGCTCCCGATCCGGCGGGCCAGCTCCCGCTCGCGCCAATCGCTGCCGTCACGGAACCGCTCGCGCAGCCGGTCCAGACCGTCAAGGTCGAGTCGGCACCCGCGAAGCGCGCCGCGCGCCGGACGATCGCGCCCACCATCGCCGAGGTCACCGGGCTCGCTCACGCGCTCACCACGGACCTGGCCAAGGCGGCCGAATTCAACGCGCGCCTGAAGTCCGATCTCGATGCCGCCCTCACCGCCCTGCGGACGGCGGCCGACGAATCCCGCGATCAGCGCGCCGATTGCCTTCGTCTCGTCGCCGATCTGGAATCGCGCGCCGCCGAGATTCGCGCGCTGCGTGGCGACCTCGATCTCCTCGAGGCGGAGCGCGACGGCGCCCTTGCCCAGGTCGCGCGCCTCACCCGCGAGCTGCGCGAGGAGAAATCCCGCTCCGCCGCGTCCGCCGAAGAGGCGCAGAAGTCGCGCGCGGAGACCGCGCAGGTTCGCGAGGCACTGCAGCGGCTCGCGGCGGAACTGCGCGACCGCGTCCTGGAGCGCGACGAGACCCGGAAGGAGCTGCTCGGCGCGCGAGCCGACCGCGACCGCCTCGCCGAGGAATTGCTCGCCGCGCACGCCGATGCCGAAGCGGCTGCGCAAAGCCGCAATGCGCTCGAGGAGATCCACCGGGCGCTCGCCGAAGCCCGCGCGCGCATGACTGGAATTCGTTAGCGAATTCCTGACGATGGGTTCGATTTCGTCGCGACCGCCGATTCCAGTGTGGGTGTAGGGGCTTGTCTCCCCGCTGGCGACCGTGTTAATTCGCGCAGCGATCCGGTTCCCGACACCTCGTTCGTGCACCGGTCCGGCATCTGAGCTCGCACATCGGACGGGAACACTGGCGGGCGCTTCGCGGCGCCCGCTTATTTTTTAGCTTGAGACGCACAGGTCAGGGAAGGGCTCCCCAGATGAGAATCCGCGGATTCGTATAGAAGTACGGCCGCTCGTCCTCGAGCTGCGGGATCAGCATCTGCCGGTAGCGCGCGAGGAAGCGTTCCCAGTCCGCCGGCGCGAGCCGCTTCTGGTATTCGGTCAACAGCGCCCCCCGGACCCACTCCACGACTTCGTCGCGGGACTCGAGCAGGTGCACGTAGACCGCCACCCGGACGTGCTGCCGCACGTAGCCCAGCCGGTGCAGCCAGCCCGCGTAGCGAACCGGCTCCATCAGGGGAGCGCGACGCTCGTATCCGTCCAGCAGCCGCCGGAACTCCGGAGCACGGGCCATCTCGTACGCCGTCACGTGCGTGATCTGGTCGTCCGTCATCGGCATCTGCACGGCGAGCTGACCGCCCGGGGCCAGCGCAAGGGTGAGCCGCCGCAAAAGGCCGGGATGATCCGGTACCCAGTGCAGCGCGGCGTTGCTGAAGATCAGATCGACCTTGGGCTGCGCCTCGAACCCGGCGATGTCGCGCAGCTCGAACCGGATGCCGGACAGCTGCGGCGCCTTTGCCAGCATGGCCGCCGAGGAGTCGATGCCGATGGTCTCCCGCGCCTGAAGCTTCTGGTGCAGTTCCGCCGTCAGCTCACCCGTGCCGCAACCCAGATCCGCGACGCGCATTCCCGGGCGGGCCTCGACGAGCGCGGCGAGGTCCCAGAACGGCTGCGTGCGCTCGGCGCGGAAACGCTCGTACTGGACCGGACTCCAGGCGTCGGCCACCGGGGCAGCCTACTCCAGCCGCGCGCGAATCGCAGGAGCGGCGATCTCCCCGGTTTCCTCCAGCACCGTCGCGCCGTCCCGCAATCGCTCGTGGAGCAGTTGCAGCTCCGCCGCGCTCCCGGGGGCGTCCAGGAGCGTGAGCGCGAATCCGGCGCGCTCGAGATTGGCGACCTCCTCGTGCAGCCGCGCCAGCGCGCGCTCGCGCACGCGGCGGACGCGCTGGAGGTGCTCGAGCTGCGAGGAGAGCGCGTCGGCGGCGCGCAGGTAGCTCTGCTTCGCCGGGCCATCGCCCGAAGATTCCGCCCGCTGCGCCAGATCGGAGACGCGCTGGCGCAGATGTTCCTCTGCCTCCGGGGCCGACGCGCGCGAAACCTCGGCAGCCCGCGCGGCCAGATCGAGCGCCGCGGCGGTGAGCGAGTCGATCGGAGCCCGGACGTCCGCGCCCGCTCCCTCCGGAACGGCGCGAGATGCATTCCGGCGCGCGATCACGGCGCGCTCGGCGAGCGCCCGCAGCTCAGGGGCCAGCGAGAGCCGGAGCGCCGCGAATCGTTCCTCGATGGCGTCGCCGCCGAGGCGGACGTGGAGAGGCGCGGCGGCGAGGGCCGTCCACAGGCCAAGCGCGCCACCGCACAGGGCTCCCGCGACCCAGGTGGGACCGATCGTCGCCAGGGCGGCCGACAGATGCGGCAGCGTCGCGGCGCCCGTCACGACGGCGCAAGCGGAGAGGCCCGCGGCAAGCGCGACGGCGAAGGGTGAAAGGGGTGCCGCCCCGCGCTCCGCGGCAACGTCGCGGCGGACAATCGTGAGCAGGAGGCCGAGCATCGCGCCACAAGCGGCCGGCGACCCCGCGAGCGGAGCGACCTGCCAGCAGATGGCCACCGCCGCACAGCAGCCCGCCGCCGCCGCCCAGCGGCCCAGGCAGGCCTTTTCCGGCCGCAGCAGCAGGAGTATCGCCAAGGCGCTTCCTGTCGCGGCCATCGCGAGCGATCCCGCAACTCCGCCCGCGGCGCCGCCGATGGCGAACGAAGCTGCGGCGCGCTCGAACAGCCGTGAATCCTCGAAGCGGACATCCATGACGCTCACCAGCCCGCCACCGGCGCGCGAACGACGTCGAAGAGATTTTCCTTGATTCTCTTGCTGGCGGCGTCGCCGGGCGCGTCGATGTTGGAGACGCCGATCTGGTACTCGCTGGAGAGCTGCCTGAATGCCGGCGCGCTTGCGGGCACGGTCTGCGCGGTGTCCTTCGCGATCCGGCTCATGGCCTCGATGCGCGCCCTCGCTTCCGCGCGCCGGCCGTCTTCCTGCAAGCGGGCGGCCTGACCGGCAAGCTCCGCCATTTCCGCGCGCGCGCCCGAGACCGCGGCGGCGGTCGGCGCCAGCGCCAGCAGCGACGCGTCGGAAGTGAACGTCGCCTGCGCCACCGTCCGTGCCCCCCGCTGGACACCGCGGACGTCCTCGAAGGCCAGCTCGACGGCGGCGATGTCCGCGAGGCCCCGGCCCGCCGGGATGGCGAGCTTGATCAGCACCCGGCGCTCTTCGCCGGCGGCGAAGTCGGGCAGGCGCACCCAGCCGTCAGCTTCCGGCTCGTACCCGAATACGCGCTCGAGCGACGCGCCATGCAGCCCGGCGATGCGCACGCGCACGCCGCGCGCCACCAGGGAAGCCGCACGGCTCAGCTCGTCGCGAAAGGCGCCGGCCAGCACCTGCGGCGAGTCGATGTAGCGGGCGCGCCCGCCGGCCTGCGCTGCCAGGGCGGACATGAGATCCTCGTCGTAATCGTCGCCGATGCCGAAGGTGGAGAGCGTCGCGGGGGCGAAGTCGCGCCGCGCGAGCGCGAGCAGGCCGGCGCGATCGGCGATACCTGCGTTGGCCTGTCCGTCGGAAGCGAGGAATACCTTGTCGGCGCGTCCCTGGGCGCGACCCCGCGCGAGCTGGGGCGCCGCGGCGTCGAAGGCCATTGACATGTTGGTCCCGCCGACGGCCTCGACCCCCTCGATCGCCGCGAGGGCCCTGGCGCGCGCCTCGGCGGAGACCGGAGTCGAGGCGACGAGCACCGTGGGGTCGCTCGAGAACTCCACGATGGCGAGGCGGTCCTCGGGACCGAGGGCCTGTACCAGCGATCGCGCGGCATCGCGGGCGCGCTCGATCTTGACGCCCCGCATCGATCCGGACCGATCGAGGATCAACACGGCGTTGACGGGCATCCGCCGGCGGGCCGAGGGATCGGCGGCCGAGGACAGATCGACCTGGAGATATGCGGTGGTGCTTCGATTCTCGGGGAGATAGAGCCGCTCGAGCGCTGCCTGCATCCGCAGCGCTCCGTCGGAAGCGACCGACGCAGGCGGCGGCGAGGGCTTCTGCTCGACGGGTCGACCCGGTCGGACGAGCGCCGCCACCGTAGCGGCGGCAAGGGATGCAAAGGCGAGGGCGAAGAGTACGAACGTGCGGCGCATGGGGCACCTCCGCCTGGTGGGAACGCGCCAGCCCGCCGCCGGATCTGAACCTAGGAAGGCCGGGATTCCACGTGCTCTTCGAGGAATGCAATGGCCCGCCGCTCCGCGTAGAACCCCGGTTTCCAGATCGGCCCTTCGACGAACCCCAGATGGCCGCCCCGAGCGGACAGCTCCACCTCGACGGAGCGGGTCGTCGTCCGAGGCACGCATCGGGCCGGAATGAACGGATCGTCCTCGGCGGAGATGAGCAGGAGCGGGACTCGCACGCGCTCCACGTAATTGGCGCTGGAGCTCTGCGCGTAATAGTCCTCGGCGCCGGCAAAGCCGTGGAGCCGCGCCGTCAGCGCGTCGTCGAACTCGAACAGCGTCCGTGCGCGGCGGACGCGCTCCTCGTCCGCGGCACCCGGAAACTTGCGGAGCTTTTGCAGCGACTTGCGCTTCAGCGAGTGAAGGAATCGCGTCCGGTAGAGCCAGGTCCAGAACCCGGGACCGTCGAGGGTCCGCGCGCAGAGCGCGAGATCGAACGGTACGCTGAGCGCCACCGCCGCTCTGATCTCGCGCGGCGCGGAATCGCCGAGTTCACCCAGCCACTTCACGAGGACGTTGCCGCCCAGGGAAAAGCCGGCGAGCACGATGCGGTCGGACTCGTCCTGCGCGCGGCGGACCAGCTCCGACAGGTCGCCCGTCTCTCCGGAGTGATACGAGCGGACGAGCCGGTTCATGTCGCCGGAGCAGCCGCGAAAGTTGAGCGCGAGCGCGCGCCAGCCGCGCATGCGCGCCTGCGCCAGGAGACCGCGGACGTAATGCGCCGAGCTGGAGCCTTCGAGCCCGTGCAGCGCGACCAGCAACGGCGCGTCGCGCGGCCCCGCCATCCGGTCCACGTCAACGAAGTCGCCGTCCGAGAGCTCCCAGCGCTCGCGGCTCACCGGAACGTGCGGGCCAGGCCGGAAGAGCGGTCCGAAGATCGTCATCAGATTGGGGCCGAAGAGCCACCGCGCCGGCTCGTACATCAGAGCTCCGCGAGGAAGCGCGCAATTCGGGCCGCGACGAACCGGCTGCTCTCCACCATCGGAAGGTGGCCGCAATGCGGGATCGTCTCCACCGTCCCGTTCCGGAGGTGCGTCCGGAAGTATTCGACGCTGGAGGCGGGCAGGATGCGGTCCCCTTCGCCCCAGAGGATGAGGACGGGGCTTTGGACGTCGCCGAGCACGTCGAGGCCGATCCCGGGAATGTCCGCGCCCATCTCGGAGACGAACTGCTGCACCGGCGGAGATGCCCAATGTCGGCCGAGGTCGCGGGCAAAGAGCCAGCCGAGCCGCGAGGGCCGCTGATAGAGGCGACGGTTCATCTCCAGGGCGGCGGCGACGCTGCCGCCGCGAAACGCCGTCACGACGGCTTCGCGATCGGGGCCCGCCAGAGGCGCGCCCGCCGGGTTCAAGCCCACGACGCCCGCCGTTCGATCCGGGAGGATCGCGGCAGCGAACAGGCTCAAGGCACCTCCCAGGGAGCTCCCGACGAGCACCGCCGGCTCTTCCAACTCGAGGAGCGCGGCTCCGACGCCCTGGGCGCACTCGAGTATCGTCGCCGGCTCCTGGCCCCGGCCGAGCGGCGAGCGTCCGTGGCCGGGCAGATCGAGGACGACGACCCGGCGCGACGCGCGGGCAACCGCGCGCACGATGGGCAGAAAGCCGGCCGCGTTGCCGCCCATGCCGTGCACCAACAGGACCGGCGGAGCGCGACCCGCTCCGCGCCGGTCGTAAAGGTGGAGGTTGCGCTCCCCCGCGCGGATCAGGCGAGAGCGAAAGCCCCAGGCGCGGTAGGCGCCGTGGGCGGCGAGCCAGAGCGCGCCAAGGGGAAGAAGCATCGACGGATGATAAGCTCGACGGATGCTGCGCGTCCTGATCTCGATAGCGATCGCGCTGCCGCTCTACGAGCTCCTGCGCTACCGCATCCTGCGGCGAGTGCGGGAATCCCAGCGGCGCAAGGCGCGCAGCTACGCGGAGAAGCACGGCGTCCGCGTGGACCTCTTCAAGTTCGGCGGCAAGCAGCTGGTGCGCGAGGAGCTGCTCAACGACCGCGCGATCCTGAGGGCGATGGAAGCGGCCACCGACGCCGGCGAGCGGCCGACGGAGGTGCGGCAGCGCGTCGAGGAGTACATCGACGAGATTGTCCCGGCGTTCTCGCTCGCAGCCTACTTCCAGCTCGGCATGCGGCTCGCGCGCGCCGCCATCGGCGCCGTCTACCGGCCGGTAATCGTGAGACCGCCCCCGCCGCTGCCGCACGACGCCACTGCCGTCTTCCTCATCAACCACCGCAGCAACTTCGACTACGTCGTCGTCGGCTGGGCGCTCGCGCGCCGGGTGGCCATCAGCTACGCGGTGGGCGAGTGGGCCCGGGTGTTTCCGCTCGACGCGCTGTTCAGGGCGTTCGGGGGCTTCTTCGTTCGCCGCGGATTTCCCGACCCGCTCTACCACACGGTGTTGCGCAGGTACCTGCAGCTGATCACCCGGCGTGGGGTCACGCAGGGGATCTTTCCGGAAGGAGGACTGACGCGCGACGGCGCGCTGCGCGCGCCCAAAGTGGGCCTCCTCGACGCGCTGATCCAGCTCACCGACGAGTCGGAGCTGTACTTCGTTCCGGTGGGCATCAACTACGACCGCGTCCTCGAGGACGAAGCGCTGCTTTCCGAGCTGCGCGGTCGGGAGCATCCGCCGACGCGCGCCGAAAAGGTGGCGGGCGCGCTGCGACTCCTGTGGATCGTTCCCTGGCGCGTCGCCGTGAACGCCGTCCGTGTCGCCGCGGGAAGGCTGCAGCGGCACGGGTACGTCGCGCTCGCGTTCGGCGATCCCATCCGGTTCCGCGACCTGCCCCAATCGCGCGGGGTGTCGCGGCTGACGGACGAGCAGCGGCGTGCGAGAGCGAAGGAGATCGCCGCGGTGGTCATGGATCGGATCGCCCGACTCATCCCGGCGACGCCGGTGTCGCTCGTTGCCCGTGCCGCCCTGGACCTCGGCTGCGACGCGGGCGCAGGGGACCTCGTCGACCGCGTGCGCGAGCTGCGCTCCCGCCTCGAAGAGGGCGGCGTCCCGCTCGCCTTGGGGCGCGAGTTCGACCCGCAACGGGCGGCGCGCGCGGCGTTGCGCGAGGATCTTCCGCGCACCCGGGAGCTGGCGCGGTTCGAAGGCGACCTGCTCGCGGCCGAGGAAGTCGAGGAGATCGTCCGGTTGGGGCTCGAGCGGCTCGTCCAGCGTCGCGTACTCGAGCAGGCGGGCGGCCGCGTGTGTTGCGGGGCGCATCGACAGGCGCGCGATCTGCTCGCGTACTACGCCCGCTCGCTCGCCGCGCTGGAGCAGCCCTCCGTCCGGCCGGTGGAGGCACGGCTCGGTATGCCGACCTAGGTTTGTGTCATGGGCGACATGGTCGCCAGCGACGAGCCGCGACGCCTCGCCGACTTCCTCCGCGAGCACCGCGACGAGATCCTGGCGCACTGGGAGCAGGAGGTGCGCAAGGTGGGCGCAGCGCGCCATCTGGACCGCCCGATGCTCGTCGATCACCTCCCTGAATTCATCGAGGAGCTCGCGGACTATGTCGGCGAGCTTCGAACCGGCCACGAGGTCACTCCGCCCGAGGACCAGCCGCAGATCCACGCCCTGGAGCGGCTCGAAGTCGGGTACGACCTGGCCGAGGTCGTCAACGAGTACGCGATCCTGCGGCGTTGCATCACCGAGCTGGCGTCCCGGACGCACACCCCGGCACTGCGCTCTGCAGAACTGCCCCGCCTCCACGAGGCGATCGATCAGGCCATCGCCACCTCGGTCGTCCGGTATACGGTGGCGCGCGAACGGACGCTTCGCGCACTCGATCGCATCTCCAGCGCGGCGCTGGTCCACCACGACGTCGAATCGCTGCTGCCGAGACTGCTCGACGCCTTCCTGGAAACGACCGCGTCGGCGGACACCATCGCGCTGACGCTCCGCGAAGACAGCACCATACGCGTCCGGGCTGCATTGGGATATCCCGAGCCGGGTCCTGTCGGTCGCGAGACGCCACCCGACGGTTTTACGATGCGCGTGGTGCGAGAGGCCGCTCCGGTAATGCTCCGCGATGCCTGTTCGGATCCTGCGATCGCCAGGTCGCCGGTCTGCGCGCCGGGGACGTTGGCGCTCTACGGCGTGCCGCTGACGATGGGTGCGGATGTCCTCGGCGTGGCGGTGATGGGCTCGCGCTCCTCGCACGAATTCTCCCAGGAGGACCAGTCGCTGTTCCGCACCATGGCGAACCGGGTGGCTGCGCTCATCGCGCAGGCCCGCCTCGACGCGGAGGTGACCAGGCGCGCCGCCGAGCTGGAAGCGGTGCTCGCGGCCATTCCGGAAGCCATCTACGTCGGCGACGCCACCAGGATCAAACACGCCAACGCGGCCGCGCTGGAGATGTTCGGGTACCGGCGCCTGGAGGATCTCAACAAGGACGTCGCCACGCTGGTGGAACAAATCCCGACCCGCTACCTCGACGGCACACCGGTCCCCGCCGACGAGCTCGTCTACATCAAGGCGCTGCAAGGCGAGCGCGCCGTCCGCGAGGTGCTGGTGCGGCATCCCGCCACCGGCGAGGACGTCGCGCTTCGCTCGAGCGCGGCCCCGGTCCGCCTGGGCGACCGGGTCGTCGGCGCGGTCGCGGTGAACATCGACATCACCGCGCGGCTGGCGGAAGAGGCGGAGCTGCGGGCGGCGCTGGACTTCCGCGATCGGATCCTCGGTGTCCTCAGCCACGACGTGCGCAACCCCCTCGGCGTGGTGCTCACCTCCGCGGGACTCCTCGAGCGGCAGCTCGCCGCCGCCGGAAGCGACAAGCAGCTCACCGTGGTCAAGCGCATGATCGACAACGCGCGCGCCATCGAGCGGATGGTCCGGGACCTCGTCGACTACACCCGCACGCGGCATGGCCGCGGGCTCCCCATCTTCGCCGTCGAGGCCGATCTGCTCCAGCTCTGCCAGCAGGTGATCGACGGCATGCAGGTGCTCCATCCCGATCGCGCGCTCCAGCTTTCCTCGGACGGGGACACGGTGACCACCGTCGATCCCGATCGGGCCACGCAGGTGATCGCCAACCTCGTCGGAAACGCCATCCTCTACAGCCCGGCCGGCTCGCCGGTGCGCGTGACCTTGCGGAACGAGGAGGATGCGGTGGTCCTCGAGGTCAACAACCAGGGCGCGCCCCTTCCGCCGGAGACGCTGCCGGGGATCTTCGAGGCTTTCCACCGCGGCGCCGCCGACGGGGGCGGTCGCAACGCCGGCCTCGGGCTCGGACTCTACATCGCCAGCCAGATCGCGGAGGCGCACGGCGGATCGATCGCCGTCCGCTCCACCGCGGAGGAAGGAACGACGTTCATCGTCCGCTGGCCTCGCGCGGGCCGCTGACCTAGCTTCGTCGGACCGTGTATGCCGCGCTGGCAATCTTCGGGGCGGTCCTCTCCACGCTGATCGTGCCGCTGCCGGAGGAGCTGGCGTTGCTCGGCGCCGGCTGGTGGGCGCATGCCGGGGCGCTGCCGCTGTGGGGCGCCTGGCTCGCCGCGTGGCTCGCGATCGTCGCCGGCGACACCGCCTCGTACATGATCGGGCGATCGTTCTTGCCGCGTCTGTTGCGAACGCGATTCGGGAGACGGATCGTCGCGCCGGATCTGCGCAAATGGGGTGAGGACCTGGTTCGCCGGCACGGGTTTCGCGCCATCCTCCTCGGGCGCTTCCTGGTGGCACTGCGAGGGCCTGTCTACCTGGCCATCGGCGGCAGCAAATATCCGATGCTGCGCTTCGAGCTGATCAACGGTTGCGTGGGCCTGATCGAGGTCGCGGCGCTGGTCGGGCTCGGATACGAGTTTGGCCGTTCGGCGAAGCTCGCCCACGAGGTCCGCTTCCTGGAGATTGCGGTGGCGGCGATCATGGCCGCGATCCTGATCGTGCCGCCGATCGTCAAGTGGAGGCTGGTGCGCAGGCACCGGCGCGCAGCGAACGCTTGAGCGTCGCCCCGGTTGCGCGCGGCGGCCCCGATTCAGAGTGTACAGAGATGCGCATCTGGCCTGGCAGGTCATATCCCCTGGGCGCCTCGTACGACGGCGCGGGCACCAATTTCGCGCTGTTCTCGGAGGTGGCCTCCAAAGTCGAGCTCTGCCTCTTCGACGAGAACGGCAACGAGCAGCGGTTCGCGCTCCCCGAGCGCACCGGTTACGTCTGGCACGGGTATCTCGTCGGGGTCGAGCCCGGCCACCGTTATGGGTATCGCGTCCACGGTCCCTGGGAGCCGGAGAAGGGGCTACGCTGCAATGCAGCCAAGCTCCTGCTCGATCCCTATGCCCGCGCCATCGAGGGCCACCCGAAGTGGGACGAGGCCATCTATCCGTACAAGCTGAACGAGGACGACCTGGCGGCGAGTGGCGCGGACAGCGCCCCATTCATGCCGCGCTGCGTAGTCACGAACCCGTACTTCGACTGGAGCGACGACCGGGCTCCCCGCCATCCCTGGCACGACACGGTGGTCTACGAGGTCCACGTCAAGGGATTCACCCAGCGGCACCCGGAGATCTCCGAGGATCAGCGGGGCAAATATGCCGGGATGTCCTCTCCGGCGGCCATCGAGCATCTGCAGATGCTCGGGGTCACCGCCGTCGAGCTCTTGCCCATCCACCAGTTCGTCCATTCCCAGCATCTGCTCGACAAGGGACTCCGCAACTACTGGGGGTACGATTCCATCGGGTTCTTCGCCCCGCACAACGAGTACTCCAGCCGCGGCCAGCGCGGCGGGCAGGTCCAGGAGTTCAAGGCGATGGTCAAGGCGCTGCATCGCGCCGGCATCGAGGTGTTCCTCGACGTCGTCTACAACCACACCTCCGAAGGCAACCAGATGGGGCCGATGCTTTCGTTCAAGGGCATCGACAACTCCGCGTACTACCGCACGACGGCGGACAATCCCCGGTACTACATGGACTACACGGGCACCGGGAACTCGCTGAACATGCGGCAGCCATACACGCTGCAGCTCCTGATGGATTCGCTGCGGTACTGGATCCAGGAGATGCACGTGGACGGCTTCCGCTTCGACCTCGCGTCCGCGCTCGCGCGCGAGCTGCACGAGGTCGATCGGCTGAGCGCGTTCTTCGATCTCATCCAGCAGGATCCGGTGGTCTCGCGCGTGAAGCTGATCGCGGAACCCTGGGACGTCGGCGAAGGCGGCTACCAGGTAGGCAACTTCCCGGCGCAGTGGTCGGAATGGAACGGGAAGTTCCGCGACACGGTGCGCGACTACTGGCGCGGCCAGGACTCGCTGCTGGGCGAGTTCGCGCAGCGGTTCACCGGATCGTCCGATCTCTACGCCTCGACCGGCCGCAGGCCCTACGCCTCGATCAACTTCGTCACCGCCCACGACGGCTTCACGATGCGCGACCTGGTCTCCTACAACGAGAAGCACAACGAGGCGAACAAGGAGGACAACAAGGACGGAGCGAACGACAACCGCTCCTGGAACTGCGGCGCAGAGGGCGATACCCAGGACGAGGGCGTCCTGCAGCTGCGCGCCCGCCAGCAGCGCAACCTGCTCAGCAGCGTCCTCTTGTCCCAGGGCGTCCCGATGATCGTCGCCGGCGACGAAATGGGCCGCACGCAGCGGGGCAACAACAACGGCTACTGCCAGGACACCGAGCTGTCCTGGATCGACTGGGAGCACGTCGACGAGGATCTGCTCGACTTCGTCAGCGGCCTGATCAAGCTGCGCATGCAGCACCCCATCTTCCGCCGGCGCGGCTGGTTCCAGGGCCGCGAGCTCAGGGGAACCGACGTCAAGGACCTGGCCTGGTTCACGCCCGATGCGAAAGAGATGTCCGACGAGGACTGGCAAGCGGGCTTCGCCAAATCGCTGGGCGTCTTCCTCAACGGCGCCGCGATCGCCCGGCCCGGAGAGCACGGCGAGCGGGTGAAGGACGACAGCTTCTACGTGATCTTCAACGCGCACTACGAGCCGCTGCAGTTCGCCGTGCCGCCGGAGCAGTTCGCGGCAAGGTGGATCCGGGTGCTCGACACCTCTACCGAGAACGCCCCCGAGCTGCGTCGGCTGCGGCGGGCGGAGAAGCTCGAGCCCGGGGCGAAGATCGACGTGCAGGCGCGGAGCCTGGTCGTGCTGAGGAGCGCGAAGTAGGCGCAGGGTAGAGCGCATCTCATAACCCCTCCCGTCGCCGCGGACGCGTTTGCATGAGCGAACGCTCAGCCGATCCGCGGCGCCGAGCTGGGTCCGGGGTTATGAGATGCGCTCTAGCCGAGCAGGACTACTGGCCTTCGCGGTCCGATGCAGCGGCAGGTGGGCGGGTGGATGGCGGTCCTCGCGTCCTCCCACTCATGCTGCGCGCCGCGGAGGAGGCGGCGGACGGCCGTGTGCGTCGCGAGATCTCCCCCGTTCCATTCCACGCCCGCCTCGCCCTGACTCGCCCAGGCCACCCGGCCGTACGCCTCCAGTTGCACGCCGCCGGGACCCGCTTCGGGCAACGCCACGCGGATCCGCTGACCTGCCGATCCTGCGTCGGCCGGCATCGCGGCAAGCCTCGTTCCCCGCTCGCTCACGTCGCGGAGGCGGCAGAGCAAAGCGGGCAGGCCGTCGGGCTCGGCGAGCACGAGCTGGTCGCTGGCGATGCGTGGCTCGGATCGCGACGGCTGCTGGTTCAGCTTCTCCAGACAGCGCTGCGCCCCCGAGAGCTCCAGCCAGAGCCCACCGCCGGTGGAACGCGCCCAGACCCAGCCCCTGAGCAGGGCGACCTGGCTGGTGGAAGCGAAATCGATCTCGAGGGCCGCAAGCGTGCCCTTGGGCGCGACGGCGCCAGGGAAGAAGAAGTACCCAGCCCCATCCACGAGGTGGACGTGTTCCCGCAAACGGCGCGGGCTGTCGATCCGGTAACGCAGCCGCAACGCCATCCCTCCACCTCCCCACGCAGCGCGTGAGCAAGCATCCCGCCAATCCAGAATGTCGAAAATCGCGTGGCGCCGGAAGGAATTGCCGTCCGCCAGGAGACGGACGGAGAAGGCGGATGGCCCACCTGCGCGCGCGATTTCTCCGTTTCGCACCCGCGTTTCCGCGCCGGGGACACCGCGTTCCCCAGTTCGCCGTAGAATGGAGCGATGGCAGACCTGGCAGAGCTCCAGAAGAAGCAGGCGGATGCCGCGAGCTTCGCCATGCGCATGGTGGAGGAGAAGGATCCTGAGCTGCTGAAGCAGATGGCGGAGCGCCTTCGGGAAAGCTGCGTCGAGCTGGCGAACATGGCCAAGGCGCTGGAGGCAGCGATGACGCCGGCGGGCGCGTCGGGACCGGAGACGCGCGTCGCCCTCACGCCCGAGCAGCGCAAGCGGGTGGCGGAACAGACCGGCGTGGGCGTCGAAGTGGTGACGCTTCGCGATACCGTGGCCCGTCCCTGGTCGAAGCAGATGGCATGCGTCGAGCCGCGCGAGATCGAAGCGATGGCCGCCCGGCAGGCCGCGGCGTCGCGGCTGAAATCGGAGACGCGCGAGCGGGTGGAAAAGATCGTGCGGGAGCTGGAGAAGCTCGACGTGCCCGAGCTGGCGGAGACCATCGCCGCGCTGCGCCGCGACCCGACGCTCGGGCCGTGATAATCTTTGTGCGGGGGAAGTAATGCCCGGTCTGAGCCCGATCAAGATCCTCGGGAACGTCAAGTTCATGTCGAACAACCTGAAGCTGCCCACGCAGAAGGCGTCGGGCGGGGCCAAGGGCTGGGCGGAGAAGTTCTTCAAAGATCGCGATCAGGAGCCCGGCGAGATGACCGCCGTGCCGCAGACCATCCCGCCGTGGTTCCAGCCGCAGAAGCCCGGCTACAAGTATTACCAGCAGACCTGCGACAAGATCGGCCAGGACTTCAAGGATTTCCACGACGCGATGATCGACGCCGTGCAGTTCGCCCACCAGATGTGGAAGCTGCAGGCGAAGTTCCAGAACCTCCAGATCATGGCAGTCTGCGCCATCGGATCCCCGGGCTGTCTGGACGGGCCGGAGCTGGAGAGCCAGATCAAGAACGCGCCGTCGTGCGCGTCGTTCACCGGCAACAAGGCGAAGCACCGCGACGCGGTGGCGAAGGGCATCTCGAAAGCGTTCAAGAACTGGCAGGACCAGGTCACGGTGCCGGGCCTTCCCTGGTACCCGGCGTTCGCCGCGTTTCCGGGCCCGATGGCGCCGCCGATGCCCAACGTCCCCATGCCGCTGATCTGCTGCATCTCCTCCAAGATGACCGACATCATCCTGCCGGACACCATGACGAAGGAGATGGACGACGCGCTCGACGGCGGGCTCAAGGAAAAGGATCCGGAGAAGCACTACCACGCGCTGCACGACGCCATCGCCACCGTGCTCTCGATCGCTTTCCTCATGTGGCTGCCGTCGCAGCAAGTGATGCTGGTCCTGGGCAAGGGGCCGATCCCCACGTTCGCGCCGCCGTTCGTGCCCGTGGGACCGGTGATGGGCGGGGACAACATCGCGATCCCCGGACATCTGATGGCCTGAGAGGCGCCGGTCGTGCGGATCGCGGTGATCGGCGGCGGAATCGCGGGTCTTGCCGCGGCGCACGAGCTGCTCCGCCGGGGAGCCGATCCGGTCGTCTTCGAGGCCGATGCGCGCCCGGGCGGCAAAGTCGGAAGTTTTTCGGAGCGCGGATACCTCACCGAGGACGGACCGAACTTCCTCGGGCGTCCGCTCGACGCGTTGCTCGAGGCGAGCGGGTTGCGCGCCGAAGTGGTCGAGCCGCGGCCTCCGACCACCCGCTGGATCCACCTGGACGGCCGAGTCCTTCGGGCGCCGAGCCTCGCGCTCCTCGCGCAGATTGGCGTGGGGCGCGTGCTGCTCGAGCCGCTGTTCGCAAGGCCGCTGCGGGAGGACGTTCCGCTCTCGGTCTTCCTCGAGCGCCGGTTGGGGAAGCGAGCCGGCGGCATCGCCGCTTCGGTCCTGAGTGCGGGCGTCTACGCTGGGGATCCCGCCCGCCTCTCGGCCCGCGACGCGTTTCCTTCGCTCGGCGCGATGGCCGAGAAGGGATCCCTGTTGCTGCACGCGATCCGCCGGCCCAAGGGACCGCGCGCTGGAATCTGGACGCTTCGCGGTGGCCTGGGAACGCTGCCCGAGGCGCTTGCGAAGTCGCTGGGCTTGCGCATCCGGCTCGGAACGCGCGCCCGTCAGCTCGCGCCGTCCGAGGACGGCTGGTCGGTCCAGGGCGAGCGATTCGACGGCGTGGTCCTCGCCGTCCCCGCTGCCGCGGCCGCGGAGCTGACGAGAGGATTCGCTCCCCGCTTCGCGGACCTGGCCGGGCAGTTCCAGAGTGCCCCTGTCGCCGTCGTCCACGTCGGATTGCGGCAGGAAACGCTGCCCCGCGGATTCGGATTGATCGATAGCGAGGGAACCTTGCACAGCGTCGGCATGCTGCTGCCGGGCAGCATGCTCCCCGGCCGCGCCCCGGAAGGTCGCGCGCTCGTCACCGCCATCTGCGGCGGCGCCAGGCATCCCGAGCGCGCCGCGCTCGACGATCGCGAGCTCGTCGCCGGCGTGGTGCGCGATCTGCGCTCGACCTGGGGAGTCAGTGACGCGCCGGACTACGTGCGGATCGTCCGCTGGCCCGAAGCGATCCCGCAATATGCGCCGGGTCACCGCGACCGAGTGCGAGAGGCGCGCGATCTGCTCGTTCGATGCCGCCGCCTCGAGCTGGCCGGCGCCGCCTGGGATGGCGTGGGCGTCCCTGACGTGGCGCGATCGGGCGCGGCCGCCGCGGCGCGCCTGATTCCCTGAGTCAAATACCGAGCAGCACGACGGCCACGCCGACGGCCGCGATCACGCCCCCGGCGGCGCCGTCTCCATAGTGCTCCAGCCAGTGCCAGCTCAGCGTCGCGGCGCCTGCGCGCGAGAAGAGCACCAGCGGAAGCATGGCTGCGAGCGTCGCCAGCTCGTACGTCAGGACGACGGCGATCGCCGGCCAGACGCCGAGCGGCGCCGCGGCGAAGAGGATGGGCATCACGGCGACGCAAGGGTCGGCGGAGAAGAGCAGAAAGAGGGTCCAGGCGGTCAGCCGCGACGGATCGTCCACGGCGACGTGCGAGTGGGCATGCAGCTTCTCGCGCATCGCCTTGCGCAACCCCCAGATCCCGTACGCGAGCCCGAAGCCGATCAGGAGCAGGCCCGCCACCGACTCCAGCCGCTGGCCCCAGATCTGGAGCGCGCCGAGCCCGAGAACGACGGCGAGCGCGCCCAGCGCGGCGGACACGGTCACGTGGCCCAGGCCACAAGCGAGCGTGATGCGCGCCGTCTTTCCCGCAGACCAGCGCCGCGCCCGGGCCAACGCCGCAAAAGGGACCCAGTGGTCAGGGGCAAGCGAATGCAGCGCTCCCACCGAAGCCGCGGCCAATGCCAGCGCCCAGAATTCCAGCTTCACCGTTCCGCCTCCGCCGCTCACTCTACAGGATCTGCGTCGCGCGGTTCGGTCGTCCTTCGGCGAAGCGCGAAGGCCGCAGCGCCTCCACGTCGAGCGAACGCGACTGGCCGTGCACGATGATCTCGGCCAGCAGCTGCCCGAGCGCCGGCGAGTGCATGACGCCGTGCCCGGAGGAGCCGTTGCAGAGGTACAGGTTGTCGCATTCCGGCGCGCGGCCGAGCAGCGCGTGCTGGTCGGGCGACATCTCGTACAGACCCGCCCAGGACCGGGTAGGGTCCACGGGGATTCCGGCAAGCGGTGGCACCCGCTCCGCGGCCTTTTCCCGCACCTGCTCGAGCCAGTCTTGCTCGACGGCGGTCGATTCCGGGTCGCGCGGGTCGCCCGGCGTCGGCCACACCAAGAGGACGCGGCCGTCGCGCGCGCGGACGTGGAATGCATCCTCCACCCACACCGTCATCGGCATCGCAGCGGGCAGGACTTCGGTATCGACTGTCGATCCAACCTGCCGGCGCAGCGGCGCCACCGGAACGTCGACACCCGCCAGCCGCGCGACCGGCCCCGCCCAGGGTCCAGCGGCGTCGACGACGGCGCCGGCGGGGATCTCCGACCCGTCGGCGAGCTGGACCGCCTCGATTCGCGAGCCCCGCCGGCGCAGTCCGGTGACGCGGGCGCTCGTTCGCACCTGCGCTCCGCGCAAGTAGCCGCGGAGGATGTCGAGGGGCCGGATGTATCCATCGGTCGGGCAAAACGCGGCGCCGGCGAGACCGTCGAGGCGGATGTATGGGTTCACCTCGCGGATCTGGCGGAGATCCAGCATGGAGGCTTCCACGAGCCCGGCCGCGAGCTGCACATCCTGCGCGCCGCGGAGGATGTCGAGCTGGGCTTCGGTGCGCGCGAGCCAGAGATATCCCCGCGGGTCATAGCCCGGATCGACGCCCGTATCGTCGATGAACCGGCGCAGCTTCTCGCGCGAGAGCAACGACAGTCGCACGTTGATGTCGGTGCCGTACTGCGCGCGAAAGCCGCCCGTCGCGCGCCCGGTGCTGCCTTTCCCTGGCTCGGGCTCGCGCTCCAGCAGCAGCGTGCGGACGCCGAGCCGCGACAGGTGCCATGCGACGCTGGCGCCGATCACGCCCGCGCCCACGACCACGACGTCCGGCATGCGCGAACTCTATACCCGATGCTCGTACTTGCGCAGCGACGGCACCAGCGACGCGGCCGCCAGAGCGGCGAGGATGCAGAGCGCTCCTCCCGACCACACCGAAAAGCGGACCCCGGCGAGCTTCGCCACGACGCCGGCTTCGACCTCTCCGAGCTGCGGACCTCCAATGAAGAACATCATGTTGACGGAAGTCATCCGGCCCCGCAGCTCGTCGGGTGTGAGCATTTGACGGAGCGTTTGCCGCATCACCATGCTGATCGTATCCGCGGCGCCGGAGACCGCGAGGGCGAAGAGGGAGAGCGGAAACCAGGCTGAAACGCCGAACACGGCGATGGCCGCCCCGTAGATGGCGACGGCGAGGAGCAGCGCGCGGCCCTGCCGGCGGACGGTGGGAATCACCGAGAGAAGGAGACCGGCCACGGCAGCGCCGACGGGTTGCGCCGCGAAGAGCAGCCCGAGGCCGCGCGGGCCGACGCGCAGGAGCTGATCGGCGAAGATCGGCAGCAGGAGCAGCGACCCGGCGAGGAACGTGGCCGCGAAGTCGAGCAGCATCGTGGCCAGGATCAGCGGCGTCCGCCGCAGGAATCGCAGCCCTTCCAGCACCGCGCCCGCGCGAAGGCCGGCGATGCCGGTCGACGGCGCGCGGTGCTCCATCGCGAGCAGCGCGACGATCACGGCGACGAAGGAGACGACGTCGAGCGCGTAGATCGGCAGCACCCCCTTCCAGGCGAGCATCGCGCCACCCAGCGCCGGCCCGGCAATGGCGGCAATCTCGTAGACCGTCGTGTAAAGGCTGAGCGCGTTGGGAAGCTCCTGCGCCCCCACCAGCCGCGGCAGGAGCGACTGCCGCGCGGGCGCGTCGAATGCCGAAGCCACGCCGCCCAGCGCAGCCAGGCCGTAGATGATCGCCGGCGTCACCGCGTGTGCGGCTGTGGCGGCGAAGAGTCCGACGGAGGCCAGCATCATCCCGACCTGGCTGGCGAGCATCAGCTTGCGGCGATCGAGGGCATCCGCCGCCACGCCGCCGCCGAGAGCGAGCAAGAGGATCGGGCTGACGCGGAAGGCCCCAAGCAGGCCGAGCGAGAGCGGTGAATTGGTGAGCAGGTAGAGCTGCCAGACCATTGCCACCTGCTGCATCTGCGAGCCCGTCAGGGAGACCGCCTGGCCGGCGAGGAGGAGACGGAAATCGCGCGAGCGGAGAGCCGAGAAACGCACCCCTCCTTCCTACCAGACGACCGGACGCCCGTTTGCGACTGCGGTCCGCGCGCCGCACATTTCGGTGTGGCCCTGCATGGCAAGGTGAAGAACGCCTTGGACGAGGCCCGCATCCTGGTCCTGGGAGCGCAGGTGCTGCTCGGCTTCCAGTATCGGGCGTTCTTCGAGAAGGGCTACGAGAAGCTCGGCCCCGCCGAGCGAGCGCTGGAGCTGGGCGCCTTGCTCGCACTGCTCTTCACGCTCGGGGCGCTCTTCCTGCCGCCGGCGCGGCACCGGATCGTGGAGCGCGGACGCGATACCGCGCGCTTCCATCACTTCACCATGACGGTGATGCGCGTCGTGCTCCTGCCGTTCGCGGTCGGTCTGAGCTTCGACCTGGCCATCGCCGGAAACCGCATTGCCGGGCCGTGGGCCGGAGCCGCGTCTGGCGCCATCGCATTCGTCGCTGCCCTCGCGCTCTGGTACGGCCATTTCTTCCGGACCGATCGCCAGGAGGAAGAGGAACCGGAGGACGCCGTGGAAGACACGCCGCTCGAGCACCGGATTGTCGAGGTGCTCACAGAAACCCGCATTCTCTTGCCGGGCGTGCAGGCGCTGCTCGGATTCCAGCTCGCGATGGTGCTGATGGAGACATTCCCGCAGCTCTCGCGGGGAGTGCAGCTGGTCCATCTCGGGAGCCTCGGATTCGTGGCACTCGCGACGATCGTGCTGATGTCGCCGCCCGCCTATCACCGCATCGTCGAGCGCGGGCGGGACACGGAGCGGTTCCACGCCTTCGCCTCGAGGATGCTGCTGCTCGCCCTTGCGCTGCTCGGGCCCGGCTTCGCGGGAGATCTGTACGTCGTGTTGCGCCGGGCGAAGTACGACGGCGCGGCGCTGCCGGTCTCCTTGCTGACTCTACTCACCTTCTATTCGGCGTGGTTCGGCGCGATGCTGATCTTGCGGCGGCGCCGGAGCGGAGCGCTGCGCAGCCGGTCTGCCTGAACGCGCTTTCGCGAGCGCTGCACTACAATGACGCGCGATGGAGGTCGCCCTCTTCGTCCCTTGCTACGTCGACCAGCTCTACCCGCGCGTCGGCCTTGCCACGGCGGAGCTGCTCGAGCGGTATGGCGTCACGGTGAGGTTCCCCGAGGGGCAGACGTGCTGCGGCCAGCCGATGGCGAATTCCGGGTTCTTCGACGACGCGCGCCCGCTCGCCCGGAAGATGCTGGACGTGTTCGCCCCGTACGAGCACGTGGTGTGCCCATCCGGAAGCTGCACCAGCATGGTGCGGAACCACTTCGAAACGCTGCTGCCCGGAGATCCCGGCGTCGCCCGGTTGCGCGCGAAGACGCGCGAGCTGTGCGAGTTCCTCCACGACGTTCTCCAGGTCAAGCCACGCGGCCGCTTCCCACACAAGGTGGGGCTGCACGAGAGCTGCCATGGTCTGCGCGAGCTGCGTCTGGGCAGCGGCAGCGAGCGCCTCGTTCCGCCGTTCTCCAAGACCGTCGCGCTGCTCGAGGGAATCGAGGGCCTGCGGCTCACCGAGCTGGCCCGCGCCGACGAGTGCTGCGGATTCGGCGGGACGTTCGCCGTGACCGAGGAGGCGGTTTCCTGCGCGATGGGACGCGACCGCATCGCCGATCACGAGCGCGCCGGATCCGAGGTGATCGCCGGCGGCGATGTCTCCTGCCTGATGCACCTGGACGGGCTCATCCGCCGGGACGGCAAGAAGTTGCGCGTCCTCCACCTCGCGGAGTTGCTCGAGGAGGCAACGCGATGACCGAGCACGCCGCGCGCGCAGCCGAGTTCGTCAAGGACGACGCCCGCCTGCACTGGCACGATCAGGCCGTCTGGTTCGTGCGCAACAAGCGCGACATTGCCCGCAGCTTCGTCCCGGAGTGGGAAGAGCTGCGCAGCCTGGGGTCGCAGATCAAGGCGCACACCCTCTCGAAGCTGCCCGAATACCTGGAACAGTTCGAGCGGAATGCCGTCGCCGCGGGGGCGACGGTCCACTGGGCGCGCGATGCCGACGAGCACAACCGGATCGTGCACGGGATCCTGCGCGAGAGCGGCGTCACGCGCCTGGTGAAGAGCAAGTCCATGCTCACCGAGGAATGCCATCTCAACGAGTATCTCGAGGAGCACGGCGTCGAGGTGGTGGACACCGACCTGGGCGAGCGCATCGTCCAGTTCCGCCGCGAACCGCCTTCGCACATCGTGATGCCGGCCATCCATCTCAAGAAGGAAGAGATCGGCGAGCTCTTTCACGAGAAGATCGGAACCCCGCAAGGCCTCGCCGATCCCAAGCAGCTGACGGAAGCAGCGCGCGGCCATCTGCGCGGGAAGTTCCTCGCCGCGCAGGCGGGCCTCACCGGCGTGAACTTTGCCATCGCCTCGACGGGCGGCGTAGTGGTCTGCACCAACGAGGGGAACGCGGATCTCGGGACTTCGCTGCCCCCCATCCACATCGCCTGCATGGGACTCGAGAAGATCGTCCCTTCGCCGCGAGAGCTGGCCGTTTTCCTGCGGCTGCTCGCCCGCAGCGCCACGGGTCAGCCGATCACCACGTACACGTCGCACTTCCACGGCCCGCGGCCCGGCGCCCGCATGCACATCGTGATCGTCGACCACGGGCGCAGCCGGATCCTGGCGCGCGACGAGTATCGCAACGCGCTCAAGTGCATCCGCTGCGCCGCCTGCATGAACACCTGCCCGGTCTATCGCCGCAGCGGTGGCCACAGCTATGGCGTGACGGTCGCCGGTCCGATCGGGTCCATCCTCGCGCCTCATGTCGATGCCAAGAAGCACGCCGCGCTGCCGTTCGCGTCCTCCCTGTGCGGGTCGTGCAGCGACGTCTGCCCGGTGCGCATCGACCTGCATCACCAGCTGCTGGCCTGGCGCGGCGAGCTGGCAGCGCAAGGCCTCGTCCCCCTTCACAAGCGCGTCGTCTCGAAGATCGGCGGCTGGGTCCTGGCGCGCACCTGGGCATATCGGGTGTTCGGGAAGCTCCTGCGTCTCTTCGCGCCGTACGTCCCGAATCCCTGGACGAGGCAGCGCGAGCTGCCACCGATGCCGCGCGAGAGTTTCCGCGCGCAATGGAGCAAGCGTGTCCGCGCGAGATGAGATACTGCAGGCGGTGCGCGCCGCAGCGCCCGCGGAGACTCCGCTGCCGGATGTCGGCCGGATCGCTGCCATCCGCTATCCCGACCTGCGCGAACGGTTCGCGAAGAGCGTCGTGGAAGTGGGCGGACGCTGCGTGTTCGTCGGCGGCCCGCTCGAGGCCGCTTTGATGGAAGTGCCCGAGTATGCTTCTGCGCGCAAGGTCGTCTCGTTGATCCCGGGCGTGGCGAAGGCGAACGTCGATCTCGCGTCCGTGTCGGATCCACATGACCTGCACGACGTCGACTTCTGCGTGATCCCGGCGGCACTGGGCGTCGCCGAAAACGGCGCCTGCTGGATCGTCGATCACGGCGGAGCCAACCGCGCGGCGGCCTTCCTCACGCAGCACCTGGCCGTGGTCGTCCGCGCTGACACGCTCGTGCACAACCTTCACGAGGCGTACCAGCAGATCACGATCCCGTCGCCGGGCTTCTCGATGTGGCTCTCCGGTCCTTCGAAGACCGCCGACATCGAGCAGGCGCTTGTGATCGGCGCGCACGGTGCTCGGTCCTGCACGGTCCTCGTCACGACGTAGTGCCGGCAATCATCCGGCCGGAGGCTCGCTCCCTTTACCTTCTCACCGCGCCATGGTTGGCTTGCACCCCGTTCCGGAGGTCAGACATGATCGAGGTGACCGCGCAAGGGTCGGACGTCGTCTTCTCCAAGCCCGCGCTCGCCTTCGTCGAGGAGTTACACCGCGCGTTCGAGTCCCGCCGGCAGGAGCTGTTGCAGAAACGCGCCGAGCGGTACCGCAAGCTCTCCTCCGGCGCATCGTTCGAGTTCCTCCCGGAGACGGCCAAGGTGCGCAGCGGCGACTGGAAGGTCGCTTCAACGCCCAAGGATCTGCAGAAGCGCCACGTCGAGATCACCGGTCCGGTCGAGCGCAAGATGATGATCAATGCGTTCAACTCCGGAGCGGACGTGTTCATGGCCGACTTCGAGGACGCGCTCTCGCCCACCTGGAGCAACATCGTCCAGGGTCACCTGAATCTGATGGACGCCGTCCGCCGCAAGCTCGCCTTCACCTCGCCCGAAGGCAAGGCCTACAAGCTCAACGAGAAGATCGCGACCTTGCTCGTGCGGCCGCGTGGCTGGCACCTCCCGGAAAAGCATCTGCGGGTGGACGGCAAGGCCATCGCCGGCGCCTTCGCCGACTTCGGCTTCTTCTTCTTTCACAATGCGCGGGAAACGCTCGACCGCGGGACCGGGCCGTACTTCTACCTGCCGAAGATGGAATCGCACCTGGAGGCGCGACTCTGGAACGACGTGTTCGTGCTGGCGCAGGAGAAGCTGGGCATTCCGCGCGGCAGCGTGCGGGCGACCGTCCTGGTCGAGACGCTGCCCGCTGCGTTCGAGATGGACGAGGTCCTCTACGAGCTGCGCGACCATTCGTCGGGGCTCAACGCCGGACGGTGGGACTACATCTTCTCGCTGATCAAGAAGCTGCGGACGCGCACGGATCTGATCCTCCCCGATCGGCAGCAGGTGACGATGACGGTACCGTTCATGCGCGCATATACGGAGCTGCTGGTGAAGACCTGCCACCGCCGCGGCGCGCACGCGATGGGCGGGATGGCGCCGTTCATCCCCAGCCGGAAGAATCCCGAGATCAACGAGAAGGCGCTGGCCCAGACGCGCGCGGACAAGGAGCGCGAGATCGCCGACGGCTTCGACGGGACGTGGGTGGCCCATCCGGACCTGGTGCCCGTGGCGAAGGAAGTGTTCGACCGCAAGTTGGGCAAGCCCAACCAGAAGGAGCGCCTGCGCGAGGAAGTGCACGTCGAGGCGCGCGAGCTGCAGGACACGCGCGTTCCCGGCGGGACCATCACCGAGAACGGCGTCCGCAACAACATCTCCGTGGGGGTGCAGTACCTCGCGTCCTGGCTCTCCGGCAACGGCGCGGCGGCCATCTTCAACCTGATGGAGGATGCCGCCACGGCGGAGATCTCTCGCGCCCAGCTCTGGCAGTGGGTGCAGAACGGGGCCAAGCTCGCCGACGGGCGAAAGATCGATCGGTCCTTGTACGAGAAGTTCCGCGACGAGGAGATCGGGAAGCTGCAGGGCGTCTCGCAGGTGCAGCCGGCGCGGAAGATCCTCGACCAGCTGGTGCTGGGCGAGTTCGTCGAGTTCCTCACCCTGCCGGCCTACGAGCTGCTCGAATGAAACAGGAGACTCCCGGCGCGACCCAGGCGGAACACAAGCAGCAAGCGCCGCCGCTGCCGGCCGATCTCGTCCGCCGCTTTGCGGCGGTGGTGGGTGAAGGCTACGCGATCTGCAAGCCCGAGCAGCTTCACACCTACGAGTCCGACGGGCTCGCGAGCTTCCGCGTCACGCCCGGGATCGTGGTGCTGCCGGAGAGCACGGAAGAGGTGGTCGGGTGCGTGAAGATCGCGCACGAGGCCGGTCTGCCCATCGTCGCGCGCGGTTCGGGGACGGGGCTCTCGGGAGGAGCGCTGCCGGTTCCGGGGTGCGTGCTGATGGGCCTCTCGCGGATGCGGAAGATCCTCGAGGTCGACTACGACAACGCGTTCATGCGGGTGCAGCCCGGCGTGATCAACCTCGACGTCTCCAGGCACATCGGACCGCAGGGCTGGTACTACGCGCCCGATCCCTCGTCGCAGAGCGTCTGCAGCATCGGCGGGAACGTGGCGGAGAATTCTGGCGGCGCGCACTGCCTGAAGTACGGGTTCACCGTCAACCACGTCCTCGGGCTGCGGATGGTGCTGCAGGACGGAAGCGTCGTCGACCTCGGCGGAGCGGTGCTCGACCGGCCGGAATACGACCTCACCGGCGTGGTGGTGGGCAGCGAAGGCCTGCTCGGCATCGTCACCGAGGTTGTGCTGCGGATCCTGCGCAAGCCGGAGGCGACGCGGACGTTCTTTGCCACCTTCCCCTCCACCACCGAGGCGGGGAACGCGGTGAGCGCGATCATCGCCTCCGGCATCGTGCCTGCGGCCATCGAGATGATGGATACGCTGGCCATCGTCGCCGCCAAGGCGGCCACCGGAGTGGACTGGCCCGAGGTGGCCGCGGCGCTCCTGATGGACGTGGACGGGGTGGCCGACGAATGCGAGCACACCTCCGCGAACGCCATCGAGCTGGCACGGAAGGCCGGAGCGCTGGAGATCCGGGTTCCCAAGGATACTGCGGAGCGCGAGCTGATGTGGAAGGGCCGCAAGAGCGCGTTCGCGGCGGTGGGCAGGATCGCGCGAAACTACCTGGTCCAGGACGGGGTGATTCCGCGCAGCGAGATCGCCGTGGTGCTCCAGGAAATCGCCGCTCTGGGCCAGCGGTACGGGCTGCAGGTGGCGAACGTATTTCACGCCGGCGACGGTAACCTGCACCCCCTGGTGCTCTTCGACGGACGGGATCCGGAGGAGGAGAGGAAGGCGGAGGAGATGTCGGGCGAGATCCTCCGCACCTGCCTGCGCCACGGCGGATCGATCACCGGGGAGCACGGCGTCGGCGCGGACAAGGCGCCGTACATGGCGGAGATGTTCACGGCGCAGGACCTGGAGACCATGCAGCTCGTCCGCTGCGCCTTCGATCCCGCTCAGCGCTTCAATCCCGGCAAGATGTTCCCCTCGCCGCGGCTGTGCGGCGACAGGCCGGGGCTGTACCGGCCGCACCCTAGCGAGCTGTCGGGAGAAGCGTGGCGCGCGTGACGCCAGGGTCGATCGACGAGGTCGAGGCGCTGCTCGCGCAGGGCGCCGGCAGCGTGTTGTTCGTCGGCGGGGGGACGGCAATGCCGCCGGGACCGCCTGTGGAGACGGAGATCTCGACGGCGCGGCTCGACCGGGTGGTGGAGTACACGCCCGCGGACCAGGTGGTCACCGTCGAGTGCGGCGTCACGCTGGCGCACTTGCAGGGCGAGCTGGCGAAGAACGGCCAGCGGCTTGCGCTCGATCCGCCGCAGCCGGAGAAGGCCACGCTCGGCGGGATCGTCGCCGCCAATTCCTTCGGTCCGCTGCGGACGCGGTACGGATCGGTGCGGGATCTGATCATCGGCGTCTCGGTGGTGCGCGCGGACGGGACGCGCGCGAAGGGCGGCGGCAAGGTGGTGAAGACGGTGGCGGGCTTCGACCTGCCGAAGCTCATGTGCGGGTCGTACGGGACGCTGGCGTTCATCGCCACCGCGACTTTCCGCGTCCACCCGGTGCCGGAGAGCACGGTGACGCTGCGGGCGCGCGGCGGCAATCCGGTGGAGGTCGTCCGCCGGGTGCGGGCGCTGCAGCTCGAGCCGACGGCGATGATCGCTCTGGGCGAAGGCACCGGCTGGGACGTCTACCTCCGGTTCGAGGGATTCGCGGCCGGGGTGCGCGCGCAGCGGGGGAAGCTGCCCGAGCTCGAGGAGGTCGACTGGCCGGGAACGGCGGAAGGCACCGTCCGGATCCGCTTCGGGGCGCTGCCAACGCATGCGGCGCAGGTGGCGCGAGCGCTCGGGCCGCTGCGGGCCCGGATCGAGTGGCTGCCGATGGCGGGGCTGGGGTTTGCCACCTGCGCGGCCGTCGATCGGGGCGCGCTGGAAGCGGCGAGACGCGAGCTGACGGCACTTGGGGGGTGGCTCACCGTGCCCGGGGATTGGGGACCGGGACCCGCGTCGATCGCGCTGCAGCGGTCGGTGAAGAAGCAGTTCGATCCTCGTGGTGTGCTGGCGCCGGGAAGGTTCGTCGTATGACCGCGGTGACCGCGCCGCAGCGGGAGCTGATCGACGACTGCGTCCATTGCGGGTTCTGCTTGCCCCACTGCCCGACGTACCAGAACTGGGGCGAGGAGATGGATTCGCCGCGCGGCCGCATCGACTTGATGCGGGGGCTGCGCACGGGCCAGATGCAGATGACGCCGACGGTGGCGGCGCACTTCGACCGCTGCCTCGGGTGCATGGCGTGCGTGACCGCCTGCCCATCGGGCGTGCGGTACGACGTGCTGATCGAGGAGACGCGGGCGTACGTCGAGCGGAAGTATCGGCGGGGATTCTGGGACCGGCTGCACCGGTCGATGATCTTCCAGATCTTTCCCTATCCTGGCCGGTTGCGGGCGATGGCGGCGTTCCTGCTGCTCTATGTCTGGACGGGGATCCGGTGGCTGGTGCGCCACAGCGGGTTGCTGAAGCTGTTTCCGCCACGGATGCGGCAGCTCGAGGCGCTGCAGCCGGCGGTGACGCTGCGCAACGTGTTCGTGCGCTTGCCGGAGCGGGTGGCGGCGGTCGGGGAGAAGCGGTTCACAGTCGCCATGGTCGCGGGATGCGTGCAGCGGATCTTCAACCCGGGGGTGAACGATGCGACTCTCCGGGTGCTCTCGGCCGAGGGATGCGAGGTGGTCGTGCCTCGTGGGCAGGGGTGCTGCGGGGCGCTTTCCATGCATGCGGGGCGGGAGGAGGAATCGCTGCGCTTCGCGCGCGACCTCATCGACCGGTTCTCGCGCGAGCCCGCCGACGTGATCCTGATCAATGCGGCCGGCTGCGGATCGCATCTGAAGGATTACGCACGGCTGTTTCCGCGCGATGAGCGGGCGAAGGAATTTGCGGCGAAGGTGCGCGACGTCAACGAGTTCCTGGCGGCACTGTCGCCGCGGGCGCCGCGCCGGCCGCTGCCGTTGCGCATCGCGATGCACGACGCCTGCCACCTCGCGCACGCGCAGCGGATCAAGGCGCAGCCCCGGGCGCTGCTCGGCGCCATCCCCGGGGTCACGCTGGTGGAGGTGCCGGACAGCGAGCAGTGCTGCGGGAGCGCCGGCGTGTACAACCTCGTCCAGCCGGAGAGCGCCGACCAGATCGGCGAGCGCAAGGTGGACAACGTGGTTTCGACGAAGGCCGACCTGCTGGCCAGCGCGAATCCGGGCTGTACGCTGCAGATCCAGAAGATCCTCCGGCAGCGCGGCAAGCACCTGCCGGCGGCTCACCCGGTGGAGATTCTGGACGCCTCGATCAGCGGAACGCCACTTCCGTCGTGACCGCGATCTGCGGGTGGATGGAGCGGTAGATCGGACAGCTCTGGGCGTAGAAACCGTGCACCCGCTGGGCGGTGTCGCGCTGATCCGGCGGGCACTCCAGCGAGAACTTCACGTGGATGCGCCGGATGACCAGCGTGCTGCCCTCCAGCTCCACCTCTCCTTCGGCTTCCGCGATCAGCTTCCCGGCGGACGCGGGGATCTGGCGCGCTTCCAGCGCGCCTCCGTAGGTCCCCGTGAGTCAACCCGCCGCCGCGGCAACCAGATAGTCCAGGGTGGTGGCATGCGGCTCGTAGGTACCCGGCTTCGCGCCGTAGTGGGCCGCCACCGCGCCATGCGTGCTGAACTTCACCGGCGCGGACTCCTCCGGCAGCCACGCCTGCCGCAACGATCCCTTGATCCGCTCGACCCGCACCTTCGATCGGTACGCGACTTCACCCATGCGACCTCCCGCGGACTGTGCCATACTCCCTCCGATGCGTGAGGTCGAGCCAAAGGACGCCGTCCAGGTCGAGTCCCGCGAGCGGGTGCACATCCGCACCCGCGAAAGCCCCGCGACCCTCGCCGCCTGGCGGGTCTCGTTGCGGTCGCCGGCCGGCGCCATCGTGCTCGCGGAGTCCGGCGGCAAATCCTGGTTCCGCGGCGAGGGCGATCTGCTGGGCGTCCCGCAAGAGAGGCTCGCCGAGCTGTGGAAGGCCGCACTCTCCAGCGAGTCCGAGCCCGAGCTTCCGCAGTATGGCTGACCGGCCCGACTCCCGACCAGCCGTCGCCCACTCCTGACGCTCCGTCGTCGACTCTGGACGATCCCCGATGACGCTGTCGCTTGACATTCAACCTACCGGTTGAATAATGTCGCCCGGCATGCCTGGCCTGGACCATGTGTTCGCCGCTCTCTCCGATCCCACCCGGCGGGCCATCGTGGCCAGGCTCGCCCGGGGGCCTTCCCGGGTGACCGACATGGCGGGACGGTTCCCCATGTCGCTGAACGCAGTGTCGAAGCATCTGAAGGTCCTGGAGCGAGCCGGCCTCTTGCGGCGCCGCCGCGACGGCCGCGAGCACCATCTGGAGCTGCGGGCGGCACCTCTCCGCGAGATCGCGCGCTGGACCTCCCGGTACGAACGGTTCTGGAACGAGAAGCTGGATGCCCTCGAGGCATTCCTGAAAAAGGAGGACGACTGAAATGCCAAAGACCGTCACCACCACCCGCCAGCTGAAGGCCCCTCCCGACCGCGTCTACCGGGCCTGGACCGACCCCGCCGACGTCAAGCGCTGGTTCAAGCCTACACGCCTGATCATGAATCCACAGGTGGACGGCCTCTGGCACTCCGAAGTCGAATGGGAAGGCAAGCGGTGGCCTCACTACGGCCGATTCACCCGCCTGGAGCGCCCGCGGCTGTTCGAGCAGACCTGGATGTCCGAGGCAACCCACGGCATCGAGACCGTCGTTCGCCTCGAGCTCGATCCGAAGGACGGCGGCACCCAGGTCACGCTGACCCACTCCGGCCTTCCGGATGACGAGGCGGAAAACCACCGCAAGGGATGGGAAGAAATCCTCACCACGCTGGACGATCTGCGCTGATCAGATCCAGGCCTCTTCAACTCGCCCCGGGGCGAGTTCGGCGATGACGTGCCTCAACTCGCCCCGGGGCGAGTTGGGGGCGGCTCCTTCCCATTGCGCGCCTGTTCCATGAACTCGCGCCCGTACATCTGGTCAGCAGCGTGCTGGTTGTGTGCCCAGCAGAGCAGGCGGATTCCGGCGATTGTGTGCACCGGCATCCGCGCAAACCCCTCGACGTGATCGAAGGTCAGCGCGGCAGTCGCCGAGCACCTGCGACCATTCTCTTCCACGAACGCGCAACGACCTCCGTCGCGTTCATAGACGGCGCGCTTGATGGCATCCGGAATATGGCGCGAGGCAGCCTCTGGGATCACCGACGCCTCCGCCGTTTGCGTTGCGCCGCCCGTCTGTGTTGTGTCGTCCGTCTGCGGAGTCTCCTCCGTTTGCGTCTTCACCGGTTTCGTCGTCTCCGCTTCTTCGGTCGACTCCGACCGAGCCTTGCGGCCCACCGCGAAACGTTCCTTCTTCACCTCCGCGACGAGCAGGTTGAGCGCCCTTTCGAGGATGGTCGACACGTCTCCATCAGGCACGCGATGGCGGAGGAGATCCTGCGCTTCCTGCAGCCGGTCGCGAAGCTCGCGAGTGCCCGTGAACTGAAACCTGAATGTTTCGCCACTGAGCGGCGCAATGAGCGGTCGGTGCCGGTCCCGCGCGGGCGCAGTTGGCCCGGTGTTCTGATCGGGTGAGTGCGACGCGGGTCTTGGTTCGTCCGGAAGCGGCGGTGGGTCGGCGTTGCCCCAGAACGCGCGAGACATTGGCATCGGAGGCGATTTGACCACTGGATTCTCCGGCAGCCTGTGGATCGACGTCGGGACCGGCGGCAGCGGCCACAGGCGCGCCACCATTTCCTCGATCTCCCGCTTCGACTTGCCGGCCGCCTGCGCCAGGAGCACCTCGTGGTTCTCGGTAGTGAGGTGCGGCGCGAGCAGCCGCAGCCCGGCGAGATGCACCCGTCCCGATCTGACCGCTTCGATCACTGCGGGCAGCCGCCGTCCGATCCGGGCGACGGTAATCCGATTGTACGCGGCGCATTCGGAGAAACCGAGCTCGTCGAGGCAGAAGGCGAACATGGAGGGATGAGCGCAGTCCAGATACAGCTTCCGGTCGTCGATTTCTCCGAGGTGCGCCAGGAGATCGGCCTCGACGCCATGTGATTTGCGGACAAGCTCCCGCGTCGCGGAGAGGAGATCGGAGCTGTCCAGAGACTCGAGCGACTCGAGAGAAGGCTTCGTGTCTGTCATGCGCGTATTGGTAACAAAGCCCCCTGACATGCCCTGCGCAAGGATGGCGTCGTTACTCGACGGTGCCGATCACGCCACCGGCTGCGGATCTCCATCGCGATACGATGAGGTGATGAGTTGATGAGGTGGATGAGGTGTCGAATGGGAGGTCGTGCGACAGATCGCCCATGCTGTGGAACGGTTGTCGAATAGTCAACTCGCCCCGGGGCGAGTTCCGCCCCAGTGGGCTAGAGGCCGACCGCTACAGTCCGGCCAATCCCGGTTCCATCCGTGCGTACCCCTGCTCTGTCGCCCAGAGGTCCATCGACAGCGACACCAGCTCGTCGATCTCGGGAACCCGGCGGGCGTCGAGGCTCAGGTCGATTGATTTGACGTACGTCTTGCAGCTCTCGCACGCCTCGACCCGCACGCCGGTATGCGGCGGAGCGGTGAAGGACGGGAGCTTGTCGGGGTCCTCCTCGCCGCACGACGGGCAGCGGATGCGGCCTACCTGCCAGGTAAAGGCGCACAGCGCGCAGTGGAGCATCCGCAGCGACCCCTCACCGGTCCCGGGCCCCGGCGGAATGCGCCGCGAAGCAATCCAGGCCTCGCTCCCGCAGAACACACAGGTGCCCAGCACCCTCCGGTCGGGAGACTGTCCAGTCTCGCGCAGCATCCGCGCGTAGGGCTGGAGCGCTGCGCGGGCGAGGTAATCGAACTCCCCCGTCTCCCAGTACGCCCGGATGCGGCCGTCGAACGTGCCGCCGTCCGCAAGCATCTTCCGCGCATCTGCCCCCAGCTCGGGCGGCCCGCTGCGCGCGCAGTATTCGAGCACCGGCCGCGCCGCCGCTGCGACGGTGCCCAACTCCGGCGCCCGCAGCGATCCCTGCGCCTTCAGAAGGCCGGCGGCGAATCGCAGCAGCTCGGCCGAGCCCGGATGCTCCTGCGCGAGCTGCAGCGCCCGCTGCTCAGGGTCGCTCACCCGTCACGTCCCGGTACCATCGCGGGTGATGCAGCCTCGCCCACGGCCGGCTGACGGTTCCCCGGGTCATCGACCGGAACGTCCCCGGCTCCGCCGCCGTGCCGAGATAGATGTGCCCGACGATGGCCGCGAAGAACCCGATGAAGCAGACGTCGTGCAGCAGGATGGAGATCGAGCGCAGCGTCTGGTTGAAGTAGGTCGGCCACCAGAGCACGATGCCCGTCAGCAAGATCACCAACCCCGTCACGGCGACCATCCAGAAGAAGAACTTCTGTCCGGCATTGTATTTGCCGACGTCGGGATCCTCCGCCTGAGAGAACCGGAGGTACTGGATCACGTTGAATTTGCGGTCGTGCTTGTCGAACACCATGTCCCGCATCCAGAGGACGAACATCACAGCCGTGGCGGCCGCGAACGCCACTCCCAGCCAGGCGTGCAGCCAGCGGCAGACGGAAAGCCCGCCGAACAGGTGGGCCATCCAGCCGAAGACCGGGGACCAGATCGGCATCCCGCTGAGCAGCGCGCCGAAGAAGAACACCGCGACCACCCAGTGGATCACCCGGGAAGAGAGACGGTGACGGACGATCTCGTCTCCGACGAGCACGTCCTCCCGCGCCCGGGCGACGTCCATCACCGTCGGTCCGGTCACATGCGACGCCCCGGGAATGCGCAGCTCGCTCATACCTGGTCTCCCTCGGTCTCCCGCGCCGTGTCCTGGGGCTTCTTCGGACCGAAGGCCATGAAATGGCCGATGGCGCCGAACACCGCCGCCGCCATGGCGATGAACCCGATGGGATGCAGCACGCGCTTCCAGACGCTGACGGTGGTCGGCACCGTCGGGTCCTTCGGAAGCCCGTACCACTCCGGGTGGTCGCCGTGCTTCAGGACGGTGATGACGCCGGTGCCGCCGACGCCCTGCGGATCGTAGTACGACGCCGTCGCGTACCCGTTCGACTTCAGCTGGTCCACGCGGTGCTTCGCCACTTCCACCAGCGAAGCCTTGTCGCCGAACTGCAGGCATCCGGTGGGGCACGCCTTGATGCACGCCGGCTCCAACCCGACCGATACGCGATCCACGCAGAGCGTGCACTTCGCCATCTTGTTGGTGCCCTGCGCGTAGCGAGGCACATCGAACGGACACCCGGTCTCGCAGAGCCCGCAGCCGATGCAGCGCTCCGGATCCACGTCGACGATTCCGTTGACGTACTGGATGATGGCGCCGGGCGCTGGACAGGCCTCGAGGCAGCCCGGCTCGTCGCAGTGCATGCACTGGTCCTTGCGCATCAGCCAGGACAGGCCGTCCGCCTTCGTTTCGATCTCCCGGAACTGGATCAGGTTCCAGTAGTTGGCCGCCAGCGTCGGCAGCGTCTGGTACGTCCCGGTCTGCTCCGTGCGCGCCAGCGGCAGGTCGTTCCATTCCTGGCACGCGACCTCGCACGCCTTGCAGCCGATGCAGATGGTCGTGTCGATGTACTTGGCCACCGTCGGCATCTTGCGCAGCCCGGTGCCTCCGCCCCGGAGGGTGGCGGAGGAGCGACGAATCTCGAGTCCCTGGAGAGCCATTAGGCCACCCCCTCCACCTTCTCGAGCTTGACGAGGAAGGTCTTGTACTCAGGCGTCCAGGTGTTCGGGTCCATCGCCGATGGCGTGAGGAAGTTCGCCAGCGGCCCGATGTGGTTGGGATCGCCCGCGTATCCCCAATGCAGCGGGAAGCCGATGTGCCAGACGCGCTTGCCGTCGACGTTGAGCTGGTGGATGCGGCGCGTGACCATCGCCACACCCTCGATGGAGCCGCGCGCCGAGGTTACGCGTGCCAGCGAGCCGTTCTTGATCCCCTTCTCCTTCGCCAGCTCCTCCGGGATCTCGATGAAAAACCCCGGCTGCAGCTGGTTGAGGATGTTCGTGTGGTGCGTCCAATAGTGGTAATGCTCGGTGAGCCGGTACGTGGTGCAGACGACCGGGAACTCGTCGCGCCCGCCGTAGACGTCCTTGTTCGAGCTGAATTTCTTCGTCGCCGGGTTGGACGTCACCTTCGGGTGCAGCGGGTTGTCGATGGGCGCCTCGACCGCCTCGTAGTGCTCGGCGAAAGGCCCGTCGTTGAGCACCGGCGAGTACAGCCGCCCGACACCCTCCGGATTCATGATGAAGGCGCCGAACTGGCCCGGCGGCGAATCCGGCTTGATGTCCGGAACGTCGCCCACCCACTTCTCGCCGTTCCAAACGATGCCCGGCCGCGAAGGATCCCACGGCTTCCCGTTCGCGTCCGCCGAGGCGCGGTTGTACATGATGCGCCGGTTCGCCGGCCAACTGAAGCCCCACTCGTGGAACATGCCGAGCCCCATCGGGTCGGCATTGTTGCGCCGCTGCGCCAGATTGCCCGCGCTGGTGTAGACGCCAGCGTGCAGCCAGTTCCCACCCATGGTGCTGCCGTCGTCCATGTACTGGGCGAACCCGTCGAGCTGATCGCCCTTCTTCTTGACGATCTTCGTCGGATCCTTCGGGTCCTTGATGTCCTCGACGGCCTTGCCGTTGATCTCCTTGAGCGCTTCGGCCAGGTCCGGCGCGTACGGATTTGTGTAGCTCCAGTCGAGGTTGAGCACCGGTTCCGGATTCGCTCCGCCCTCCTTCTGATACAGGGCGCGGACCGCGAGGAGGATGCGCCCGAGCACTTCCTGGTCGGTCTTCGCCTGTCCGGGCGGATCGATCGCCTTCCACTTCCACTGCATCCAGCGGGCCGAGTTGGTGAACGTGCCGTCCTTCTCCGCGAAACCCGAGCAGGGCAGCTGGAAGACCTCGGTCTGGATCTGCGACGTTTCCGGACCGCCGTACTTCTTCGGCGCCTTCCAGAACGTGGCGGTCTCGATCTCGTAGTTCTCGCCGACGACCATCCACTTCAGCTTGGCGAGCGCATTGATCATCTTCGAGCTGTTGGGCCCGATCCCGACCGGATTCATGCCGAACGTGATGAATCCTTCAGGCCCTGGCTCCGTGCCGCCGGCGCGCTGGGAGTTGCCGCGGTACATGTCGTCGAAGATGTACATCCACGAGTAGTTGCCATCGACCTTCGGCAGCCACTCGAAGCCCCAGTCGTTGTCCTTGGTCGCCTTGGCCCCATAGGTGGCCTTGAGCAGCGAGACCATGAACTTGGGATAGTTCTGCCAGTAGTTCATCGACGGCCACGCTTGCTTGTTCAGCGTGGTGGGGGGACCCTTCTCGAGATACTCCGCGAGCGTCTGCGTGGCCCCCGTCGGCGTTTTTAGATAACCCGGCAGGATCTCGAAGGTGCCCGCCATGTCCGTCGCGCCCTGGATGTTGGAATGCCCGCGCAGCGCGTTCACTCCGCCTCCCGGACGCCCGACGTTGCCGAGGACGAGCTGCAGCGTGGCGGCGGCCCGGATGATCTGCACGCCGGTGGAGTGCTGCGTCCATCCCAGCGCGTACATGATGGTGCCCGCGCGCGCCGCGTTGCCCGTCGAGGTGACCACGTCCGCCACCTTGAGGAACTGATCCTTCGGCGTGCCGCAGATCCTCTCTACCATCTCGGGCGTGTACCGCTCGACGTGCTTCTTCAAAAGCTGGAAGACGCACCGGGGGTTCTTCATCTCCTTGTCGACCATGTATGCGCTGGTCTTCGGATCCGGCTCGTACTGCCAGGCGTTCTTGTCGTACTCGCCTTTCGACCCGTCGAAGCCGCTGAAAAGGCCGTCCTTGAAGTCGTACTTCTCGTTGATGACGTACGGACCGTTGGTGTGGATCCGGACGTACTCCTCGTGGAAGCGGCCGGTGTTCAGCGCGTGCCGGATGAGGCCGTTGAGGAACGCAATGTCGGTGCCCGGCCGGATCGGCGCGTAGATATCCGATACCGCCGACGTGCGCGTGTACCGCGGATCCACCGAGACCAGCTTCGCATTGCGGTTCTTCTTGGCCTCGATCGCCCACTTGAACCCGCACGGGTGATTCTCCGCGGCGTTCGACCCCATGATCAGGATGACATCGGCGTTCTTGATGTCGACCCAGCCATTGGTCATCGCCCCGCGGCCAAACGTGGCGGCCAAACTGGCCACCGTGGGACCGTGTCAAACTCTTGCTTGGGAGTCCCGGTAGGGAATCCCGATGGCGGTGATGAACTTCCACTGCAGCCAGTTGAACTCGTTGGTATCCGTGCAGCCGCCGATCATCCCGATGCCGGGCGTCCGGTTCACCACCTGGCCCTTCGCGTTCTTGGCCACGAATGTGCGGTCGCGCGTCGCCTTGATGTGGCGGGCGATCTGCGCGATCGCGTCGTCCCAGGAGATCTCCTCCCACTTGTCGGAGCCGGGACGGCGCACCTTGGGGACGGTCAGCCGATTCGGATTGTTGATGTCGTCGCGCAGCGTCGCGCCTTTGGGACAGAGGGGGCCGCGATTGATCGGGTGGTCCGGGTCGCCCTCGACGTGCACCACCGCCGGCTTCACGTTCTTCGCCTTGTCCCCCAGCGTGTGGATGATCACGCCGCAGGAAACCGCGCAGTACGGGCAGGTGCTTCTCGTCTCCGTAGTCCGGGCGATCTTCAACTCGCGCATCTCCGCGCGCGCATTCCTGAGATCGAACCCGAGTGCGACCGCTCCGCCAACCGTTGCTGCCGAACCCTTCAAAAAGGTCCTGCGCCTCACGGGGAGCTCCTTGTTGTAAGAAAGCGGCGAAAGCCTGCCGTCGTACCGGACCGGTTGTCAATATGCCGCCGAGCAAAATACCGGCTGGAGCGTAGTCGCTAAGCCGCCTTCGGCGGCCGCGACTAGGGTCTTATCGAAAGGTTGGGTCTTCAACCTTTCACCCTTTCACCGCCCCGACCGTGAAGCCGGCGATGAAGCGGTCGACGAACAGGTTGTAGAGGAAGGCGATGGGCACGCTGGCGATGAAGCAGGCGCCCATCAGGGAGCCCCAGAAGTAGACGTCCCCACGGACGAGGAATGAGGGGACGCCGACGCTGACGGTGAAGTTGCGGCCGCTATTGATGAAGGTGAGCCCGTAGACGAACTCTTGCATGACCAGCGTGAAGCTGAAGATCACCACGGTCAGCAGGCCGGCCACCGACATCGGCAGAATCACGCGCACGAAAGCGCCGAGGCGGCTCATTCCGTCGACCATCGCCGCTTCCTCGATGTCCTTGGGAATTGCCTTGAAGAACCCCATCATCAGCCATGTGCAGAAGGGGATGGTGAAGCTCGGGTAGGTCAGCACCAGCGCCCAGAGGTTGTCCTGCAGGTGCAGCGTGCTGACCACTTTCGCCAGCGGAATGAAGAGGATGGTCGGCGGCACCAGGTAGGTGAGGAAGATCCCGATCCCGAGCTGCTCCCCGAAGGTCCCGCTGAGCCGGGCCAGGGCGTATCCGGCGGGCACTGCCAAGAGCAGCGTGATGATCACGACCAGCACGCCGACGAACGCCGTGTTCCCGATCCAGCGGACGAACAGCGTCTCCTCGAAGAGGACCTTCAGGTTCTCGAGCGTCGGCCCCTGCGGATACCCGAATGGGAAGCTGTTCGGGTTCAAGAGATCGTTGGTCTTCTTGAAGGTGGTGATCAGCATCCAGGCGAAAGGAAACGCCGCGAACATGCTGAACAGGACGAGCAGCCCCCGGTGGGCGACCTTCGCGCCCTTGTCCCGCGCGCTCATATGACCTCCGCCCGGCGCGCGAGTCGCAGGAGCAGGATGGCGGCCGCGGCGAGCACGGGAAAGAGGAAGAGCGCGATCGCAGACGCTCCGGCGAGGTCGCCTCCGTCGATGCCCTTGAAGAACGCCAGCGACGCGAGCACCTGCGTCATGTCGTAAGGACCGCCGCGGGTGAGCACCCAGACGACGATCATGTCGGTGAAGGCGAAGACGAATCCGAAGAGCACCGCCACCAGCAGGATCGGGAGGACCAGCGGAATCGTGATCTGGAACATCGTGCGGAAGAACCCCGCGCCGTCGATGCTCGCCGCATCGTGGATGTCTTGCGGGATCGAGCTGAGGCCGCCCAGGTTGATGACGGTGGCGAGCGGCAGCGTCCGCCAGACCTGGACGCCAATGATGGAAGCCATTGCGAGCGACGGTTGCCCCAGCCAGACCGGGCAGGAGGTCATCCCCGGCTCCGGGCCGCAGACGTGGACCCAGTGGTACAGGCCGTAATTGATGACGCTGTAGATGGAGTCGAGGATCCACAACCAGCCGATGCTGCCGAGCGAGACCGGCGCCACCCAGGGCAGGAGTATCAGCAGGCGGACGACCCACTTTCCCTTGAAGTCCTTCTGCAGCGCGACCGCCAGAGTGGTGGCGAGGATCACCACGATCACCTGCGAGACCACCGCGAAGAGGAACGTGTTCCGGAGCGCCCGCCGGAACGACGGGTCGTCGAGCGCAGAGCGGAAGTTCTCCAGCCCGACGAAGTTCCCGGCGGCGGAACTGACGGTCACGTCGCTGACGGCGAACCAGAGCGAGAGGATGAAGGGAACGCCGATGACCGCGCCGATGTAGATCAGCGCCGGGGCAATGAGGATGCGCGCCAGCGCATTCGGGCTGTCGGCGGTCCTCACAGCGGCCTCGGCGCGATCCGCAGCCCGCTTTCCTTGTCGAAGAACTTCAAATCACGTTCCTTGACCGAGAACTCGTACGCCTGTCCTTCGGTGATGGGGAGGTGGACGGTGAAGGGAAGATTGATGATCATCTTCACTTCGGGCGCGAGGTCGCGCAAAGACCCGTACAGCAGCCGGTCCGCGCCCAGGTTTTCCACGCGGTCCACTCGAAACCAGACGTGCACCAGGGGCTCCTGCGTCGAGTACGCGGCCTTGGGCAGCATCTGCTCGGGGCGGAACCCGACCAACGCCCCGTTGCGCTCGAAGAAATTCATCGGCGGCGAGCCGAGGAACCCCGCGACGAAGGTGTCGGCGGGGTCGTTGTACACCTCCTGCGGCGGCCCCAGCTGGCGCACCTTGCCCTTGTTCATCACCGCGATGCGGTGCCCGAGGCCCATCGCCTCGACCTGATCATGGGTGACGTAGATGGTCGTGGTTCCCAGGCGACGCTGGAAGTGCTGCAGCTCGTCGCGGGCGCTGGTGCGCAGCTTCGCGTCCAGGTTGGAGAGCGGCTCGTCGAGCAGGAACACCGACGGCTCGCGCACCATCGCCCGCGCGAGCGCCACCCGCTGCCGCTCGCCGCCGGAGAGCTGACGCGGCTTCCGGTGGAGAAGGCGCTCGATCCCGAACATCGACGCCGCCTTCTGCACCCGGCCCTCGATCTGCTCCTTGGGCGTATCGGCGGCCTTGAGCGGAAAGGCGATGTTCTTCGCCACCGTGAGGTGCGGATAGAGCGCGTAGCTCTGGAAGACCATGGCGATCTTCCGCTCGCGCGGGGGAAGGTCGTTGACCACCGTGCCGCCGATGACGATGTCGCCGCTGGTCTGCTGCTCCAGCCCGGCGATCATCCGCAACAGCGTGGTCTTGCCGCAGCCGCTCGGACCGAGGAGGACGAGGAACTCGCCCTCCCGGGTGATCAGATCGACGCCATCGACGGCGGTGGTGTGATCGGCGAAGACCTTCTTGATCTGCTTCGTCTCGACGATTGCCATGAAGGACGGCTTTTATAGAAGCTTCCGCTCCTTCCACTTCTGCCAGATCTTGCGGCACTTCGCGTCCGCTTCCTTGACCGCGTCCTCCGGAGACATCGCGCCGGTGGAGGCCTGGCCGAACATCGTGTTGAGCACCCAGGTCGAGTAGATCTCGTCGATGGCGGCGTTCGCGTAGCCGGGGAACCCGACGTTGGTGGCCCATTGCTGCGCGTCGGCGAGGACGCTGTACTTTCCCGCCGGCTTGCCCTTCTTGTCGTTGGCCAGCGTCTCCTTGAGATCTGGCACCTGCTTGGGGAAGCAGGGGAAGTTGTAGTACTCGCTCGCGTCGTAGGCCCTGTGGAAATTCCCGATCAGGTCGACGAGGAACTTCTTCGCCCCCTCGATGTTCTCGGCGAATTTCCAGACGACGAAGTTCGACATCACGTGCTCGAGGCCCATGCGCCGCGCCGGACCCTGCGCCGCTTTCGCCAGTCCGATGCGATCGGCGATCGGCGAACCATCCACCATCATGTTCTTGTTCTCGCCCTCGCGGGTGACGGAGATGGCGTTGAGCACCACCGACGACTTGCCGGCGAGCATGGCGCGGTTGTTCGAGGAAGCGTCCCAGGAGAGCACTTCCGGCGTCATCGTCTCCTGATAGAGCGCCTTGACGAACTTCACCGCCTCCACCGTCTGCTTGGAGTTGAGGACGATGTTGCCCTGCTCGTCCTGCTCGCCGCCGCCGAAGGCGTAGAGAACGGCGCGCATCGCCATGGCGGTGTCGATCTCGGCCGCCTGGCCGATGCCGACCGGGACGCCGGTCTTGTCCTTGATCATCTTTCCGTACTTGCGGATGTTGTCCCAGCTGTCGACGTTGCCGCCGACTTGCTGGAACAGATCGATGCGGTAGTTGATCGGGTCGGGAACGAACATGTCCGAGAACCCGAAGTACTTCTTCGTCTTCGGGTTGTACGTGCTCTTGATCGCCAGGTCGATCGGCTTTCCGTACTTCTTCTCGCACTCCTGGTAGATCTCCCCGTGGTCGATCACGTCCTCTTCGTAGGCCGGCCGCGGCCAGAGGAACATGAAGAGGTCGTGGCCCTTCTTGGCCGACACCTCGGCGGCCGCGGTGGGGTTGATGGCGGGGATGCCGACGTTGTCGACGATCACCTCGGTGTCGTTCTTCTCGCCCCACTCCTTCACGTACTGGCCGTTGAACCACTTGTCGTAGCCGGGGACGAAGTGGTTCCACTGCAGGATGCGCAGTGTCTTCTTCGCCGCGAAAGTCTTCTTCGGCAAGGCGAGCGCGGCCGCGCCTGCGCCTGCCACCTGGATCAGTTTACGCCGGGAGATGGTCATCGACGTCCGCTCCTTCAGCTTGGGGGAAGCGAACCAGTCCGAACGCGCTGCGGGGGCGGACCAAAGCACACGCGCACCGAGATGGCAACAGCCCCGGCCCGCAGGGCGGGTCCGGGGCGGTTTCGCCTGACGATCTGTTGTCTACCTGCTAACCGGATTCTCCGGCGTCCTCCCCTGCGCCGTCGGCCCACGGAGCTGATCCGCCATCTGCGCGTGCTGCTGCAGCTTCGGCATCAAGGTGTCGATCAGGTTGCAGACGTCCTGGTCGGTGCAGTTCTGCCGCCAGTTCTGCGCCATCGAGATCACCCGCTTGTGCTCCATCGACATCCGGTTGGTGAAGGCGCGATCGAATTCCTGCCCCTTCATGCTGGAGAAGCGCTGATTCGCCTGCTCCATCTTCTGCTGCATCTCGGGGTTCTTCGCCGTGTCGGTGAGGGTGAAGTTCTTCTTCTGCGCCAGGTCCTTCACCTTCTTGTCGGCGTCCTGGTGATCCGTCTGCAGCGTCTTCGCGTAGGACTTGATCTTGTCTGAGCCGTTCTGCTCCGCCATCTTCGCCATCTCGATCTCGTGCAGGTTCGACATGTGCAGCTTCTGCAGGATCTGCTGCGGCGTCGCGTTCTTCATCATGTCGTGGTCCATGCCGGACATCTGGTCCTTGTCCGTCATGGCGGTGGTCTGGCCGGCCGCGACGTCCTTGTTCTGCGGACTGCGCGGGCTGCCCTGCTCCGCCTGATTGACCTGCGGGTTGGTGGTGGAGCTCGGGACGTCGGAGGTTTGCTTGTCCTTCGCCTTCGTCGAGTGCGGGTTGTCGGGATTGTCGACCGGCTGCTGCTGCGCCCAGGCGGCGCCGGCCGCGAGCAGCGCGGAAAGACAGAGGGAACGGATGAAAGCGGTCATATGCATTTTCTCCCCTTGGGTAAGTCAGCCGGAAAGCTGGCGACGCAGCGCCCGGATCGCACCTTTCCAGCGCTCCCGTACTTGCACGGCGGGCAGCCTTTCGACTAAGTAGCCGCGTGCCCGAACCTGAGGTCATCCTCGAGACCCGCGGGCTGTCCAAGGAGTTTCGCGGGTTCATCGCCGTCAAGCGCGTCGACCTGCGGGTAGTTCGCGGAACCATCCACGCGCTGATCGGCCCCAACGGCGCGGGCAAGACGACCTGCTTCAACCTGCTGACCCGGTTCCTGCCTGCGACGAACGGCACCATCAACTACAAGGGACGCGACATCACGGCCGCTGCTCCCGCGGACGTCGCGCGCATGGGACTGGTGCGCTCCTTCCAGATCAGCGCGGTGTTTCCCTATCTCACGGCCCTGGAGAACGTCCGCATCGCGCTGCAGCGCAAGCGCGGCGGGTCCTTCGATTTCTGGCAGAGCGACCGCGTGCTCCGCCAGTTCGACGCCCGCGCCGAGGAGCTGTTGTCGGCCGTGGGATTGCGCGACTTCCACGATACCCTCGCTGCGGAGCTCTCCTACGGCCGGAAGCGGGCGCTCGAGATCGCCACCACCCTCGCCCTCGACCCGGAGCTCATGCTGCTCGACGAGCCGACCGCCGGCATGGGCCACGAGGACGTGGATCGCATCGCGGCGCTCATCCAGCGGGTCGCCAAGGACCGTACGGTCCTGATGGTGGAGCACAACCTGGGCGTGGTCGCGAGTCTCTCCCAGCGCATCACCGTTCTCGCCCGCGGCGAGGTGCTCGCCGAAGGCGACTACCAGTCCGTCTCCAAGAATCCGGCCGTTGTCGCCGCATATCTGGGCACCGAGCATGCCTGACGCGCTGCTCTCCGTCACCAAGCTGCAGGCGTGGTACGGCGAGTCCCACGTGCTGCACGGCGTCGACCTCGAGGTGCGCAAGGGCGAGCTGGTGACTCTGGTCGGGCGCAACGGAGCGGGCAAAACGACGACCATGAAGTCGATCATGGGGATCGTCCCCCGCCGGACCGGCTCGGTGAAGATCGAGGGAGCGGAGACCATCGACCTGCCGCCCTACCGGATCGCGCGGCATGGGATCGCCTTCTGCCCGGAGGAGCGCGGCATCTTCGCCAGCCTCGACGTCGAGGAAAATCTCATGCTGCCGCCGAAGATCCGCGACGGCGGCCTGACCCGCGACCAGGTCTTCGAGCTGTTCCCCAACCTTCGCGAAAGGCTCCGCAGCCAGGGGACGCGGCTCTCGGGGGGCGAGCAGCAGATGCTCGCCATCGGCCGCATCCTCCGCACCGGCGCGAGGCTCCTCCTCCTCGACGAGCCGACCGAGGGCCTGGCGCCTGTGATTGTCCAGCAGATCGGTAACGTGATCCGGAAGCTGAAGGTGGACGGGTTCACCATCCTGCTCGTCGAGCAGAACCTTCGCTTCGCCGGTACGGTCGCCGATCGTCACTACGTCATGGAGCGCGGGAAGATCGTCGACGAGATTCCGAACGCCGCGCTGCGGGACAGCATGGACCGGGTACAGCAGTATCTCGGAGTTTGACCCTCAAGGAGCTCCAACCATGAACGCACGCATCGCAATGCTGTTGGTCCTCGCGCTGCCCCTGGCCGCGCGCGCCGAGTTCACCGGGAAGGTGATCAAGATCGGCGTCCTCAACGATCAGTCGGGCCTGTACGCCGATCTCGCCGGACAGGGCTCGGTGACCGCGGCGAAGATGGCGGCGGAAGAGATGGGCGGAAAGATCGGCGACGCCAACATCGAAGTGATCTTCGCCGACCACCAGAACAAGCCGGACGTCGGCTCGAACATCGCGCGCCAGTGGATCGACGTGGACGGCGTGGACGTGATCGTCGACGTCCCCACCTCGTCCGTCGCGCTAGCCGTCGCGCAGGTGGTGAAGGACAAGAACAAGGTCTTCCTCGCCTCCGGGCCCGCCACCAGCGACCTGACGGGCAAGGCGTGCACGCCGAACACCGTGCACTGGACCTACGACACGTATGCCCTCGCCCACACCACCGGGACCGCGGAGGTGCAGTCCGGCGGGGATACCTGGTTCTTCCTCACCGCCGACTACGCCTTCGGCCAGGCGCTGGAGCGGGACACGACCGCCGTAGTCACGGCGGCGGGCGGCAAGGTGGTCGGCGGCGTCAAGCACCCGCTCAACACCACCGACTTCTCCTCGTTCCTGCTGCAGGCGCAGTCGTCGAAGGCCAAGGTGATCGGCCTCGCCAACGCCGGCGGCGATACCATCAACTCCATCAAGGCGGCGTCCGAATTCGGCATCGTGAAAGGCGGCCAGCGACTCGCGGGCCTGCTGGTCTTCGTCACTGACGTGCACGCGCTCGGGCTGCAGACCGCGCAGGGGCTCTTGCTTTCGGAGAGCTTCTACTGGGACCGCGACGACAAGACGCGCGCCTGGTCGAAGAAGTGGGCAGACCGGATGGGCGGGAAGATGCCGTCGATGGTGCAGGCGGGAGTGTATGCGTCGGTGCTTCATTACCTGAAGGCACTGAAGGCGTTGAAGAGCGATGCGGATGGGAAGAAAGTGGTCGAGCAGATGAAGAAGTTGCCGACGGACGATCCGGCGTTCGGCAAGGGCACGATTCGCGCCGACGGGCGGAAGATGCACCCCATGTACCTGTACGAGGTGAAGAAGCCGTCGGAGTCGAAGGGCGCTTGGGATTACTACAAGCTGAAGAAGGAAGTGCCGGCGGAGCAGGCGTTCCGGCCGCTGAATGCGGGGGAGTGCTCGCTGGTCAGCGCCAGCGGCAAGGCCAGCGCCGCGGCCGCCGGTGCAGCCAGCGGCGCAGTCGATGCCGGCGCAGTCGATGCCGGCGCAGCCGATGCCGGCGCAGCCAGCCGCGCAGTCGATGCCGGCGTGAAGTGATCGATGGTCGCGGTCCCCGTCCAGGCCCTGTTCGGGCAGCTG
>Ga0209474_10000177_pt1 | contig 77450 bp, 66 predicted proteins | sample GraSoiAngelo_145_FD_185902 | JGI IMG/M metagenome (GOLD analysis project Ga0209474, IMG submission 185902) | Grasslands soil microbial communities from the Angelo Coastal Reserve, California, USA - 14_1009_05_20cm (SPAdes) (version 2) | ecosystem: Environmental > Terrestrial > Soil > Grasslands...
TCTACTGCGACCGCGTTCGGTGCAGCGGTCCCAGAGGCGGCGCGCAATGCGTAATCGGACACCCTCCCGCCGTCGACACTCATGACCTGAAGATTGGCGCCCGCCGGATCCGTCCAGAGGAGGTCAGAGCCGGACCGGGTGATCGAGTAGACCATATTAGCGGACTGTGCGAGACGGACTTGTGACTCACTTCCCAAGCCGGCGCGCCAAATTGAGCCGTTGTTCCCATCGCACCAGAACACCAGGCTGTCAGTGAGAACCAGGCGCCAAGGTGCGTCATCAGAGCCGACCCTTTCGAATATCGAACGCACGCGCCCTGGGCAGAGCGACGAAGTCGCGTGAACGAACCCCGAACCTCCGCCGGTCCAGACGACCGCTGAGCCATTCGCCGCGACGTCGACACCCCCTTTTGCAGCAATCATCATCGGCCCGATGGGCACGGGGGGCGCGCCTGTCACGGAGAGGGGGGCCACCGTGCTCACGATGCTGCCTTGCGTGTTCGAAACGACAACCGAGTACAGGCCTGCATCGTCGGGCACGACCGAATCCAGAGTCAGCGCATTCAGCGTCGCCCCGGGAATCGCCTGGTCAATTGCGCCTCCACTGGTACGACAGGGGAGGCGATCCAACCGCGGAGACTGCTAGAACAGCAGAAGAGCATATGGGCGCGGTGACAGCGGCAGGCTGCCGCTCGATGCGTGGCGCCTCGAGAGACAGCCCGCCGCATGCCGCGCAGCAGACCGATACGACAAGAGCACTGACTCCGTCTTTGAACACCAGGCTCATTCAGTTGCAATTATCAAGGCTGATAGACCCGATACGCTCCGTTACTATCACCTTATGGTCACCTCGCCGTCGAGATCTCCGCGACGCCGTCGCCCGATCGGACCGAAAAACGCCGCTCCGTTGCTGACAGTTTGCGGACGAAGACGCGCGCGCTTGCCGCCCCGAAGGGCCCGCCAATTTGCCGAGCGACAATCAAGTCTTTGAGAGTGAGCCGCGTGGGGATCGAACCCACGACCCTCGGCTTAAAAGGCCGGTGCTCTACCAGCTGAGCTAGCGGCTCGCACGAGGTTGTAGCGCATCGTCGCCGCTCGTGCATCGCGAATCCGGCGGCAGCTCACTCAGCCGCCACGGCACGAAGGTGCGACTTTGCGGCTCCTGCTTGACGCTGTACAGATCATCCGATGGCGGACACCCGAAAAGGGCTCCATCTCGGCGCGCAGGACCTCGAGCGGCTCTTTCGCACGCTCTTCGAGAGCAGCCGCGACGGGGTGCTGATCGCGCGTCCGGACGGCACGATCATCCGCGCGAATCCGGCCGCCTGTCGGATGTTCGGCAGGAGCGAAGACGAGGTTTGCCGGCTCGGTCGCGCGGCGCTCGTCGTCGAAGACGAGCGCCTGCGGCGTTTCATCGCCGAGCGCGACAGGGCCGGGATCGCGCACGGCGAAGTGCTGCACCGGCGGGCAGACGGTTCGACGTACCTGGCCGAAGTGACGGCGGCGTTGGTCCCGACGGTGAGCGGCGAGGTCTACAGCTACGTCATCTTCCACGACGTCTCCGAGCATCGTCGCGCCCGCGAGGCCCTGCAGCGCTACGAGCTGCTTGCCGAGCACAGCCGCGACGTGATCGTCTTCGTCCGCCGCTCCGACGGCCAGGTGCTCGAGGCGAACGCGGCCGCCACCCTCGCGTACGGCTACGGCCGCGACGAGCTCATGCGGCTCTCGGTCCGTGACCTGCGCGCCGAGCCGACGCACGAGGAACTGGGCGTCCAGATGGCCGACGCGGACATCCGCGGGATCCGCTTCGAGACCACCCACCGGCGCAAGGACGGGAGCACGTTTCCCGTCGAGGTCAGCTCCGAGGGCGCCGACGTCGCGGGGACGCGCGTGCTGATCAGCGTCATCCGCGACATCACCGAGCGACGCCGCCTGGAGGCGGAACGCGAGGAGAGCGAGAAGCGGTTCCGCGCCATGGCGGACAACATCCCGCAGCTCGCCTGGATGGCGGAGCCGGACGGCAACATCCTCTGGTACAACCGCCGCTGGTACGAGTTTACGGGCACGGCGCCCGAGCAGATGCGCGGTTGGGGGTGGCGCCACGTGCACCATCCCGATCACATCGGCTCGGTGATGCGGAAATGGGCGGCGGGGATTGCCTCCCGGGTCGCGTGGGAGGACACCTTCCCGCTCCGCCGCCACGACGGCGAGTACCGCTGGTTCCTCTCCCGCGCGCTCCCCATCAAGGACGAGCGCGGCAACGTGCTGCGCTGGTTCGGCACCAACACCGACGTCACCGAGCAGCGCGACGCCGCCGAGCGGCTGGCGGAGGCGGATCGGCGCAAGAGCGAATTCATCGGCGTGCTCTCGCACGAGCTGCGCAATCCACTCGCTCCCATCCGCAACAGCCTGGCCATTCTCGACCGGGTGGCGCCGGAGAGCGCCGACGCGTTGAAGGCGCGCGAGGTCATCCACCGGCAGACGCAGCACCTGACCCGCCTCGTCGACGATCTCCTGGACGTCAACCGCATCTCCTCCGGGAAGATCGAGCTGCGCCGCGCACACACCGACCTGCGCGACGTCGCGCGGCGCGCCTGCGACGATCACCGTTCGCTCTTCGAGGAGCGCGACGTCGACTTGCGCTTCGAGGAACCGGCCGGGCCAGTGTGGATCGACGCCGACCCGACGCGGATCGCGCAGGTGGTCGGCAACCTGCTCCAGAACGCCTCCAAGTTCTCCGATCCGGGCGGCCGCACCACCGTCACGGTCCATAAGGCGGCCTCGCAAGCGGAAGTTCGCGTGCGCGACACCGGAATCGGCATCGATCCGGCACAGATCGAGCGCATGTTCCAACCGTTCGCGCAGGCGGAAAAGACGCTGGCGCGGACCCGCGGTGGTCTCGGGCTCGGCCTTGCGCTGGTCAAGGGACTCGTCGAGCTTCATGGCGGCTCGGTGGCGGGACGGAGCGAAGGACCAGGGCGGGGAGCGGAGTTCGCCGTGCATTTGCCACTCGCGCCGGACCCGCCGGCCGCAAACCGCTTTGAAGGAACCCGCAGCGCTGCCCGCAGCCGGTCCGTGCTCGTCGTCGAGGACAATCTGGACGCCGGAGAGACGCTGAAGGATTTGCTGGAGATCGGCGGTCATCGCGTGTGGCTGGCACGCGACGGCCGCAGCGCGGTGGCGCTCGCGCGTGAGCATCGCCCGGAAGTGGTGATCTGCGACATCGGCCTTCCGGACATGAGCGGCTACGAAGTCGCCCGGATGCTTCGCGCCGATCGGGCGCTCGATGGCAGTTGGCTCGTGGCGTTGACCGGATACGCCCAGCCCGAAGACCGCGAGCGCGCCGCCGAGGCGGGGTTCGACGCGCACCTGGCGAAACCGCCTTCCATTGACGCGCTCGATGCCGCCATCGACGGAAAAGGCGAGCGGCTAAGGGCGTAACGATGTTGCGTCCACGCCCGGGCGGCGGTACCAAACCCCGGTGGGCGTCCTCTGCAACGTGGAAGGCAGGCTGGTCCCGCCCGAGCAGGCCCTGGTCCCCGTCCTCGACCGCGGTTTCCTCTACGGCGACAGCGTCTACGAGGTCGTGCGCACGTATGCCGGACGACCCTTCGAGATGGACCGGCACCTGGCGCGGATGGAGAAGACCGCCGAGCGGATCGGCCTGACGCTGCCCCGCCGGGAGGTCGTCCTCGACGAGTTGCAGCGCACGCTCGAGGCGGCGGGCAACGCCGAATCGTACGCGCGCATCATCGTCACCCGCGGGACCGGCGAATTCGGACTCTCCCCGCTGCTCGCCCGTGGGCAGAACCGGCTGATCTTCATCGTGCGCCCGCTCGCGCCGCCTCCCGAGGAGCAGTACCAGCGCGGCCTGCAGATGGCGATTGCGAGGACGCGTCGCAATCCTCCGCAGGCCCTCGACCCGGCGTTGAAGACGGGAAACTACCTGAACAACATCCTCGCGCTGCGCGAGGCGCACGAAGCGGGCGCCGACGACGCGATCCTCCTCGATCTCGCTGGCCGGGTCACGGAAGGGACCACGTCCAACGTCTTCTTCGTGCAGCGCGGAGTGCTGGTGACGCCGCCGCTGGCGCTCGGCATGCTGGAGGGCGTCACCCGCGGGCTGTTCATCGAGATCGCCAGGGCGGAAGGGCTGATCCTGCGCGAGGATCCGCACGGTCCGGAGGCGCTCGCCGCGGCCGACGAAGTCTTCATGACCAGCACCCTGCGCGAGGCGATGCCGGTGACGAGCCTGGTCTTCCTGGAGTCGCACGGCGAGCAGATGCGCAAGGTCGCCGACGGGAAGCCGGGTCCCGTCGCGGTGCGCCTGCGCGCCGCGTTCCGCCGTTACGTCGAGCGGACGCACCAGCGCGGATGAAGACGCCGCGCCGCAGGTTTCTCTCCGTCCTCGGCGGCGCGCTGCTCTCGCGCGCTGTCCGCGCAGAGGACGATCTCTTCTCCGGGACACCCGCGCCGGACGATCCGCTCGAGCTTCTCTACTCGCGCCGCCTGTCGTTCTCCGGCGGAGAGCCGCTGATCACCGTGCGCGTGCTCGAAGGGCGGCAGCAGATCGTCTTCGTCCCGAAGGGGCCTCTGACGGCGCGCGTCCGCTCGCGCTCCGGAGAAATGACGACAGCCGTCGCCGGCGGAGCCTCCGGCCGCTGGACGCTGCAACTGCTGGAAAGCTCGCAGGGAGCCGGCGCCTCGTGGGTGGAGCTCGAGCAGCTTCGCTACGACGACAAGCAGGGGCTGCAGAAAGCGCGGGAGGATTGGGCGGCAAAACGAGTCGCGATCCGGATCGCGACCGTCGGCGAGGCCTATGGCATCGCCGGGCACGTCGTCGACACGCGCAAGTACTCCGTGCTGGCCGACGGCGACGGAACCGAGGCGGCAGCGCGGCAGAAGGCGCAGGACCTGCAGGCCCGGCTCGGGCTGCGGGTGCAGATCCGCCGCGAGCTGGCCACGCGTCCCCGCGCGCGAATCGAGCTGCGGGATCCTCGCGGCAATTCCGCAGCCATCGGCGAGAGCGCGGTGGAGCTGCGTACCGATTCCGGCCTCACCGTCGAGCAGGTGGAATACGGAATGGGCTACAGCTTCCACGGCTACGAGGACCGGACGTACCCGGAGCGGCTGTTCGCGACGGTAGACGGTTCCGGGTCGCTCGCGCTGGTGGCTGCGGTCGGGATGGAGCGGCTCGTGCGCGGGGTGGTGCCGAGCGAGATCTTCGCCCGCGCGCATGCGGAAGCGCTGAAGGCACAGGCGGTCACGGCCCGCGGCGAAGTGCTGGCGAAGATCGGCGCGCGTCACCTCGGCGATCCGTACCTGCTCTGCGCCGAGCAGCACTGCCAGGTCTACAAGGGCGTGGCCGCCGAGCAGGCGGGTCCCGACGCCGCCGTGGAGGCCACCCGCGGCGAGGCTCTCTTCGCGGAGCATGGCGGCCAGAGCCGGCTGGTCGATTCCGTCTACTCGGCGGTGTGCGGCGGGTTTACCGAGGACAACGATGCGGTCTGGAGCGGTCCCGCCGATCCGTCGCTCCGCGGGCGGCCCGATTTCGATCCGCTCGCTCCCGGAATGGGGCCCTTCCGCGACGGTGTGGGAGAAGCGCTCGTCTCCCGCTTCGTCCACCTGGACCCCTTTCCCAGCTATTGCGCGGCGTCCGGTTTCGCCAATGCCGACAAGGTCCGCTGGAGGCGTACGTTCACCCAGCGCGAGGTGGACGAAATCTGCGCTTCCCTCGGCGTCGGCACCGTCCAGACGCTGGCCGTCGAAGGGCGGGGCGTCTCCGGCCGTGCGCGCGCATTGCGCATCGCCGGCAGCCGGGCGAGCGCCCGCGTCTACGGCGAACTGCAGATCCGGAGGCTCTTCCGGAACCTGAACAGCGGAATGTTCGTGGTCGAACGGTCCGGATCGGGCTGGACCTTCGTCGGCGGCGGCTGGGGCCACGGAAGCGGGATGTGCCAGACCGGCGCCATCGGCCGCGCCCAGCGCGGCGCCACCTACCGGGACATTCTTGCCTGGTACTACTCAGGAGCGGCGCCTGTGAGGATTTACTAGGCGCTCCCCCCTGTTCAGGACGGGTGCTCCGGCAAACCGACCAGAGTCGTATTCCGGCGCACTCCACGACGTTCAGCGACTCGCCTGTCGCACTGCGCCGGCGCTACAATGTAGCCGCCATGCCTTTGCCTCAGCAGCCGGCCCGGCGGGGCCGCCGCCTGACCATTGCGGTCGTCGTATCGATCACGGGGCACTTCCTGCTGATGCTCGGCGTGGCGCGGGACGCGATCTTCCACGCCCCCAAGCACGTCGTCCCCCAGATCGTTTCCCTGGTCACCTCGGACCGGTCGCAGCTGCAGGGCATTCGCCCCGGCGGCCCGCAAACGACGGTTGCTGCGCCACAGCAGCAGATTCCGAGGTTGCCCGTCGCACCGGTTCCTCCGCCCGAGAAAGAGGAGAAGCTCGAGAGGGGCCAGGTGGTTTCGCTCGGGCCCACCAACGAGCAGGCGCCTGACAAGGCGACGAAGTATCTCTCCGAGAAGGACAGCCGCGTCGAGAAGGAGACGCGCGCCCGCGAAACGAGCGCCTTCTACAAGAACGCGCTTTCGAAGCTGCAGAAGGAAGGGCGTACCGACAAGGCCGAAGCGGGCGCTCCGGCGACGAGCGCGCACCCGGGCGACAACGGCACGGCGGGCGGCGGCGCCAGGCAGAAGCGCCAGCGCGAAGTGGCGCAGCTTCCCGGCAGGGAGCGAATGGATCCCCTTCGGCTGGAGGAGGCGCCGGACGGCACCGTGCGCAACCGCGAAGGCACCGATGCGTTCAAGGGCACCGGCAATCGCATCGCCAGGGCCGATCCTGGCAGCGACGGAAAGGCGTCCAGCATCGGTCCCGGGTCGCCGGGCGCGGAGCCGGGCATGCCAGGCGATCTGCGCCCGCTCAAGCTGACGTTGAACGAGCCTGTCGGCGCCACAGGCCCCATCGCCGGCGGGCCCATGCCGGACGACCTCCGCGGCATCGAAGAGGGCGAGGGCACCTTCCTCAACGCGCGCAGCTTCAAGTTCGCCGGGTTCCTCAACCGCGTGAAGGAGACCGTCGGGCGCGTCTGGACGCAGAAGGTGATCGACGCTTCCGGCAAGAGGGATCCCACCGGTCAGCTCTACTCGTACAAGGACCGGCGCACGGTGATCGAGTTCACTCTCGATCGCCAAGGCGAGATCACCGACGTGCACGTCGCCGCGTCGTCGGGCGTGCAGTACCTCGACGAAGTCGCCGTCGACGCGTTCCGCATCGTGCAGCGGTTCCCGAATCCTCCGCCGGGCCTGATCCGCGAGGACGGCACCGTGAAGTTGCCTTTCGCGTTCACGCTCCTCGCCGCGACCGGCGGCATGCGCCTGCAGGTCGGTCCCGCCTACGTTCCCGGATCGCCGGCCTCGCGCGGTTTCTGAGCCGCGGCGAGCCGCGCCTCGCGGGCCCGCAAGTTCAAGAGCAGGCCCGCGGCGAGGATCACCGCTGCCCAGAGTCCCCAGAGCGTCAGGTGTCCGTGCTCGATCAGTACGCCGGCGATGGCCGGTCCGACGATCAGCGCGATCGAGAGCAGCGATTGGTTCAGCCCGAGCACGACGCCCTGCTCGCTGCGGGAAACCTGCTGCGTGATCAGGCTGGTGAGCGCTGGCCGCAGCACGCCGGTGCCGAAGGAGGCGAGAGTTGCCGCCAGCAAGAGCGGCGGGATCGCGAAGCTGACGCCGAGCAGCGCGTATCCCACCGCGCCGCTGAAGAATCCGAGCGTCACCAGCCGCGCCTCCCCGATGCGCCGGACGAGCGCGCCCTGGCGCATCGATCCCTGCACGACGATGCCGAGCAGGCCCGAGTACATGAAGACGTAACCCACTTCCTTCGGCCCGAACGGAACGCCGTGCCAGATGAACCGCCTCTCCGCGAACAGCGCAAAGCCGCTGGTGAAGGTGGCGAAGGCGAAGGTGAAGAGGAAGAATTCCAGAAGCAGCCCGCCGAGAGGCGCGCGCCGGAAATATTGCAGATAGGTTCCCCAGTCGAAGATGCGCAGGCGCTTGCCGCCGGGCGCGACTGGCCCAGCAAGCTCCTGCGCCGCCGTTGCCGGGTGCGCTCCTTCGGGGTGTGGAGGGATCGCGGGCAAGAGAAACGTGGTCCCGAGGATGCTGAGCAAGGAGAGTCCCGCCGCGCAGAGGATCGGAACCTGGAACCCGAAGTGGGTCGTGAGGTAGCCGGACGCTCCGGGGCCGATGAGAAAGCCGATCCCGAACGCGATCCCGATCACCGCGAACGCTCGCGCCCTTTCTTTTGGTCTGGTCACGTCGGCGATGTACGCCTGCGCGATGGAGAGGTTCCCGGCGGTCAGCCCGTCGATGACCCGCGCGAGGAAGACGATGAAGAGATTGGGCGCGAACGCGAGCACCAGAAAGCCCACGAACGTGCCGATCTGGCTGGCGGTCAGCACGGGCTTGCGGCCGAGGTGGTCCGACATCTGCCCCAGGGCGGGCCCGGCGACGAGCTGGCAGAGAGCGTAGGTGCTGACCAGCAGGCCGACCACCGCGGGGGTGGCGCCGAAGTGCTCCGCGTAGAACGGGAGCAGCGGGAGCATGATGGTGAGCCCGAGGACGTCCACCACCACGATGAGGAAGATGGGGAGGAGCGGAGACCTCATCGCAGGGTCGCGAGCCTGTTGCACGCTTCCTCGAGGACGGCGTCGTCCTTGGCGAAGCAGAAGCGCAACAGCCTCTCTCCCTCCGCGCCGCGGTAGAAGGCGCTCGCCGCCACCGACGCGACCTGCGTCGTTTCCAGGACGTGCATGGCGGCCTCGACCGACGTGGCAAATCCGAGCCGGGTGCAGTCGGCCAGGACGTAGTACGCGCCCTCCGGCACGATGGGCGGCAGGCGGGCGCGGTCGAGCGCGGCGCAGATCCGGTCGCGCTTCTTCCGGTAGGCGACCATGAGATCTTCGAAGTAGCTGCGCGGAGCATCGAATCCACGGGCAGCGCCGAGCTGCAGCGGGGTCGGCGCGCAGACGAAGTAGAGGTCGTTCACCAGCGTGATCGCCCGCGTCAGCTCCGCCGGAGCGAACGTGTACCCCAGGCGCCAGCCGGTGATGCTGAAGGTCTTGGACAGACCCATGATGGTGACGGTCCTGTCTTGCAGGCCGGCGATCGACGCGGGCGAGACGTGGCGGCGGCCGTCGTAGCGGATGTACTCGTAGATCTCGTCGGTGATGACGAGGAGGTCGCGGCGGCGGGCGACGCGCGCCAGCGCCTCCAGCTCTGCCGGCCGGAACATCTTTCCGCTCGGATTCGACGGGGTGCAGACGACGACCGCTCGCGTCCGCGGGGTGATCCCCGCTTCCAGCGCCTCCTCGCTCAGCGCGAACTCCGGCGGCTTGAGCGTCACGAATTCGGGGGTGAGGCCGGCGACGACGGCTGCATTCAGGTGATAGCCATAGTACGGCTCGAAGAGGAGAATGCCGTCGCCGGGGTTGAGCAGGGCGTGGAGGGTCGCGGCGTATGCGCCGCTCGCGCCCACCGTGACGCAGATCTCGCTGCCGGGGTCGGCCTGAAGGCCGTTGTCGCGCGAGAGCTTCTTCGCGATCGCCGCTCGCAGCTCGGATGCGCCTTCGGCGAAGGAGTAGGTGCTGCGGTTCTCGCGGATGGCGCCGATGGCTCCGTCGCGCACCAGCTCGGGCGTGGGGAGATCGCAGATCCCCTGGCCCAGGTTGATTCCGCCGACGCGCTCGCATTCGCGCGTCATGCGGCGGATCTCGGACTGCTCCAGCCCCTGCAGCCGCGTGGCGATGCGCATGAGGGTGCGCAGACTACTACGGCAGGAACGGATCCTGCAGCGGTGGACCGGAGGCGAGGTCGCGCAGCGTCTCGACGAGCACGTCGAGTCCACGCTCCAGGTCGGCCACCTCGATCTTCTCGTCGACGTCGTGGCCGGTGTACGGCTTTCCCGGGAACCACATCCCGTAGGCGATCGCGTTGGGGATGCGTTTCGCATACGTGCCGCCGCCGGAGATGGCGGGAGGAGGGTGCTCGCCGGTGGCGCGCTGGTAATCGTCCATCAGGCGGCGGACGATCTTCGCGTTCCGATCGAACACCAGCGGCTCGTCGCCGAAGTAGATTTCGCCGGGCTCGAGCCGCGGCGAGAACTTGCGCACTTCCGCGTAGAGGCGTTCCTTCGATTCCGTGGCGGTGAGCGGCGGGGGCCGGCGCAGGTTGATCACCAGCGCCAGCTTCCCGTTCAGTCCCGGCTCCTTCTTGAGCGTCGCCACGTTGACCGTCCAGCCGCGCCAGCCCGGAGCAGCGATTTTGTCGAGACCGAGAGCGGCGCCCTTCAGATCGGCGCCCGCGTGCGCAGCGAACGCTACGACGTCCGCCAGGGCGCAATCCGGCAGCTCTCCAGCGACGATCTGCGCGAGCGACACGAGCGCGTTGCGACCGCCTTCGACGTTGACGCCCGCGTGAGCAGCGCGGCCGTGGACGACGACGTCGAGCAGCGGGCCGCGGTCCTCGATCTCCAGCGTTGTTCCCGGCGCGGGGGTCCTGGCGCGGAGGCGTTGCTCCAGCGGTTCCCACGCAGGCGTGCCTTCCCGCCAGCGCAGGGTGATGCGGGCACGGTCTGGCACGATGCTCGGCGCGAGCCCCGCGTCGACTTCCTCGATGACCCACGGTTTCCCGCTGCCAGGGTCCAGATTGGCCGGCAGCACGGCCAGGCCGTCCCAGGCCTTCTCGCCGACGACGGCCGGAAATTCGGAGTCGAGCACGAGGCTGTACGCCGGCGGGGCGTGCGAGGCGAGGTATGTCTTCATGTCGCGCGAACCGCTCTCCTCGTCGCTTCCCACGAGCAATCGCAGCGCGTGCGTCCTTTTCAAATCGCGGAGGGCATGCATCGCGAGCAGCGCCTGGACCAAGGGGCCTTTGTCGTCGGCGGCGCCGCGACCGTAGACGGCGCCGTCGCGAACCACGCCCGCGAAGGGCGGCACCGTCCACTGCTTCTCGTCGACGGGCTGCACGTCGCCGTGCACGACCAGTCCGAGGACGGGCGCACCCGGCGGACCGGGTAGCTCGATCTCAGTCACCGGACCCGCGTCGCGTGCGGCGAGACCGAGCGACGCCGCCGTCCGCAACAGCCATTGCTGCTGGTCGAGCCGCGCCTGGTCGTTGCCGGCGACGGTGGGAAAACGGATCGCCTCCAGGAGCAGCGGCTGGAGGTGCGTTCGCTCGGGGCGCAACCGGGGCGCGCTCGCGCAGGCAGCGGCGGCGAGGAGGAGGGCAGTGCGCATGCGGCGGGAAAGAGTAACTCTCTCAGGCAAGCCGCGCGAGCGCGGAGTGCACGACACGCAATTGACGGGCGAGGCGCTGTGACGGCTCCGGCGCGGTGCGGTCCTCCATCGGCGTGAGCGGAGGAGGCGGGCGTCCGCTTTCGGCGGCGTCCGCGAGCTCCCCGAGAGTGTTGACGAGGCGTTCGGCATCCTCGGGCGGGACGCGCGCCGACCCGAGGGCGGTGATCGACGCGCTCAGCCGCCGGGCGTACGCGACCAGGGCCATCAATGGCTCGAGGCGATCCGCGGGCCGGGATTCGCCGATCAGCCGCTGCAGCGCCGCCTCGGCGTTCGCGGTCGCCAGGCCGACGGCCCGCCTCGCGGCGACGGTGCCTCCGGGACCTTCACCGCCCAGCACGGCCCGCAGATACCGCTGGTTCGCACGGAGCACGGCGGCGACGAGCGAGGGCATCCGCTCGAGATCGCGTGTCGGCCACAGCAGGACGCCGCCTGCCAGCGCCAACGCCCCTCCCAACAAGGTGTCGAAGATTCGCGCCCGCGTCAGATGTGCGCCCCGCGCGTTAGCCTCTGCAAGGAGAACGAACACCGGCGTGATGAGCGTGGCAAATGCGGCGTAGTTGATCCGCCGCACGGCGACTCCCGCGCAGGCGAGGATGAACAGCAGGCCTCCCAGGAGCAGCGGTTGCCCGACGAAGTGCACGATGAGCGCGGCGACGATACCGCCCATCACGGTGCCGCCCACGCGCTGCAGCCCCCGCCGCACGGTGGCGATGGCGTGAGGCTGCAGGACGATGATCACGGTGATCGTCACCCAATAGCTGCGCTCGAGGCGGAGCGCAGTAGCCAGGAGCTGCGCGGCGGTGGCCACGATGGCGACCCTGAGCGCATGCCGCAGCTCGATCGATCCCGGCGCAAATGCGTCGCGCAGCGATGACGATGCGTCGGGCGGCGCGAGCGCTCCTGGCGGCGGTGGGCCTTTTCCGCCTTCCGCGAGGGCTTGAACGGACTCCACTGCGTAGCGCGTCTCCGCCTCGACTCGCGCGAATAGCGCCGCCATGTCGGGATCCGCCTCCAGCTTCGCGGCTACCGGGGTGGCGGGCGCGGCTCCCTGCTCGATCACGGCCCGCGCGATCCCGGCATGCGCGGCGCTCAACTGTTGCACGGCGTCCGCGATCTCTTTCGGCAGCACCTGGCCGCGCTCCGCCCGCGCGCGCAGAGCTTCCAGCAGCGCCGCCAGATCGCCCAGCGCCAGCTCCGCGATCTCGTAGAGGACGAGCAGTTGCAGGCCACGCCCCGTCTCGCCCTGGTAACCGGCGCGCGCGACGCCCAGCGCGTGGCGTGCGGCCTCCAGCGCTTCGCGAGCGCGCCGCCGGAGGGGCACCAGCGCCTCCCACGCCGCGGGCTCCGCCGGCGTCCGCACCACGCGCGCCATCCGCGCGCCCAGCTCGGCGATGACCGACCAGGCAGAGGCGACCGCTTCGCGCACTGGATGGTATGGCCGGAACGGCCAGACCGCGACCGCGAGAAGGATGGCGAACATTGCGCCGGCGACGAGCATCTCCGCCCGCAGCAGGCTCTCGCGGACACCCGCTGGAGTTCCTTCGGTAATGCAGAACACGATCAGCGAGAGCACGCCGATGGTTGCGGCGGTATCGCCGCGGACGCGCACCAGGCTGCAGAGCAGGGCGCAGACGAACAGAGCCGGCAGCGCAATCCACGGCGATTGGCCGGCAATCCCGCCGGCGAACGAAGTCGCGGCGCCGGCTGCGGCAAAGGTGCCCATCGCCATGGCGCGCGCCCGGTAGGGGCCGCCCGGATCGGCGAGCATCGCCAGCCATCCGCCGAATCCCGACCAGATCAGCTCGGGCCGCCGCGTCAGCCAGGCAACGAGCAGCGGGACCGCCAACGCCGTAGCTGCGCGCAACCCCGCGCCCCACTGCGGCCGCGCCGCATCGAGCGCCAAAGAACCGCGCACGTGACCGGCAATGCGCTCGACGAGACTCATGAGAGGTTCAGTCCAAAGCGTAGTCGCTAAGCCGCCTTCGGCGGCCGCGACCAAGCCGCACCTCCAGTGCGGCAGCGGCTAGCCTTTCCGCAGCACCATCTCCCAGACTCCGTCGCTGCTCTCGCGCGAGGAGACCACCTCGTTGCCCGTCTCCTCTGCGTTGCGCTTGAGGTCGGGAACGGCGGGCCGGTGATCGACGATGACGAGGAGCTCGCCGCCCCGGCGCAGGAGTGACAGCGCGTACTTGGTTCGCGCCCAGGTGAGAGGGCAGAGCAGGCCGCGCAGGTCGAGCGTCTCCATCAATGCTCGTTCGCCAGCAGCTCCTCGTACTGCTTCGCGGAGAGCAGCTCGCCCGTCTCGTTCGGGGCGCTCATCTCGATCTCGATCATCCATCCCTTCTCGTGCGGATCGTCGTTGATTCCTTCGGGAGCGTCCACCAGCGCCTGGTTGATCTTCGTCACCTTCCCGCTCACCGGCGCAAACAGCTCGCTGACCGCCTTGGTGCTTTCGACCACACCGAAGGGTTGGCCCCTCGTCACTGCCGCGCCCACCTCCGGAAGCTCGAGGTAGACCACGTCGCCGAGCTGGTCCTTGGCGAACTCGGTGATGCCGATCGTCGCCGTCTTGCCCGCGATGCGCGCCCACTCGTGCTCTTTGGTGTACCGGAGCGTCTCAGGATAATTCGCCATGGAGGCCTCTCTGGAACCGCCAGACGGCGGAGCGGCCGTCGAGCGAAAGGGTGGTGCTGCCAATCCGTTCGACGCGGCGGCCTGCATCGCGCCGGAGGCTCAGGTGCGCGGCCAGGATGCCGATCGGGGCGCCGGGCGGTGCCGGCGTCACGCGCAGATCCGCATCCGCCACTCGCAGCGTTCGCGCCATCCAACGCTCCGCTTCGCTGGCTGCGAGCGCGATCTCGAGAGCGATGACGTCTTCGAACAGGCCTTCCTCGCGATGGCGCAACTTTCCGCAGCTCGCCGCGTAGCGGGTGAGCGCGTCGGATCGGTCGATGCCAGGGCTGGCGGGCGGCAACTCGGGGCGGAAGCCGCGGAAGAAGGCCGGCACGTATTCCATCGCCCACTCGGCGAGTCCCTGGAGCGGCTCCTGCGGCCGACAGGATTTGAACCAGGGCACGTCGCCTCGCGCGATCTCCTCGAGCTTGGCCCCGGGGAACGCCTCGCAGACGCGAGAAAGGCCACCCGGTTCCTCGACCCCGTAGGCAATGCCGGAAGGGGCGCCGAACGAGGCGGAGTCCGGATGCAGCAGCTCCAGGTACGTGTGCTCGCCGTAGAGGTAGAGGCCTGTGTACGTCGTGTCCTTGCGGACGGTGGTCCGCTTCTCCATCGCCGCGAACCGGCGAACGAAGTCGCTGGCTTCCGCCGCCGCGAACGTCTCCCGATCGGGAGTGACGTAGAAGTGATTGAGGAGCGCCTGCGTCACGACTTGATCTTCTCCACGAAGGGAGTCTTCACCACCCTCGCCGCGACGGGTTTGCTCCGGATCTCGATCTCGAACGTGGATCCGTCCTTCGCCAGCGCCGTCGGAACGTACGCGAGCCCGATGGGCTCCTTCAGCACCGGGCTCATCGTCCCGCTCGTCACCTCTCCGATGCGCTCTCCCTCCCGCACGACGGGATAGCCGTGACGGGCGATTCCCTTTCCCGTGAGCTTGAATCCCGCGAGCCTGCGCTTGAGCCCTTCCTGCTTCTGGCGGATGAGCGCGTCGGAGCCGATGAACCCGCCCGGCTTGTCGAGCTTGACGATCCAGCCGAGCCCCGCCTCCAGCGGCGTGTGGTCCTCGTCCATGTCGTTTCCATACAGACGGTAAGCGACTTCCAGGCGCAGCGAGTCGCGCGCGCCCAGCCCGCAGGGGACCACGCCCTTCGAGAGCAGCGCGTCCCAGAGCTTTCGCGCTCCCTGGGGCGGGACGAAGACTTCGAAGCCGTCCTCGCCCGTGTATCCGGTGCGCGCGATGATGCATCCGCGGACGCCGGCCACCGTGGCTTCGCGGAAGTGGTAGTAGGCGAGGTCGAGGACGCGCGGCTCGCAGAGCGCATCGACCAGTTTCGGCGCGTTCGGTCCCTGCACCGCGATCTGCGCCCAGTCGTCCGAGCGCTGGCCTACCGCGACCCCGTCGCCGGCGTGCGCGCGCATCCAGTCGAAGTCCTTCTCCCGCCCGCTGGCGTTGACGCAGATGAAGAGCCGCTCCGGCGAGAACCGGTAGACGATGACGTCGTCGATCACGCCGCCCTTTTCGTTGCAGAGCGCGCTGTACTGCGCCTGGCCATCCGTGCACTTCGAAAGGTCGTTCGTGACCAGCTTCTGCGCGGTCTCCAGGGCGCGCGGGCCCTCGAGGGTGATCTCTCCCATGTGCGAGACGTCGAACATCCCGACGTTCTCGCGCACCGCCGCATGTTCCTCGAGCAGGCCCTGGTACTGCACGGGCATCTCGAAACCCGCGAACTCGACGATGCGGGCCGAGGCAGCGAGGTGGGCGTCGTAGAGCGGAGTCCGCAAAGGCACGGCTGCCTCCAGCAGGGGGCCGCGAACCTAGCTTCCGAGCCGTGCCTGCGCAAGGGTGTTCCCTCGTACGCGGGCGACGCTGTTCATCGCGCGCGGGGCATCCCACCCTTGGGCGCCGCGGACCACAGGCGCGCCTTTGTGCCCCAGAGGGGACAGGTAGACTGAAACTGCATGGATCGCGCGTCTATCGTCTTTCCCATCCGCTTCGCAGCCGGCGATACCGCGGTCCAGACCACCACGCGCGAGCTGAGCGAGAGTGGCGTCCTCGTGTGCTGCCTCGAGCCGCCCGCCGCGGGAACCACGGTCTCGATGAAGCTGTATCTGCCCGGCGCGCGCGACGCCCTGCACGTCGACGCAGTCGTGCGCGAGCACGCGAACGCCGGCGAGGAGCCAGGGTTCTGGGCGGATTTCGTCGGAGCCGGCGAGGCGCATCGGACGCAGATCGGCCAGCTCATCGCGCGGAGGACGCGGGCCGCGGACGCGGTCCCCATCGGCGCGGTGGCGCTGCATCCGCACGAAGACCGGCGCCGCGCGTTCCCCCGCTACAACGCGAACTTCGCGGTGCGCTTCGCGACGGTGCAGGACTTCGTCCTGGAGTACGCCGCGAACATCAGCGCGGGCGGCGTATTCGTGCACACCGAGAATCCGCCGCCTCTGAAGACCATCGTCCAGGTCGAGATGGAGCTCCCGGGCAGCAGCACCGCGGTTCCGGCACGCGGGATCGTGGTGCATCGGGTGACGAAGGAAGACGCCAGGAAGCGCGGAACCCTCCCCGGTGTCGGCGTCCAGTTCATGGACGCGGACGACGAATTCCGCCGCCGCATCGACGCCGCCATCGCGCACATCCTCGAGACCGAACGGAAGTCCTGAGCCCTCGCCCTCAGTAGCGCGCTGGAGCAGTACCAATTCAAGTTCCGCGCCTTGACGTTCACACGACGCGGGCGCCTGGGACGGCGACGTCCACTACTTCGGAGCGGCCGGCGACTCCCAGCGAAGCGGCGGCGTCCATCATGGCCCGCGCGACTTCGCGCGCGGAGCCGGCGCTGCACAGCGCGCAGACCGTGGTTCCCGCGCCCGAGAGCGCCGCACCGAATGCTCCGCCCTTCTTCGCGGCCTCGAGCAAAGGCGGCATCCAGGGAAGCAGGCCAGCGCGGGCGGGCTGGTGGAGGCGATCGTCCATTGCTTCCGCCAGCAGCTCGAGCTTGCCCTCCGTGAGAGCCGCCACCAACAGCGCAGAGCGGCCAAGGTTGTGCACGGCGTCAGCGAACGGGACCTGCTTCGGCAGCACCGCGCGCGCGGCGGACGTCGCCAGCTCCTGATCCGGGATGTACAGCGCTGCGCGTACGGGAGCGCCGATGCGGATGGGGCACGACATGATCCCGCCGCGCCCATCGCGGACCGAGACCTGTGCCCCGCCGCGCAATGCGGGAACGACGTTGTCAGGATGGCCTTCCATCTCGACGGCCGTGCGCAGAACGGTATCGCCGCCGATCGCCCCCTCCAGGAGCGCATCGGCCAGCATTGCGCCCGCGAGCGCCGCCGCTGCCGAGGAACCAAGACCGCGCTTCAAAGGAATCGAGCTGTGGATCGAAAGCTCCGCCGACAGCGACTCCGGGCGGCGTCCTGCCGTCATTGCTGCGCGGTGCGCCGCCTCGATCACGCGATTGGTGGAATCCGGCGGCAGCCGATCCGCGCCTTCTCCCGACAACCGCGCGATGCGCAGACCCTCGCCGCCGGGGGAGGCGCGCACCATCAGATCGAATACGGAGAGCGCGATCCCCACCGCATCGAATCCGGAGCCGAGATTGGACGTCGAGCACGGCACGAGCACCGTGAAGGGCTTCATTGCAGAGCAGCCTCCAGCGCTTTTGTGTCGTCGGCGATCGGCGTCCCGATCGCGGCCGCTGCGTCGATGGCGGACTGCGGATCCTTCAGGCCATGGCCGGTCAACACGGCGACGATGGTCTGTCCGCTGAAGTCTCGCTTCTCCCGCGCGAGCCGCAGCAGTCCGGCCACCGGCGCCGCGCTGGCCGGCTCGCAGAAGACGCCGGCCTCGCTGGAGAGGCGCCGGTAGGCGGTGAGGATCTCCTCGTCGGTCACTGCCGCGAAGAGCCCGCCGGAATCGCGTTGCGCTTCCACCGCCGTCTTCCACGACGCCGGGTTGCCGATGCGAATGGCAGTCGCGATGGTCTCCGGCTCCGCGACCGGCACGCCGGAGACGAGCGGAGCCGCGCCCGTTGCCTGGAAGCCGAGCATCACCGGGCGACGCTCGCCGAGCTCGCGGAATCCCCGCCAGTACGCGCTGATGTTGCCGGCGTTGCCCACCGGCAGCGCGACGGCGTGCGGCACTTCCCCGAGCGCCTCCGCGATCTCGAACGCAGCCGTCTTCTGACCCTCGATGCGGTGGGGGTTGACGCTGTTGAGCAGGGCGATGCCGGTGCGCCCGGCGATCTCCCGGACGCGGATCAAGGCTGCGTCGAAGTTTCCGCGCAGCACCACGATGCGCGCTCCGTGCGCCACCGCCTGCGCCAGCTTGCCCAACGCCACCTTTCCTTCGGGCACCACGACGTTGCAGCGGATGCCGGCGGCTGCGCAGTACGCCGCCGCGCTCGCGGAAGTGTTGCCGGTCGACGCGCAGACCGCGCTGTGCACGCCGGCCTCCACCGCCTTGGCCACCGCCACGACCATCCCGCGGTCCTTGAACGACCCGGTGGGATTCTGCCCTTCGAACTTCAACCACAGCTCCGCGCAGCCGACGTCGCGTGCGAGCGTAGGAGCGGAGATCAGCGGCGTGTCGCCCTCGCCCAGCGTCAGGTGCGGAGTCTTTTCCGTCAGCGGCAGATGGGCGGCCCAGCGGGCCAGCACGCCGCGCTTCACTTCGGCGCCTCGACGCGGATCCGCGCCCGCACCGACTGCGTCGACGGAAGCTTCGCGAGCTGCTCCTCCGCGTCGGCCAGCGCCGCTTCCGGCGCGGCGTAGGTCAGGAGCACGACTTCGGCCGAGCCATGCCGCCCTGGCTCGCGCTGGATCACGCTTGCGAGCCCGATGTGGTGGTCGGCGAGCACCCGGGTGATCTGCGCGAACACGCCCGGCTCGTCGTCGACCGAGAGGCGGAAGTAGCAGCGCGTCGTCACCTCCGCCATGGGAAGCAAGCGCGGCCGGCGACCGTTCTGACGCGGCGGCGGCACCGGGTCGCCGAGCGCGAGACGCCGGGCGACGTGCACGACGTCGGCGAGCACGGCGCTCGCAGTGGCATCGCCCCCGGCGCCCAGGCCGCTGAACATGACCGGCCCGCAGAGATCGCCGATCACGTGCACTGCGTTGTACGCACCGTCGACGCGGGCCAGAGGGTGCTCCGAAGGAAGGAACGCCGGGTGCACCCGTGCCTCGACTCCGCTCTCGGTGCTGCGCGCCACGGCGAGCAGCTTCAGCACGTACCCCAGCTCGCGCCCATAAGCGAGGTCGCGTGGGTCGAGCCCGCGGATGCCCTGACGGTGGAGCTGTGCGGGAGTGCATTCGACGTCGAACGCCAGCCGCAGCAGCACCACCAGCTTGTCTCCCGCGTCCACCGCGTCCACGTCGTCGCGCGGATCCGCTTCCGCGTATCCAGCCTGCTGCGCTTTTGCCAGCGCGTCCTCGAGCGACTCGCCGGAGGCCATCCGGGTGAGGACGTAGTTGCAGGTGCCGTTGATGATCGCGCGCAGCTCCAGCACGCGGTTCGCTGCCAGATCGTCGGTGAGCGGGGCAATCAGCGGAATCCCGCCCCCCACCGCCGCCTCGTAGCGGAGCTCCACGCCGCGGCGCGCTGCGAGCTCCGCGAGCTGGGGTCCATGCCATGCCAGCACGCGCTTGTTCGCCGTGACCACCGGTCTGCCACGCTCGAGCGCGGTGGTGATCAACGACCGCGCCGGCTCCTCGCCACCGACCAGCTCGATCACCAGATCCACGTCATCGGCGGCCGCAACCGCCGCCGGATCCGAGGTGAGCCGATCCGCCGGCAAACCGCGCGGACGCGCCAGATCGCGCACGGCGGCGCGCTGCAGCAACAGAGGCGTCCCCGCTGCACGCGAGAGGACGTCCTGCCGCTCCACGAGCGCGCGCGCCACGGCCTGGCCCACTGTGCCGACGCCGAGCAGCCCGATCCGGACCTGCTTCATTGCGGCAAGTCTACGACACCCTGCGTCGAACGTCTTGCGGATCGAGGCTCGGATTACCTACAAGGAGGACGCGAATGGGCGAAACCAGCCTAGCCGAGAAGCTCGGCATCCGCGAAGGCCGGCGGGTGCTGGTCCTCGATCCGCCCGTCGGCTTCGTCAAGCGCCTCGATCCGCTCCCGGAGGGCGTCGGCGTGACGACGAAGATCGTCAGCCTCGCCGACGTGATCGTCGTGTTCTCCTCGTCGCGCGCCGTGCTCGGTGAGCTCTTCCACAAGGCGAAGCACGTCCTGGCGCCGCGCGGAGCGCTCTGGGTCGCCTGGCCGAGGAAGAGCTCGGGGTTCTTCACCGATCTCGACGAGCAGCTCGTGCGCGCGGTGGGTCTCGCCGGCGGCCTGACGGACAACAAGATCATCGCCGTGGACGAGATCTGGTCGGCGCTGCGGTTCGTCGAGAAGCCCCGCGACCGGCTGCCGCTCCCGCGCAGCGCGGAGCTGGGCGCGCCGCCGGAAGCGTGAGGATCGATTTCACGCAGCAGGAGAATGCGCTGGCGCGCGCGCTGGCCCGGCGCAAGACGCCCTACGTCGATCTGACGCTGTCGAATCCCACGCAAGCCGGTCTCCCCGCTTTGGCCGTCGCGCTCCCTGCCGCTCCTGCATACGAACCGCACCCTCGCGGGCTGCCCTCGGCGTGCGAGGCCGTTGCCGCCTACCACGGGATTTCGCCGGACCGCGTGGTCCTCACCGCCTCCACGAGCGAGGGCTACGCGTGGTTGTTCAAGCTGCTCTGCGACGCCGGCGACGAGGTGCTGGTGCCCGAGCCGAGCTATCCGCTGTTCGGGTACCTGACCGCCCTGGAAAGCGTGCGCGCCGTACCGTACGGGATGCGTTGGGACGGCGAGTGGCATCTCGACACCGCCGCGCTTCAGTTCTCCGCCCGCACCCGGGCCGTCGTCGTCGTCAGTCCGGGAAACCCCACCGGCGCATATCTCAAGCAAGAGGAACGCGCGGCGCTCGCCGCCGCCTGCAACGAACACGGCTGCGCCCTGATCTCCGACGAGGTCTTCGCGGACTTCCCGGCTTTCGATGACTCGCGCCGGGCGCGAAGCGCCGTCCGGTATGGCGACGTCTTGTCGTTCTCGCTTTCGGGGCTCTCCAAGGTCGCGGGCCTGCCGCAGCTCAAGCTGGGGTGGATTGCGGCAGCCGGCCCCGGCGCGGACGAGGCGGTGCGCCGGCTGGAGCTGATCGCCGACACCTACCTGTCCGTGCCCACGCCGGTGCAGCTCGTCGCGCCCGCGATCCTCGCTTCGCGCGGCGTCTTTCAGGCCGCGGTCCGCGAGCGGCTCGCCATCAACCGGGCATCGCTGGCAGCGGCGCGCCCGCCGCGAGCGCCCTGGGACGTGCTGCGTTCCGAGGGCGGCTGGGGCGAGGTCCTCTCCGTACCGCGCACCCGGAGCGAAGAGGAATGGGGCCTGACGCTGCTGGAGGCAGGCGTCCTCGTCCATCCCGGGTACTTCTTCGACTTCCCTTCCGGCGCCCACCTGGTGCTTTCGCTGCTCCCGGAGCCGGCGATCTTCAGCCAGGGCATCGTCATCCTCTCGCGAATCCTCTCCGCTTGATGCAACAAGGTTGCATCTGTGCTACGACCCCGGCGTGCGCTTTTCCACTCGCGCCGAGGCGGCGCTGCGGAGCCGCGGCGGCCGCATCACCCGCGCCCGGCACGCGCTCCACGAGCTGATCGAGGCGTCATCGCGTCCGCTCGGACCGCGCGAGCTGCAGAAGCTTCTCGCCAGGGCCGGCTTCCGGATGGACCGCGTCTCCGTCTACCGGAATCTCACCGCGCTGCTGGAGCTCGGCCTGCTCCACCGCGTCGTCGGGTCCTCCGCGGTGCGTCCCTGCTCGGAGAAGGAGCGGCGCTGCCATCACGCCATCGTCTGCACCGAGTGCGGCAGCGCGCGAGAATTCCATTCCGACGTCCTCGAGCGCGCGCTGGGCGAGGTCCGCCGCGCCACGCGGTATCGCGTGCAGGAGCACGTCCTCGAGCTGCGCGGCATCTGCGAGAGGTGCCGGCGATGATCCACGCCGCCATGCTCGCGGGGTTTTCCGCGATCCTCGGAGGCGCCATCGCGCTGGTCGCCCGGCGGCGCCCCGGTATCCTCGAGCGCATCCGGACGTTCGCATTCGCGGCTGCGGCAGGCGTCGTCGCGTTCCATCTCCTGCCGGAAGTGCTTCCCTCGCAGGGACTGGTCGCCCTGTTGTGGATGGCGGCGGGCTTCGCGCTGCCCTGGCTCCTCGAGTGGCTGGCGCGAACGTTCGGCCCCGGGCTCTTGCGCGGCCGCGGGCTCTCCGGCCTGCGCGTCTCCGCCGAGGTCGGCTTTGCGGCGCTCATCTTCCACTCGGTCGTGGAAGGGTTGGCCCTCGTCGCCGCGCTGGCGCAGCCGCGCGGGAACCTCGATCTGGAGGCGGCCATCGTCGCGCACCATGCGCCGCTCACCGCCGCGGTCGTGCTGCCGTTCCTCGATCTGGGCGGGCCGCGTGCCGCGACTCTGCGCGCCGCCCTGGTCGGCGCCGCGGGCATCGCAGGGGCGCTGCTCAGTTTCGCGCTGCCCGGGTTCGAGGAGGGCGCTTTTCTCAAGACGGCCACTGCGGTGACCGCCGGCGCGCTCTTGCACGTGGTCTCCGACGAGATCCGGGCGCAGCGCTTCGGTTCGCGCCTGGAACGCGCCCTCGATCTCGTTGCCTGTGCCGCTGGGCTCGCGGTTGCCGGCTTCGGGGCGGTCATGCACCTGCGCGAAGAGGCGCCTCCCTTGATCGAGCTGCTGCGCGTCATCGGCGGGATCTCGCTCGCTTGTGCTCCGGCGATCCTCGTAGGCTGCGCCGCCGGGGCGCTGCTGGCCGTGCGCACGCGCTTCTTCCGCTGGGACGCCTTCCTTCTCCTGCTGGTCCTGCTCGGCCCTGCCGCCGCGATGGGATGGGCGGCTCTGACCGTCCTGCTTGCGCTGCCCGCGGCGCACTCCTTCCGCTCGGAAGCGCCGGCCCGCCCCGTCGGCGCCGAGATGCTGGCCGCGGTGCGCGCGCGGGCCCCGGCGCTGCTCACGCTCTTGATGGCCGCGTCGGGCCTCGAGGTGAGCATGCGGGCATTCCCCGGCAACCTCGTGCCCGCTGCTGCGCTCGTTGCCATCGTCGCCCTCGCGGCGCGGCTCGACGAGGCCGGCGCGGCCGCCGTCGCGGCCGTGCTCGTTCGCAAGGGGTTGGACCCAGGAATCGCGATCGCGCTGCTCGCGATCGGCCCGCTGACCCGGACCGGCTTCATACGCGCGGTCGTGGAGGGCCGCCGTGTCGCGGGGCCTGCGATCCTGGCGGGCGAAAGCGGGGCAGCGCTGATCGCGGGTTGGCTGCTGTCATTCTCCGGCGCGCTGGCGGCTGCTCCGGCCGCGGCGGATCAGGCGATGCGCGGCCTCCGCGATTCCCTGGGGATGCAGGTCGCATCGTCGCCGTTCGGGGCCGCCGCCGGCTTGATCCTCCTGGGCCTCGCGATCGCGACCCTCTGGTCGCAGGGCGTGCGCGGATGGTTCGCCCCTTTGCGCCACGGACCGCGCGCCGTCTGATCGATCGCGCGACCGCCACCGGGGCAGTTACAATGGGCGCCATGAAGCCCCTCTGGTCCGCGCTCGCGCTTGCGTTCGCCGCCCAGGCCGCCGAGCAGTCGCTCAGCCTGAAAGTGGAGGGCTGGCACAGCAAGGGCGACGTGTACAAGACGGAGTCGGCGGTGCAGCAGGTCAGGGGGGTCATCCGGGTCTCGTCCGATCTGGGCAGCAAGACGCTGACCGTCGTCTTCGACGACGCTTCCGCAAATGCCGCCGTGATCCAGAAAGCGATCTCCGGCGCCGGCTACGTCAGCCACCGCTGATCACGCGCACGCCGGACGGGCCGCCCACGACGACGGTGGGCGAGAGATCGAGAAACAATCCGTGATCGACGACGCCGGCGATTCCCTTGAGGGCGCGATCGATCCGCTCGAGATTTGCGCCGGCCGGCAAGGGCGCATCGACGACGACGCCGCCGTTGTCGGTCGGAGGACCTTCCCGGTGGGTCGCTCCAGGCAGGACCGCGGCAATCCGCTCGAGGGTTCCGCGCCATCCGAAGGCGACCACCTCGATGGGCACCCCGCGCGTGGCGCCGAGATGGGGAACCAGCTTCGCTTCCTCGACGACGACGATCCGCCGCGCGGACGCCAGGGCCACCAGCTTCTCCCGCACGTGCGCGCCGCCGCCACCCTTCAGGAGCTGGCCGCGCGGATCCACCTCGTCGGCGCCGTCGATGACCAGGTCGAGGCGCGGGTGATGGTCGAAGTCGACCATCTCGAGGCCCAGGCGCTTGCAGATCGCGACCGTCTTTTCCGACGTGGGCACGCCGCGCACGCGGACCTTGCGCTTCACCAGCGCCTCGAGCGCCGCCGTCGCTCCCCGTCCGGTCCCGTACCCGATGACCATCCCGTCCTGGACGAACTGGGCCGCGCGCTCTCCGGCTGCCCTGCGCTGCGCATCGAGGTCCATACGGCTCCTTTATAGTCCCGCGAAGCGGAAGGCGAACCGCGCCACGCCGCCCAGCGCGAGCATGATCGCGGGGTTGATCTCGAAGCGGCTGAGCGTCAGCGCCACCGCCACCGCAATCGCGATCTCGCCCTCTCCGTTGATGGTGTCGCCGAGCGAGATCACCGCCGCCGCCATCAGGCCGAGGACGGCCGGCGTGAGCCCGCGCAGCGCCGCCCGCACCGGACGCCGGGAGCGGATCCGGTCCAGCCAGGTGCCGGCGAACGCCACCAGGATGAAGGGAGCGCTGAAGATGCCGAGCGTCGCCACCACGGCGCCGAGCCAGCCATGGCGCAGATAGCCGATGAACGTCGCCAGCAGCAGCACCGGTCCGGGTGTGAGCTTGCCGATGGCCACGGCGTCGGCGAACTGTCGCTCGGTGATCCAGTGCTCGCGTTCGACCACCTGCTTGAGGTGCGGCACGATGGCGAAACCGCCGCCGTACGCGCCGAGACCGGTGCGAAAGAACGAGAACGCGATCCGCAACAGCTCCGCGTCCACGCCCGGGGCGTGCAGCGCGATCCCGAGCATCACCACGAAGACCGTCCAGCTGGCGACGTTCATTTCCGTCGGCGGCTTCCGAGGCTCCGATTTCTGGGTGGAGAGCGTAGCGCCTTCCTCGGGCAGGACGACCGGAGCTTCGCGCCGCTCGCGCATCTTGCGACGTTCCATCGCGAACAGGCGGGCGCGCTTGGTGCCGAGATCGACCGCGAGCCCGACGCCGATCGCGACCAATGCCACTTCGCCGGGAGGCGCGTCGCCGAGGACGGAGAAGAGGAGCGCGCCCGCGGCCACGCCCATCTGCCAGAGGCGCGAGACGGCGCTCTTGGCCATCTTCAGGGTGATGGCGCCGATGATCCCGATCACCGCGGCGTTGAAACCGCCGAGCAAGGTCGCCACGTTGGGCGCCGTGCCGAAATGCACGTACAGGAACGCGAGCGCCATCACGGCGATCCACCCGGGCAACACGAAGCCGAGGTAGCCGAGGAATGCGCCCTTGAGTCCGCCGAATCGCAGGCCCGCGTAGGCCATTGCATTCGCAGCGGCGCCGCCGGGAAGCATCTGTGCGACGGTGATGGTGTTGGTGAACTCGCGCTCCGTGAGCCAGCGCCTTTTCTTCACCGCCAGCGCATGGATGTTGGCGAGCACCGAGAGCCCGCCGCCGAATCCCACCAGGCCGAGGAACAGGGAGGCGCGAAAGAAGTCCGGCAGCGGCGGTCGCAGGCGCGCTGCCGCGGCCGGGGACTCGATGGCGTGGCCGTCCATGTCCTTCCAGTATAGAAGGTCCGCGGTGCCCCGGTTCCTCAAAGGGATGAAGGTCATCCACCGCGCACAAGGGGGATGGGGCGTCGGGCACATCCTCGCGGTGAGCGACGACCCGCCGCGCCTCTCCGCCGAGTTTCCCGGCCGGCCCGGCGGCCCGGTGATGCTGTCGTCGCGCGACATCGCGCTGGCGCGTTACCGATTCGCGCCGGAATCGCCGGTCCTGTTCGCCGACGGCTCCGCCGCGCGCGTGCTTCGCACGCTGCCCGGGCCTGCCGACGACCTCTACCGGTATACGGTCGACATTCCCGGCAAGAAGCCGCAGATCCGGAGCGAGGCCGACCTGCGCGCGCCGGTTCCCCGCGAAGGGCCGGCGGAACAACTCGCTTCCGGCCGCTGGGGGGCTCCGGAAGACTTCCACCTTCGCTCGGAGACGGTGCGCCTCGATCTCGAGCGCCGTGCCGACGCGCTCGGCGCGCTCTTCGCCTCGCGCGTCTACGTCAAGCCGCACCAGGTGAGCGTAGCGCACCAGGTGCTGTCGGCGCCGCAGCCGCGATTCGTTCTCGCCGACGAGGTCGGGCTGGGAAAGACCATCGAGGCCGGCCTCGTCCTTTCGGGGTTGCTGCACGCCGGACTCGTCAAGCGCTGCCTGGTGGTCGCGCCGAGCCACCTCACGGTGCAGTGGCTGGCGGAGCTGTTCCACAAATTCAACCTGCTGTTCACGCTGATGGATCCCGACCGGGCGAAGGACGACCGCGAGGCGGCGGAAGCGGAAGCCCCGGACGACGATGATTCCCCTTGGGGGCGTCATCCGCTGGTGATCACCTCGCTGGAATGGCTCTCGCGCAGCCGCGAGGAGACGAAAGCCGCGGCAGGCGCCGGGTGGGACCTGGTGATCGTCGACGAAGCGCACCACCTCCGCGGCGCCAAGGCGTACGAGGTGGCGCAGGCTCTGGCGCGCAGCACCTGGGGCCTGCTGCTGTTGACCGCCACGCCTCTGCAGCTCGACCCGGCGGAATACCACGCGCTGTTGCGCCTCGTGGATCCGGCTCCGGCAGCGACCGAGCAGGAGCTGCGCGCACGGCTGGCGCGGCAGGGCGATCTCTCCGCGGAAGTACGCGCACTCCTTGGCGGCGATGCCGCCGCGGCGGAGCGCATCGCCGCGCTGTTTCCGGACGATCCCGCGCTGCGGGAGCTGCGCGGCAAGCCACTGCTCGCGCATCTCGCCGAGAGCTACGGCCTCTCGGCGCGCCTGTTGCGCAACCGGCGGGCGGTCGTGGGCGGGTTCACCCCACGGCGCCTGACCCGGATCCCCGTCCACCTGACGGAGGAAGAGCGCAAGCTGGAGCATGACGTCCGCCGCGCCCTGTCGCACGCGAAGCTCCCTTCGGGCGCCGTGCTCGCCTCGCTGTTGCGGCGGATGGGCAGCTCGCCTCCGGCGCTCGCTGCGGGTCTCTCGGCGGCGGGGGAGAAGAAGCTGGCGCAGCGCGCGCTCGCTCTGGCGAAGGACTCGAAGCTGGAGGCGTTCCAGGACCTCCTCGCGGAGCTGGGCCCTTCCGAGAAGGTGCTGGTGTTCGCCGAGCCGCGCGAGACCATCGAGTACCTGCGAGCGGCGCTCGCGCGCCGGCACATCGAGGCTTTGGGCTACGTCGGCGACCTCTCGCCGGCGGACCGCGACAAGATGGTTGCGCGCTTCCGCGATCCGGACGGCCCGCGCGTGCTCCTCTCCACCGAGCTGGGCGGGGAAGGGCGCAACTTCCAGCACTGCCACGTGCTGGTGAACTACGATCTCGCCTGGAGCCCCGCGGCCATCGAGCAGCGCATCGGGCGCATCGATCGCATCGGCCAGTCGCGGGAGGTGCGCATCCACGCCTTCCACCCCGAGGGAACGCTTGCGGCGCGCGTGCTCGACGTGCTCGACGCGGGCGTCGGCGTGTTCACCGAGCCGGTCGGCGGCCTCGACCCCGTCCTCGAAGGCGTCGAGCCGTCGCTGCTTGCGCTCGCTTCCACCGACGACGCCGAACGCTGGGAGGAGATGACGCGGAAGCTCGCCGCGCGGGTGTCGGCGGCGCGCGCGGAAGTGGCGCGGGCTTACGATCCGCTGCTCGATCTGCGCAGTTGCGACTTCGCCTCTGTCCGCGCGCTGGCAGAGCGCGGCGGCCAGCGGATCGGCGCCCGGCTTTCCCCGACCGCAGACGCGGAAGCCGGGCTGCGGACGGTTGCGACGCTGCTCGAGTCGCGCCTGGAAGCCGTGACCATCGAGGCGGCGAAGCGGGTAGGCCTGGCGGTCGACGTGGAGGTCGACGTGCTGCCGGGGCAGGTCTCGTTCCACGTCGGTCCGGAGCTGAAGGTCGACGCATTGGCCGGCTTCGATCTCTCGGACGACCGGACCGTGTTGGGCTCGTTCCGGCGCGACGTCGCGGTGACGCACGAAGAATACGACTCGTTCGCCACGGGACACCCCCTGGTCGAGGCGCTTTTCTCCTGGGTCCGTGATGGCGAGCTCGGCCGGGCCACCGTGGCGCGCGCACACCTGCGCGGATTGTCCGGCGCTGCCCTCGACGCGCGGTTTCTCGTCGCTTTGCCGGAGCCCGCCGATCTCGCGCAGGGAGCGCGCGTACCGTCGCGGCGCGCGGCGCGACACATCGACGAGCCCTTGCTGCGCGTGCCCGTGCGGCTGGATGGCCATGGCGGAGCCCGGGTCGACGATGCGCTCGGCGCGCAGCTCGATTCTTCCAGGGTCGAGCCGGTGCCGGCGCCCGAAGGAGGGCCTCCGGGCGCTTTCACGCAGGCGGTGGAAGGGGCCCTTCGGGTGGCGCAGGAAGAGGCGCAGCGGCGTCTGCGGACAACGGTCGAGGAGGCGAAAAGAGGAATCCAGGCGGAGAAGGAAGCCGCGTCGCGAAGGCTGCTGCGCTGGCTCGCCCAGAGCAAGGTCGGCGAAGCGGAGGCGCGCCGCGTCCTCGAGGCGGAAACGAAACTCTACGAAGAAGCGGCGGCCGCGCTCGACGGCGCCCGGCTGGAGCTGGATCAGGCGGCGCTCATCCAGCTCGCTTGATCTCAGCGCGCGTTATAGGCGAGGCCGATGATCGTCACGAAACCGGTCTGCGACGTCGTATCCCCCGAGGTGAGAGCGAACCGCGGGCCGACGCGCAGGCGCGCGGTCACCGCGAGGTTCCGGTCGATCAGGTACTCCCCGCCGCCGCCAAACTGCGGTCCGAAGAGGAAACCGGCCGGGTTGGAGAAAGAGACGAGGACCGGCACGTCGGCGGCGATGTCCAGCGTCAAAGGCGGGCTCACGTGGAAACCCGCGACGACGCCGATGGGCCCACCGATGCCGACCATCGCGCCGTTGTTGCTGTAGATGGAAAGGCCGGGCTGCATCTCGAAGGCGATCGCCGTGTCGCCGCTGTCAGCGAGAGTCCGCCGATAGGGGATGGCGAGGTTGACGCCGGTGGCGCTCGAAGACGTTCCCTCGAGCCCGTAATTCAAAGCGATGTGAAAGCCGATGTCGCTGCGCTCATCGAGGCCCTTCAGATAGGTGAACCCGATGCCCGGCCATCCCGCTTCTGCCTGGAGGACGGCATTCCCCGCTCCAGCCGTCCGGCCGGCCGTCGCGCTCCAGTTCGCGTCTCCGACCGGCGAGAGGGTGGTCTCGATCTGCGCGCGCGCGACCGCGGGCCAGAACAACGCCGCCGCTGCAACCATCCCCGCCCAGCCTGCCCATGCTCCGTCCGCTCTCATCGCATTCCTCCACTGTGCGCGCACGCGCCTCCAGTCGAAACTTGGGGTTCATCGTGCAGCCGGCAAGGGCGGGCAAGACGTGGCATCTCCCTTCGTCGCTTGATCTTCTTCGTTCGTCGGGTAGGTTGCCGCGGCATGCAGGTGCTCGCAGGCGACATCGGGGGGACCAAGACCCTCCTGGCGATCTGCGACGTCTCGCCGCCCGACGTGCGGACTGGCGCACCGTCGATCGAGGTGCTGGCGAGCAGCCGCTATGAAAGCCGGAGCTATTCCGGCGTCGGAGCCATCTGCCGCGCCTTCGCCAGCGAGGTGCGGCGGCCAATGCCCCGCCGCGCGGGATTCGGGGTGGCGGGGCCGGTCACAAACGGCCGCAGCCACACCACGAACCTGCCCTGGATCCTCGACGAGGAGGAACTCGCGCAGGCGCTCGGCATCGATTCGGTCAGGCTCGTCAACGACTTCCACGCGCTGGCGCTGGGAATTCCGGCGGTAAAGGCTGCAGATCTGGTGACGCTGAATGAGGGAGTGCGCGATCCGAGGGGGGCCTGGGCAGTGATCGGCGCCGGCACCGGGCTCGGCGAAGCCATCGCGACGCTCGGCGCCAGCGGTCAGCGCGAAGTGCTGGCGAGCGAAGGTGGGCACTGCAGTTTTGCGCCTCGCACCGGGCTCGAGATCGGCGTCCTGCGATTCCTGATGCGGCGTTACGACCACGTGAGCTGGGAGCGGGTCCTGTCCGGGGATGGCCTTGTCAATCTGGCCGACGCCATCTCGCACGTGACCGGCATGGGGCCCGGCGAGGCGCTGGCAGAGAGTATTGCCGGCGACCGCGACAACGCTCCCGCCGCCATCACCGCAGGAGCCGCTACCGGCGACCCGTTCTGCCGGCGCACCGTCGAGCTGTTCTGCGAGCTCTACGGCGCCGAGGCCGGAAACCTCGCGCTGAAGACGCTGGCTACGGGCGGCGTGTACGTCGCGGGCGGGATCGCCCCGAAGATGCTCGACTTCATGAAGGACGGACGCTTTCGCGAGGCGTTCGTCAGCAAGGGACGGATGCGGCCGGTGCTCGAACAGATGCCGGTCCAGATCGTGCTCGACGCCCGCGCGGGCGTGCTGGGAGCCGCAGCTCTCGCCGCACGCGAGTCCCAGCTCGCGCCGCAAACCCGAAACACTCCATCGACGAGCCCGGAATGAACCCTGAACTGCAGAAGAAGTGCATCGATACGATCCGTTTTCTCGCCGTGGACGCGGTGGAGAAGGCAAACAGCGGCCACCCGGGCATGCCGATGGGTGCGGCGCCGATGGCGTTCGTTCTCTGGAGCCGGCACCTGCGCTTCAACCCCAATGAGCCGCGCTGGGCCAACCGCGATCGGTTCGTGCTTTCGGCAGGCCACGGCTCGATGCTGATCTACGCCATGCTTCATCTCGCGGGCTTCGACGTGACGATGGACGACCTCAAGTCGTTCCGCCAGTACGGATCGAAGACGCCCGGCCATCCCGAATTCCACGACACGCCCGGCGTCGAGGCCACTACCGGTCCGTTGGGCCAGGGGATCTCCAATGCGGTGGGAATGGCGCTCTCCCAGCGCATGCTCGCGGCGAGGATGAACGGCGGCGGTGCGTTCCCCGTCGACAACTTCGTCTACGGGATCTGCAGCGACGGCGACCTGATGGAAGGCGTCGCCTCCGAGGCGTGCTCCCTCGCCGGGCATCTCAAGCTCGGCAATTTGATCTTCCTCTACGACGACAACCGCGTTTCGCTCGCAGGTCCCACGGAGGTCACCTTCACCGAGGACCGGGGCAAGCGGTTCGAGGCATATGGGTGGCACGTCCAGCGCATCGACGACGGCAACGACGTGGAGGCGATCGATCGCGCCATCCGGGCAGCCAAGGCCGATTCGCGGCCTTCCCTGATCAGCGTGCGGACGGTGATCGGGTTCGGGGCGCCACATAAGTCCAATACCTACGAGGTGCACGGCTCGCCGCTCGGAAAAGACGAGGCGAAAGCCGCGAAGCAGAACCTGGGCTGGCCGCTCGAGCCCGCCTTCCTGGTCCCCGACGAGGTCCGGCGATTCTGGGCCGGACGGATCGAGGAGCTGAAGAAGGGCTACGAGGACTGGCAGCGCCGGTTCAGCGAGTGGCAACGCGCAAGTCCGCAGAAGGCGAAGCTGTGGAGCGCGCTGGCCGACCAGAAGGTCCCGGAAGATCTGCCCGAGCAACTGGCGGCGGCGGTCGCGAACGCGACCGCGCCGGAATCCACGCGCAAGCACGGGCAGGCCATCATCCAGAAGGCGGCGCAGCTCCTGCCCGGCCTGGTGGGCGGTTCCGCCGATCTCGACCCCTCCACGTTCACCTACGTGAAGGACGGCGGCGACGTGCAAGCCGAGAATTACGCCGGCCGCAACATCCATTTCGGCGTTCGCGAGCATGGGATGGGCGCGGTCGTGAACGGGTTCGCCTACGACGGCTTCTTCCTGCCGTACAGCGCGACGTTCCTGCTCTTCGCCGACTACATGCGCCCGCCCATCCGCCTCGCTGCGCTGTCGAAGCTGCACAGCATCTTCGTCTTTACCCACGACTCGATCTTCCTCGGCGAGGACGGCCCCACCCACCAGCCCATCGAGCAGCTGGCCGCGTTGCGCTGCATCCCCAATCTCGATGTCTGGCGGCCCGCCGATGCCACCGAGACCGCCGCGTCCTGGGCGGCCGCGGTCGAGCGCAAGGAAGGGCCCACGGCGCTCGCGTTCACGCGGCAAAAGTTGCCGGTCCTGCAGCGGAGCAGGCCGGCGAACGTCCGCGAGGCGCTGCGCGGCGCGTACGCCCTGGTCGACGTCGAGGATCCGGATCTGGTCATCGTGGCCACCGGCAGCGAAGTCTCGACCTCGCAGCAGGCGCTCCAGTTCTTCGACAAGTCGCTCAAGGTCCGCCTGGTCTCGATGCCCTGCGTGGAGCGTTTCCTCCGCTGGCCGGGCAAAGAGCAGCGCCGGCTCATTCCCCACGGGCGGGCGAAGATGGTGGCGGTGGAGGCGGCCGGTGGGCTCGACTGGTACCGGATCATCGGCGACGGCCTGATGGTGGGCATCGACCGCTTCGGGGCCAGCGCCCCGGAGAAGGCGCTCGCCGACGCCTACGATCTGACGCCGCAGAAGGTAGCGGGTCGCATCTCGAAATGGCTCGAGGGCGGCGGACGCACGAACACGAAGTGAGGAGAGACGATGAAGCCGGCAGCGAGGCTGAACGAGTTTGGACAGAGCGCATGGCTCGATCTGATCGGGCGCAAGTTGATCCATTCTGGCCAGTTGGCGCGGATGGTCGAGGAAGACGGGATCCGCGGCGTCACCGCCAACCCGGCCATCTTCGAGAAGGCCATCGTCGAGTCCGACGAGTACGACGACCAGCTCAAGACGCTCATCGAGCAGGGCAAGACGCCTCTCGAGATCTATGAGGCCATCGCCATCGACGACGTGCGCTCCGCCTGCGACGCGTTGCGGCCGCTGTTCGACCGCCTGCAGGGACGCGACGGCTTCGTCTCGCTGGAGGTGTCGCCGTACATCGCGCGCGACACGAAGGCCACGGTCCAGGAGGCGAAGCGGTTCTGGGGCTCCGTCGACCGCCCGAACCTGTTCATCAAGATCCCCGCGAACCCCGAAGGGATTCCCGCGATCAGGCAGGCAACGGCGGCGGGCATCAGCATCAACATCACGCTGATCTTCAGCGTTCGCGTGTACGAGCAGGTGATCGACGCCTACCTGTCCGGCCTGGAGGACCGGGTCGCGAAAGGGCTCCCGATCTCGCAGATCCACAGCGTGGCGAGCTTCTTCGTCAGCCGCGTCGATACGGCCGTCGACAAGCTCCTGGAGGAGAAGGGAGCGCGGGACCTGCTCGGGAAGATCGCGGTGGCGAACGCGAAGGAGGCGTACCGGATCTATCTGAAGAGCGTTGCTTCCTCGCGCTGGAAGTCGCTGGAATCCAGGGGCGCGACCCGCCAACGGCCGCTCTGGGCGTCGACGGGCACGAAGAACAAGGCCTACAGCGACGTCCTCTACGTCGAGCCGCTGATCGGGCGCGACACGGTGAATACGCTGCCCCTCGCCACCCTCGAGGCGTTCAACGACCACGGCAAGGTCGAGCGCGAGACCGTGACGGAAGACGTCCCGCAGGCGCGGGCCCAGCTGGCGCGGCTCTCGGAGCTCGGCATCGATCTGGAGAAGGTCTGCGCGGAGCTCACCGACCAGGGCCTCGACCTCTTCTCCAAGGCGCTCGACGGTCTTCTCCACGCCATCGCGGCGCGGGCAGCGGCGCAGACGTTCGCGCGCAAGGCGCAGCTTCGCGAGAGCCTCGGCAAGCGACGCGAAGACGCGACCGCCGGGCTGGATGCCGCGCGGGAGAAGAAGGTGGCCGCGCGCATCTGGGCCAGGGATGCCTCGTTGTGGGGCCCGAAGAACGTCGCGAAGACGCGGCTCGGCTGGTTGGAGGCGACGAGCTTCGGCAAGGAGCACGCGAAGGAGATCTCCGCGTTCGCCGCCGACGCGGGACGGAAGTTCCGGCACTGCGTGCTGCTCGGCATGGGCGGATCGTCGCTCGCTCCGGAAGTGATCGCGCGCATTCTCGGCAAGCGCGAAGGCGGGCTGGACTTGCGCGTGCTCGATTCCACGGCGCCGGACGCAGTGCGTGCGGCGGCGCGCGGGTTCGACCTCGGCCGCACGCTCTTCCTCGTCAGCTCGAAGAGCGGCACCACCACCGAGGTGGACTGCTTCTACCGGCACTTCCGCGCCCAGGTGGCCGACGGGTCGAGCTTCGTCGCCATCACGGATCCGGGGACGCCGCTGCAGAAGCGGGCCCAGGACGAGCGGTTCTGGAAGACGTTCGTGAACCCGCCGGACATCGGCGGGCGCTACAGCGCGCTCAGCTACTTCGGGCTCGTTCCGGCCGCGCTTCTTGGCCTCGACGCGAAGGCGCTGGTCGAGCAGGCAGAGAAGGTCGCGCTGGCGTCCCACGCCCGCGTCCCGCTGGCCGAGAACCTCGCCGTTCGCATCGGCGGCATCGCCGCAGGTCTGGCGAAGAAGGGCGCGGACAAGCTCACCTTCCTGCTCAGCAAGAATCTCGCGCCGCTCGGCGCCTGGCTGGAGCAGCTCATCGCCGAGAGCACCGGCAAGCAGGGACGCGGGATCGTTCCCGTCGACGGCGAGCCGCCGGGAAAGGCCGAGGCGTACGGCAACGACCGCCTCTTCGTCTCCCTCTCTCTGCAGAGCGAAGCGCACGACATGAGCCATCTCGCGGAGGCGGGCCAGCCGCTCTTGCAGTGGAAGCTGTCCACTCCCATGGAGATCGCAGGCGAGTTCCTGCGCTGGGAGATCGCGACGGCGGCGATGGGAGCGGTGCTCGAGATCGACCCGTTCGACGAGCCCAACGTCGCCGAGAGCAAGGAAAAGACCCGATCGCTGCTCGCCGCGGGCACGCTGCCGGCGCAGGAGCCGGTGCTGAGATCCCAGGGGCTGGCGCTGTTCGCTTCCGCGGAGCACGCGCAGATCCTGCGCAAGGCCGCGGGCACTCTCGGAAGCGCCGTCGCCGCGTCGCCCGCCGGGTGGATCGCCGCGCACCTCGCTCTCGCCGACGCCGGAGACTACGTCGCGTTGCAGCTCTATCTTCCGCAGGACGGCGAGGTGTCGCAGAACTTCCACAGCGTGCAGGGCGGCATCCGGAACACGACGAAGCTCGCGTGCACGGTGGGATTCGGTCCGCGTTTTCTCCATTCCACCGGTCAGCTTCACAAGGGCGGGCCGAACACCGGGCTGTTCCTGCAGATCACCACCGACGGCGGCGAAGACCTTCCCATTCCCGGGATGCCGTACTCGTTCGGGACGCTCTTTGCGGCCCAAGCCCGTGGAGACCTCGAGGTCCTTCAGGCGCACGGGCGGCGGGCGCTGCGCGTCCACGTCGAGGACGGAGATTCGAACAAGGCAGTCGCCGCGCTTCAGGAAGCGGTCAGGCTCCTCTCGCACAGGTAACGGCCATGCAGCTCGCGATGCTGGGTCTCGGACGGATGGGCGGCAACATGGTGCAGCGCTTGCTGCAAGGCGGGCACAGGGTGATCGCGTACGACGTCGATCCCCGCCGTGCGGCGGAGCTCGCTGCCGCCGGCGCCGCGCCCGCCACTACCCTCGACGAGGTGATCGCCGCCCTCAGGCCTCCCCGCGTCTGCTGGACGATGGTGCCCGCGGGGAGGATCACGGAGGAGCTCGTCACCTCGCTGGCGGCGCGGATGCAGAAAGGCGACATCATCGTCGACGGCGGAAACTCCAACTTCAGGGACTCGCAGCGGCGGGCGAAGGAGCTGGCGGAACGGGGCATCCACTTCTGTGACGCCGGGACGAGCGGCGGCATCTGGGGCCTCAAGAACGGGTACTGCCTGATGGTGGGCGGAGCGCCTTCCGCGTACGCGACCATCGAGCCGGCGCTGAAGTCGCTCGCCCCCGAGGGCGGGCTCATGCACACCGGCCCCGCCGGCAGCGGCCACTTCGTCAAGATGGTCCACAACGGCATCGAGTACGGCCTGATGGCTGCGTACGCCGAGGGGTTCGAGATCCTGAAGACCTCGCCGTTCGGTCAGCTCGACCTGCCGCAGATTGCCGGAATCTGGCGCTACGGCAGCGTGGTGCGCTCCTGGCTGCTCGAGCTCCTGCACGACGCGCTGGAGAAGGATCCCGGCCTCGACGGGCTCCGCGGGTACGTCGAGGACAGCGGCGAGGGGCGCTGGACGGTGCAAGCGGCCATCGACCAGAACGTGCCCGCTCCGGTGATCACGCTTGCGTTGCAGATGCGCATCGCCTCCCGGCAGGAGGAATCGTTCGGCGCCAAGGTCCAGGCGGCGTTGCGCAACGAGTTCGGCGGTCACGCCGTGAAGAAGGGGTGATCGGTGCCCTACGCGCCGGAGCACGACGAAGTCCCCAATCCGCTCCGGCCCGGGCTGCGCGGCGACTCCGCTCCGGAGCCGTGCGCGGTGGTGATCTTCGGGGCCAGCGGCGATCTCGCGCACCGCAAGCTCGTTCCCGCGCTCTACAACCTCGCCATCGGCGCGCATCTGCCCGCGGCGTTCGGGATCGTCGGCGTTTCGAAGACCCCGTATACGCACGAGGAGTTCGCCGGCGAGATGCGCGAGGCGGTGGGCAGGTTCTCGCGCACGAAGCCCGTCGATCCGGAGATCTGGCAGGACTTCGGGGCCGGCATGCGCTACGTGCCGGGATCGTTCGACGACCCGGACACGTTTGCGCGCCTGCGGACGCAGCTCGAAGAGCTGGATCGCGTGCGCTCCACGCGCGGCAACCGGCTCTACTACTTCGCCACGCCGCCCAGCGCGTTTCCCACGCTGCTCAAGCAGCTGAAGGCCGCGGGCCTGATCTCCGGGCCGTTCGACACGAGGTTCACGCGAGTGGTGATCGAGAAGCCGTTCGGGCGCGACCTGCCCAGCGCGCGTGCCCTCAACCGGCTGGTGCTGGAGACGTGCGACGAACGGCAGGTCTTTCGCATCGATCACTACCTCGGCAAGGAGACGGTCCAGAACCTGTTGGTGTTCCGCTTTGCGAACGCGATCTTCGAGCCGGTGTGGAACCGGCGTTACGTCGACCACGTGCAGATCACCGCGGGCGAGGACCTGGGCATCGAGGGCCGCGGCCGCTACTACGAAGAGGCCGGGATCCTGCGCGACATGATCCAGAACCACGTCCTGCAGCTCGTCTGCCTCTCGGCGATCGAGCCGCCCGTCGCATTCGACGCCGATGCGGTGCGGGACGAGAAGATCAAGGTGCTGCGGGCCGTCGAGCTGTTCGATTCGCCGGAGCAGGTGACACGCAACGTCGTCCTCGGGCAGTACGCGCCCGGGAGCGTCGCCGGCGCCGACGTGCCGGGATACCAGCAGGAGAAGGACGTTGCTTCCGGCTCGCGTACGCCTACGTTCGTTGCCCTGCGCCTGAACGTGCGCTCCTGGCGGTGGGACGGCGTCCCTTTCTACGTGCGATCGGGGAAGCGGATGCCGAAGCGGGCCACGGAGATCGCGGTCCACTTCCGCCCGGTGCCGCATCCGCTCTTCGGCGAAGGCGCGACGCAGCCCAACGTGCTCATCATCCGCGTGCAGCCGGAAGAGGGAATCGCGCTCCGCTTTTCCGCAAAAGTTCCCGGGGAGCGCTTCCGCCCGCGCACCGTCAGCATGGACTTCCGGTACGGCACGACCTTCGGCGCCGCCAGCCCGGAGGCGTACGAGCGGCTCCTGCTCGACGCGATGCGCGGCGACCAGACGCTGTTCACCCGCCGCGACGAGGTGGAGGCGGCGTGGAAGATCGTCGGGAACATCCTCAAGGTGACCGAGAGCGCGGAGTTCCCTCCCCCTCACCCGTATCCTGCCGGGACCTGGGGGCCGGACGCCGCCGAAGAGCTCCTCGTACAGGACCGAAGGGCATGGAGGCGACTGTGAGCGAGGCTTATGGCGAGCCCATCTCGGCGGGCGCGTCGCCGCACGGCGGCGAGCTGACGGTCCGCTTCGACAAGGCGGTCGATGTCGGGCGGATCGAGATGCTGCTCCGGCAGGCGCGCGAGCGCGGCGGCCCGGCTCCGGAGACGGTCTCCACGCTGAACCTCGTCGCCATCCTCTTCAACGCGGCGCAGTACGAGCGCGCGCGCGAAGCGCTGGAGGTTGCCGGGACCCTGCATCCTTGCCGGCTGCTCGCGCTGGTGGCCGACGAGGTGATCGAGGAGGAGTCGCTGACCGCCAGCGTGTCGGTGGTGCGCTCGGGCGGCGCAATCACGATGGAGCGGGTGGTGCTGACTGCGACGGGGCGCGCGGTGCGGCACCTGGAGTCGGCGATGATGGGGCTGCTCCGTCCCGACCTGCCCATGGTCGTGGTCTGGGGCGGCCGTCCGCACGGGGATCTGCTCAAGCGCGTCGTGGACTCCGCAGATCGGATCATCACCGATTCTGGAGCGCGCCCGCCGAGCCACCTGGCGGAAACCGCGAAGCTGCTCTCCCGCGGAGCGCCGCTCGGGGATCTCGCCTGGGCGAGGATCTTTCCCTGGCAGTCGCTGGCGGCGGAGACCCTGGACCTGCCGAACCTGCGCGAGCACCGCGGGAACATCCGGAAGGCGCGCGTGCTCTGCGCCGGCGCAGTGGGCTCCGAAGGCCTGCTGCTGCTCGGGTGGCTGCAGTCGCGGATCAAGCGCCTGGAAGTGGAGATCGCCGCGGAAGGTCACGTCGACGAGGCGTCCTCGGCGCGCTCGACCGCGGTTCCGCGCGCGGCGCCCATGGGTCTCGGACACGTGAAGCTGCTCGAGCTCACCGCGCCGCCGGCGACGTTCACGCTCCACAGGGAAAAGGATCTCCTCCTCGCGCAGGTGAAGGGCGACGACGACGGCTGGTGCGCCCATCGCATCCGGCTTCCGCCGGAAACGCCGGGAAGGCTCCTGGCGCTGGAGTTGAAGCTGCTTTCGGGGCGCGACGAGCTCTACGCGCAGGCCGCCATCGCCGCTGCGAAGCTGCTCCCGGCAGGACGGACGTGACCGAAGTCGCCGTCGTTCCCGATGTCGCCGCCGCAACGACGGAGTTGTTCGTAGAGGCTGTCGCCGGCGCGTCCGCGGCGCGGGGCAGGGCGGCGGTGGCTCTCACAGGCGGCTCGAGCGCGCCGCCTCTCTTCACCAGGCTCCTCGGCGCGAAGCTCCCCTGGGCGCAGACGGACATTTTCTTCACCGACGAGCGCGCGGTCGCACCGGATCATGCTCTCTCGAACTACCGGCTGGCGCAGGAAGGCCTGCTCCGGCACGTCACCCCGCGCGCCGTGCACCGGATGCGCGGCGAGGCGTCCGATCTCCAGGTAGAAGCGCGGCGGTATGCGGACGATCTGCGCAGCACCTTGGGAACGCCGCCGCGTCTCGACCTGGTCCTGCTCGGGCTCGGTCCGGACGGTCACATCTGCTCGCTGTTTGCGGGAGTGCCCGGCAGCGCCGAGCGCGGCGATGATGAGCTCGTCCGTCACGTGGCGGCTCCCTTCAAGGTCGAACCGAAAATCGCGCGGATCACGTTGCTCCCGTTCCTGGTGGTGACGGCGCGGATGGTGGTGCTCCAAGTGACCGGGGCGGAGAAGGCGGACGTGCTTGCCCGCGCGCTGAAAGGCCCGGAGGATCTCGCCGCCTGCCCCGCGCAGTGGCTGCGCAAAGCATCGGGCCGGGTGGTCGTCGCTTGCGACGGACGGGCGTCGTCCCGCCTCTGACGGATGCACATCGGCGCGCGCGGCCGCATGGTTGATGGGTGCTGCGCCGCTTCTTCGCGTATGGTTTTGTCGGCTGGGCCGTGGAGGTCACGTTCACGAGCTTGACCGGCTCGGTCTGGCTGCGCGATCGCCGCCTCCAAGGGCATTCCTACCTCTGGATGCTGCCGATCTACGGCAGCGGCGGCCTGCTCCTCGAGCGCCTGCACGCCCGCTTGGCCAGAGGCGGCGTTTCCCGCTGGGCGCGATCACTCGCGTACATGGCCGGGATCTATGCCGTCGAGTTCGGCAGCGCCTCGCTGCTCAACCGGATCATCGGCGACGTGCCTTGGCGCTACCTGAAGGGCCTGAACGTCCGCGGCTACGTGCGGCTGGACTACGCGCCGTTCTGGTACGGATGCGGATGGCTGTTCGAGGCGCTCGAGCGGGAGCTGCGCAAGCTCGACCGGCCCGCGCGCAAATCTTTCCGTCCTATCGGACGAGGCGAAGATGCCGCCGTGGCGCGCCTTCCCGAGATCCCGGCTGCTCCTTCTCCCCAGGCTGCCCGCTGACGTCACCGTCGACGGCGGCCAGAGACGGCTTCGCGCGCCGCGGCGCTGCCGACGCGGCGGGCTCGCGCCGCTGGCTGGTGTAGCGGTCGGCCATGGTGTGGACGACTTCCACCGGAAGATCCTCGGGCCAGACCTGGCCGTCTCCGGTTCCATGGCAGGTGATCCCGAAGACCGACCCCCAGGGGATGAGGCAGCGGAACGGGCGCCCGCCGAACGACAGCGTTGCCCGAATACGCTCGGCCGAGATGTCGAGGTCGGGGATTCCGTAGCGGTAACTCAGGTTCAGCCGCAAATGCGCGTCCATCGCGTACTGGGGAGGCACCACGACGGCGGGGCGGCGAGCATCCAGGTGCACCATGGCGATGCCCCTCGCCAGATAGGCGAGGAGCGTCTCCTTCTTGCCGGGCACCCGCTGCGCCATGCGCCGACTCCTGTACTCCTCCCGGTCCATTTTCTCAACCGCCCTCAGTAAACAGGCGCTCGTCCTGCGGCTTGCGAAATTGGCTAGTCCCCAGCCAGCGCGCGGACCCCCGCGGCGCTGCGGGACAGCCGGCGCGACCCCGCGCCGCGCTAGTCCCCAAGGCAGCGCGCGGGACCCCGCGGCGGGCTAGGCGGGTTTGAGGAGCTCGGAAGGCGACGCGAACTGGAGCTCGTAGAGGCGGGCGTATTCGCCGCGTCGTGCCAGGAGCTCGTCGTGGGTGCCAAGCTCGACGACGCGCCCTTGGGCGAGGACGGCGATGCGGGTCGCGTGGCGGATCGTGGACAGACGGTGGGCGATGACGAGGCAGGTGCGCTTCTCCATGAGCCGATCGAGGGCCCGCTGCACCTCGCGTTCGCTCTCGGTGTCGAGCGCGCTGGTCGCCTCGTCGAGAAGCAGGATGGGCGCGTCCTTCAAGAGAGCCCGCGCGATGGCGAGCCGCTGGCGCTGTCCCCCCGAGAGCGTCACCCCGCGCTCGCCGACGTCGGTGTCGTACGCGCGCGGCAGCTCCCGGATGAAGTCGTGCGCCCGCGCCGCCTTCGCTGCCGCTTCGAGGCGCTCCTGCGGGACGTCGCGCAGGCCATAGGCGATGTTCGCCCGGACGGTATCGTCGAACAGGAACGTCTCTTGTGCGACCAGCGCAATCTGCGCCCGCAGCGACCGGAACGTCGCCTCGCGGATATCGCGTCCGTCGATCGTCACCCGGCCGTCCGACGGATCGGCGAACCGCGGGAGCAGGTTCACCAGCGTCGTCTTCCCGCCGCCCGACGGTCCCACGAGCGCGATGACCTCGCCTCGGCGCAGGCTCAGGTCCACGTTGCGCAACACGAGCGGTCCCTCGGCGCGGTAGCGGAACGAGACGCGCTCGAACCGGATCTCGCGCGTGAACGGTGCCAGCTCGAGGTGGCCGGGGACGGGATCGACCGGCTCGTCCAGGACTTCCCAGAGGCGGCGCGCTCCCGCGAGCCCCTGCGTCACGCCCTGTCCGGTTCCGCCCAGCGACTTGAGCGGCGTGTACAAGAGGACGATCGTCGCCAGGAACGAGATCACCCGATCCGGCTGCAGGTTGCCCGCCGCGACCGCTCGCGCCGCGAAGACGACGGTCGTGGCGATGCCGATCGCCGCCATGATCTCCAGCGTGGGCGTGAAGATCGCGCGCACGAAGAAGCTGCGCCGCATCGTCGCGAGAAAGCGGTCCTGGCCGGCGGCAAATTTGTTCCGCTCGTACCGCTCCATCCCAAACGACTGCACGATGCGTACGCCCTGCAGGGCCTCGTGCAGGAGCGTGTAGAGGGTGCCGATCTGGGCCTGCCCCCGCGCGGCGATCTTCTTCAGCCGCCGGGCGAACCGGACGATGGGAAGGACCGTGAGCGGAACGGCGACGAACGCCAGCAGCGCCAGCCGCCAGTCGAGAGCGATGGAGACGCCGAGCAGGACCAAAACTTGAAGACCATCGCGCAGGTACGCGGCGAAGCCGTAGGTGACGGCGAACTCCACCGCCGCCACGTCGCTTGCGAAGCGCGCGAGAAGATCGCCCGATGAGCTGCGGGCGAAGAATGCCGGCGCCAGCTCGAGCAGCTTCTGGTGGAGCGCGAGGCGCATGTCGGCCACCACCCGCTGGCCCAGCATCCCCATGCAATAGAACTGGCCGAAATAGGCGATCCCGCGCACCGCGGCGATCGCGAGGATCAGCAGCGGCAACGCGCGCAGCGCTGTCTCCGCGGAGATCGTTTCCGGCGCGTGCAGGAACGGCAGGGCGCTTCGGAGAGCGCCGGCGTCGAGCGCACCTCCCTTGAACACGAACTGGAACATCGGCCCGACCAGCCAGGAGAACGCGCCGGTGGCCGCGGAGAGCACCAACATCGAGGCGATCGCCGCGGCGAGCAGGCTGAGGTGCGGCCGCACCGCCGCGAGAAGACGCCGGTATTCCCTCACGCGCGCGACTTGTAGCATGAGGCTTCTCCTGATACGCCACGCCCGGCGATGCTGGAGCGAGCGGGGCGCGTGCTGTTCCGATGGCGAAGCTTCACGCCGCTGCTGCTCGTGCTCGTCGCACTGCCGCTGCTCTGGAACCGCCGTGGACCCGCCTCACCGCTCTGGACGGTTGCGGGGCTCCTTCTTTGCGCTTGTGGGCAGGCGCTTCGCGCGTGGGTGCTCGGCCAGGTCACGGACGGTACTTCGGGACAGAACGAAAAGCTGATCGCAACGTCGCTCAACACCAAGGGCCCGTACGCGCTGACGCGGAACCCGCTTTACCTGGGGAACCTCGGAATCACACTCGGGCTCTGCGTGATCGCGCACGATCCGCTCCTCCTGGTGATCGTCGCGCTGCTGTTCGCGCTGCAGTACCGGGCGATCGTCGCCGCCGAGGAGCGCTTCCTGCTGCAGACGTTCGGCGCCGAGTACGAGGCTTGGTGCCGGCGCGTCCCCCGGTTCTGGCCGCGGTTTGCGACCCCTGCCGGGGGACCGCCGTGGGACTTCCGGCGCGCGCTGCGCAAGGAGCACAATCCCGCCGCCGCCTGGATCGCGCTCGCTCTGGTCCTGATCGCTTCCGACCGCCGGGGGCCGGTGTTTCCGTATGCCGTCGCGCTCGCCGCCGTCGCCGCCGTCTGGCTCGCGGTCAAGGCCTGGAAGCATCGCTGGCTGCGCGGCAACTTCGTCGCCGATCTGCGCAGGCGCGTGCGCGAAACCGCCAGGTGACCTCAGCCGGTCTTTTCCTCCGCCGGTCGGGGCACCATCAGCGGCTCCGAGAACCCCCACACGCCACGCCCGATGACGCGGAGGAGCAGCGCCACCTCCGCGGCGTTCTGGGGCCGCTCCTCGGAATTCTTCTGCAAGAGACGCTCCGCAAGGCGGGCCAGCGCCGCGGGCGCGCCGGGATTGATGCGCCCGATCTCCGGCGGCTCCTGGTAGATGATCGCCTCCAGGAGCTCGAACTGGTTGCGGTGCGTGAACGGCGCCCGCCCGGCGAGCAGCTCGTACAGGGTGGCACCGAGCGAATAGAGATCGCTGCGCCGATCGAGCGGCTCTCCCCGGGCCTGCTCCGGCGACATGTAACGGTAGGTCCCCACCACGTGCCCGTGGTCGGTGATCTCCGCGTCGGTCATCCTCTTCGCCAGACCGAAATCCACCAGCGTCGCGCGGCGGTCCTGCCGGACCAGGATGTTCCCCGGCTTCACGTCGCGGTGCAGCAGGCCGCGCGTGTGGATGAACGACAGCCCGTCGCACACCTGCGCCAGCGCTTCGCACAGCGCATGCAGCCGGTCGGGGTTGTTCTGCTCGATCTGCTCCTCATCGGTGAGCATCGCCTCGAGGCCGGTCTCGATCCGGAACCGGTGCGCGCGCGCAGCGGCGAGCAGCGCGCCGGAATCCGGTTCCTCGAAGAGGGCGTCGAGGTCCACGCCCTCCGGCGCATCCGCGTCGGGCTCCGGCTCGAGCAGCTTGGGCCGGCCGGCCACCACGAGCCACTCGCGCAGCGCCATTCCGTCGACGTACTCCATCGACAACCAGGGGATGCCGTCCATCTCGCCGACGTCCAACACGCGCACGATGTTGGGATGCTCGAGGTGCTTGAGCGCGTCGAACTCGCGCCGCAGCCGCCGGGTGGAAGACGGGTCGGGCGCGTGCGGTAGCATCTTCAGCGCTACGGTGACCCCGTTGCGGCAATCGACCGCGCGGTACACGGCGCCCAGGCCGCCGCGGCCGACCTGGCGTTCGATGCGGAATGGGCCGAACCAGCCGCGCACATCACTAACCTAACCCGAACGACGCGCCGCGCAGCATTCCTGCTATGGTGCCCGCGACTTCATGCCGCGTATCGAACGGGACATCGCCCAGCTCAAGGCGGAAGTCGCGCAGCGCCCGCTCCCGCGCCATGTCGGCATCATCATGGATGGAAACGGCCGTTGGGCGGAGCAGCGAGGGCTGCCCCGGCTGGAAGGACACCGAAGGGGAAGCGACTCGGTCCGGGAGGTCACGCGCGCGGCGCGGCGCCTGGGGCTGAAGGCGCTGACGCTCTACGCGTTTTCCTCGCAGAACTGGCACCGACCTCCGGCTGAGGTCGCCGGCTTGATGGACCTCTTGCGCGACTATCTGAACCGCGAACGGCCGGAGATCATGGAAAACGGCATCCGGCTGCATGCCATCGGCGAGCTGGACCGCTTGCCGCCGCGCGTGCGCGATCCCTTGGAAGAGCTGCGCCACGACAGCGCGCGACATACCGACATGACGCTCACGCTCGCGCTCAGCTACGGAGGTCGCGAGGAAATCATCGCGATGGCGCGCCGGATCGCCGCCGACCGCCTCGACCCCGGCTCCATCGACGCGAGGGCGATCGAGGACCGGCTCTGGACGGAGGGCCTGCCGCCGCTGGAGCTCGTGGTGCGTACCAGCGGAGAGTTCCGCGTCTCGAACTTCCTGCTCTGGCAGCTCGCCTACGCGGAGATCCATTTCACCGACGCGCTCTGGCCCGACTTCGGTGAGCTCGATCTGCTGCTCGCGCTGGAGGACTTCCAGAAGCGGGAACGGCGCTTCGGCAAGACCAGCGCCCAGCTCCGCACCCAGGCATGAGCGAGAAGAACCGCAACCTGATCATCCGCGTGATCACCGCGCTGGTGCTCCTGCCGGGAGTGCTCTGGTTGATCTGGCGGGGCGGTGTTCCGCTGGCCCTGTTGATTGGCGCGGCCGCCAGCGTCTGCGCCCTGGAGCTGAACCAGCTCCCACGCCGCGAGCTCACCGGCGCCGCCGTCGTCTCGATTGGCGGCGCCTTCGTCATCCCCCTGCTCCAGGAAGCGCCCGCGGCGTGGGTCACCGCTGAAACGGTCCTGTCCGCCGTGGTGATCGTCGCGTTCGCGGACGCGCTCCTCTTCGAGGTGGAGATCCCGAACGCGCCGCGTCGCGTCGCCCTTGCAGTGCTCGGTACTGCCTACGCCGGGATCCTGCTTTCGGCGTTGCTCCCGCTCCGGCGGATGCCGCGGGGAGAGTGGTGGATCGTCCTCACGCTCGTGGTCACCTGGCTGAACGACACCTTCGCCTATTTCGCCGGGCGCGCATTCGGCCGGCGCAAGCTCTACGAGCGGATCTCGCCGAGCAAGACCTGGGAGGGAGCGCTCGGCGGGGCGGCTGGCAGCATCGCCGGAGCCATCGTCGTCCGGCAGATCTGGCTGCCCTCGGTCCCGGCCTGGGGCGCGGCGCTGATCGGCGCCGGCGCCGCCATCCTCGGTCCGGTCGGCGATCTGTCGGAGTCGATGCTCAAGCGCGCCTTCGGCGCGAAGGACAGCGGGAACCTGCTGCCCGGCCATGGCGGCCTGCTCGATCGCATCGACGCGCTGCTCTTCAATGCGCCCTTTGTCCTCTTGTGTGCACGCCTCCTTACCTGACGGTGCTGGCGCGCCGCGCAATGCACATTTAGACTCGCGCTTCCATGGCTTTTGTACAGTCGGCAGGCTTCACCCTGCTCTCGTTCGCGCTGGTCATCAGCGTCGTCGTGTTCTTCCACGAGCTGGGGCACCTGCTGGTCGGCAAGGCCGTGGGGGTCAAGGCCATCCGCTTTTCCATCGGATTCGGGCCCAGGCTCTTCGGATTCACCGCCGGAGAGACCGAATATCGCGTCTCGCTCCTCCCGCTCGGCGGATACGTGAAGTTCGCCGGAGACAACCCGTACGAGGAGGTGGCGCCCCAGGATCGGGGGCGGGGCTTCCTCGAGCAGCCGCCCTGGAAGAAGGGCGTGATCGCCTTCGCGGGGCCGGCGGCGAACTTCGCGCTCGCGGTCGCCCTGTACTTCGTCGTCTTCGCGGCGCCGCACCAGGACCTCGCCGCGAAGGTGGGGTACGTCAAGCCGCAGTCTCCGGCGGCGCAGGCGGGACTGCGTTCCGGCGACCGGATCGTCCGCATCGACGGCGAGCCAGTCGAAGGCTGGAGCGCTCTGCAGGAGAAGATCCGCGCCCACGCCGGCCAGCCTCTGACCATGGAAGTGGAGCGCAATGACGCCCGCGAGACCCTGCGCATCGTTCCTGCGGTCCACGAGGAAACCAACCCGATCGAGACCGTCAAGCACGGCCGCATCGGCATTTCGGCGGTGCCGCGCGCAGCGCAGGTAACGGTAATCTCGCCGGATTTGCCTGCCGCGCGCGCCGGTCTGCACACGTTCGACAAGGTGGTGAAGCTCGACGGATCGCCGATCGCGAGCTGGGAGCAACTCCAGCAGCAGATCGCTGCGCGCGCCGACGCGGTGACGCTGGACCTGATCCGTCCGTTGCCCGTGCAGGCTCCGGGCGGAACGCTCTGGTCCGACAAGCCGATGACGGTGACTTTGCCGGCGCCGGAAAAAGCGGGTGCGTACGGCCTGGAGCCAAGCGATCTGACCCTGTTCGCCGTGCAGCCCGGAGGCGCCGCCGACGAGGCGGGACTCCGGCGCGGCGACCGCGTCCTGGCGGTCAACGGCAGGCCGGCGTTCTCCTGGGGCGACGAAGTCGACGGTGCGATCAAGGCGGCCGGCACGCAGCCCCTGCAGATCACCGTGCGACGCGACGGCAAGGAGCTCATTGCCACCGTCACTCCTCATCTGCGCAAGGATCGCGACGAGACCGGCGTGCTGCAGGACGTCCCGGACCTGGGGGCAGCCCCCGACCTGAACGCTTTTGCCGACGCGGAACGCATCTGGGTGCGGTACACGCTGCCGGATGCGGCCCGCCGCGCCGTCGGCAATACGGCGGGCTTCGTGCGCGCGCAGACGATCGGCATCGTGCGCATCGTCACCGGACACATCTCCAGCCGCGCCATCGGCGGGCCGCTGATGATCGCGGACGTCGCCCGCAAGGCCGCCGAAAACGGCTGGCGGGAGCTGATCGTGACCATGGGAGCCATCAGCGTGGTGCTCGGGCTGATGAATCTGATCCCGGTCCCGGTGCTCGACGGGTTCCACGTCCTCACCGCCTTCATCGAAGGGATCCGGCGGCGCCCGCTGTCGGTGCGCTTCCGCGAAGTCGCGAACGTGGTGGGCATCGCGCTGTTGCTCACGCTGATGCTCTACGCGTTCCGCAACGACGCGATGCGGAAGTGGTTCGAGTGAGGGTGCTCGCCCTCGATACCTCGACCCCGTTCACCTCCTGCGCGCTCCTCGAAGACGGCCGGGTCGTTCGCGAGCAGCTCATCGGTCCGCCGGCCAGGGCAGGCGACGTCCTACCAGCAGCGCTCGGAGACCTGACCCTCGTCGATGGAGTCGCCGTCGGCCTCGGACCCGGCTCTTTCACCGGCCTGCGCGTTGGCCTCGCCGCCGCGAAGACCATCGCGTACGCGCGAAGGCTGCCTATCGCCGGCGCATCGAGCCTGCAGGCCATCGCGATGGACGAGCCAGGGCTGGTCTACGCCGCAACCGAAGCGCGCAAGGGAGAGCTCTTCATCCAGCCCTACCGCGACGGGATGCCGCAGGGCGATGTGGAGGTCTGCATGGCGGCAGATGTGCGCTTGCCGGAAGGCGCCCGCCTGCTGCGGAAGCCTCCCCCGGCGGCGGCGATCGCAAGACTTTGCATACCGCGATTGCGCGCGGCGTCGTACGATGAAGGCACCTGTTTCGCCCTTGCACCGGATTACGTGCAGGGGTTTGGCGCGAGGCGGATGAAATGAGGCAGTACAAGGTGGCCATCGCGGGAGCGACCGGGGTGGTCGGCCGCGAGATGATGAAAGTGCTCGAGGAGCGCGAGTTTCCCGTGCGCGAGCTGGTCCCGCTCGCGTCCGAACGGAGCGAAGGGCAGAACCTGGAGTTCATGGGCGGTGAGGTGACCGTCCAGCGTCTCAAGCCGGACTCCTTCGCCGGGGCGGACATCGCGCTCTTCTCGCCGGGCGCCACGGTTTCGCGCGAGTTCGCTCCCCACGCCGCGCGCGCGGGAGCGGTGGTGATCGACAACTCCAGCGCGTTCCGCATGGACGCCGACTGCCCATTGGTGGTTCCCGAGGTGAACCCGCGGGACGTAGACCTGGCCCTGAAGCCGGGCGGGCGCCGGATCATCGCGAATCCCAACTGCAGCACCATCCAGCTGGTGGTGGTGCTGAAGCCCCTGCACGAAGCGGCGGGGCTGGAGAGAGTGATCGTCTCCACCTACCAGTCGGTCTCCGGCGCCGGGCAGAAGGGAATCGACGAGCTGGAGAAGCAGGCGCGCGCGCTCTTCAACCTGGAGGCGACGGCGAACGAGAAGTTTCCCCATCGCATCGCCTTCAACCTGCTGCCGGAGATCGGGAAGGACAGCGGCAACGGGTACACCGACGAGGAGATGAAGCTGGTGAACGAGAGCCGGAAGATCCTCGGCTTGCCGGGGCTTGCGGTCTCCGCCACCTGCGTGCGCGTGCCCGTCTTCTATTGTCACTCCGAGGCGGCGCATGTCTTCTTCAAGCGGCCGCTCGCCCCGGACCAGGCGCGGGAGATCCTGCGCAAGGCACCCGGCGTGAAAGTAGTCGACGAGCTGAAGGAGCACGTGTACCCGATGCCGCTGCTCGGCGCGGGCAACGACGACACGCTGGTCGGCCGGATTCGCAGCGATCTGTCCGCTCCGAACGGCCTCGCGCTGTTCGTCGTGAGCGACAACCTGCGCAAGGGCGCGGCGACGAACGCCGTTCAGATCGCCGAGCTGCTCGCACGCGACTACGCTGACAAGCTGTCCGCTCGCGCTTAGGGCGCTACTGACAAATTGTCAGAACTCAGCAACGGTCCTGGCAAAAGCACAGCGGCTTACCGGCCTTCGGCGGGAGCCGCTGGCCCCTTCCTTGCTATGACCGGACGCCAGATGCGCCTGGCCCCCGCTTTCGCACTCGCGCTCGCGCCGTTCGCGGCAGGCGCCGTGTCGCTGCTGGTCAACAACTCGACCGCCGGCGTACTCGTGGGCTCGAGCAACTGCAAGACGCTACAACTGGTCGCGAACTGGGACCTCGGCACCACGCCCTCCACGGGAGAGTCGGTCCTGCTGTTGGGCGCGCGCGATCCGGCCAGTTGCACCACCAATCCTCCTTCCCCGTCCGCGCAGCTCACGCGCTCGGAAACATTGGCGCAGACCGGGGCCGACACGGTCAGTGCGAACCAGATGGCCTTCACCGATGCAGGGACCGTCGGATGCGACGATCCGGCGATCGCCGACGCCGGCTCCGCAAACCCGGTGACCAACGTCCTCTGCGTGCAGTATCGCGCGCTGGGCGGGCTCTCCAGTGCCTCGGTGAACGTGAGCTACGCGCTGGCGAAGCCCACGCCGCCGCAGGATCTCTCGTTCACGCCCGGCGACCGGCACTTCCGGGTGTACTGGTCTGCGGGCAACGCCGCGGAGGCGATCGCCACCTACGACGTTCACGTCGTGCCCGCGGGTACGACCAGCAGTGGCGGAAGCGCCAATACCGTCTCCGCGAAGACCAACGCCGACATCGAACATACCGACGACGGCACCGCCCTGCAGAACGACGCGGGCTACACGGTCACGGTCGTCGCGCACGACACGTACGGAAACGTCTCCGACCCGTCCGGCTCCATCACCGCAACCCCGGTTCCCTCCTCGGACTTCTACGAGCATTACCGCGAGGAAGGCGGCAGCGCGCTCGGCGGACACGGATGCACGACCGGCGGCGCCTCGGCCTGGATCGCAGGCGGCGCTTTGGTGATGGCCTTGCTGCTGCGGCGCCGCCGCAAGGCCCGCAACGGTGCTGCGGTGATCGCTCTCTTCGCGCTGATCGCTCCTTCGGCGCGCGCGGAGGATCCGCCGTCGCGGCGTTTCCTCATCGGCTTCAAGATGGATCGCTACGATCCCAAGGTGGATTCCGAGCCGGGGCTCACGGGAACCCCGTACCACGACGTGTTCGGCCCGCGCGCCCCGCCCAGATACCAGCTCGAGTTCGATTGGGAGATCGCGCATCCGTTCGGTTCGCTGTTGATCGGCGCTACCGCCGGCTTCTGGCAGAACTACGGCAAGGCCATCCTCGTCAGCTCCACGCCGGGAGCGGCCCAGCAGTCACAGGACACGGCGACGCTGAACGTGTTTCCGTTTGGTCTCATCGCGACCTACCGCTTCGACTGGCTGGCGGATCGATGGGAGCGCTTTCCCTTCATTCCTTATGCGCAGCTCGGGCTGATGCGGGCGCTCTGGGTCTCGTACGACGGCAGGGGCGACGTCTCGAAGCCGCCTCAGGGCGGGCATGGCTCGGGTTGGAGCTACGGCTACACGACCGCTCTCGGAGTGGCGGTGAACCTGAACGCCCTGGATCTCGATCTGGCGCGCGAGGCGTATCTCGATACGGGGATCCAGCGGACGGCCTTGTTCGCCGAGTACGGCTGGACGCATCTGAACAACTTCAACAGACGCGGCGGGCTGATCCTCAGCGACCACGCCTGGCGGTTCGGGGTATCGGTCGAGTTCTAACGCCGCGGCCGCGGAAACCGCATCAGCGGGCCGAGATCGACGCGCCCTTGTTGCACAATGGCGACCAGCAGCGCCCGCCCCACGCGCGCGAGGTCGACCAGCTTTCCCAGCCGCTCCGCGATGTCCTCGAGGCGTGAACGCTCGCCCGGCACCGCCAGCGACCGCAGCTTCTCGCGGACGCGCTCGAAGACCTCCAGCGCGCGCTCGATCTGCACCAGCTCGCGCTCGCGCAGCACCCGCGAGATCATCTTCCAGATGTCGGTCTCCGCCTCGAAGTACTCGCGCCGGTCGCCCGCCTTGCGGATCCTGCGGATCACCGCCCAGTGCTCCAGCTCCGAGAGCGCCATCGAGGCCGCCCCCGAGGAAATGGAGAGCTGCTCGCACAGGTCGGAGGCGGAGAGCGCGTCTCCGCGCAGGTAGAGCAGGGCCCACACCCGTCCCATCACCCGCTTGAAGCCCCAGAACTCCATCAGTGCGCCGACCGCGTCCGCCACTTCGTGCAGCAAGCGGCGCTCCTGCTCCTTGGGCCCCATCTCGGCGTCCAGGGACGATGTCGGGGCGGGCGTCATCGGCGTCAGTGACTTCTCGAGAGAAGGGCCCGGGCGACCTGGGCGAGGAGCTCCCGGGTCGGGCTGTGGGGGACGCGCTCCAGCGCGGCGAGCGCGGCGTCGCGCTCCTTCTCGGCGATCCGGCGCGCAGCGCCCAGCGCTCCCGTTCGGGACAGACGGCCGGCGAAGGCGCGGACGCGGGCCCGGACCTCGTCTTCGGTGGTCTCCGGCGGGCCCTTCAGGAGCTCTGCCAGCTCCTCGCGAAGCGGAGGGAGCCGCTTGAGCGCGATGGCCAGCGGTAGCGAAGGCTTTCCCTCGGTCACGTCGGCGAGCACGGCCTTGCCGAGGGTTGCCGCGTCGGATTCGAAGTCGAGCAGGTCGTCGGCGATCTGGAAGGCAGAACCGGACCGCATTCCGAAATCGCGCAGCGCCGCGACGACGGCCACTGGCGCGCGGGCCGCCAGGGCGCCTGCCTCGCCGCAGAAGGCGAACAGCGAGCCGGTCTTGAGGTGCGCGATCTGCAGCGCATCGTCGGAAGTGAAGTCCGTCTTCCCCCGCAGGGCGATCTGCCGCGCTTCCCCCTCGACCAGCTGGCGCAGCGTGCGCACCAGCGCCTCGAGCGCGCCCGGGGAGTCGGCCCGCAGCGCGAGCTCCAGCGACGCGGCCAGCAGCCAGTCTCCCGCGATCACCGAGACGCCGTTTCCGTACGCCACGCGCGGCGCAGGCAGTCCGCGCCGCGTCAGCCCGTCGTCGATCACGTCGTCGTGCAGCAGCGTCGCCGAGTGGACCATCTCCGCGACGAGGGCGAGCGGGACGCGCCCGCGCGCGCGCCGTCCTGGCATCGCGGCCCGCGCCGACAGCAGCACGAGCAGCGGCCTCACCCGCTTTCCTCCGGCGCGGACCAGGTCGGCGGCGGCGCCGGCGAGCTCGCGAGGCGCACGCCGCGCGGCGGTGAGCAGCAGGCGCTCGAGCCGGGGAATCCCCTCTGCGGACTGGGCGAGGGGCAGGAGCTGTGCAGCGGACGGGCGCGCCAGCGGGCTTGCCGCCGCCTCGTGAAGCTCCGCCAGACCTCCTGACGACACCGCCGTCATTGTCCGACCTTCCGTCGATGAACTTTCAAAACTTTCTGAAAGCTCTAACGGTCCGCCAGCCCCCTGTCAACCGCGACGACGGTCGTCCGCGTCCGCAGCAAGGGCGGTGTGATACACCCGCCGCGCATGCGGACTCGCCTGCTCCTCTGCCTGCTCATCCTGCTGTCCTGCGTGAAGCGGATCTCTCCCGATCCCGGAGATGCCCGGACGACGTACACCGGCGTTCCGCTCCGCTTCGGCGAGTCGCAACAGGTGCCGGAAGGAACCGAGATCCTCTGGGACTTCGGCGACGGGACCGCGCAGGGGCAGGGCGCGTCCGTCGTCCACGCATTCCCGCGCGCAGGCGTCTACACCGTCGTCGAGACCATTCGCGACAAGGACGGCCAGATGCGCACGGCGCGGACGCACGTCACCGCGCTGGAGCGAACCGTGGCCATGGCGGTGCCGGGGGACGCGCGCGCCGCGCTGCTGATCCCCGCGCCGTGGGCGCGATTGGTCATCCACCGCGAGGTCGCCGCCAAGCTGTCGTTGGGAGCGTCGCTCGACGAGCTCGCGCGGTCGCTCGGCGCTGGCGCGGGATTCGACGTGCTCGACCCGCGCGCCGCGGAAGCAAACGGATTCGACCCGCAGAAAGGCATCGCGTTCTTCACCGTTCCGCAGGACCCCGAGGCGCTGGTGTTCGCGATCGGCAGCTCCGACGAGAAGAAGTCGCTGGCTGCAGCGCGGCAGCTTCTCGGTTCCGCCCGGACCCTGGGACGCTACGGGGGCGGCCCCTTCCAGCTGGGGGACGCGACGCTGCCGGATGGGACTCCCATTCTGGTGGGTCGCAATGCCACCGGCGAGACGGTCGCGCTCCTGCAACGCCAGGGATATCTCTACCTGCGCCTTGCTGGCGCGACCGATCCGGCCCGCGCGCTGGCCAGCGCCGCGGCGATTCCTCCGGGCAAGGGCCTCGCCGCCGATCCCGGATTTCTCACCGCGGTCCGGCACGTCGGGTCGGGCGATGCCGTGTTCTATTCGCGGGAAGGCGATCGCGGCGCGGCCGGCAGCGGCCGCCTTTCTGGCGAGCTGGGCGCGTCCGCGTTCACCATCCTGGAAAAACCGGAGAACCGCGAGCTGGTCCAGGTGAGGATGTTCGCGCAGCTCAAGAACCTCGCCGGCGACCAGCTCGTCGCCGCTTTCAAACCGCTGGTCCGGCCTCCGGACCTCGCCTCCCGGCTGCCGGGCGACGCGGCTGCGTATCTGCGCATCTCGGCGGCGCCGGAGGCAGTCTGGCGGGAGCTGACGCGCACTGCCGGAGCGGACGCGGCGCGTCTCCGCGACCGCGTGCAGGAGACGACCGGACTGGATCTGGAGAAGGACCTCATTCCGTCGTTCGCGGGAAACATCGGCATCGGCGTCTATCTCGACGCCAGCTCGCTCATCGAAGCCGTGCTGGGCGAGCAGGTGGGGTCGTTCGATCGTTCGGCGTTCGTCGTCACCGCGCAGCTCTCCAATCCCCAGACGGTCCGCGCCGCGCTGGACCGGGCGATGCGCGCGCGTCCCGCCGTCGACCGCGCGCAGCTCAACGGCGCCTCCTGGTTCCGCCTCGGCGACGGAGCCCAGGCAGCCGTCCGCGAAGACGTGCTCTTTCTCGCGATTGGCGGCACCCCTCCGCCTGCGAGCGAAGCGCCCGGGGCGCGGCGGCGGAACAAGCAGCAGGTGAAACCGGCGAGCGCGGCGGACCTCGGCGTGCTGGGACGCGTCCTGCAGCTGCAGGGTCAGTCGCTCGCACAGCACCTCAAGCGGATCGGCATCGCCGGGTTCGACGTTCCCGGACAGCAGAACGTCTGGGTGGACGTGGCGGGAATCGTCCGCTCCGTCGAGCGCGCCGCGGGCGCCCATGGCGGCGTCGCAGGCCAGGCAGCACGGCTGTTCGCGGACCGGGCTGCCGATCTCCGCGACGCGCTGTTCGAAGCGCGGCCGGGCAAGGAAGGCGTTGACGCCGACCTCTGGATCCGCTTCCTTCCCGCCCGGAAAAGCGCCGGAAAGTGAGCGGGCGTCCGCCGCCGTCCGAAGCGGGTCCGGCTGCGAGGTAACCGCATGCGCGACCACGCCTACGATCACATCCCCTACCGGGCCCCGCAGCTGGAGCATCGCTACGGCGCCAACGTGCACATCCTCGCGGACCCGCTCGCCCTCACGCAGCTGGCGAAGCTGTGTGCGAAGGGCACGTACCAGCCGGAGATCAACACGCTCGTGGCCGTGCTCTACCGCGATCTGTTGCGGGTGATCGTCAACGCCGAATTTCCCCGGCGCCCGACCGCGACGGCGACGCGGATGATCGACTCCACGCCGAACGCCGTCTTCCACGGGGAGACCGTCGATCCCGAGGTCCGCGCGGTGACGGTGAACATCGCCCGCGCGGGCACGCTGCCTTCGCAGATCACGTACGATTTCCTCAACACGCTGCTGGATCCGCGCGTGGTACGCCAGGACCACTTCGTGATGGCCCGGGTCCTCGACGACGCGTCGCACGTAACCGGCGCGCGCATCTTCGGCAGCAAGATCGGCGGAGACGTCGACGACGCCATCCTGCTCTTTCCCGACCCGATGGGCGCGACCGGCGGCAGCATGTGCACCGCCATCGACGCCTACAAGCGCGACGTGATCGGCAAGCCGCGCAAGATCATCGCCGCGAACCTGATCGTCACGCCCGAGTACTTGAAGAACGTCATCACGAGGCACGCCGAGGCCATCGTCTACGCGCTCAGGCTCGACCGCGGCCTCTCGCCGGAGGACGTGTTCGATACGGTTCCGGGAACGCACTGGGACCGCGAGCGGGGGCTCGACGACAAGCAGTACATCGTTCCGGGCGGGGGCGGCTTCGGCGAGATCATGAACAACGCCTGGGTGTAATGGCTTCAGATCGACCGCCAGGCACCCCAAGGTTTTGTTTGTCGGGAAGGAGAATCGCTTGAGACTTTCTGCAGACCTCGAACCGCTCTTTTCGGCGGAGAAGATCGCGAAACGCGTCAAGGAGCTAGGGGAGCAGATCGAGCGGGACTACCAGGAAAAGGACCTGGTCCTCCTGGGCGTTTTGAAGGGGTCGTACATCTTCATGTCGGATCTCGGCCGCGCCGTCGATCTGCCGGTCAGTATCGACTTCATCGGCCTCTCCAGTTATGGGGAAGCGACCGAGTCCTCCGGCGTGGTGAAGATCACGAGCGATCTGACCAGGCCCATCGAACGCAAGCATGTGCTGATCGTCGAGGACATCGTCGACACCGGCTTGACCATGCGCTACCTGCTCGACAACCTCGCCACCCGCCGCCCCGCCTCGGTGAAGCTCTGCACGCTCCTGCACAAGCCGTCCCGGGCCCGGACCCGGATCCCCATCGACTATCTCGGTTTCGAGATCGAGGACCGCTTCGTGGTCGGCTACGGTCTGGATGCAGCGGACAAGTACCGCAACGTCCCCTTCATCGGCGTGCTCCGTCATGGCTGAGCAGGTGGCGGCCCGCAGAGGAAGCACGCTGCAGCGCCTCGTCCTCTGGCTCATCATCCTGGCCCTGCTCGTCGCCGTGGGATGGCTCGCGTCCGAACGCAACCAGCACCACTTCCGCGTCGCCGCGCAGGGAAGCTTGCTGGTGATCGAGCGCGGCAGGTTCTTCCCCATCGGGACCTCGCCGATTCCGCCGACGGACAAGGCCTACGGCCCCATTCCCATCCCCGCGGGGGAGAAGCCTCCGATGGAAACCGAGTTCGACGATCAGAACGCGCTCGATCGGTGGTTGTTCGACCTCCTCGGCAACTGGGCCAAGAACGCGGGCAAGAAGGGCGATGGGCGCAATGCGGCAGCGCTCGTCGACCGTGCAAGCGCGCTTCCGGGGCTGACCGGCGCGCAGGTCGCGGAGCTCGGCGTGCTGCGGGCGGACCTCGCCTGGGACGACGCGCAGACCGACATCGCGACGGCGGCGCAGCTCGTCGAAGGCGCGCGCCGGAAGCTCGAAGCGGTGAAGCAGGGAAATGGCGCACATGCCCCCGACGCGTCCACCTTGTCCGGCAAGCTGGAGGGCGTGCAGAACACGCTCCGCGACCTCAGTAAAAGGTGATTGTACAGGTGAATTCTGGGAGCACTCCGGGGCGTGCTGTAGCATCGCCCTGCGGGATGACGGCGCCCATCGGCAAGTACAAGCTCGTCCGGCTGATCGCCTCCGGCGGAATGGCCGAGGTGTACCTCGCGCGGCAAGCCGGCGCGGCGGGCTTCGAGAAGCTGGTATGCCTGAAGCGGATCCTGCCGCACCTGGCGCGCGACCGCCAGTTCGTCGAGATGTTCCTCAACGAAGCCCGGCTGGCGGCCCGGCTCGATCACCCGAACATCGTCAGCATCTTCGATCTCGGCGAGGCGAACGGAAACTACTTCATCGCCATGGAGTTCATCGACGGGCCCTCGCTGCGCGCGGTGGCGAAGCGTGCCCACGAGCGCGGCGAGCGGCTGCCCATCGCCGAGGTGGTGAAGATCGTCTCCATGGCCGCAGGCGGCCTGCACTACGCGCACGATCTCGCGGGGCCCGACGGCAAGCCGCTCGGTCTCGTCCACCGCGACATCTCTCCGGACAACATCCTCGTCCATCGCAACGGCATGGCGAAGGTGGTCGACTTCGGCATCGCCAAGGCGGCGAACTCGAGCGGGATGACGCGCACGGGGACCCTGAAAGGCAAGGTCGCGTACATGCCGCCCGAGCAGCTCCGCGGCGATGCCCTGGATCGCCGCGCCGACGTCTTCGCGCTCGGCGTCGTGCTCTACGAGATGCTCGGCGGGAAGCGTCCCTGGGAAGGCGACAGCGAGGTGTCGCTCATCGGTCGCATGATGACGGAAGATCCACAGCCACTCTCCGTCCCGCGGCCGGAGGCGCCCGCGGGTCTCGTGGCCGTGCTCGAGCGGGCGCTGGCCAAGGATCGCGATGCGCGATACGCGAGCTGCCACGATCTGCAGGCCGATCTCGACGCGCTGCTCGTCTCTCTCGGGCAGGCGATCACGCCGGCGCGCATCTCGGATTTTGCCAAGGCGTATGCCGAGCCGGTGCAGCCGCCCGACGAGAGCACCGGCGCGGCGATGCAGGCGCTGGAAGCGGAGATGAACGGCACTGGCGCGGTCCGCGCCGTCCCCGCGCGCCGTCCGCAGCTGCGGGAAGCGCGAACCGTGGTGCTTCCGAGGCCGCCGCCGCCGCCGCCGCGGGACCGGCGGGGTATGGCGTACGGGATCGCCGCATTTCTCTGCATCGCCGCCCTGGGGGGCGCCGCGGGGTATGCATTTCTGCAGCGCCGCGGGGCGTTTGCCGCGGATATCGTGCCAATCGAGCGCGCGTCGGTAGCACCGCGGCCGGCGGAGCCGGTCGCGGAACCAGCGACTCCGCAGCTCCAGGCGACGGAGCCTCCTCCGAGCCCGACACCGCCTGTCACGGACGCCGGTGCGGCGCCAGACGCGCCGCCAGTGATGGCGCAGGCTACGCCCTCCGTGGCGCGCGCTGCGGTCCCTGCTGCGCCGGTTCCACCTGCGGTCCCGGTACCTCCTGCCCCGGAATCGCGGCAGGCTGTAGCCGCGAAACCCAAGCGCTCCATTCCGCAAGCTACTTCGCAGCCCCCGGTGCAACCGATCATTACCGCCAAGGGCGAATTGGTGCTCCTGATCCGCCCTTGGGCAAGGGTCGAGGTGGATGGCCAGGAGATCGGCGTCACCCCCCTGAACGAACCGCTGATGCTGGCGGCCGGCGAGCACACGGTCCGGCTGGTCAATCCGGATCTGGGGAAGGACATCACGCGCACCGTCCGGATCACCGCGTCAGGCCGCGAAGTGCTCAAGGAACTCCTCGACGAATAGCGGCCGGGGAGTTGACAAGAGCATACAAAAAAGTCTTACCTCTCCTCCGAAGCGCTCACCCGACAGAGGGGGATGGATGCGTAAGAGCCTGAGCCTGCTTCCCGGAGTGCTGCTGTTTCTCGTTCCTGCGGCGTCCTGGGCGGTGGCGGTTCCGCTACCCACCAAGGATGTGACGCTGAACATCCAGGCGTTCATCCAGCCGCAATTCCAGCTCAACGAGAACGGAGCGCCAAGCGGAACCGACAACGCCTACGACTTCTACGTCCGCCGGACACGAATCCAGGCGAACGGGGACGTGGGCACAAACTGGTCGTATTACTTCCAGGTCGACAACGCGAACTTCGGCAAGTTCGCTAACTTCACCAGCCGCATGATCGTGCAGGACGCGTGGGTCTCCTGGGGACCTGGTGGAACCAAGGGCGACAACGTCCTGCTGGTCGAGGGCGGACTGATCTTCTACCCGAACTCCCGCTTCACCATCACCACCAGCGCCAACCAGGCCAACGTCGACGGGCATCCTGACATGCTCCGCGGATTCACGGCAGCGAACTTCCCCGGAACGCGCAGCACGGGACTCCAAGTTCGTGGGTGGGGACTGGACAAGAAGCTCGGCTTCCGCGGCGGCATCTACGAGGGCGTTCAGCCGACCGCCGCAGCCACCGGACCCAACTCGAAGCACTACCCGGCGTTCGGCGGTTTCGTGAATTTCGACATCATCGGAAGCGAAGAGGGCAGCTACCTGTACCAGAGCATATACTTCGCCAAGGACCCGATCCTCAGCATCTCGCTCGCCGGCACGTACCAGGCGGACGCGTTGCGAACGCTCAAGGGCCTCACCAACCAGAGGTCGGTCACCAGCACGCTATTCTTCGACTTCCCCTTGTCTGAGCAGCTGGAGTTCGTCGCAATTCTCGGCGGGTACCTGTACGGCAACGGCACCGGTTCGCGCGATACCGGCAAGGGCTTGTCGCTCGACGTCGGGTATCGTGTCTCGTTCGTGCGCCCGTACGTGTCCTTCGAGTATTTCCAGGGAGACGATTGCACGCCGGGCGCCGATGTCACGGCGGCGCAATGCGCTCAGGCGCACACGGGCGATAGCCGCAACACGCGGTTCGGCCTCGACTTCTATATCAACAAGAGCCAGAACCACGTCCTGGCGGAGTTCGCGCTGAACCGCGGCCAGTCGTCTTTCGGAGCGCAGAGCATCAACGCGGGGAACGCCGGTTATGCGCCGTTCGTGCCCACCGGCCAGCAGGCGTTGACCAGCCTTGGGCGTTCGGCGAGCAAGTCGCTGACGCTGAGCTGGAACTGTTACTTCTAGAATCGTCGCTTCAGGGGAGCTCGCCGAGGAACGCCAGCTCGGCGGGCCCCCGCATCGTGACGCGGTCCTGAGTATCGACGCGGATCGTCAACGCGCCTCCAGGCAATTCCACCACGACGTCGCGGTCGCGCCGCGCTTCTCCGCGCGCGACGGCCGCCGCTGCGACCGCGCACGCTCCGGTGCCGCACGCCTGGGTCAGCCCGGCACCGCGCTCCCAGACGAACGCCGCGTACCGGTCAGGGCCGATCCGCTCGACGAACTCGATGTTGGCGTTTTCCACGCCGCAGAGCCCGGGTCCGGCTTCCGCCGCGAGTCGAGAGGCGCCGCCGTCGACGAAGATCACGCGGTGCGGATTGCCCATCGAGACGGGCACCGCTTCCCAGCGTGCCACGGGTCGCGGCGGTTCGAGCTGCGCGGTTCCCATGTCGACCTCGACCAGACCGCGCCTGGGCTCGGTGGCGTCGACCTTGCACGGCCTCGGCCCCGCGTCGGTGAGCAGCTCCACGCGCGCCGACGCCGGCTGCGTGCACCCGTCGGTGGCGATCCAGAGTGCGGCACAGCGTGCGCCGTTTCCACACATTTCGGGGACGGAGCCGTCCGCGTTCTGCACCAGCATCCGCGCGCCAGGCAGCAGCGTGAGCACTCCGTCTCCGCCGACGCCGCGATGACGGTCGCACAGCTCGAGGGCGCGCCGGGCGGGAAGAGGATCGCCTCCCGCGCGCAGGTCGAGCAGCAGGAAGTCGTTGCCGAGGCCGTGGAGCTTGGCGAACCGCATCGGAAACAAGTCTAACCGGAAGGCCGCGCGCACGGCGCGAAGCTTGACACTACCGTCCCGGAAAGATTCAACTCGCGATGCCGTGTCGCGGACTTGCCCCGACTGTCAAAACACCTACGACGACGACGTTCTCCACTGCCCCGAGGATGGCCGCGGGCTCTCGGACATCCCCACCGTCGACGATCTGCTCGGTCGCAGCATCGGCAGCTACCGCGTGGAGAGGTTGCTCGGCAAGGGCGGGATGGGATCCGTCTACATGGGCGTCCACCCGGGCATCGGCTCGCGGGTAGCGATCAAGTTCCTGCATCCCCAGTTCTCGCACGACGACAAGATCGTCGACCGCTTCTTCAACGAGGCGCGGGCGGTCAACGTCATCGGCCACGACAACATCCTCAAGATCCTCGACCTGAACGTCACCGAGGACCACCGGCACTACTTCGTGATGGAGTTCCTGCACGGTCGCCCGCTGCAGGCGCTCCTCAAGCACAACGTCGCGGTTCCGCTCGACGTGTCCGGGCCCATCCTGCTTCAGATGTGCGACGCGCTGGAGGCGGCGCACAAGCGCGGCATCGTCCACCGCGACCTGAAACCGGACAACGTCTACCTGATCACGATGAAGGGGAAGAAGAACTTCGTGAAGGTGGTGGACTTCGGCATCGCGCGCATGACCGACGACGCGGGCATCTCCACCGGCAAGACCCAGACCGGCATGGTGATGGGCACGCCGGCGTACATGAGCCCCGAGCAGGGCTCCGGCGCGAGCAACAAGATCGACGGGCGGAGCGACATCTACTCGCTCGGCGTGATGATGTTCCAGCTCGCCACCGGCCGCCTGCCGTTTCCGGGCTCGAACTTCGGCGAAGTGCTGATCGGGCACATTCAAGTTCCGCCTCCGCACCCGCGATCGCTCAACGCGCAGATTCCGGAGCCCTACGAAGCGATCGTCCTCAAGTGCCTCCAGAAGAAGCAGGAGGATCGCTACGCCTCGATGAAGGAGCTGAAGCACGCCATCGAGACGTGCATGGACCAGCTCAAGATCTCCAAAGACCTGCCGCACGCCGACGACACGGACCAGGAGCTTCATCCAGTCGATGCCCGGCCACCTTCGTTCCCCGGCGCACGCACTCCCGGCCGCCCGACGGGTCCAATTTCGAAGAACCGCATCTCGAACCCCAACGCGCGCGCAGCCACCTCGCGCCCCACGGGACGGCCCGCGGGCGGCGCGATGTCCCGCGCGTCGCAGCCGCCCACCAGGATCACGCCGCCGCCGACGCGGGAGCGCGGGCGCACGGCGCTGTACGCAGGCATCGGCGCTCTGGCGTTGGCGGCCATCGCGGTCGCCGCCTTCGTGGTGCTCCGGCCCGCGCCCGATCCCCGGCCGGCGCCAACCGTGCGCGCCACCGAGATCGTCCGCCAGCCGGAGACGCCGGTCTTCCTCTCCGTCGTTTCGGAGCCGCTCGACGCCGACGTGGTGGCGACCTGGAAAGGCGGCGGCGAGAAGCGCGGCGCCGCGCCGCTCAGCCTGGAGGTTCCGCGCAACGCGAAGATCCATTTCGAGTTCCGCAAGGCCGGCTACTTCGATTACGCGATGGACGTGATCGCCGACCAGCCGCAGACCGTGCAGGCGGTTCTGAAGGCGGTGCCGAAGGCGCCGATCGCCGCGGAGACGCCCGAAAGGGAGAGGAAGACCCCGGAAAAGAAGCACCGCAAGGAGCGCACGCCCAAGGCCCCGGACGGGGTCGTGGACGTCCTCGGCGACCTCAAGTGATCGCCCGTACGCCCTCATTCCGGCTGGGCTTTTGAGCGCTTGACAGCACCCTTGGCGCGAGCGTCAACTGTAGGCGCGAGCCTCCGTGCGGAGAACGCCTTGTCCCGGACCTGTCCCGAGTGCCAGACCCAGTACGAGGACGAGATCCTCCACTGCCCCGAGGACGGCCTCGATCTCTCCGTCGTCGAGCCCGACGACGAGTTGCTGGGACGGAACGTCGGCAGCTACCGGGTTTCGAGGCTCCTCGGCAAGGGCGGGATGGGCGCCGTGTACATGGCCGAGCACCCGGTGATCGGGTCGCGCGTCGCCATCAAGTTCCTGCACCAGCAGTACGCCACCGACAAGAAGATCGTCGACCGCTTCTTCAACGAAGCGCGCGCCGTCAACGTCATCGGCCACGACAACATCCTCAAGATCCTCGACCTCAACGTCACCGACGACAACCGCCACTACTTCATCATGGAGTTCCTGCACGGGAAGCCGCTTCAGGATCTGGTGCTTCCCGACGGACCCATGCTGCTGGAGGTCGCGGGTCCCATCCTCATCCAGATCTGCGAGGCCCTGCAGGCGGCGCACGACAGCAAGATCATCCACCGCGACCTCAAGCCGGACAACGTCTACCTGACGGTCCACAAGGGGAAGAAGAACTTCGTCAAGGTCGTGGACTTCGGCATCGCCCGCGTCACCGACGACGCAGGCGTATCCACCGGCAAGACGCAGACGGGCATGGTCATGGGCACGCCCGCGTACATGTCGCCTGAGCAGGCCGGCGGCATGACGGCGCGCATCGACGCCCGCAGCGACATCTACAGCCTGGGCTGCATGATGTACCAGATGGCCACCGGCCGGTTGCCGTTTCCGGGCACGAGCTTCGGCGAGGTGCTGATCGGTCACCTGCAGCTGACGCCGCCGGCGCCGCGGACGCTGGCCCCGGAGATCCCCCAGGCGTACGAGGCCGTGATCGTCAAGTGCCTGCAGAAGAAGCAGGAGGACCGCTACCAGAGCATGCGCGAGGCGCATGACGCCATCGCGCAGGTGATGGACCAGCTGGGGATCTCGCGCGACCTGCCGATCGCCAGCGCCGACGAGCTGGCCGCGGCCGCCACGGGCACCCGCACCCGGACCAACCCCGAAGGCATCTCAAAGACACCCGTTCGAACGGCATTGCCGCGCAAGAGTCCCGCGACGCCGGCGCGGCCCGGGATGACGGTCGCGACGCCGCCGCCTCCTCCGCCAGCGAAGTCCAAGGCGGGGCAGTACGTCGTCGTCAGCGCCGTCGCGCTCGTCCTCGTCGGCGGAATCGTCGCGCTCGTGCTTCAACAGGCCCGCGAGAACCGCGAGGCAGCGGTGCGTGCGGCGCAGCTCGCGGCGCAGCGGATCGCGGAGCAGGCGCGCGAGGCAGCCGTGCGCGCGGAGGACGAGCAGCGCCGGCTCGAGAGCGAGAAGGTGCAGCTCTCGGTCGTCTCCGAGCCGGTCGGCGCGATCGTCGAGGCGACGTGGAAGGACGGCGTCAAGGCGGCGGTGACGCCATTCGATCTCGCGGTGCCGAAGAACGCGAGCGTGCATTTCGCATTTTCGAAGAAGGACTTCGTGGCCTGGGCCACCGACGTGGTCGCCGACGCGCCCAAAGTGGTGCGCGCGTCGCTCCTGGCGGAACCGAAGCCGGTGCCGCCGGTGCCTGCGATCAGGGCTGCGGACCGGTCGAACAAGAAGGCGCGGGCGTCATCGGAGAAAGACGACACCATCCCGGTGGAGTTTTGAGGGGGACAATGTGAGACATGGCACTCTGCTCGCGGCGCTCGGGTGCGCCGCGATGGTCCTTGCAGGCGCTGCGCATGCGGCGGAGGATTCTTCCAGCCGCAAGGATCCCACCCTCGAGGAGGCGCGCCAGCACGCCGCCAACGCCAAGGTGCACTACGATCTCGGCGAGTTCGAGAAGGCGGCCGAGGAGTACATCCTCGTCTACCGGCTGCGGCCGCTGCCAGCGCTGCTCTTCAACATCGCCCAGTCGTACCGGCAGGCTGCGCAGTACGACAAGGCGAAGCAGTTCTACCGCGCGTACCTGCGCGAGAACCCGGATACTCAGACCACCGCCGCGGTGAAGAAGGCGCTCAAGGAGATCGACGAGCTCCTCGCGAAGGAAAAGAAGACGCGGGAGGCGCCTCCTTCCGGCGTGCGCGATGCGCCTCCTTCGGAAGTGGCCGGTCGCGGCCAGCCACCGGCTCCTCCGGCAACGACTCCCGCGCAACCTTCGGGCGGCTCGCGCCCGTCCACGACGACGCAGACGCCGCCGGCCGTGGTGACGAACATCCCGCCGGCGCAGACTCCTTCCAACCATCCGGTCGCGAGTCCCGCCGTGTCGCAGCTCACGCCCGGCGCGGCTCCCGCGTCGGCGTTGCCGGCGCCGACGGTGACGACGATGGAAGTGCGCGCGGAGCCTTCATCCTCGCGGCGCACATGGACCTACGCACTCGCCGGCGCGTCGGTCGCCATGCTCGGCGGCGGAGCGATCTTCGCGATCAAGGCCAAGAACGTCGACAACGAGCTGACCTCGGGCCGGCACACGACCGCGACGGCGGATGACCTGATGTCCCAGTCGAAGTCCGCCCACACCGTCTCCGCCGTGCTGCTCGGCGCCGGCCTCGCTGCCGGCATCGGCGCCGGCGTCCTCTACTTCCTTCCCACACCGTCCGGTGCGGCGGTGGCGGGAAAATTCTGATGGATACGACCTCTTCCGGGGGGAACCTACCGATGCAGAAGACCGCCGTGCTCTCGTTCGCCGCTGCCCTGCTGCATCGGTAGGTTCCCCCCGGAAGAGGTCGTAAGTTCAGCTGCAGCAACTCGGCGGAATGCCCGACCGGGTACCATTGCGATCTGGGGACCACCGGCTCCGCGGCCACGTTCAAATGCCTGAACGGGACGGCCCCGCAGAAGACGCTCACGGCGGACGCGAGCAAGTTCCTCCTGGTCAGAGCTCCCAGCCCTGACGGCACGGTCCGCACCACGATTACTGCGGCAGCGGGGGCGGTGACGTCCGCGCCCGACTTCATCGGCGTGCGGCTGATCGCAAGCCAGGGCGGCGCGGACCTCGCCGACTCGCAGGTCGCCACCAACGGTTCCGTTCTCGCGTTCCAGCTCCCGACGGCCACGGCCCAGGTCTCGCTGCGCGTCCAGGACGACAGCGGCCACTCTGTTCCGGTGACCGGCTACAAGCAGCAGGTCGAGCTCGGTTTCGAGGGCAAGGAAGTCGCGGGCAACACCAATCCGAACGCCGCCTATGACGTGACGACGAGCAGCGACTCGCTGTATCCCCCCGCGTCCTGGATCTCGAGCGGTCCGGGGCTCGACGGCGGCGTCGCGCCCGAATTGGGGGCGAACGATACGTTGCTCGCCGACGGCGGCGTCCAGTCGGCGACTTCCTACGCCTCGGCCGCGTACCTCGACTTCCACCAGGCAACGACTGCTTCGCCTCCCCTCACGTCGGATTCCAGCTCGATCGGGTGGCAGGAGTTCGCGCCGATCCCGACGACCCTGAGCGCGAACGTCACGCCGCCCGCCAGGGTCGGCGGAACGCTCGCGATCGGCGGCACCCTCCTGCTTTACGGAGGCACGACGGCGGCCGGCGGCGCGGTCGATACCTTGGGAACGTTCTATACCGTCGATACGGTCAACGGATGGACCAAGGTCGTTCCGCCTGCCGGAGTGAATGCGGTTCCGCTTGGCGGCGCGTTCGCCGGCGTCGGTCTTGGGACAGGCGGTTCATTCAGCTGCACGACACCGTGCACCCAGTTCAGCCTGCAGTTCTCGATGGCTGGCGGGTTTACGAACGCCGCTGGTGCCATGACGAGCAAAGTCGTCGCCTACGGGACGCGAACCGACAGTACCGTCACTCCGACGCTCGTCACGACCGGATGGTTCGACGCCGGTAATCTGCCGCTCGCAAATGCGGCGATGGCGAGCGCGCCCGCGAGCGTGCCGGTCTCGAACAGCGCGACCGCCAACACGTTCGATCAATATGCCGGCCTCCTGATGGTTGGCGGCCAAGCGATCACCGCCGCGAACAACGACACGAACGGCTGCGTCGTCTACGCCGGTTTTGCGAGCTCGCCGAACACCAATGGGCCGAAGAATACGGCCTTTCCGTGCACCGGGGTCGGCGGCGACCCGAGCGGTGCGTTGGTGACCGCCAGTGGCGGAATCGGATTCAGGACCGGAGTGACGCTCGTGCCGGTGGATTCCACGACGTTTCTCCTCTTCGGAGGGTCGAAGAGCGGTGGAATATCGGGCAACGGGCTCAAGAACGACCTGTGGCAGGGCAAGTTGGCGTGCAATGGGCCGGCCACGGGCGCGTGCACGACGCAGGTGACCTGGACGCAGCTGTTCCCGACGGGCACTCCGCCCACATTCCGGACGAATGCGGGCGGCGCCATCTGGCAGACGACCTTCTCGTTCACGTTCCCCTTGTTCAGCATCAACAGAAGGATGGTGATCTACGGGGGCACGGATGCGAGTGGAGCGGTCAACGACATCTGGGATTACGACCTTCCGAACAACGCCTGGAGGCAGCCTCGTCAGGACGGCGGCTTTGCGTTGTCTCCTGCCACGCGAACGCGCCCGATGATGGCCGGGGACGGCTCGCGGGCGTACGTATTCGGTGGTCTGATCTCGGGAACGCCGACGGATCAGCTGTGGACCACGAGCCGCCAAAGCACCGCGCGCCTCCTGATGAAGGCCCCGCTGGGTTTGCCATCGATCGATACGGCCAGCGGCATGACGATCACCGTGGACGGCAACGGGCTCACCTCCTCGACCCTCACCCAGGGGTATCTCTGGGACGGTAGCAAGTGGAGATTCGTCGGGACGGGGTTGCAGGATGCGTTCGGGACGCGGCTCGTCGTATCCCCGACGGCACCGGGCACGGCGTTCGTACAGCCCGACGGCAACATCTACCTGCTCCTGCAGCAGGCGCAGCGCGCCACCACGCAATTCAGCGGGTCGCCGGTCGGAGTCGACCGGCTGAAGATGACCGTGGACTTCAAATGACGGAGGGGAGAAGCTCCCGCCCATGCACCGGGCCGGACTTCTCCCTGCCGACTACGCACTGCTCGGCGCCTCCGAGGAAGTCGGGCGCAAGGTGCTCGCTGCCGCCGTGCAGCGAGGCGAGTCCGATCTGCGCTCGGTGCGCGGCGTCCGGCGCGAGCTGATCGAGCGCATCGAGGCCGGGAGCACCGCCGAGGTCCTCCAGATTTCCGCGCGAGAGACGGCGCCCGACGGCTTCGTGAAGTATCTCTTCGAGCTGGACGGCGCCACACGCGTCGAAGCCGTCCGCATTCCGGTTCCCTGCGAGGCCCCGGGCGCCGACGTGAGCGCCTATGAAGGCAAGGAGAAGAAGTACATCGTCTGCGTCTCCTCGCAGGCGGGCTGCGCCCTGGCCTGCGCTTTTTGCGCCACCGGTGAGCTCGGGTTTCGCCGCAACCTGGATGCAGCCGAGATCGTCGGGCAGGTCCTCGCCGTCCGGGCCGAGGCCGATCGGCCGGTGCGCGGCGTCGTGTTCATGGGCATGGGCGAGCCGTTCCTGAACTACGACGAGGTGATCCGCGCCGCCCGTATCCTCAGCCATCCTTCGGGCGCCTCCATCGACGCGAAGTCGATCACCATCTCCACGGCCGGCGTCGTCCCGCAAATCCGCCGGTTCACCGCCGAGGGCCACAAGTTCCGTCTGGCGGTCTCGCTCACGCATGCGGTCCCGCGCAAACGGCTGTCGCTGATGCCGATCGAGAAGGCGCACCCGACGCCGGAGCTGGTCAACGCCCTGCACGCGCACGCCCGAGCGCGCCGGACCCGGGTGCTGGTCGAGTACGTGCTGCTCGGCGGCGTCAACGACGCGCCCGACGATGCCCGCGCCCTCGCGGCGCTCCTCGATCCGGCGCTGGTGAAGATCGACCTCATCGACGTCAACGGCGAGATCGGCGGTTTTCGGCGCTCGACGCGCGAGGCGCGGTCGGCGTTCCTGGACGTTCTGTCCGAGGCACGCCTGCCATTCGCTGTGCGGTATTCCGGCGGCCAGGAGATCAGCGCGGGGTGCGGGCAGCTGGCGGCCGGGGGAGGAAGATGGGGCGCCCGGGTGTTATGAGCGTGGCCGCCAAGGGCAGCCCGAGGTCAGGTAGCGATGAAGCCGGCCATCCTAGCGCTTGCACTTCTGCTCGCCATCCCGTCCGTTCTCCGGGCCGAGGAGTCCGGCACGCGCAGCAGCGCGTCTCATTCGGGATCCGCGTCGGTGGGTGTGTCCGGCGACAGCGGCCTGCTGCTCTTCGACCTGTTCCTGGACTCCGTCGTTTTCGGGATGCAGGTCGCTGCGCTCGAGTCGGCGACGGGGACTCCTCCTCCGGCACAGCCCGCCTACCTACAGCGCTACCGCGACGACGACTCGTACTGGCATCGGCGACAGATGCAGGCGCGGGAAGGGCTGTTGCTCTCGTTCGGTCTGGGCGGCAGCTCGGCCTATCTCTCCACCCAGGGACCGGGCCGGACCGGCGCCTTCGACCTCGACTTCCGCCTCGGGTACGGGTTCTCCGACCGCTTCCAGCTCTTCATGGACTTCGCCGTCGACGCCGGCAGGTATCCGCAGAGCGCCGACTTCGCATCCTGGACGTTCACCATCCGGGGGCAGACCGTGCTGATCGGCGATCGCGCCGGGAACGGGCTCAACCTGAACGTCGGCATCGGCGTCGGCGGGGTCGATTACAACAGCAATTCCTGCTGCAGCTCGTACTCGTCCGCGAGCGGCCTCGCGCTGGCCGGGGGCCTCTCGTACGACGCGCGCGTGACGCCGTGGTTCTCCCTCAGCCCGGAGCTCTTCGTGACCTGGCACGAGATCCCCAACGGGGCGCCTGTGCCGCACGACGTCGCCAGCGCCTACGGGCTGCGTCTCAACTTCCTCTGGTACCTGAAGTAGGGTCCTGGAAAACAAAACCGCCCGGGCGATTGGACGCCGGGCGGCTCGTGTCTTGCGCCTGCGGAATCCGTTCAGACCTTCCGGACGTTCGCCGCCTGCGGACCCTTGGGCCCCTCCGTCACTTCGTATTCGACCTTCTGACCTTCCGCGAGGCTGCGGAACCCCTCCATCTGGATGGCGGTGTGGTGCACGAACACGTCCTTGCCGCCGCCGTCGGGAGTGATAAAGCCGTAGCCTTTCGCGTCATTGAACCACTTCACGGTACCTGTCGCCATTCCGGTTCTGCCTTTCGCAAGCGGCTCCCCCAGGGGTGCCTGAATTCCGACTGCACTGCTCTCCCCCGAAACAGGGGGTAGCGTTGAGGATAGGGACACGCCGCGGCGCGATTCAAGGGGGCGACCTCCTACCCCGTCTCACCCTTGCCTACGGACCCGTCCGGCGGTTAACCGCGTTCCAGCGCCGGTTTCACCACAGTGCCGTGCGTTTGCTCAGCACCGAGCGCCCAGGCGCCCGCGGGGGTGCGGAGGAGGAGCTGGACTTCTTCCGCCGACAGCGTGGCGGTCCGGACGACGGTCAGCGTCGGGTGCTGGAGAACGAGCTGGATGGCGCCTCCAGGCAGCGCCCGGACCCGCGGGCGCTCGTCCCGGCTGCGGAGCAACTCCAGATGCCGCGCGAGATCGCGCAGATGGCGGTCGATCCGGAGCGCGCGAGCCGTCTCTCCCGCGAACGTGTGGAAGTGCTTGTTGCGCGAGAGCGGGCGCGCCTCCTCCTGGAGGCGCTGGACGAGCCGGTAGAGGAACTCGCGCATGCTGAAAAGCTACCACCGCAGGCGCGCGAAAACAGGCTTGACTTTCAGGGGAGAGGGCGGGCGGTGCGGGCGATCCGGGCGACCATCTCCTCCCCCGCCGCACCCCGGCAGACGTCGTCGCCGCAAGCGAATTCGATCACGAGAGTCCTGTTTCCGTCGGCTGCCTCGTAGACGGCGGACTCCGTCCCCTCCTCCGACGAACGACGCCGCAGCCACGTCCGCTCGCCGATGTGGACGGCGTCCTCGCCAGGAGCGATCCGCAGCGGGCGGTCCTCGCGTCGCAGATGTGCTTCGACGATGCCCGGCAGGTATGCAATGCCCGGTTGCATCGGCACCAGGAGCGACGGGACCTGCGCCTCGACTCCGGGGCCCCGCAACGTTCGCGGATGGGGCTTCACGGCGCGGGAGACCGCCGCTCCTTCCATCGCAGCGAATGCGAGCGCCGATGCGAGCAGGAGCGCGCGCGCGAGCCCGTGCCACGGCCGCGGCTCGCCGCGGAGGAGCGGCGCAACCAGGCCGAAGAGAACTCCGGAGAGGAGGCCGCCGAGGTGCGCCGCGTTGTCCACGGGAGCCTTGAGGGCGATCGCGAGGTTGATGAGCAGGTTCAGAGCGATCGCGCGGATGATGCCGCGACGAACGGGCTCGGGGAGACCCTTTCGCACGCGAAAGTACAGCGCGACCGTGGCGCCGAAGAGGCCGAAGATGCCGCCCGATGCTCCGGCGGCAAGGCGCGCGCTTCCCGAATACGCGCTCCACAACGCGCTGGCTCCGCCACCGGCGATTGCCGTGGCGCAGAAGAGCCCGAGGGTCTGGTTCGAGCCGAAGGTGATCTCGAGCTGCGGCGCGAGGATCCACAGCGCGTACGCGTTGACCAGCAGATGGACCCAGCCGATGTGCAGCAGGGCGTACGACCCGATCCGCCAGATGTCGCCGTCGCGCACAGCGGGCGCGTACAGCGCGCCCAGCCGGAACAGGGCCACGCTGTTTTCCACGGCGGGATCCCGTCCGACCAACGCCTCCGCCAGGAAAGCGACGCCGAGCACGATCAGCAACGCCCAGGTCGTGGGGCGCAGCGGACGCTGGATGCGCTGCGGCTCGGGCTCGGGCGCGGGTTCGTCGGGGATGCCGCCGAGAGGGTCGATCACAGCCCGCTTTCCGCCGCGGCACGCAGCTTCGGCTCCACTCCGGACAACGGGCCCACGGCGCAGGCGACGAGGTTCTCGCGGCGGAACAGCGCGGAGGCGACGCGCCGGACGTCAGCGGCGGTCACGTTCTCGATGCGCTCGAGCCATTGCTGGAACGGCTCGGCGGGGGGATGCAGGAGCTCGCCTGCGCCGAACCAGCCGATCATGTCCGCCGGCGAGTCGAGCGAAAACTCGAGGGAGATCCGCGACTTCTTCTTCGCTCGCAAGAGCTCGTCGTCGGGCACGTCGGTGTCGCGCAGCTCGGCGAGGAGGCGCAGCATCTCCGAGAGCGCCGCCGTCGCCTTTCGCGGGGCGCAGGCGCATCCGACTTCGAAGACCGAGCAGTCGCTGAAGCCGTCCATTCCCGCGCCGACCGAGTATGCGAGCGCCTTTCGCTCCACGAGCTCCATCTGCAACCGCGAGGCGAGGCCGTCGTCGAGGACGCGCTTGATCACGCGCAGGACGGGGAAGTCGGCATGCTCCTCCGGAGGGCCACGGAAGGAGACCTGCAGCTCCATCTGCGCATCGGTGTGATCGACGGCGACGAGCTGGGGGCCGCGCGGAGCGCCGTTCAGGGATTCGTCGTCGAGCACCTCTCCGGAGCGGAGGGATCCGAAGTGCCGTTCCGCGAGCGCCAGCAGGCGGTCGTGGCGCAGCGGTCCCGCTGCCGCAAGCACGATGTTCCGAGCCCCGTAGGCCCTCGCGTGATGGGCGCGCAGGTGCTCCTCGGTGAGGGCACTGACGCTGGCCGGCGTGCCCGCGATCTTCAGGCCCAGCGGATGGCCGGGGAAGAGCGCCCCCTTCGCCAAATTGTCGATGTCGATGTCGCGGCCCTTCTCGTCGACCTCGTCGAGGATCTCCTCGAGGATCACTTCCCGCTCGAGCTCGATCTCCTTGAAGAGCGGACGCGCGAGCATGTCGCCGAGAACGGCCAGCGGGACCTCCAGCCGCTCCGGATGCACGGGCGAGAAGTAGTACCCGTGGTCGCGCGTGGTCACGCCGTTGAGCGAGCCGCCGCAGTCCTCGACCAGGCCGTTCAACGTTCGGCCGTCGGGGTAGCCTTCGCTGCCGCGGAAGAACAGATGCTCGAGAAAGTGCGAGACGCCGTTGCGGGATGGCTCTTCGTGGCGCGATCCCGCCCGCACGTACGCGGCGATCATCCCGGTGTGCAGGTGGGGCAGCTCCACCGTGACCACCCGCAGGCCGTTGGCCAGAACGCTCTTGTGGACGGGGTCGTTCATCGAGGGCGGCGGAGGATATGTGGCGGCCTATGCCGACGCAATCGCGGGAGCGGCGGCGGGCTCGGGAAGCGCAGGGACGGGCAGGCGCAGCGTGAATGCGGTCCCCCGTCCTGGAGCGCTGTCGCAAAAGAGCTGCCCGCCGTGCTCCTGCGCGATCTCCTGGGCCATCGCCAGGCCCAATCCGGTGCCGCGCTCCTTGGTGGTGAAGAACGGATCGAAGATCCGGGCCAGCCGATCGGGAGGAATGCCCGGGCCGGTATCGCGGACCTCGATCTCCACGGCTCCGCGAGTGACACGCGTGGTGACGCGTAGCGAGCCGCCCGCCGGCATCGCCTCGCGCGCGTTCCGGAGCAGGTTCAAGAGCAGTTGCCGGACCTGTGCCACGTCCGCCGGCACGCGCGGCAACGAGGGCGAGAGCGACAGCGCCACCTCGACGCCATTGGCGTCGAGCTCGGGCCGGACGAAGTCCACGAGGTCGCGCACGGTCTCGTTCAGGTCAGCGCGCTGGAGCTGCGGTTTGGGAAGGCGCGCGAACCGCAGGTAGTCCTCGGTGATCGCAGTCAGACGATCGACTTCGCGCACGATCGCCTCGCACAGCTCGCGCGCTTGCGGCGCGCGCTCCCCCAGCTCCTCGGCGTTCAAGGAGATCGACGACAGCGGGTTGCGGATCTCGTGCGTGATCTGCGCTGCGATGCGGCCGATGGCGGCGAGACGTTCCGAGCGGAGCAGCGCCTCGCCTTGGGCGCGCAGCTCCCGCTCGCGCGCCGCCAGCCGCTGGGCCATGGCGTTGAACTCGCGGGCCAGCGCCGCGAGCTCGTCGCCTCCCTGTTCCGGAACGGCCACCGAGTCCGGGCTCCCGCGCCCCAGCCGCTGCGCCGCTTCGGTGAGCGTGCGGATGGGACGCAGAGCACGATGCGACAGCCAGGTGACCAGCAGGCCGACGAGCAGGGCGATGCCGGAGAGGGCCAGTATGGCCCAGCGCGCGGCCCGCTCCTGCTTCTCGGCCTCGTCGACGCCTTGGTTCATCTGGTCCTGGAGGATGCGTCCGAGATCCCGCACCTCGTAGTCGACGCGGCGCTGTGCGGTCTTCAGCCGGGTGACCGAGTCCTCCAGGGACGGATCCGCGGAGCCGCCCTTCTCCAGGCGCGCCGTGAGGGTCGCGGCCGCCTTCTCCTCCTCCGCGACGCGCGCGGACACCGCGGAGAGGCGCGCGGAGATCCGATCCAGTGCGTCGCGATCGCTTGCGGTCTGCTGCGCGCTGCCGACGAGCTGCTGCGCGTAGGTGAGCCGCTCGCCGACGACGCGGGCGAAATAGGTGCGGTCGAGCGCGATGAATGCGGCGCGGGCCCGGGCGTCCGCCTCGTCCAGGAGCCGATCCGTGTTTCGCACCCGCTCCTTGTGGAAGGCCTCGAGGGTCGAGACGGCCCGCGTCAACGGCATGTAGGGTCGTGAAAGAAGCGACAGTCCCTGTCCGATGCGCCGCAGGCGCGCGACGCCGTACGCCGACACCGCGGCGCTACAAGCCAACACCGCCACGAATCCGAGAAAGACTTTAGTAGCGATGGAGAGCCGCATCGATCTACATTCTAGCGCTCATGCGAAGGGTTCTGCCCGTCCTCCTGCTCGCGACCGCCTGCGGCGGCACCGTTTTGCCGGACCGCGTCGCCGTGCTCGGCGTCGACCGGCTCTCGGGGGAGCTGACCGGGCAGGAGGTGGAGCTTCCGGGGGCGGATCTCGCCGCCGTGCGCGGGCCGGCTGGAATGATGATGCTCGGCGGACCAGGGGATTCCGCCCGCATTCCCGATTGCGCGATGCGCCGGCGCGTTTCCGGCGCGCTGGTAGCGAGGACCGTCTCCTGTGTGTCGCTCCTCGGACACTACGCGGCGATGGAGCGGGCGCGGCAGTTCCTGCTCAACGCCGGGGCGGAGGCTCTGATGCCGGCGCCGATCCTGGTCAGCGCGGCGGCTGAACCGGGGCTCCGCTATGACCGGGCCACCGACACGTTCACGCTGGGCGAAGGACCGAACGGCGCCCGCGTCCCGCTGGCTCTCAACCCCGGAGCGGTGACACGGGAGATGAGTCGCCGTCAGCTCCGCGCGGTCGCCGCCCTCCACCCGGAGGAGGCGGAGGGGATCGCGCTCTTTCTCGGCGCGGCCGCTGCCGCGGGGGATCCGGGATATCTGGCAATCTCCGATCCCGGCGGCGATCCGACCGGACAGCTCGACGTGTCTCGTCCGCTCCCTGCGGGTGCCTCTGCGTCGGCGGTTCTCGCCGGAGCGCTCTGGGCCTGGGCGGACGCCAGCGGCGATCTGACCGCGGCTTCCCGCGCTGCGCTGGCCGCCGCGCGCGCTCTCGGGACGGCGCCGGCGGATCCGGCCGCGGTGCTCTCGCTCGTCGCCGCCCAGCTCGAGGGAGCGGAGCGGGACCAGGCGTGCGCGGTGTTCCGGGCAAGGTTGCACGCCGCGGGAATCTCCGCCTGCCCCTGAGCGCCCAGGAGATCATGGCAGCGAACGTTCCCGAGATGCCTCCGCCTTTGGTGCAGTTTCTTCTCGGCGGACAGGCGCTGGTGGTGGCCACCGTGGACGAGCAGGGCGCGCCGCTGACGACGCTCATGACCTGGGCCGTGGCGCGCAATCCGCGGACGCTCACCCTCGCCGTCGACACGCGAGGCCGCGCGATGCGGAACCTCCGCTCCAACGGCAAAGTGGCGATCGAGGTGCTCGGAGACGACCTCTGCTACGGCCTGCGGGGGACAGCGGTGGTCGAGAAGGAGCTGATGCAATCGACACCGTTCCCCTGCGCACTGGTTGCCGTCCGCATCGAGGACGTCCGCGACCATGCGGCCGCCGGCGTCCAGTTCAGGGGGCCCAGGTACTCGTTCCACGCCGACAAGGAACACCGCAAAGGCGTGGAAGAGGCGATCTTCGACGAGCTGAAGGGTCCGACGCCCACCATTTGAGCGAGCGCCTGGCGCGATTCGGTAGATCCCGGTCTGGTTCTTGGCTACTCTCGCGCCCCTTTCCCGGAGCGGAGAATGGTCGGCCTCGCGTTCGTCATCGCCGTCGTCGCGGTCGTGCTCGCCGTGGTGTTCTTCCTGCAGGGCCAGTCCGCTGCCGCCGCGGTGAAGGCCCTGCGCGAGGACGCCGGGCAGGCGCACAAGGAGACCGAGGCGGCGCGCGCCGAGTTGCGGCGCGCCCAGGAAGAGTCGAAGACGCGCTCCGGGCAACTTGCGGAGACGCGGGAGAAGCTGGCGGAGACGCGCCGCAAGGCGCAGGAAGGCCGCTCCGGCAAGTCGCAGCCGCGGGGCGCCCGCGAGGCGGAGCTCGAGGAGGATCTGGCGCACGCCCGAAGGCTGACCGAGGACGCGCACGCTGCCGAGGCGCAGGCGCGGCGTGAGCTCGAGAGGGTCAAGGCCGCCGAGTCGCAGCTGCGGGGCGAGCTCGATCGAGCGCAGGGTCGGATTCGCGAGCTGACCGATCACGCGCCGACGGTGGCGGCGCCCACGCCCCCTCCTGCCGACGTGCAGCCGCTGCACGAGCAGCTCGAGGCGGCGAAGAGCGAGCTCGACCGGCAGGTTATTGCGGCCGAGAAGCACGCACGCGAGGCGAAGAAACGCGAGCAGGAGCTGCGCGACGAGGTCCGCAAGCACAAGGGCCGCGCCGAGACGAACAACCGCGTCTACCTCGTGACGAAAGGCGAGCTCGAGCTGGTGAAGGAGCGGCTCGCGCAGGCCGAGCGCAAGCTCTGGCAGTCGGGGATCCCGCTGCCCCCGCCCATGCAGAAGGAACGGCCCAAGGCGACGGGCCCGGCTTCGGCCGACCGCGCGCGCGAGGAGGCCGGCGCGCAGGCGGCGCAAACGTCTCTGCCGCTCGAGGGCGCGTCGCCGGAGGCAATCGAAGCGGGAGAGCCCATCGGCGGCGAAGAGGCGGAAGGCGTTGCCACGCCGGCATCCGGCACTCCGGTGCCTGCGATGCACCGCCGGACCGAGAACGGAATCGAGAAGAAGCCCGTCTGATCAGGAGAGGACTTTTTCCAGCAGCGAGAGAAGCTGGGGCGCCTCGAAGGGCTTGCTCAGGTATCCCGCCGCGCCGGTGCGGAGCGCAATCTGCTGCAGATCCTCCTTCGCGGAGATCAGCACGACCGGAACGCGCTTGCTCGCGGGCAGTCCACCCATGCCGCGGAGGAAACCCTCGCCGTCGAGATGAGGCATGCGCAGGTCGAGCAGGATCACTTCCGGCCGGAACTCGGGCAACACGCGAACGGCTTCCACGGCATCGCGAGCGACGGAGACCTCGTAGCCCTCCATGCCGAGCAGATCGGCAACGCCGTCTCGGAAGCCCTCTTCGTCATCCACGATGAGGACGCGATGCCCAGTCCTTCGACCCTGCCTTTTCACGCTCCTCCTTGCATACAGGTACGACATGCGACCACAGGTCGGGGGCAGTTGTCCATGCGTGCGCTGACCGAGGGCTGCGCCTTGACTTGAATCTTGCAGTTCGTTAGATCGCCACGGCTTTTCTGGCGTCGAGCCGAAGTGGTGGAATTGGCAGACACGCCAGATTCAGGGTCTGGTGGGGGCAACCCCGTGGAGGTTCGAGTCCTCTCTTCGGCACCACCGACGCCCCGGCGGCGGACCCCTGAGCGCGACGGTCTGC